>Ga0210388_10000015_pt1 | contig 321331 bp, 555 predicted proteins | sample IncBWC19OmetaG_FD_155485 | JGI IMG/M metagenome (GOLD analysis project Ga0210388, IMG submission 155485) | Forest soil microbial communities from Barre Woods Harvard Forest LTER site, Petersham, Massachusetts, United States - Inc-BW-C-19-O ... | reverse complement strand
ATGTCGGTCGAGTGGCCATCTATCGCCATAAAATTGGTGCCATTGGGGAAGCCGAATCATTTGCGTTGTGTCCTGCCGCTCATAGATTTGATTCGCATATTTTTGATGTGGTCGCCGAGTTCATTCGCAAAAAGGACGTAAAATGCTGAGAGTAGGAGATCGTGTTCGCCGAGAAAAAGAGCTAGGCCGGATTCGGATGACACCAGCAATGGAATACGGTCGATATGAAATCGAATTCGATAACGGTGTGACACTATTTCTGAACGCCGACGAATTTGAAGACGTTCCTTTACCACAATTTTGCAGGGATATTTTTGAGGAATTATGAACGAAGACACCATCGAGACACATCCAAGTTACGCCCAGATCAGTGCCAGCCGAGTGAGTTCAAACCCCGGCGCAACAATGTACGGTTCCAAACTTCAGCATGGTCGTTATATCATCATCACAATCTCGGAATCGGAACTGCATCGCTCGATTAATTCGGATCGTTACCATGATCGCAAGCAATTGATTCGTGTTCGTCTGACAGAAAACCAGTTCGCAGAATTCATTACGTCATTGAACAGCGGCGGCGGCGCACCTTGCACTATTGAACGGCAAAACGGCCAACAAATTCCTTCGCCACCATTTCGTGATGAAGTTGGCACCGTCCGAAACGAGTTTGAAGCCAAGGCCAAGGAAGTCGCCAAGACTCTGGCAGATGCACAGAAGCGTCTCGCTGTAATGATTGCACCGGGTGGCAAGGCTTCCAAGGCCGACCTGAATACTCTTCAAAGCGAAATTGACAAAGCTGTGCGGGAGATCGGTGCAAACATGCCGTACATGGCCGAGTGCTTTGTCGAAACGATGGAAGAAGTCGTGACCGACGCCAAGGCCACCATTGAAGCCTTCGCTGCCGACCGTCGTCAGTCTGGTCTCACCGAAGCTCCAGTGTTGACTTTAAACGCCGTCGATGAGGACCCAAAATGACACTCAAAATATTGGTCATGTCGGCTTTGGAGACCATTTCCGAAGACGGAGGGTTTCTTCCGGCTACCAAAGATCCTGTCAATGCAACATCGAAGCGAGTGAAGCCAAATCCGTATGCTGGGTATGCTCCGCTTGCCGACGACATAATCAAGGCTTGGGATGAAGATCCTGACCAGATCGTTACTCCCGATGCCTATGAAGACGTTTGTATCGGCATTCATGAATACGCAAAAGCACGCCCACCAAAAAAGAAAGCGTCATGATCCTCGACATTCTCAAAGCGCAAAACCCAGCAGACTTCACTTTCCTGAAAAAGAAAGCTGCTGATGTCACTTCATTCGGTGAAGCAATACAAGCTCTTGCCGACCAGATGATTGAAACCATGCTGGCACCAAATGAAAATGGAGATCCCAGAGGCGTCGGTTTGGCTGGTCCACAAGTTGGTGTTGGCTTGAACATCTTCGTCATGCGTACCCAACATGGAATCGAACATGACACTCGTGAATCGATGGTTATCATCAATCCTCACGTCCTAATCGAAACCAATGGCACCGAGGAAGAGATAGAAGGCTGTCTGAGCATTCCCGGCCTCTTAGGGAAGGTGAAGCGACACAAAGAGCTTGGCGTGGTGTTCTATGACGCCTACGGCCACCGCAAAGGCATGGCCTTGAGCGGTTTCATTGCCCGAGTCTTCCAACACGAGAAAGATCACCTGGACGGCATTCTCTTTACCGACCGAACCAAAGATTTGTACGTCCCAAAAAAGAAGGCATCATGATCATCCTGGTAAAGCCGTGTGTTCGACCAGAAGACAATTTGAAAGTGGATTATCACGATCAAAATGGTGGATGCTGGTATCGAGCCATCAATGTTGCTGGTCAGTTGTGTTTTGAAGCGACAGGCGGTGAAGAAGAAGTCGGCGGCTTCATCACGTTAGTCATGCTTGGTGAAGGAATGCAAGTCGGTAACGAATTTTCTTTGACTTTAGTTCCGGCCTAGTGGTATTCTTTCTTTGGAGGGTTCAACAAACCTATGGCTGACGAAAACAGCGGTCCCCAGATTCAGGGCAAACCGGCAAAAACTGCTTCTGCAATAGAAAAGGCGCTTCTCGGTGAAATGGCCGAAGCTCGCATCAAAGAGTTCCGTAACAAGCTCAAGGAACTGGTAGTCGCTCGTGACGCCGCACAGAAGGTACTCGACGGAAAGAACGCAGAGATCAAGGCGCTTTCCGAAGACTACAGCGACGTTCTAGCACCTGAGTAATTTCATTCAACCGGCGTGCAACATCACATTGAAGATCCCGAAGACAATTGGGGTTATGAAATGATTCCCACGCCGGAATACTCCAAAGAAGATTATGAATACCAGGGAAAAGTGAGCCGCCGCAGAATGTATTTTGTGAAACCAGTGAAATTTCCGTACAAAGTCGTACTGAACGACAATGACGAAAGTGAATTCCCAGAACCTATGTCTAGCAAGGCAGAACAACACACACGATGGTACAATTCAATAGCATTGTATGAGATGGTTCACAATAGCCAGATCGTACTCAATTTTGGTGGATTGCATTATCTAGCCGAAGATCTTGCAAAAGCAGGCTGGACGTGTAGAATCACATACAATCCCTATGGTGGTCGCACGAAAGTAGTGTTTAATAGCGCCGACCGTCGATCCACATTGTGTTTCCGTGTGGACCGATCAAAACAAGATTTCAAGTCAAACGACCATGCGCTTCTAAAGCGTCTTGGTGAGGGCACATTCAACATCGTCCCCAAGATCCTGGTCACTGAAAAGGTCATTCAAAAAGAAGTGGTCACGGAAGTAGTCAAAGAAGTGATAACTGAAGAAGCATCTGATTTTGAACTTTTGGATCGTGTCAATCAGAACATCCAAAAGCGTCTCAAGGCTCGACCGAAGAGAAAAGCTGTTCCAACTGAGGTTCCGCAGGTAATGAAAGCGGCATCATGATAAACAGACTGACCCACGACGAAGAAACTGGCAAACGCTTTCTGACGAAGGAAGAGCTTGAAGACGGTGCTTATTACGTCGGACATTGCCGGAATGCGTCTGTGGCTCGTTGGAACGCCGAGAAACAACAATTCTATCACTGGCGAGAGAAGTGGGGAATCTTTTCCACTGAGACTATCAAACATCCAGTCGATGACGAGAAATTTGATGTTTTTCTTCCACATCGAAAACTCGAAGAACCAAAATTTGAAATCCCATTCGACGAGACTGAGTTCAAAGGGGATAAAAAATTGCTTTATGAGCACAACCTTGAAGTTTGGTGCTATTGTGGGTTAACCGGCAAGTGCATCCATTGCAAATGTGATGCCCGAGAAAGAGAGCTACAAAACGATGTCGATGCATAGTTACGTCCAGGGAATCAAACCTCCAGACGAAAAGTTCAACCAGATGCTTACAATTTGGAAGGCATGTATTGATGCAAACGTTAATCCGCCTGCCGCTGTCCATGAATTTTTTCGGGGTGATGTTCCTGATGAAAAGGGCGTCATTGTGGACTTACAAGACGGTCATCCAGCAGTGCGGGAATATAAAGTAGACATGCAAGACGGCTTTGAGATCGATCTTCGCAAGCTGCCGGAAGACATCAAGATCATTCGATTCGTGAATTCGTACTAGGGAGAAACATCATGATCGCTACGAACATTTCTGAAAAAGAAGCAGAGAAGATCGTGGATAAACTCATCGACGACTTACAGGGCCGCAGCGGTCTGGGTAATGTCTGGGATGAGATGGATGATGAGATTCGTCGGGATCTCAAAGACGCCTGGATTGAAATCGTAATGAAAACATGACGCAAATCCCGGTCTCTCGGTTGATTGAATTTTACAATCCGTTCGAGTCACCATCGCCTTGGTATGATGTCGAATTGGATTCTAACCAAAGACTCTCGATGCAGGTTATAAGTGAAGCAATCCGTCGTGAACGTTTCATTTCGTCAAATTGTTACGGAGAAAAATTTGACGACCGCATCTGTCGAATTGCTTACCTTGTGAAATTCGGATGGTCGGATGCAATTTCACTGAAGATCACAAGTTCAAATTGTAAAATTGAAGATGGCAATCATCGCTTCGCTGCCGCCATTTTCCGTAAAGATACCTACATTTCTTGCAATCTTTCTGGACAAGTTGGGTATTGTTTCGCTTTGTTCGGAGTCAAACCTTAAGACAGAAACTTCGGTTCCAGATGAATGGCGAAGGGGATCTCATGGGTATAGCCTTTACCGATCAGATCATTCGAGTGAACCGGCTTCATTTTCTTTCCACGATCTAAAGACAATGTGATGTGATAGAGCTTTCCATCTGGACGCTTGGTGCTCCCGTTGATTTCGACGACGAGAGCTTCCAGGCCATCTTGGGATGCATAGCCGACAACATGAGCTTCCTTTACAGCAGGCGGCAAGGGATCGCTGCTGCTGGCCGGGAACTTATACGTGACATGGTGACAAATCACTTCAGGATTTTTTGGCTGATAGTGATGCAACAATTCACGTCGGCTCGCATCAGTCAATTCGTATGCTGTGTACCCCATTTTATTAAACGCCTCGAAGGTAAGCATAGCACAAATTAGTATTGCTTTGCGTCTGGTGCGAACGGGCCAGCTTTGTGGTGAGCCATGAGTGAATCGTGATGTTGGACGCCTTTGGTAATGTGCGAGTGCATCGATTTCAAATCTGTACCGCCATCATGAAATGCACCACCACGCCATGAGTGTTTATCAGGACGGCCCTTGTGTGTAGTCGTCACTAACTGGACACCTGATTTCCAATGATGATCTGGTTGATATGTATGGACAGTCGTTGCGCCTTTCTTCCATGTACTCTTATGTTCCAGACCAGCTTTTGTAGCTTCGTCGTGCCACGGATGACGTTCTTCTGGCTTTACATCTTTTGCATCGGTTAAGGTAGAATGGGCTTCGTTCATTTCTTCGTCCTCATTTCTAAGTCTACCAAATTCGATGTTTTTTTTGCGACGTTCAAGTGCCAAATCCCGAACTGCCTTTTGCTTCACAATTGGATCAGCACTCAACAAACTGGTGTTGATGTTCTTTCGCAAATTATAAAGTCTACGAATTTCCATAAGACTTTCACCGTTCGGTCCAACTTCTTCGTGTAAACTGCGGAGATGATGTTGAAGATCACGAAGTGGAGTTGCATTACCGCCGACACCCCGTTTCTTTCCTGCCTTTACGTGATTCCAGCTACGATCATCACCAAAAGTTAGAGTATGACCGGATTCATGCTTCCAAGTGTTCGGCGAGCCTTTGACACGTTTGTACTCGTGCTTTCTGGCGTGATGCTCCTGGCGTTCTTTGATGTGCGCCATACGCTCTGCTTTACGACTCTCTGCGGCTTCCTTCTTGGCGTGCAACTTCAACAATGCTTTATACTTAGGATGTTTCGTGCCGTACTTTGAACTAGCCGACTTGATGTGACTTTTGAGAGTTTTGAGATCCCGAATTTCGTTCAGGTTCATTTCATCCAACAGGACGAGTTCTTGCAGTTCTTCCGCAAGCAATTGACCGAGTTCTTTAGCGTATGACATGTCTGTATTTAGAACAACTTGACAGAACCCAAATTCGTGTTGAAATAGTTGGCATGAGTCGTACAATTCCAGATTGGGACAGCTACTTCATGGGGATGCTTGAACCAATTTCTCGTCGTAGTAAAGATCCTAATACACAGGTCGGATGTGTAATCACAGGATCAGATCACAACATTAGATCGACGGGGTTCAATAGCTTTCCACGAGGCATTCAAGACGATGTTCCTGAACGTCTTGAGAGGCCCGAGAAGTACTTTTGGATTGAACATGGAGACCGTAACGCAATTTATGCCGCCGCCAGAGTTGGAACACCACTACAAGGTTGCAAAATGTACCTTACTGGTTTGCCATGTATGGATTGTGCCCGAGCCATTATTCAGGTGGGAATCGTCGAAGTAATCTATGATGGCAACCGACAAGACGAATGGGCAAAAACCACACCAAAATATGTACCAGATTTTGAGCGAGTAAAAATCTTGTTGCACGAGGCAGGTATTATACTGACCGAGTGGCGAGAGAGTCCATGTTCTTCATAACGGTCTTTCCATTGTTTGCTGCTTTTGTCGGTGGTGTTTTGGTGATTTATGCTGCGTTCCACAAATCTAACGAATCAGGAACCATCGAAGGCAAAATTAGAAATCTTCGGGTGAGTCGGCCACTTTACAAGAACACCAAGCGAGCCGGGACACGGTTTGATTTTCAGGTCTGGGTGGAGAACAATTCCGGGCGTGATGTCATATTCGGCTTTCCGACCATAGAAATCAATTTGAAAGACGGCAAGGTTCATGAATGGAAACTTCCTGACCAAATTGGATTCGTACCTAAAGAAAGTTACGTACTAATTCCAAAAAGCAGAAGTGAATTCATCAGATTGTATCTTGATGATGTGGATCAATCGGCACTTGACCTGAAGTCGTTGTCGGTGAAAGTTAAGGATAATAAAGGAATGTTGTATGTTTTCATTGAGGAGTAAGAGACACCGCTAGACCGCTAAATAGTAGCGATGGCAAGAACCACCAATCAACTGGCCGAAGGTTTCAGTTTCGCCGGAACGTTTCTCTTCTCGCAGAAAGCGGATGCTGAGGGCATAGCAGCAATGTTAGGTCTTCAGGGTGCCTTTCCGATGCAAACCGATGAAGGTTTGTTTTGGATGCCCGGAACATCATACGACGAACTTCTTCAGCGCATCTATTCTGATTGGACGTTACCCGACAAAGCCACGGTTCCTCTAGCCCATCCTCAAGATCCAAACAGACTGACGTTTCTTGCTTACCTAGATACTCAGGGAGAGCAATAAAACTATATGCCAATTTACGAATACGGATGCTCCAATTGCGAGACACTATTCGAGAAGATTCTGAAGATGAGTGAGATGGAAGAGCCTTTGCACAATCCATGTCCTGAATGTGGTTCCTTAGGGAGCATTACACAAGAGGTCACAGCGGCAAATTTCGGAGATCCCGTTCGCATGGGTCGAGTAAAACCCGATGCTGGATGGAATGATGTCTTGAAGAAGGTAAAGAGTGCTCACCCGAAAGGCAACTGGGGGAATAAGAAATTTACCCCGACGCAAGGGAGGTAATGAGCACAGTTAGAAATTAATTTTAGGAGAACGCAAGGAATGTCCAAGCGCAAAAGAACGGCAAACGGCGACCAACACAACAACCAGTCGCTAGACCAGAGTTTCAGATTGAAGAAGATTTCTCCGATGACCGATACGCAATCCGACGTATTCGATGCGTATTCAGAGGATTTGAATCTTTTCTTGTACGGCTGCGCCGGAACGGGAAAAACATTCATCTCGCTCTATCTTGCTTTAAAAGAAGTTCTGAATCCAAATTCGCCATATCGCAAGGTTTACATGGTGAGGTCGTCTGTGCCTTCCCGAGACATGGGCTTCATGCCGGGTAACAAGCAAGAGAAGATGGCTGTCTACGAAGCTCCTTACATTGCGATGGTCAACACATTGTTTGGTCGGGGTGATGCCTATCAAGTTGCCGTCCAAAAAGGTGCTTTTGAAATGCTTTCGACATCCTTCATGAGAGGCGCAACGCTTGAAAATTGTATTGTGATCGCCGACGAAGTTCAAAATTATTCCTTCCAGGAGCTTGATACCCTTGTCACCAGACCGGGACAAAACTGCCGTATGATCATGTGCGGCGACGTAGAACAGTGTGATTTGATCCGTAACAAGTACGATACTACTGGTTTGCCTCAGTTCATGAAGATCGTTGATTTGATGGAGTCTTTTGAGTTTATCGAGTTCATGCCGCAGGACATCGTTCGTTCGGGTTTTGTCAAAGAATATATAATGGCAAAGCGTAAGGTTGAACACGGTGAGACATCAGAATTTCTCCCGTCCGAGGAACCAGCATAAATTATGGAATATTATTGCCCATCATGTCGAGATTGGTTCGACACCACATACTGTGCATCACACTATGAAAGTGTTCACGGTCAGTCTGACGTAACATTTGAAAAGTTGAGACAACGCATGAAAGTGGTTGGTGGGTTAGACGTTAGAGACGAAAAAGAGGCCGCACTTGAAGAAGAGGAGCGGCCCGTTTTCGTGACAAATAATTTCAGACATCAATTGTAGAGATAGAGGAACATATGACAACAATCGCAACATACAATCAAGCTCGTTCGCTGGCACATGCCCTTGGAGAGTTTAATATCGGCATAAAGCCTGAAACCTTCGAGATGACAACCTCTGGAATCTACATTCCTCGTTGGATAGGTTATAGCCGGATTCCTCATGAATTCGATCCTATCACTGGTGTCGCTCAATGGTATTTCTTTTTCCGTTTTGTCAACACAGCAACCGCCGATCTCAATGTCGGAGAAGCTCTTGACTTCCAAAACGGAAAACCGTCTGGCGCTCGTGGAATGGCTGCATTGGTCAACAAGATCAAGTCAAACGTTCGTGTCGTAAAACCGTAACTTGACGTTTTGAGATTGTGCGGTATGTTAGGATTATGCCGCCAACACGAAGACTTGAAGCACGAGATACACCACTACTCGGTATTGCCAAACTTTCTGAAGGTGTTCCTCGCATTGTTGAAATTTTAGACAATCTGTTCAAATATGCTTCGATGATCGATCCCTACTCTATTTTGGGTGGGGCGGCGTATCTTGTCTATTTGGATGAATTAGGAATCTATTGTAGTGACATCGGAGCTTTGTTTAGGCGTTGCAACCAAAATGTTCTGGAGATGGCAACCGTATTACGTGCCTATCAATTGGGCATTCTGACTGACACCGAAATTCGTTCAGTTATTGATTCTAAACATGGATTTAATACTCAGGCTCTTTTTACCGCCGTCCAAGCGGAATTGCCGGGTTTTGGACAAATGTCCATACAGAAAGATGAATAAGACTTTTACTCATCTACCACTGCAAACTCCTCTTCCTGAGCTTTCCGCAGACACTACAGACCACGGACGTTTTTATACTACACCGGCAGGAAACGTTTATCCTTCTATCACCACAGTCCTTTCTGTATTGAGCAAAGAACACATTGGTAAGTGGAAAGAAAAAGTCGGCGAGATCCAGGCTAAAGAAATTTCAGAACACGCTTCCAATCGAGGAACGGAGCTTCATGCAATTTTAGAGTCGTATCTCAATAATGAAGAATTGATTTTTCCGACTGATCCCAAAAGCAAAGTGCGGATCATGTTCAATCGCATGAAACGTGTCTTGAACAACGTCGATAACGTCATAGCTCAAGAAGTTCCATTGTATTCTGATGAACTTGGTATTGCAGGCCGGTGTGACGTGATCGCTGAATGGATCAAGAAATTGTCCATCATCGATTTTAAAGGATCGACCAAGGCAAAGAAGGTCGATTGGATCTCTGGTTATTTTATGCAAGCGACCGGCTACTCTCTTATGTTTGAAGAACGTACCGGGATTAAGATCGACCAAATTGTAATTTTGATGTCGGGGGAAGATGACTTCTCTTGTCAGGTGTTTGTTGAAGATCGAGAGAAATTCATTGAACCTCTGAAAGAGACCATTGCACTATTTCACAAACAATGAGCAACCACACTCTTACGTACAAAGAAATCATGAACATTCCAGCGGGACGCATCATGAATACATTTATCAATGAATACGTCCTTGGTCAACATCCAGAACGCTGGAGCAATGGACAACAAAAGGAGATCAGAGTCCATTGGTTTGAAGAGCATCCTCGTGCGTGCGCTGAGGATGACGGGGGCTACTGCTCTGCGGATAGCATATCAAAATTCAGCACGGACATTTCGGCAGCAATGGCACTGGCAAACGTACTATTTGGAAAAACCTTGACAACCAAGACCATCACAGATAAAGATGCGACGGTCGTCAATCAATGGGCCACGTTTTCAAATGTAGGATTTGGAGATCCTAACTACAACTGGAAGCAGGCGTGGGCAGTCGGAGAAACGATGGCTTTAGCAATATGTAGAGCCGCATTACTAGCAGTATAACTATTAACAACTATGAAACTCATCTCAAAACTCACAGCAATTCTCGCCCTGTTTACAGCAGCGGCATTCGCACAACAGACGTATCCATTCACTCTCTCTCCAAATGGTGGTGTTTCGGCTACTCTGAACAAGTACACATCTCCTAGCATCGTTCAAATTCCGACGCCCGTAGTCGTATCTCTGGCAAGTGGTGTTGTCGGCAATCACGTCGTCAGTGTCAACATGCCGCCGACTGTCGATGTCAACGGAAACATCAATACAGCGATGTTCAGCTTTACAATTACCAACGCTGATGGTTCCTATAACGGATCACAAGGTTTGGTTCTTGGATCAGGTGGCCCTACATCAGTCTATTTGAATGTCAACGTTGCTCTTCTACCGGCTACCTCGGGTCAACCTCTTGGTATTCCAATGTACGTCACGGATGCTTCGTCGGGATTGACATCAGCAATCTTTTTCTACATCACCAATGTGGATGGTCGCACTTACGTCTACCCAGCGTCGAATGTTCGGGCACTCCCACACGTTGCAAGTGGTGTAGGTTGGCAGACAATCGTAGAGTTCACAAATCAGAATTCTTCAAACACTCAGGTTCGTGTTGACTTCTCTGATCAATCTGGAAATCCTTTGGCGCTGCACTTAGCTGACGGTCGCCAAGCATCTTCCATTTACGAAGACATCAATGCTCATGGAAATGCAAGTATCACTATCGCCGATTCAGCCGCAACCTCGACGATCATTGCAACCGCTTTGGTCACTCCAACGATTGGTTTTCCAGTTGGCGTTACTGAAATTTTCAATACGACAAACGTTCCGCATTCGGCTGGTGTTGCGGCACAGCTTATCAATACCGATAGTTTGACATTCTTTTATGACACAACCAACGGCAATGCAATTGGTCTGGCTCTTCTCAATTCGTTGAACTATGCCGAACCGTTGACATTGACCTACTACGATCAGTTCGGAAATCAACTGGCACAGACTACAGAGACATTGTGCGCCGGATGCCAGATCGCTCGTACACTCACCGCAGCAGTCGTTCCTGCTATTCAAGGTAAGACTGGCACGATCACAGCATCCTTCCCGGCTGGTTTTTCGGCAATGACTGGAATTGCTTTCCGTTTTGATTCTAATTTCTTCTTCATTCCGATTCTTCCTATCACCAACACAATTCAGTAAAAAGGAAATGGGACGTTCTTCGGAGCGTCCCAAACTTTCATGGGATATTACACAAAATTTTGGTTGACTATCGAACAAGGTCTCATTGATGATTTCGGGAAGGTTTATGATCTTCTCAGTAAAATTGTGACGGATGGACAAGGTTCTCCGTTTTATTACGAAGCCGACAGCGATCAACTCAGTAGTGATGACACCATGACTTGGTACGATCATGATGAAGACTGTGCCGAAATGTCAAAGTCATTTCCTGATGTCACATTTTGCCTGGAAGGTCAAGGTGAAGAAGCCAGTGATACTTGGAAAAGTTATTATCGAAATGGTTTAATGCAAATCAGTCGGGCGATCATTACGTATCCACCATTTGATCCAACAAAGCTGAAGTCAGTATTTGAGGCTCAATCAAATGACAACGGACGACCTTAAAGCAAAATCATTAAAAACGGGAATTAAACAATGCCTATCACCGATCTTTGGCTCGACGATGATCCAAGAAGAAAACTTCCCATCTGTGGAATTAGCTGGACATGGGTGCGTACCGCCGATGAAGCCATACTAGCTCTCCAGACTGGCACTGTAGAATTTGCCTCGCTCGATCATGATCTGGCTGACGAACATTACGTCAAGTTTTTTGAAGCTGAAGAAAATGGCACAGAACTAGACACATCCGACTGCAAAGAACGAACCGGATATGACGTTCTCCTGTGGATGCGAGAGAACAATGTCTGGCCCTCTGAAGGTGTCCGAATCCACACAATGAATACCGTCAGAAAACCCATTATGTTGGCAATGGTCTACGAGCATTATGGGCGCACTTTTCAATATCAATACGCCGGGACGCACAATGTCTAACAACTTGACAAATAAGGGAAATTTTTGATAGAATGGGTTCTGAAAAAATGGTAAGAAAAATCGGTCTCGCCGGAAAAAGCGGAAGCGGAAAAGATGTGGTGGCCGACTATTTAGGAGACCGCTACAGCTACAAGAAAATTGCTGTTGCCGATGCGATCCGTAATGAAGTAGCTGACTTTTTTGATCATGCATTAGGATCGTGGTTTACCCACATTCCCGGATTCGTCACTGTCATCAAAGCATTCAAAGGCATGGTCTGGGAAAAACCTACACACTCAGCCATGCGTGTTCTGTTACAGTGGTGGGGTACAGAATATCGTCGTTCACAAGATCCTGATTACTGGACCAAAAAACTAGCTGCTCGTCTTGACAATAATGAATGGATAGTTGTATCTGATGTTCGTACACCCGAAGAAATGCGTGTAATTCGTGAAGCTGGTGGCGAAGTTTGGTTTGTATCTCGTCCTGGTGTTGCGCCGGTCGGAATTCCGAATCATTACACCGAAGTCGCCTTAGAGGGTGCAACGTTCGATCAAACAATTTTGAATGACGGAACCTTAGAAGATTTGTTCCAACTTGTTGATTGGAAAGCAGATAGTTTCTGTAATTGCAAGTCCTAGTACTTTAGTCCAATTGATGTATCTCTTGGGGTATGCTAGAGTGGTTTCCAGTGTGGAGACACTCTTTTCAATGAAGACTATCAAACTGTTTTTCGCAACTATTTTTCTTGCCTTGGCTTCTAATGCCGTTGCAAGCTCTGTAACCATCGACTTCACTGCGCTACCCGGTCAGACCGCTGGTGGTGAGTACGTCGGCTTCTCACAGGCGACGATCATCACGCCGACTCAGACCTTCACCAATTTCGATCTGATCTGTGACGATTTCGAGCATACGACCAACATGCCAAGCGGCCCGTTCACTTACGATGTATCGACGCTGCCTACGTTGTCGAACGTTCGTTGGACGCAATCACCGGAACTAATGGACTATGAATTGGCGGCAATCATCGTCTACACTTTCAACGGACTTGGTTCTGGTCAGAGTGCAGCCGCAGGAGCTTATAACTTTGCTTTGTGGGACCTGTTCGATCCGTCTGCTCCGACCTTTACGGGATCGGCGGCAGTATTGAGTGCAGCGCAGACTCAGTACAATCTGGGCGCAAGCAATGCCGCAAACATTCATGCGTACAATCAGATTCAAATCTTCACTCCGGTGGGCGATTCTGCCAGCAACCAGGAGTTCTTGGGACTCTCTGGTACGCCGATTGGTGGGCCGCAGACACCTGAGCCTACCTCGATGCTTTTGTTGGGGTCTGGTCTGGTGTTCTTCGGCGTGATCGGTCGCAAGCGTCTCGCCAAACAGTAATTGGTGTGATATAATGGCGAATGTGATGACCAAAGAAGAGCTTGACCGACGCATTAAAGAGCGAGCGCCTCATAGTGAAGCAGTCCGTGAAGGCATGGAGCTTGTCGAGCGAGCACGCACATTCGCCATTAAAAATCACGGTGACCAAAAGTATGACACCGAACCCTATTCAGTGCATCTTGACGCCGTAGAGAACGTTCTAATCGAATTTGACCACATTTCCTCAGTCTTACGTGCGGCAGCGTGGCTTCATGATCTTGTCGAAGACACGAATGTTTCCCAGGCCGAAATCGACATCGAATTTCCTGGCTATGTTGCATTGATCGTTGGTGCTGTTACTTCAGAACCAGGGAAAAATCGTCGTGAACGAAACATTAAGACGTATCCAAAGATCGCACAGTACCCCGAAGCAATCATTCTCAAATTGGCCGACCGCATTGCAAACGTCCGCAACTGCATCGCCACTCAAAGCGATTTGTTGAACATGTACCGCAAAGAGTATCCTGCCTTTCGTCTTGCGTTGAAAAGCGATAATCCCGACGTAAAACGGATGTGGTGGTATCTTGATTTCCTAATGAGTTACAATGACGACAGCAAACAAAGCCAATAGAATAATCTTTCTTGCACGTACCAGCGAAACACGAACACGTCAAGCCATGATCGATGCCAAGATCACATTGGCAGGCGTGGAGGCAATGTATGATGCTTGGGTTCGTGAGTATAACAGTGATCCTGACAACTTCGAGCCGGGACCGGGATTTCATCGACCCAATCCGTACAATGTCGAAAATGCACAAGAACAAGTAAAGCGAGCAGAAGAAGCCTATAACGAAGCACGAGAGACACTGGAATTTGCAACTGATGAATTTGTTCGCCGCCTTGTCTGACGAAGAAGAGCCTCCGGTTACACGTCTAGTCAACATCCGAAAGAAAAAAGATAGCATTTGGTACACCTGTGATGTTAGAATAGATCGAGGTAGCTATTGGGGAAATCCTTTCAGTCATCTTCGAGCGAGTGCCGCTAAGTATCTTGTGGCGACCAGGAAAGAAGCCATCGAGAGTTATCGAGACTATGTTTTATCTCGCCCGGACATGATGGCTAGATTGGGTGAACTTAAAGGAAAGACGTTAGGGTGTTGGTGTGTATCAAAACCTTGGACCTTTGGTGATTCGCCGCCAGAGGACTATGTGTGTCATGGACAAATTCTGATACAATTGATGCATGGATCGGCGCACACTAGCAGCGATTGGAATGAAACTGGAAGAAGGAAGACTGAAGATGGCGGCAGCGAAGAAAAAGAAGTCTGAAGTCAAAACGGAGTCATACAACGAATTCCGAGAGCGAGTTCTGACTGTCTGTGCTCGTGAAGCGCCGGATCAAGCGATCACTGAGGTCAGCACAAATACTGTAAGAAAAACGGTTCTGTACTATACGAACCCGGCCAAAAACAGTGACAAGGTTTACATCGCCGAAATCCTTAAGAGTAAAACATCGACTTTGTACGACGTTGTTTTTCAGTACGGAAGACGGGGCGGAACTTTGAAAGATGGCTTCAAAAAACGGAGTGTCGTGTGGTCCGAAGCGTTTCATGCCTACAACAAAGTGCTCGACGAGAAATTGAAAGAAGGATATACCCAAGACATTAAGGGTGGTTTATGAAAAAATGCGTTAATTGCGGTCAAAACGACGCTAAGGCCGACTCTGTAATTTGTCAAGCGTGTGAGAACAGCGCTGCTGGATTACCTAAAGAATTTGCCGATCAAGTCAAAGAATATGGCCGGATGATGAAAGAGTCGATGGACAAATGCGAAGCTGCTTGTGGCGTCGGATCTGGTTGTGTTAAAATTGGCAACTGTATGGCTCATGCTCCAGGTTGTAAAAATGGTATTGGAAGTCATTTCTAAAATGAGCTACGACACGAAATGGCTGCTTTGTTTCTTGGTTGTGTTGGCCTCTGCAATCGTAATTGATTGTACTCCTAACCTTTTGATTCAGAGTGTGTCGGGATGTGCCGGTATTGTCGCAACCGGATTTGTGCTGTATAATTATTATAAGTCATTATGAGCCTGTTTCTCAGAGCATTGGTGCGTAGCGAAGGCAAGAGTTGCGAAGGCAAACTCAAGTATCCTCGTGAGGACTCTGCTGTCCGTAATGCTCTCGCAATGACCGAAAAGAAAAAGAAGCTCCACGCTGCCGAGGGCCGGGAGTCAACCGAATTTTTTGAGACGTACAAATGCAACTTTTGTGACGGCTGGCATATCGGTCACCAAACCAACTTCGATTGGATTCCACAGTCACACCGGGCGCAGCATTTGATGATGAATAAGTACGAGTGCTTCAGCAAAATCGATGAAGTCGTGTGTGGCAAAATTTGGATCAGCAACACAGTTTTCTCGAATCGAATTCTGGAGCATTTTCCGAACGTCAAAGATGAAATGGAGCGTCTTGTTATTTGTCCGAAATGCAAAGGAACACTGTACAAGAATCATGGCCGTCTTTGGGTGAATCTGGAGACGATCAACCCAGAATCCACTGAAACCATCGAAGCACTTTGGGCCAAACAAGATGTATCTGTTGACAATCTCGCCGAATCGTGATAGAGTTTGTTCATGACGTACCGTATTCGTTTTCGCAACATAGGTTCCTTGCACGAATCGGAACCAAAGACTTTCAATGAGGCATGGGTTATCGCCATCAATCTCTCCCATTGGAATCAGCGTGTCGATATTATTGACGCTGAGACCGGCGAAGTACTCAAATCCTCAGAACCGTACTCCGAGAATGGGGCACGGCAACTTGAAGCGATGCTGGCGCAGTAAAGGCCAATCCTGGTGATTCGTGGAGCCTCTGCTGTTCGAGGCTCTCCCCACCGGGGTCTTATAAATAAAAACGTGGCAACCCCACATAGGAGGTCATCAATGTCAAGATTTATAGCTTAGGAGGCTTTAAATACATGCGTGATGACATCGTAAAACTCATTTACGAAAAAGAGCGGGGAGGATCTCGTTCAAAGTCCCTCAAGACTGGAAAGAAACTCGATCCTCGCATTGACTATGACGACGATTTTGATTGGGGTCCGAAACGGATTTCCATAGCTCGTCGTAAAGAATATGGTTGGGACTGCAAGAGTCTCAATTACAATTTGCGTCCTCTCTATCGGTTCCTGGATCAGTCTGTGGGCCGACCTTGGAATGACGTACACAGCGAGATCCACAGTCAGATTGATCCTCGCACAGCCAACGGCCACACCATTTACAAATGCATGGATCACCACGTTGACTCGCATGGCAATGGTGTAGTAAGCTGGCGGCGTTACGGCGGTGGTTTGTACGTCGATGATGACGGTATCCTTTGCAAGACCGAATACCATCCTCGTCAACGTCCTGAAGTGCCTGTGACTTCGCTGCACTGGTACGATAATATCTGGTTTCAGCTTCACACTTTTAAGACCAAGGCAAAGTGTGGATGCGTTCACTTCAAGGAGCCGGTTCATCCTGAGGATGCTGATAAACCTCGTTGGTATCGTCCGTATCGAAACGAGCCTGCCGTCTGCATCCACGGTAACGAACCTCTCACTCGTGAAATTTGGTACGTTGTCGAATACGTCTACCACAAGCCGGATGAAATCTACATGGTTCACAAGCTCGAAGACTATCGTCAACCTGGAGGCGGTCTTCGGCGTGGCTATGAGAAGTGGGGCCTGAGCGAAAGCTACCCGGTTCACTATGTCTACTATCGTGACGTTCCTGAGAAAATGAAGGACCCAATTGAAAAGTTGACCAAGCGCCGCACTGCAAACCGCAAACACTTGAAGCTCATTCGTAAAGCATTGGAAAAGGCCGCTGGACAAAAAGCGGCCTGATGCTACAATGAGTGCATGAGATTTCTGTGTACGTTCCTTTTCTTTTTTGCAATTCTCTTGGGTGCCGAGACTCTTGCTAACAGTCACCATTTTATGGTGACCGGCACAGTACGAAATTACACAATCACAGAATTTCAACCTTCAAAGAACACACATTGTTACGTACTTGAACCTCATTACGATAGCAACTCACCATCGATCAGTTGCGTCGTCGAGCCATAATGAAACCTCAAACACAAGAGCAATTCCATTTTTTCTATGGAGGTCCGTTCTCACAATGGGCCTTCTCGCCGTTCACTGTCAATGGCATTTACTACAAGACCGCCGAGCATTACATGATGTGGTACAAAGACCAACTTTTCGGTGGTACACTCTCCGATGAAATTCTTGCTGTCGATCATCCTCGTGATGCAAAGTTATTGGGCCGGAAAGTTCCAAATTTTAACATCAATGTTTGGAATGCTGTCGCCAAGCCGGGTGTCTATCGTGGCAACATGGCGAAGTTCACACAAAATCCTCTCATGCTTCAACAGTTAATGGAGACCTATGGTTACACGTTGGTTGAAGCCTCGCCGACCGATATTGTCTGGGGAATCGGTTTGGGGGAGCATGATCCGCTGCGTCTTGACCGTTCAAATTGGCGTGGAACGAATTGGTTGGGTGATGTACTTATGGATGTTCGAGACACGTTGACGCTTGCCTATCGTTGGCATGATGATCCTTCTGAGATCGGCAATCCAACAATCATCGAAGGTGAGAATTTGATTGGATCGGTCGAGCTATGACCGCAAAAATGATATTGGAATTAGAAGACGTTTTGGACAGAAAAGAGTCTCAAGAACTGACTCGTACTTTATTGTGTCGTTTGCTGGCAAAGTACCGAGCGGCAAATTTCTTCATAAAGTATCACATCTCGTTGAATCGTACATATCCACAAATTATTTTGCAATATCCAGACAGCCGAAAAGAACGCTGGCTGTACAAAGAAAAAGGACTTGAACTGATTCCTTTTGGATTGCCAATCGTCTATAAGGTTCCTACCACAGTACGAAAGTGTGGGCAAATACATAGTTGTCGTAATGGATGTTCCCAATGCTGGGAGATCACCAAAATTGAAAAGGGGTATACCGAGGTAAGATGATTTACTCAGGAACCGGCCATCGACTGGAAGTGTTGCGTGGGGCCGACGAAACTATCGATCTAGAAGTTATCCACCACAAAGCTGTCAGGTATGCGAAAAGCATTCTTCCATCTTACGCCGACATCACTCAAGGTATTTCAGGAATGGCAATTGGATGGGACACTGCCTTTGCTCTAGCTCTGCTCGATCACGGTGTCCCAGTGATCGCTGCCATTCCGTTTATTGGTCAAGAAAGCATTTGGCCGGAACATGCCAAAAAACGTTATCACGAAATTCTTGACAAGTGCGCCGAGGTCCATGTTGTCTGTGAAGGTGGTTACGCTCCGCACAAATATCATGAGCGGGACAAATGGATGGTCGAGCGGGGTCAAAAAATGATGGCTCTATGGAACGGTCATCCAAAAGGTGGAACTGCTGCGACCGTGCGCTATGCAAAGAAGGCAGGCAAAGAAATTGTCAATGTCTGGCCGGGATGGGAAATTTTTGAAATTGGATGCCCATGCGGATGCGGAGCCGATAGCGAGTCACATTGTTGGAATGCTTCTACGTGGGATAATGAAGGTGGTCAAACTCAAATTTTTTGATACGACGTATACCCATACCGTTTCCGAATTGCATTATGAGCCTTCTCTTGTAAAACTGAATCAACCGTTGGACTAGACCATGTATAAAAAGTTGCTTGAGTTGTTCGATTGACATGATCCACTGTGATCACACCATGCTGAAGAGAACGGTGATCGTCAATGCCATGATCGTCGGCTAGAACTTTATGTGATTCTTTGTCGGTGCCGATTACGTAACGGTCAAAATCTAAAATGTATGGATAAACTTCCTTAACCAATTGAGAATGTTTTTTCATTGAATTCGTGGTATACTTCATCCCAGAAATATTTATGCAGAGAATCACTCCAGACCCAACCGGAAAAGACGCTCCAACCCCAGAAACATTGGTGAATATGCTATATGGCAGAGTCGAGGAACTTGAAGCCATTGTGAAACGCCTAGAGCCTCAACCGCATTGGTCGGGAGCATCTAAAAGTCTTGTGATGCGTCTGAGAGGCATCTACGCAATAGGCCCAAACGCAATGCAAATGGGACCCAACGACAAACCAGAATTTGGCTGGCGCACTTTCGACCAAATGCCTCCAATCCAATTTGAAGCGGCAGCACGCATTCAAGAATTGGAAGACAGACTTCAAAAATGCCTTGAACGATTTTTCAAACAGGAATGTGATCTTCGAGGAATCTGATGTCACAAGGCGTTTTTAGTTCTTGTGGTTTTTGTGGACTCCATCTCCCTTTGACTTTTGATGAACAAAAAGATGCCGACCGAGCATGGAAATTCAGCGGAATGAACATCCATGAATGGCATCGCCGCAAGTTTCCAAATTACCATCCCCGGTTGACATTCAAGGTTCCGCTTGATATCATTGAGAAATGTCAAAGCCAGACAAAAAAGATTCAGTGATCCTTACCGGGACCATTGGATCTCATAGCTACGGAACGGCCACGCCGACTTCAGATTACGACTACATGTCCGTCGTGATTGCATCGTCTGACGTGTACCTGGGTCTTGACAATTGGGGAACTGCTGGAACCAAAGACGACGTTTACGAAGATCCCGAAAAGAGTCTGGTCGAACATCGGTATTTTGAATTGAAAAAGTTCGTTGGTATGTGCGCCGGAATGAACCCAAATGCAGTTCCGCTTTTGTGGCTGCAACCGGAGCACTACGAAACCATGTCGGCGGCTGGTAGAAAGCTCGTCCAGGCCCGAGAGATTTTTAATTCCAAAAAAGCATACGATACGTTCTCTGGTTACGCTCATGGTCAGCTTCAAAAAATGGGCGGCGTGTTCAATGATGCCGAAGAGTCGAACAAACTCTTGAAGCAAGGTCATATCAAATTTCAAGACTGGTCTGAAGACATGATCAAGCTGCTTCGGATGATTCGTGATGGAAAGTCACCGATCCCTGAAGACGCCAAGCCTGCGGACATTTACATTTACGACGAAGGATGGTTGAACGCTCTTATTGCCTTGAAGACTCATTCCAAGGAAGAGATCAAGCGTATCAAAGACGGTCCAATCACCGGGCGCATGGGAGCGAAGCGGAAAGAGCTTCGTTCTCAATATGGTTTCGACACTAAATTTGCTTTTCATACGATTCGACTGATGAGAATGTGCGTCGAATTTCTTACGCACCCTGAAGAAGGTCTGAAGGTGTACCGCAAAGACATCGATGCTGACTTCTTGTACTCAATCAGAACCGGCGCTGTCTCACAAGAAGACATCAAGAAGATGGCCGACGACCTGTTCGCTCAAGCCAAAGAAGCCTTGGTCACCACGTCTCTTCCAGATAAGCCTGACACCGAAGCAATTCATAACTTGACGATGGACCTGATTAGATCATCCATTTGACAGATCACAACTTTCCATAGCAGCTATATAACTAATAGACTGCTATGGATATTACACAGTACATTTCGGTGGGTTTGAGTGCCTTGGGACTTGTAGGTGGTTTATTCTCCTACGTTCTAAGCCTACGTATCAAACACGACATTCTAGAGAACAACGAAAAACTTGAAAAAGACATTCAAGCTGCAAAGGACGCAGCTACAGTTGGACTATCTCAACTTAGGAATGATTTACTTCGAGAGTTTGGAACCAATCAGGATAAGGGCGACGAAAAACGAGAACGCCTTGAACGTGAATTGGGCGATCTCCAGGCCGGTCTTACAGATCGTATTCTAAATGCAGTAAATGGGAAGTATGTAAGGATCGATATTCATCAACAAGCTATAGCCAATATTCAAGATCGTTTCCTATCCATGAAAGAACTTATCGAAGTCAACATGGGTAAGATTGAGCAAGGTCTGGATCGGCAAATTTTAGACTTGAAGGATCGAATCTTTCATCAACCCAAATAAGGGGTAAGCAATGGCCGATAAAGCTGTAGCAACGAAAAGAGAGAAACTTACCATCGATCCCCGAGAATTGATGTTGTATGAGCTTCAAAAGGTCCGTAAGACATTCGCAGACGTAGCGGTCCAAGTATCCAAGGATCTTACGAAAGTGATGCCTACAAACTTGACATAATCCGTCGATGTGCTATCGTGGTGTTGTGAAGTTTCAAACAATGAGCTAGGACAACCTTGTTCATATCTAGGAAAACAAAAAACAAACATGAAAAATTTAATTGCATTATTTGTATTGGCATTGGGCACTGTCTTTGCACAGTCCGCAGTACCGCAGAATGAAGTTTTTGGCAACGTAGGTCTGTCGTTCCCTCGCACGCCTGCAATCACGACCACCGTCAGCGCAACCGCAGGTTATGGTCGGACTCTGGCAAACGAAACCTTTGGCAGCACTGAAGTGATCGGCACTTATGATTTCACTCGTGCTACCCCGAAGGGCGGCGTTCAGTCTTTCTTGGGTGGCGTGAAGCAAAACTTCAAGAGCACTCTTCCGGGCATCGTTCCATTCTTGTCGGTCCAAGTCGGTGAGGCAACATTGCTTCGTAAGACCAGCTTTGCAACCGAAGTAGCTGGCGGCGTTCGGTTCACCAAGCTGTGCCCATTGTTTGGCGTCGATCTTGGCGTCAAGGGTACGAAGGTTGATGACAAGACACCGATGTATGGTGGTGTGTTCGTCGGCCTCTCGAAGAGCTTCTAGTTTTAAGAGCGTCTAGAATCGTCTAGACAATTTCAACGAGGGTGTGTTAGTATGAGAACATGAAAACTCTGCTAACCGCCCTCGTTTTATTTGGTGTTGCTGCTTCAGCGCAGACATCGCAAGAAAAGCCGTGCCCAAATGGTGGCTACGGTCCAGATTGCATCGTTCCCGGACTATTGCAACTTCCTTCCGAAACCACGACCACTCCTAAGTCCGATAAGATTTCTGACGGATCAACATCAAATGATCTGTTCTTCATGGTTGGCTCCGATTTCGACCGTCCTGGTTTGCTGCCTCGTGCAAATTACAATGTCGGCCTGGGTCACACTTTCTCCTTCTTGACCAATTCTCCTGTTCATTATTTCGGCGATGAAGTTACCGTTGCGTACACTTACGAAAACGGTGGACCGAAAGGTTTCTGGCATGGTCCTACAAGCACCAGCACTGAAAGCCTTGGTCTGATGAAAAACATCAGCATTCCGCATACGAAGAAAGTTACTGTCTACACTTGGCCGCAACTCGGTCTTACATCCATTTTTACCGGAAAGCCAGCGACAATACTGGATACAAAAGTGGTTGTTGATGGTGTTCCTCTTCCTCCCACACAAAATCGTCTGTATGCCGGTTTTGCTATTGGGGCGATCATCCACCTTCCACACAACACGTCCATTTGGATTCAAGAGAGCTACAACAAAGTCGTGACGGTGCCGTGGTACACAACGACTTCGATTGGCTATACGATCAGCTTCTAATGATACTACAATCACTAAAACAATTTTTGGGACGCATTATGTTTTAGTCTCCTTGGGATGTTCCCTTCGGTATTTAGTTGCTAGAATATTTCTTCCGGCATAGGAAAATTTTATAAGGTATTGACAGGATACGGGTCTTGTGCTATAAATAGAGTCGTAGCAGATAGTCGAAGTGAACGAAGAACGCTTCTTGGACATGGGTTCAATTCCCATCGGCTCCACCAAAATTCTGATTTTAGGCATCAGAGAACTTATGGGGCCGCCCCGGTTTCGACAGGATGAGATGTTGCGTAAGCAGGGCTACCGTGGTCCTTGTCCACGTTATCCAGAAGGAATCATAAACGCTAATGCACCTGCATTTGCTTTCGCTGCCGCTGCCTAAACAGCGCTCGAACGAAGTCGGAGAACTTTGTTAAAGAACTCCCAACAGAAGGCCGGGGCAACTCGGCCTTTTGCTTTTTGAAAGGTTGTGTTTATGAGACGACATTTGAAAATGGTCCATCACCACGGCAAACGAGCACTAAAGTCTAAGTACGGACAGGTGTTCATCATCCTGTGGTTCGTGCCGGAAGCCATTGCACTTTTTGGTTTGATATGGGCTGCATGGCGACACCTTGTAAAATGAAGTTTCTTCTGTTCATTCTCTTATTCTTCGCATCAAGCGCCTGGGCCGCAGAGAAGCCTCTTGTCGAAAAATGCTTCAAAGTCCAGTCTCTCATCAAGGCAGATCCAGAGCATTATTGGGCTACCTGGAAGAACGCCTGTCCGTACATCATTGACTCGATCTACGTAAACGTCGATTTCAAAGACAAGGCCGGAAGCATTCTTGGACATGGAGTCTGGTCGCTACATTATGTCAAACCGGGCGAGGGCCGCTACATTCGATTCTCAACTCCATCCTTGACAAGTGACTATTTCTCTGTTATCTTAAAAGAGATTACTTTGGACGCTTTCAAAGCTCTACGGTACTAAATACGAACATGGTACGTTTTTCCACCATCACGACAAGCACTACCACGACCGTCTAGTTCCTCTAGAACGGTCCACTTCCCATTTCAATTAAGCCGAATTAGCTCAGTTAGCAGAGCGCCGCCCTCGTAATGCGGAGGTCATGAGTGCAACTCTCATATTCGGCTCCAAATGCCGCCTTATTTCAATGGTAGACTCTATCTCTGGTACAGATAGGATTTGGGTTCGATTCCCAAAGGCGGCTCCACATAGTTTCGGAAAATCGATGTGTCTAAATATCCAATAAGAGGATATTCCGAACATGACACGCAGCGAAGCCGGAAGGTTAGGTGGACAAATTATAGGGCAAAGAAATCGTGATGAGTCGTTTGCTCGATATTATGCAAACCCAAAATATTGTTTCCAGTGCGGATCGATCATTAAAATTCCACTGGGTAAGAGATACCAGTCCATTGCAAACAAGAAATTTTGTACGTCAAGTTGTTCGGCAACGTTTAACAATGCACAACGAGGACGGAAGGAACGGCTATGCAAGCGATGTAGCGCTGTCATCTCAAATTCCAACAAAGAATTTTGCAGCCATGTTTGTAGCAATCAATTTCGATACGAAAGATTCATTAAAGAGTGGCGAGCCGGGGACACATCAAAGGCTTCAACTTGCGACGGACTATCCATCAGCAACCATATCCGTCGCTATCTGTTCGATAAGTATGAATCGAAGTGCTGTAAGTGTGGCTGGAACCGAGTCAATTCGGTAACTGGAAGAATTCCTCTAGTCGTCAATCACATCGATGGGCACTCGGAGAATAATTTAGAAAGCAACCTGGAGCTTATCTGCCCATCTTGCGATAGCCTAACGCCGACCTACATGGCTCTGAACATTGGTCACGGTAGGAAGGCTCGTTACCGGGCAAAGGGTCCAAAATAATTTTATAGCTTCGCTTGACAGGTTCTTTTCCTTAGTGTATTCTTAGTTCAGGCTTAGGGAAAATTTAGTGCAACAAACTAGAACATCGACGACTTTTCGTGTTAAACATACTCCGTGGAATAAAGGTAAGAAGACCGGAGTTGGTGGACCTAAAGGGAGAAAATGGACAACAGAAGAGCGTCAACGAAGTTCTGAGGTACGGAAAGGACAAACCCCTTGGAATAAAGGGAAGACGGGAATTGGTGTGTGGTCCTCACAGCGCCGCAAACAACATACCGAAAAGATGAAAAAACGGTGGGCTGTTTCCCTGCAAACACGAGATGAAAAATTATCGGTTTCTATGAAGAAAGTTCTATCAACAGTGGATTACACTTTCATTAGTCACTATAGAGGAATGACCGGAAAGTGGCCGCTCGTCCGAATCATCTACAAGTGTACAAAAGGACACAAAATTGATGCTTCATGGCCTGCTGTTAAACGAGCCATAGAAATTCGTGGATCAAATTGTCGCTTGTGTTCAATTCAGGTAAAACGAGAACATCCTTTTCCTGGTAGAATACACATAAAACCGTTTTCTACATATGCCTTACTATTCAAAGAAGCAGGAGCAACTCTTCTTTCAATTGAATACAATCCTAAAAAGGAATTTCATTATGTGTGTCGGTGTGGTAAACGTTGTAAAACGACTCACTACCAACGTTACCAGTGTCGAGAGTGTGGAAACAAAGCCGGGGCACAAAAAAATCGAGAATTTATTAGACCTATAGGATTAGCCGCTCCTGGTCATCTTGGACAAAAGCGTGCTTCTAGACTCGAACAACTTCAAGCAGAATTTTTAGCAGCCGGATGTAAGATAACAAAATATGTAAATTGCAAGCGAATGTACTACATTTGTTCATGTGGAGGGTTTGGTGTTTCCACTTTGTGGAATTGGCGTCGGGGCGCACGATGTTCAAAATGTTCGTCTAGACGACAAGGCAAACAGAAGTCGTTTAAAGAAATTCTAGCCACATTCTTGAAGGCTGGATGTGTCCCTTTGTTCGATCAATATCTGAATGCTCATGATCCTTTACGATTTCGTTGTCGATGTGGTCGCATTGCCCAGAAAGGCTTCCAAATGTTCGAGCATCATCCGCACTGCATTCATTGTGGGCGAGAAATCCAAGCCCAACAGGGACAGCGTATCACTAAAATTAGAAAATTCTATCAAGAGGCAATTACTAAAATCAATGTTTCCCGAGAATTGAAACGTGTCCTGAAAGGGGTCAAGAAGATGGGACCATGAAGGTACTACAATTCCCTAAACCGCAACTGATTCAGTCAGTCGCACCCGGCCAAGTCTACGATGATTTGTATGTGATGGAAAAAACAGATCGTCGCCAAGGTGGACATGTGATCTGGCAATGTCGGTGTCAATGTGGGCGTATCACATACGTCACAGCCTACCGATTAAGATTTCGAGTTATTAAATCATGTGGCAAATGCCGCAAAGGACAACATCATGAACAGCATTACGTTTAAGAACAAATTGCGTCCCTTATCGGACGAGATCAAGAATGAATTGGCAGCAGTTCGGGACCAGGGCAACTCTGTTTTGGATTCTCTCCAGAGCGTTTTGCTCAAAGCACTCGTCTCGATCCACGGTGCATGGCGACAGGAACCGATCCCGAACAAGAAAGCGATGTGGGATCATGTTTCAAAAGAAGCGAAGCGTATCCTCGTTGACAAACAACATGGCGGCGGGGCCGATCATGGTTGGACATTAGGCACCTTCCAGAACTACATAAGTCGGGTGAAGAAAGCCATTGTATTTCAGGTGGACATCTACACCGCCGAAAGTGAAACCACGGAATTACTTCGTGAAGCTCAAATTCGTGCCGAGAAGCTGGCCGAAGACGCTGGCAGCATGAAGACCGAAAAGTTCATGGTGGCTGCAATTAAAGCCGTCAAAGTTGATCGTGAAGCCAGAGCAAAAGCGAACGCCGAAAAGGAAGCAGTGGGACATGGATTTCATGGTCTTCCAAATCCGAATGAATTCAAGGACGACGAAGCGCTCGCCCTTGGAACCATCAAGCAGTTCTATTCATATCTTGGATACATCCAAGATCGCATCAAAGGTGACAGCGATGCCGAGAAGCTGCTTCGCAAGATTCAGAAACAAGTCGTCACCTACAAGGAAGAACATTCTTCTGAGTTTGCTGAATTTGAAGAAGTGCTGGCTTCGGCGGCAGCTTAGGTCTCTCTTTTTCCGAAGAGGGTCATTTTGGCCCTCTTCACTAATCTAAGGCGTTGTATTGATCACGAAGTTGAGTCTTTGTTAATCGTCCGTTTTCGTAATCCTCCAATAGTTCTGTCAATTTGTTTTCTCGTTCTTGTAGTGTCGATAAACAGCGCTCGACAGCCGGAAAGTTTGTTTTGAGATAAGTCACCAGAATATTTAGTCGTGGTAGAAATGGCTTTTAACTCCTTTTGTTTCAAGTAAATAGAGGTATCCCTTAAAATATGATGGTTAAGAAAACAAAGTTGGCGGATGGCGTGAGTAGTATCGAATTTTTAGATCGATACGACAAGCCATGCATCCTGCTCCGAGATACTTTGCCAGACGATGCCATCCCTGGGATTACATTTGTGGTGACCGGACAGATTCATTTAGATTTGGATCAAGTACGATGGCTGGCTCGTGAATTGTCTCATTTTGCTGAATGGGGGAAATTTTTAGAATAGGATAAAAAATGCATCTACACCTATTTCCATTCAAATCAATCTCTGAGCAAGTAACGCCATGATTTCCTTCTCTTCCTGAAGCGAATGGCGTAACATCTCGTCGATCACGTCAACAGGCTCTTCCTGAGGTTCTGGCGGCTCTGGTGGGGTTGTTGGGGCCGGTGGTGGTTCTGGGGCCTTGGCCTGTTCCTGAACGTTCTGAGGCTCTGGCTGGCCGAACATTGGATCGAATTCATCCAAAAGAGGATCGTAAAAATCTGTAAAAGTTGGTCGCCGGGTTTGCGGTCTTGGCCACAGTTCAAACCGATAGGTCATTGAATTGAAAAAATGATCAAGTTCTTCGGCATCGTTCCCGGCTGGTCGAGTGCTATTTGACGGCTTGAACACATGCATACATGAAAACGCACCGAAGTAATGTGCTGTCATGTAAATTTCTTCGTTCGGTCGTGTAGGATTTCTGTAGATGCGACCGTTGCTTGAAAAGGTCTGATAGATCCAGCCATCTTGTTTCAACCGATCTTCCATTGCGACCACAGTTCGATGTAATTTGTTTTTTGGTGGTGCCGTTGTCGGTTTTGAAACAGGTGGCGACGGCGGTTTATAATCGGCCTGGGTAAAGATCGATGGAAAGTTGTATTTCGTCGCAAGTTCAATGGCCCGAGCACGAGCAATTTCGCCTTCTTCGGGAGTGCCGGGTCTCAATGCAAGCGCTTCGAGACTACGGATTTTTTGCTCTATGTCGTGGGCCATCTAGAGAGCATTTAGCTCATTAGAGAGTATGCTTGCATTTACGACAGCGCAGACCGACTTCATCATAGCTGCCATCGCCATTTTCTCGGAACAAACGATGAACTGTTGCACGATGACAAAATGGGCATAGAAATTGAAAGAGGGCTTCTTCAGACATAATCAAGTCCTGAAGCAAGTCTTCGAGATCGTTCAAAAGGATTTCAGGTATTCCGTACATGGTATTATTTAGATGCATCTACTTGACAAGATCCGACGAATGTGATATCTTCCAATCATGGCTTACATAGCAATGAGCGCTTGTGGACAGTGCCATCAAATTTTTTCGTACAATCCACATCTTGTCCCGTCTTTGAACGATGTGCCGTTTTGCCGTAATTGTGTCGAACGTGCAAATCCCAAACGCATCGCCAACGGTCTGGAGCCGATCAACATCCTCCCTGGCGCATACGAATCGGTCGCCGAAACTCCCGCTGAAGAGATGGAAACGGATTATCAATGCGATCAAGAGTACTACGATCCAGAAGAGCCGATGACGCCATACGACAGCGACGATGAATTTGAAGATGAATTCAATGACGATATCGACCGGGACGATCTTGACGATTATCCACCGGCATTTCGCCCCTAAAAAGTTGATACATCTATTGACTTCTGAACTGATCTACGGTAGACTTGAAGAGTAGACAAAAGGACACCACCTTATGAACGACAATCTCCCAATTCTTTACATCCCCGTCAACGGCCACAAAGTCGCAGACAAACCCGGCTGGACTAATAGCGTCGGCATTCCTTCCCAGTCGAGCGATGCGCTTTACGTCATCGCCCAGCGCAAGACAAGCCGTGGTTGGGGCTGCTCTTGCCGTGGATGGATTCGTCATCGTCACTGCAAGCATCTTGAAGCCCTTCGCCTGCCTGCTAACGAACGTCCTTACGAAGTTCAACTGAAAGGCAACTGATGACAGCCGAAAACCAAAAAAAGAAAAATTATTGTCTGGCGGCATCAAAAAAATCACGAAGAATCTGAAAATTCTAGAGGATTTGAAACAGACTCCTCTAGCGCAGGATCAACACAAAAGAATTGAAATAATGATCTCGGTCTTTAAGAGATGGCAGGAAATCATCACTCTAACTTTAGCGAAAATTGTTTTGACTGAGATCCTTATCGACGCCGCCACGCAAGACGCCATTGATTTCAAACAGGCAGAGGCAGCTTTGGAGGTCGAATACAATAAGGCCATCGATGAAGTGGATGCCTTTCTCGAATTTTGGATTGAATTTTCTGTTTGAGGCTGATACTCGGGCAGAGCGAGGGTTTCTTGGATAAAACACTCTATCAGCGGTGCCAGGAAACCCTCAAAAAATTTAGATACATCTATTGACATCTGGTCGGGAATGCGGTATCCTTTGAATATGAAGACACGGAAAACAGTCAACGTTGCGGAAATGCTTTTCACAGCGAACTATTTTATGAAGCATTCCAAACCGGAGCAGGTTGGTGAGCGCCGGGGAACCGCCAGTTTGCTGGAATCGATGCTGCACGCCAGTGGCAACTACAGTGGTTTTGGCTACATCGAACTGACGAATGCCGGAACCAATCAGCAGAAGTTAGGTGACGAGAGCCGTGTGTTCTACTACGTTTCTCAGAACCTTCGGAATGACTACAAAGGTGTCGAAGATCGCAAAGCTCAGGAAGGATTCGTTTACTAACATGGGACGCCGACTTGATCCTGAAGAACGAGATCGCCGAGCAGCCGAGCGAAAAGCTGCGACCTGGGGCGGCAAGACTCGTCTGACGTACAACCCCGACGAAGAAGGCTACGGAAGTCCCGAACTGTGGCGCAGACTCTTCTCCGAACGTATGGGCCTTGATGCTGCTCGTGCGACGGTCGGCAAGAAATCGCCTCGTGCCATTCTTGGTCTTGATGAAGTTCGCATTTACACTCAAGCTGCTTGGGATGTCTTGAAGTCGGCCTTTCGTAAGCTGGCCTTCAAATTTCACCCAGACTACAATCCTGGATCTGACACCGCCGAAGCCATGTTCAAAGAGATCCGGGGCGCTTACGAAATCCTGGAAGACGAATTCAAACGACACGGAGTTGATGCACGATGATTTTACCGGACGATGTAAAGAAATTCGACAAGCTGTGTGCAGACTTAGTGAAGCTCATGAAGAAGATTCGTGAAACTTCACCAGAGGCCGAAATTTTCATGGAAGCCGAGGGTGGTTTAATGTTGTTCGATGGAAACAGCCGCATCGACGACGGTGAAGATTTTAATTGGGAAGCACAACGAGGCAAATCACATTGGACGCCCGGTTTTGGAGGAGGAGCAATATGACACTTGAACAGTTCAAAGAAACTCGACATGGAAAAGCGTTGTTTGCAGTGTACACCCCAAAGGAAACTGGCATATGGGGCATCTACGGCGAGACAGACGATCCTGGTGGAAGCTGCTTCACTCCGCTGTTGGGCGTCTTCATTGGCACGATGGCCGACGCAATGGAAGTCGCTGTGGCACAGAAAAGATTTGTTTCCTGGGGCGGCGGTGGCGATTTACGAAAGTTGACGGTGCTGACGAAATGACTCCATTTTCGCTCGCAGACACACTTCTCAAAAGCTCGACTGATGCCGAACTGTACGACATCATCGACAAAGCTCGCAAAATTTTGGCCGAACGTCGAGACCAAAAGATTGCCGAAGAGACTGCGATTTTGAAACCCAAGATCAAAGCTGCATATGAGGCTGTCGCTGCGATTCAAGCTGAGTACGATGCCGCCACGTTGTCGATTCAGAAACGAGTAATCAAGGAATGTCGCCTCGATCCGGCAATTCAGGTTCATGATGATCTCGCTGCCGAACTTTCAAATTTGGAATGGAAGTACCCACCGACCTCTGGAGGACCAATCGGATGACACCGGAACAAATCGAAGAACACGCCGAGCAAGTACAAAAACGTGATGAACACAAAGGCAAATGGCTTGTAGGGCACGGATGTCATCGTGGGGCGCTTACGAGCCGAGACAGTAGAGTCACGTATCACGATTCACTAGAAGCCTGTCGTGAATACATCCGGGAGCAAGAAGCATTTTATCTTTCCATCGGCTACATGATCTGGTTCGCCTACGCCATTGCACCGGGCAAGACAGACAAGGATCGTATTTCATTGCACCGGGGAAACTCGTACCAATAGACGTATCTGCTTCCTTGACAAACTCCACATCCATGTTGTAATGGTTCTGCCCTCGCTAAATAGAAACGAGGCATCCAAGACGCATGGCAAAGAATTTACCTCAAGATCAGTACCACATTGAACTTTGCACTCAATTCTGCGCTGACGTTGAAGCGCTGATTAACGAGAGCAACAAGAAAGCAGACGAAAGAGTCGCCAAGGCCGGAAAAGCTACGACACGACTCGGATACGTAGATGCAGTCCTCATTGTAGCGGAACGCCGGAAAATAGAACCGGACCTCGCAGCCGCCTACCTCAACCCAGAAATCAAACAGAAAATGCAGCAAGAGTGGGAGAACAAACACATGCTCCCAAAGTCTGCTCGATTACCGTTCTGACATGACGCAGACGTATTTCACATTCGGCCATGATGGAGTGATAGAATTTCAAGGCTATCTTGACACTCTTTACGGAACGGTGACGCCCGACGAAGATGACAAAAATGTTCATCGTCTGCCGTACAACCATTCAGTGCTTAATCGTGATGTCTGGAAGACTCAGGACGAAGCGATAGCAGCATACCAAGCCTCAGTGACCAAAGATGTTCAAAGTGTGATCCTACGTTATCGTAAAGCCTGTGAACAGTATCCTGGTTTCTTTGTGATGTGGCCTGAATGACCGGATACGATGCCTGCCGCCGTTTCATGGCGTTGAACAATCACTTCTTCCAACCGAATTATGATTTCTTTAAGTACAAAGGTGGAGTACCTCTCAAGTTTGATACTTATGATGCCAAGCGCCAAGACGAAAAGCACAGATATGATCGACTAGGCCGAAAATTTCAATCCGACGAAGACCTTGAAAATTTCATGGTCGCCAATCTTCTCGAATCCAAGAAGAGGCTGTGGGTCGGCGCACTGTTTGGTGGTGAAGCAGACAACGTTTACATTCGCTGGCAAGGTCGAACTCAGGCGATTCAGTACAATCTCACCAGTGAAGTTAGACGGCTTGTAGACCGGCTGGAGAGTTTCAATGCTCTTTTCAAAGTAGCCGACAATGAACATCCTGAAATCTTGAAAGCCTATCTTCGGGGCGACATCTCTTTAGAGAGTTTTGTAGTCCTTGACCTTTGCATTGGTTTCATTGACAACATCGATGTAAAGCTCAGTGATGATCGAAATTGGACCATTGTCAAGCATAAAGCCATTAAGTACAGACCTTTCCTCGAACGGCTAAATATCGACATCCCGGCGCTCCGAAAAGCAGTGCTGGAGTCGATCCGAGGATTGGGGGTTACAAGCTAATGCCTGTTACAAAAGATACTCAATTGGACTACTTCATGGATGTCGTTCTTAGGAACTACTGTCGTGCTGCCGAAGAGTGCGAATTTTTATACCAAGAAGCAGAAGATTTAAGGAATTGTCTGACAATTCTTTTCCAAGAAAATTCCGATCTTCGATTTCGATTGCAAGAGGCTGGGCTTGAAGTTCCTGTCTCAAATTTTGTCACGGCAGAAGAGGCTGCGGCAATGGACGATCAGGAAATGTTTCCAGTCGAAAATAACGATTTAGCCTAATGAATACGGGGCTGTCAGGCCGAAAACTTGACAGTCCTGAAAACCGTGAGATGCTAAATATGTTGAGAGATTATGAAGGCAGCAACGCAGTGAGTTGCTTGCAGAAAGGCAGTGGATACAACGTTAAACATACGAGAGATACTACGAAAATATGTCGATTACAAAAAACACAGAGTCCCGTACACAGTACTTGGCCTCTCTCCGCAGCAAAGTCCAGGAGATGTCCTCTCCCAAGGGTTCCTCAAACAACACAAGACAGAATGATGATCGCTACTGGCGTCCAGAAGTAGATAAAGCTGGCACCGGAAGCGCAGTTATTCGTTTCCTTCCTCCGAAGTCTGGTAATGCTTTTCCGTTCGTCCAGCTTTGGAGCCACGGTTTCCAAAATCCCGAGAACAGCAAGTGGTTCATTGACAATTGCCCGTCCTCACTTGGTGGCCTTCCCTCTGATGTTTGCCCGGTTTGCGCCGACAACAACAGTTTGTGGAATGCAGACAAGGACAAGGAAAGTCCGCTGAAGAAGTTGGCTTCGTCTCGCAAGCGCAAGCTATCTTACATCAGCAACATTTTGGTTGTGAAAGATCCAAAACATCCTGAGAATGAAGGCAAGGTGTTCTTGTTCAAGTATGGCAAGAAAATCTTCGAGAAGATCAAGGACATGATTGATCCTCCAGCCGAATTCGCAGACATGCAGCCCATCGATCCATATGACATGGAAGAAGGCGCAAACTTCAAGCTCCGTCAGGTGAAGGTAGACAACTTCCCGAACTATGACAAGTCCAGTTTCGACGCTCCTTCGGCAGTCGGTGACGAAGACTACATCGCATCAATCGAAGCACAGTTGATCGATCTGAATTCGTTGCTCGATCCGAAGCACTTCAAGCCATATGCAAAGTTGGCCGAACGCTTCACATTTGTAACTGGTGCAGCAGCCCCGAGCACCACATCTACAGGCGGCGACAGTGCTGTCTCTACTCCATCGGTTGAAGATGGAATGACCGATGATGAGCCGGTAGCAAAGCCAGCCGCAGCAAGGACCGCAACGTCTAAGCCTGCTGGTCGAACCGCAAAGCCGAAAGCAACTGCGGAAGTACCGGATGCAACACAAGATGACGATTACTTCGAGAAGTTGGCCGCACAGTCAGCAAACGAAGACTAATCAGTAAGTTTGAAAAAGATAGCGGGGTCTTCGGGCCTCGCTTTTTTGTTTTAGACAGGTACTTTTGGTTCAAGAAGTTTTTTGATTCCCCGGCGTGCCATCGTGGTCAGCTTGGGAATTTTTTTGGTTTTGAACTGGTTCTTCTTTTTCTTCTTTTTCTTCTTTTTCTTTTTCTTCTTCGGTTTTGGTGGTGTCAATCCTAGTGTCTTATAAATCGATTTCTTCTTCGGTGGCGACAGCAACGCCGAAGCATCAAACTCTTTTAGAAACTGGGTGAATGTAAGCACTGGAGTATTTAGTTTTTGCGTGCCTAAATAGCAACATGAACGAAGCAATTGTATACCAAGTACGCTCAGTCGATGCTTTCGGCAAACAGAACGTGGTCCATTCCTATGAAACCGAAGAGGCTGCAAAGGTCGCTATCAAAATGATGCAGAAGCGAACACGAAAGCGGTATGTTGTTCATCCTGTCAAGAATCGGCCTGCGGAACACTGGGGCATTAACTTTCCACCCAACCATCCGAAGCATCCAGACAATCTTAAAAACCCACCAAAGAGCCGCCGTTTAAGTTGACAAGATTTGAACTCATGCGATCATAGTACGCATGAATAACATTTTGCTGAACGATCCTGACACATTCATTCAATGGCGCAAAACCGATGAACCCGGCGATAATCCAAAGTGGGAATCGCAGTGTGGTTATATCGAACAAACCAGCTTCGGGGATCGTCCAATATTCCAAGGATTTGTCGGCCCCAACCAAACACCCACTCAGACAAAGACCAGTCTAATTTCAATCAAACAAGAAGTCGAGCGGCTGTTTAAAAAGAATTATCAACTGACCTGGGCTTATCAAGATTAGGTCGGAATAAACATAGCGTTTTGATTGCGCTCATAAGATGTATCAGTGTTCTTTGCACGTAGGTCACCAGTATGAGTACTGTTATTGTTAGTGATCTTTGTGGTCTGTGGTGCAATGATCTGATGTCCGGTTCCTGATTGTCCTGACGTTCTGTTCAATTCAGAATTTACCGCTGAGACTTGTGCCAATTGAACACCAGTGCTTTCAGGAGACAATTTCGGTGTATCAAGTCTAGGAGCAGCAGTATTTGTAGCTGTGGCAACCATTGCAGGCATTGACGTTGCTGTTGGTCGATCTACAGGCTTTGGACTACGTGATAAAGCTGTCACCACATTCTTTTGATTAGCTACGTTCTTGATTGTATCGCCGTAACCTCTAGCCGTGGCATACTTCGCTCCCATGTTCTCAATGAACTTGTTTACATCTCCAGTCTTTTGATATTCGGCAAAGGCAGCGGCATACGGACCCTTTGGATTAGATAGGAGTTTTGCGTGAGCTATGAAACCTTCTTCCATAGTCTTGTAATCGGCAAACTCTCTCTTGACTGAAAATCTTTTTTTGCCTGACCAACCCATCTTCAAAGGAGAGCCATCCAACTCTGTTGCTGTAGCTGCTTCTTTCGGTTTTGATTTTTGAAATTGAGCGAATTCAGCGGGAGTCATGTCTTCCTGGGTCGTTCTAGTCTGACTCATCGTATCGCTTTTTGATTTGGTGACTCCAAATGCATTGTTACCAATCGAATGCTTACCCCAACCAGATTCTACGGCCCATTGTGCAATTGTTACTTGAGCCGGAACACCAGTTGCTTTTTCTGCATCCATTGCCATCTGTGCGATTTCTGGTGGAACTTCGCCCTGCTTGTACTTGATGTTTTTGTTCTGTGTTCCGCCACCTGTTCCAAGAATACCGATACCTGAACCACCAGCCGCCGTGACACCAGAAGATTGTGGCTGTGGCGTTGCAGGTGTCGGTGAGGTTGGTGAAGATGTCGGCGCAACTGTTTTCGTCTGTGTTGGCGATGTTGTCGGAGTGTGAAAGCTACGAGCAGTCTTTGCCAATTCAGGTGTAGATGAAATTGGAGTAGCAGGAGGCGGATTCAATCCTCTACGTGGCGTTACAGTATTTTGTGTCTGTTGGGTCGGAGCAGGCGCAGCACTAGGAGCCGGTGCTGAAGTAGTTGGTGCAGGCTTGGCTGTTTCTGCTGTCTTCTTACCGCCGCCAAATGGATGTAGAATTGAATTGATCTTATCAGAAATCCAATCAATGACAGATTTGATAGCATCGGTTACTGACTGCAAGGCATCTGTCAAAATTTTGGTGTTTTGTGGGCCAATAATGTTTTCGACCATCTTCTTGATCGAATCGAAAACACTGGAGAAGGCCGTACTGATACTTGCAAACGCTTTGGTGATGGTCTCCATACCAGGGATCTTCATGATCTCTTGACCAAAGTTTTCAAATGATTTTGTGAATGCCTCGATTACCTTATCCAATGCATCTTTGATGGTATCGAGATTGAACATCGTCAAGAACCATTTGCCAAGCGCACTGAACATTCCCAGTACACCATCTTTCAGTTCTTCTATTCCTTTGTCGAATGTCTTAGGATCAGACAAATCGGACAGACCATCGATGAACTTTGACAGTCCTTCAAAAAAGTCGCCGATGATCTCAATCATCTTGCCAAGACGTTTTGCGACAAACTCCAGGATCGGTCCCAGAACTTTGAAGATTGGTTTGGATGCCACATAGAGAGCACTCAAAATGGAACCAATTGCTTTGAAAATGCTGGCAAACGATTTTGCGCTGGTCTTTCCAAGTGTCTTTCCAATTTCTGTTTTGACACCTGCCAATCCGAGCACGAAATCAATAATTCCGAACAGACCTTCGACCACGCCGCCTAAACCACCAGCGACCCGATCCATCATCGTCAATTTCTTTTTGTCTCCAAGATACTTTTCTGCGTGCATGAATGCCGGGATGAAATCGAAGATAGCAGTGATTGCCATAATGACTTCGCCGACAACTGGAATGAAATCTAGGAATTCAGCCATTCGACCTGCGCCACCCAAGAGTTTTGCGCCCTTGAGCATCTCGCCGCCTTCGGCCAGGAGCTTAGTACCACCCTTTGCACCTGCTTCAGCACCTTCCCCGACTGCCTTTCCAACCTCTCCCAGACCCTTTGCGCCGTCCTCTACGGCTTCGATGCCGCTTGCCGCACCCTCAACACCCCTTCCAGCCCCAGAAGCGCCCTTGCCTCGTCCAAACCAGCGCTTGAACATGCCTCCTTCTTCAGCTTCAGCCCCACCTTTAGCAGTTTTGTTGCCGAGACCCAGCCACTTTCCAATTTTGCCGCCAAACAACCGTCCGATTCCGGCTTCAATGCCAGACATGAGACCGCCGAGCAAACCGCCCTTTTTCCCACCTGATTTTTTGGCGACATCAGCAAGCAATCCACCAGCATCGCCATCGGTTGTTTCCCGACGCTTTGCGTTCGCATCCAATTCGGATTGATCTAGTTGCTTTGCAAGCAATTTGTTGATTTCTTTTAGTTCAATCAACTGCTCTTCGTCTAATTTTGCGACTCTCGAAAGCGGACCTTCTTTGTCGCTGGTAAGAATGCTCAATTTTTTGTCTTGATCTTTTTGGACACCTTCCATGAGCTTGAGCAAACCTGCGGTATTACTTTGGCTCGCCAGTTTTTCAGGATGTAATGTCGGTTCATCCAAATCCATACGCCCGTTTTGAACAAGCTCTGGAGCCGCCGCCTTTTTCAATTGTGGTGGTGCTTCAAATTTTTCTACGTTTGGCATCGCATGAACAGCAGCAGTCATCATTGCTTTGACTGGACTGTTGTACGGATTTTTCATGCGCTCCGCTTCTTGCTTTTCCATATGGGCTAAAGCAGTCGGTTTCGGATGAGATTCTTCACCAAAAATTTCCGGCCAATCTGGTGTGCCTGAAGGCTTTTTTAAACTATCTTCATGCTTCTTTTGTAATAGACCTTTACCATGCTTTCTGATGGACTCTAACCATGCATCACGTTCATCTAACTCTTGCTGCTTCTTTGGTGTGCTCTTCTGATAACCTGCCCAATCAGGAATTGCATTACCCAAGTGATCCCGAACCAATTGCTGAGGAGCCGAGGACACAGATGGTCCGTGAGCTACTGCGGTCGGAGACGTTGATCCTATTGTTTGAAGTGGTGACTGAGATACTGGTGTTGACTGTCCTTGAGAACCAGCGGCACGTTCCCATAAAGGTTGATAATCAGGGCGCAACAATTCAGCACGCAAATTCTGATGCTGTTCTGTGCTGATCTTACCCTTAGCGTGCAAATTTTCAAGAGCGGAGTGGCGAACATCTTCGTCTTTGATTTTTCCAAGATGTTCCTTTACGGTATCATGATCATGTTTGACATCAGCATCGTCAAGCATCGGTTCATCCGGGCGTGGTAATACTTTTTTGATGTCACCGACTTTGAATTGATTAGCTTTTGTTTTCTGACGTGCTTCTCGACGATCACGCATTTTTTCGAGAATATACTTGGTAGCTAAACCGACAATCGGAGAGTGACCAGCCAAACCAGAGATGACACTGACTGCATCAATATTTTGCTTCTGTAAGAACGAACCCATTTTACCGAGCAAACCTGTACGCTGACGTGTCTCTTGCTCCAATGCCTTTTGTAGATTAAGAGTGGCATTAGTGAGAATCTTATTTTCGGTGCCGACAGTGCTGAATCGAACACTCTCTTGAATATCAGAGAGCTTTTTCTTTGCTCCTTCCAGTTCGTCCTTGCTGTACGTATGGTACTCGGACGCCATGCTATCAATATTTTCAGCGTGGCGTTTTCCTGCATCGGAATACACATTACCACGTCGTTGCTTAATCAGCTTTTCTTTGTCTTTCTTTTTTTGAAGCGCAGTAAGTTGATCGACGACTTTTTTGGTAGATGCTTCGACCTGACGAATCTTCTCGAAATCGTCATCATTGTTGTTGCCACCAGTAGACTTTCTTGGAGACCTTGGACGACTGCCACCGCCACCTGAAGACGAGTTACGAGGAGCAGATCCACCGCCGCCACCTGAAGACACGTTGCCATCCTTTAACATGTCTGCTAGGTCTTCGGCTGCGTTTTCAGTGGCCTGTTGAAATACCTGATGGATTTTGGTCGTCAGCTTCTTGGACAGATCATCTAAGAGATCTTCTTTGTCCACAAGCGTCAGATTTGAAACATCAATCTGATTCAGGTCTACCCCGTTTTTTGTTGTCTTCTTGGATGGCATTCATTATCCGTTTAGTTGCTGTGGTCCATCAACTTTAGTAGTCGGATCGGGTAAAAGTTCATGCTTTGCTTGGTTACCCTTTTGGACGGCGTTGATGCGTTGCTGTTGAATGGTTGGTTCTGTCAAGTTCATTCTAAAGTTCAAGAATGTCTTTGCCGAACTGCGAAACCACGTCCAGGTCCATTGAGGGATCTCTTTGAACGAGGGCAGCATTTCAGGCATTGATCCGATGGTTGCCGACGCCAAAAGACCCAACATTAACTGGTTGTCTTTCGCCCAGGTTAGAATTTGTTCGATTGATGGCATGATCATGGGACTATTTATGTCCAAGCCAATCAATAGATACATCAATAGTTTAGCGTTTTCTATTGTTCTCGTCGGCGATCCGTTTGTTTTCCGAATCGATGTAGTCTTTGATGAGAACTAGATAGGCATCACGTTCCCACGGTATCATTCCCTCGACCTCAGTCAACGAATACTTATGGTGAAACATGAGACTGAAGTTCACCATGAACATATTCGGGAGTGAATTGTGGCTGAGGGCTATCCGAAAAAACTTGGAAGTCCCTCGATGTGGAGAGGTTCTTCATATCCACACTTTGAGCAATGGAACTGAGTATCATGTGCCAGCTTCGGAATTGATTCAAAAAACTTCTGAAGTTTGACAAACTGTGCCTGAGTTAGCTTCTCAACCCATTCTTGGATATCTTTGGTTGTAAAGTTGTTATAGACTGACTCTTCGTCAAAGACAGATTCGATACAAAGAGCAATAGTAATCAGAGCGTCGTTCACATTGTCCTTTGGAGTTACAACGGCCCCAGTCGCACGTAATAACTGTCTTGCCATCTTAAAATTTGGATAGCGCATGTTAACGCCAAGTGTTTCGGTCAAGAAAATCTGCTTCTGATGATCTTCGTTGAATTGTATCCTTACGTCATCCAGATTGATCTTAACTTTTACTACATGGTCACAATCGGCAATGATCGGTGCATCAGGATCATCATTGGACTTTTTGAAAATTCGACGTTTTTCAGCTTCTTCCGGCGTCAATGTCACTTTGTTGTGGCAACGATAACTCAATTCGACATTGGAATCTACCGAGCGTGAGCGCAATTGTAAGAAGATGAATTCCAAATCGAAATTTGCCAGTTCTTCTACTTTGATTGGCGAAAGAGCACATGACGTGACTACCTGGACGATAGCATCGAGCATCTGCCTTTCATCTTCACCTTCCAATGCAATGAGCAACAGTTTCTCCTCTTTTACAAGGAACGGACGAAACTGGATTCCCTGGCCGGTGGACGGAATGATGATTTCAAAATGGGGAACGATCTTTTCGAGATTGGGTAATGGCATACTGATCGTATGTAGTCACCACAAAAACAACGTTATGTTAGTCCACCACTTGTGCCCGGACCATTATTGCTGCCGGGACCATTGACGGTCTGTGTAAACGGAACGTTCGTACCTGTGGCAGAACGTATCGCTGTTGTCTGACCACCATTGTTAGAGCCACCATTGATGTAAGTCCAAGCACTCGCATATTTGTACGTAAAGGTCACTTGGATGGTCTGGAACGTATTGTTGTTTGCGTAAGCTAAAGGTTGTTGAGCAATGGCAATAGGATACGCATCGATCAAGATAGTATAATAATTTGGGCTTACTTGAGCACCGCCGACCGACCCAGACCCAGAGTTTGCAAAATCTGGATATTGAACAATGGCAATGTCGGTGCAATATTCACTGATGTAGTTGAAATTGTTGGTGTTGAAATCCATCACCATGTACATCCAAGCCTCAAAAAACCAACGCTCATTCATTTGGTTACCGCACATGAACGTCATAGTTGTGTCTTGATATTCCGGGCGATGAGGAATCTTGTACGATGGACCATAGGAACGATTGGTCTCCATTTGAAACTGATAGCTAGGAAGCTCAGACTGTTGACAATAAGCCTGTAATTCAATAGCCATCGTGGACGTGTCACCACTAAAATAGTCAGCCATCCAATCTACAGCATCGTCGCTAAACTGGAGAATAGCGGATTGTGCATTGTAGATTGCGGTAGATCGCTGCGCCAGAGCTTGAGTAGGAATGGTAATGTCATAACAATTTTGAACAGCCCAACCTGTGCTATTCAATTGTGATCGGAATGCGTCGATGTTTAACATTATCGTCTCCTTTTTAACTTTTGAATCATTCGTTTGCTGTCACTCCAGACTCGTTCTTTCTTTTCTTTCTGGAATTGCTCGACCGGCAAGAACACTGCAATCTCCCAATCAACCGGCTCCACGTTGAGTAGTTCACTCTTTACCTGTGATGCCAAGTAACGTTTGATCGTCGGTTTAACTTCAGGAAACTGTGCCACGTTCTTGATCAAACCATATGACATTTGCAATTTTGTAATCTTATCTAATGATTTATCGTTCGCAAAGGAAAGTAGTTTGTCGAAGAGCTTTGCACGAAGTAACAATGGAAGATAATGAAGATTGAGACCCAGCCATCCGTCATCGTACAGTTCGACGACGAAGATCAAAGGAAACTTATCCCAATATGGAAGATCGTCTTTGGTCTTTGCATCATAAAAATACATGAACATCTTTCCGACCAATGCTTCGGCGGCTGTCTGCCCTTGTGAAATTAATCTGGTACGGTTCGGTGACTTTTTTGTCTTGTTAACATTGTCGGTCAGCCAGTTGCGTGCGCCTTTGGTTAATGACTTGATGCCATAACGACGAAGTTTGAGACGTATCTTTTCAAAGAACGTTGGATTCCTTGGATCTTTCGGGGGAATCCAATCGCCTTGTTTGATGTCTGGCTTCTGCGCTGGGGGAGGAGCACTTGGTTGACCACCACGACTGACTTGTGTCGGTTGGGGACCTTCCGGCGCAGTTATTTCAGGCGCATATTGTTTTGCAACGTCTCTAATATCCTCTGGTGGCTTACTAGGATCGTAATAGCTCTTTACTGCATCTCGAATCGATTGAATAGAAGAGTTATGTGGGTCGAGTTTGTTCTGTTTGATGATCTGAATAATCTCGCTTTCAGAAGCCTTCTTGCCAATAGCCTTGATGTTTCGCCCGACCAAGTGTTTCAAGTCCTGCATTGCGCTATGAGCAACAACCTTCTTCGCAGCTTCCTGGATCACTTTGTCATTTACGAGCGAGGATTTTGAGAGATGAGTTACAACGCTGGCAATGTCTTCGTTCGCAACGGGGCGATTCGGTACGAGTTTATGAAAGGCGTCAGATATCAAACTCTTGATATTTGGAACTTTGTTGGGATCGAAAGAGACACTACGGACATACTTCGTCGCAATCTTTCGGATCTCTGCTTCACTAATAATTTGTTTTGGCATTAAAAACCACTCAGGTGCTTTTCAGTCAAGATCATCCATTCCCATCCATGCTGGTCGCAGAATTTTTTGGCTTCGGTCCACTTCGCTTGATTGATGATCCAATTTTTCTGTTCGGCGAAGTAACGACGTGTTTTTCGTTTTGGTTCTTTTGGGGGAACAGTCGCCGTACTCCATTTACATTCGACCAATCGAGTAGTGATCTTCCCATCCCGATTTTTGGTGATAACTTTGAAGTCTACGAAGTAACGATGCATCTTTTTGTCGAGGGGTGAATAATATGGGATCACAGTCTCTTCGGAAGACCATCTCAGGACAGAAGGTTGGTCGTCAAGATACTTCATCATTCGCAATTCCATCTTGGACCGATAAGTGATCGTATTGATATCACCATCGTATTTTTCTGGGTGAAGTGGTGTAAAGAAGCCTCTACGTGTTCCGTGGGTCTTTCTGCGTTTGTTCAGTTTTGACGGAGCAATTTCTTTAGCTCTCGGTTCCGGTTTGGGTGTTGGTTGCTGTTGATCCACATACGTATTTAGCCCATATAAATAAGTGCAAATGCCTGCTCAAACCAATTTCAATTCTTGGGTTCAAGCTCAACAGACGAACCAATCAAACGGTCAAGATGCCCCGCTTGCCGGAATCGACACAAGTCAATATACGTATTCCAGCTTCATTTATCCGCTTGACCTGGGTGCTCCGGGCGCAGGCAAGGATCACTACATGGTGTTCCATATTAATGAAACTTCTACGACACAATATCAGACCACAAATGTAAACGGGGCGGCTCCTACGGGTCAGCCCACAATTGTTGCTAACGCCCAACAGAGTCAAGCAAATGGAATGGGTTCGACAACAAATACTCCGTCGCAAAATGGAACCTCTACGTCGGGGCAGCAAGGCAATTCTGCATCAAATCCTTCATCAGTTGTGGCTTATCAACCGATCAAACGAGTAGCAACCACAATCGTTTTGTACATCCCTCAACATCAAGTCAACTATCATGCTGAGTGGGAAGCAGAAAATCTTGGCGTGGCCGCAGACGTAATGGAAGCGATCAAAGGTTCAGAGAGTTTGAAAGATTTGTTTAAGTCGGCTGGTGCTTCTGGCCTGAAAAATGCCGGAACCATGTTGAACGAATTGACTGACTTGAATTTGTCTGCCGCAACATCCGCAGCAACTCGAATTGCAATCAACCCTCACATGGAAGTCATCTTCAATGGTATCGGATTTCGTCAATTCCAGTTCAGTTTTCGATTCACCGCTCAAAGTGAAGCCGAAGCGTTGAACATCGATAACATCATTCGAGCGTTCAAATTTTATGCAGCCCCGGAGATTTTAGCTGGAGCCGCAGGCCGATTCTGGATCTATCCGGCTGAGTTTGACATTCAGTTTTATTCCAATGGCACCGAGAATGATTTTTTAAACAAAATCAGTACATGTGCCTTGACCGACATGCAAGTCAACTATACGTCGGCTGGTCAGTGGTCCGCACATCGCCCGTACAAATCGACACCAGGACTTGCAGGTTCACCTAGCGTCTGTACCGACATTCAGCTTACATTCAAAGAACTCGAAATCATCACGAAGGAAAGAATTCTACAAGGATACTAAAATGGCTTACTCGCTTGGTGGAGATTTGTGGCCTTTGTGTACGTGTGGACATGGGTATTTGGCTCACGATGCACATAGTCTAAAGTGTCAAGATGACCCTTCCGATTGGGGATGTTGCTACTGCAAAAAGTGTGCTAAATGTCCTTGCGAGTACTTTACCGCAGACAAAGGATATTATGCCGCAGACAAAAGAACAACTCCATCAGATGTACGTTGAGTACATCGCTGAACTTCGACGCCTCAAAAATGAGAAGTACGGCGAACAGTTGGAATTTCAATTTGAAGAGAAGGCATTGGACATACCAGCATGGCGCAAGAACAAGAACAAACAGAAAGAAGCAAAGTGATTGACATCGGCGAATGGAAGAAAGCACATGGACTTCCGTCGCCACCTTATCAACCGACAAATGAAACCACAACTGTCTTTGTGAACAAATTTTCAAACCCGAGTTTTTGGACAGTTCCACCTAAACGACCATCTCAATAACAGATGATGACGAATGGGATGTCTTCAAGCTCACTCAGGCGCACATCTTGTTCTTCTCGACAGCAAATGTCATCGAAGAGTTTATCGTCTTTGATCTGGCCGCAGTCAAACGCTAGGAACGTTTCATCTTCGGTCTGGCCGGTCAAGCGTGTCCATTCACTCAGCGTGGCCTTGTAGACTGCCTCGTATGCATCCTTGCCTTCTCTAGTGCATCGGATGAATATGGCCTTGTCACACCCATGTGCCGTTACCGGCTTCTTTCTTTTATTCTTTGTCTTCGTCGCACCACTCATCGATTTTCCCATTTTGTTGTGATGTCCTTGATTACTGTGTCTGGCTCCGTAGTATAAAGCCAAAAAAGTTGAACTGCGTTATTGCCCCGAACTTGCATTTTCAAACCACCGCTGACTGACGTGAACTTGATATGTGGTTGTGCTCCTGCTCGAACAGGAGTGATGATCCCCAGACCAATTTTTGTAACATGTGGTGATTCTTTTGCAGCAAGCACAACAGGGATAGCAGTAGGAATGACAGTCGAGTGGTTACCGGAAAACTTTGGTCCACGCAACAATCCTTTGAGTCCCTTATGACTGCCCATGTGGATTATTTTGACACAGTACTAGGCCGCAGTGCAAGTGTATTCTTTCTGGAAGCACTCTTTGCGCTACATAACCTTACATGATCTGTAAGAAATGCCAAAATCGTATCCCTACTCGCATTGTAATCGAAGGCCGTCGCCGAAACCTTCAGCGCCGCAAGTATTGTTTAAAGTGCTCGCCATTCGGAGTCCACAACACTGGCGACCCACAAAAAATTTCTCTTCGAGGTACAGATCGAAAATGCGAAGGATGTATCAACATGATAGAACGTCGAAGACGATATTGTTCATCATGCATAAGCCGGATGCGCCGTCACAAAAGAAAACAGGTTGGTGTAGATGTGTTGGGAGGAAAATGTATGGATTGCGGCTATAATCGATGTCTGGCTGCTCTCTCATTTCATCACCGTGATCCTTCAAAAAAGGAATTTACGATCAGTGAATTTTCGAGAACTACGATGTCTCGATTCATTGCCGAAGTAAAGAAGTGTGATTTGGTTTGTGCTACATGCCACATCGAGAGGCACTATTTGAAAGATGGAGCCGAGTGGGAGAATCGAACTCCCGAATGATCGCTTTGCAGGCGAATACCTTACCACTTGGTTAACTCGGCGTAGAACTATCGACGAGGAGAACGAAAGGCGTGTTCCCTAATAGCTTTAATCTCTGATCGCAAAGACTTGATTTCTGTTTGAAGAGGTTCGATCTGCTTATTGATGACATCAGTGATGAGATTTTTTAATTCTCCCACAGCGTTATCGTCATCGGGAAGTTGTCCCTGGAAAACAGTATCTTCAGTTCTCTTCGAGAGAGCATAGAACAGATGAGCGAACAAATAATTTTGAGTGAACATGGTAGTTATATAGAATTTGGAGCACCCGGTGAGAGTCGAACTCACTTTTCATCAGTTTTGCAGACTGTGCCCTCACCACTTTGGGTTCAGGTGCATGAAAGAGATTGGTGTGCTTTTAACAGAAGTGATGAAGAACGACGGTCGTAACAATCGCAACGACGTAGGCTGCGAGAATTGACTTGATGATGTAACGTCCGTATTCCATGTCAGTATCTATCTTCCCACAAATTTTGAATTCTGTCAATAGAGGTCTTCACTAAAAAGAATCGTGCCGACGTATTGTCCATCTTTTCCATAACACGATGGCCTGCCGGAAGCCTTCTGAATCTGCATGGCTTCCTCTCGACCAACGAACCTACCCGTCGATGTCACAAACCCTTGTTCAGCCTTGAGAATGTCCAGCCGATTAACATCAGGCATGACACGCACTACGTCAAGACAATGATTGTGCCGGTGACCGTAGTACACTTCTCCATTCGGCATCCTGATCGCAGAGCAAATACAAAATTCAGATTCCATTCTCCGATTCTAACATAGTCCGAACGTGATCAAGTTGAGCTTTGGCAAAATCCAATTCAAGTTGTGCCTTGGCTAATTTTTTGTAGAGGTTTTCCAAGATTCGCTCTCGGTTCCGGCGCAGTCTTACAGCTACCTGCTGCGGTGTCGGTTGGAAACAGCGTCGGGACAAACGTCGAATCAACCACCACAAAGCTCTCAGTCTCATAATGCTCTCCGCTTGCGATCCCAAGGCTTTCGTTCCGGCTTGCGCTTCTTGGTCTTGAACATCTCAGGCGCAATTTTGTAAGCCAGTGCTGCGTTCTGGACGCCGACTGCTCGCACCATGTTGTCTTTGCCCTCAGTGTTCGGAAGAGCCGCCAGTAGCGACAAGGCGTGCATCAGTCTCATTTGGTCTTCGCCTCCTTGATTCTTCTCATGCGCTCGATGTACCACAGTGTGCTGGCTTCTCGCTTGATTCGCTTCTTGCAATGCACACAGGTCACCGCATCTTTATCGTTGGTCTTCTCACCTTCGTCCCGTCCACAATAGGCGAACGTCTTGCCTTCAGGATTCGTGATCTCGATGCCGTGGATTTTCATGCCTTCGCCTTTAATGGACAAATTTCCTTCGCATGGGACAAGCGAAACTCATCGTAGTAATCGCCGATGTAACGCAAACCACAGTTACACATATACGAATGTGTTGGATGCCAACAGCCATAAGGAATTAGATTTCCAAACTGATCGAACTTTTGGTAACTGTGACCGAAAAATTCTTGAGTCGCTGCTTCCTTGCACTTTTCTCCTGATATGCTTGTTTCTGAACAGCGAGGAAGATGTGGTTGTTTGGTAGCTGGGCGGCGGTTATCATACAGATGAGGAAAAATTTTGGTCAGTGGCTTTGTCGAGGCTTCCGGCAATGTTGGTGTCGGCAATGTTGGTGTCATTTGCTGTTGCAGCTTTATCAACAACATTTCGAGATCGGCAAGATCAAATCCGATTTCCTCCAATTTTGTCATGCTGCTGCTACTTTCTGCGCCATTGCTACCGGAACTGCGGTCAGGCGGCGCTCGTATTCATTCAGTTCTGCTCGAAGAAAAAGCTGGTCGTCACTCTGACCATTGAAAGTTGAACGGACCCGAGGAACCGGCTGTTGTGCGATTCCGAGTTTTTTGCAAGCGATATCGACATGCTCTTTGACGGTCGCATAAGCTGCCGGATCAAAAGGTTTTCCGGCTCGCAGCGACTTTTCTTTCAGGGACGTAAATACTTTGTACTGATCAAGATACCATACAATCTGGGCCTTGTCCATACCTTTGAAGGCCGATCCACCACAAACCCAGCAGGTCATGTCGATTGGACGGCTGACACCTTCTCCGTCGATGCAAACCGTTCCGGTCCCTTTGCATCCCTTACAGGTGGGTGTCTTCTTCATGCTCTAAGAATAGCAAATTGAAATACCCATGTCAATAGATACATCTAAAAATTTTGACATTTTTCTAAGGTCTGGTAAGCTAAGTGAAGCGAGGAATCCATGAAAAAGTCACCGCCGAGTGCATTCGTAGAATTGATTGAAACCCAGAAGGCCGAAGCCGAAAAGGACAGGATCAAATGGGAGCACATCCATAGAGAAGAAGACGCTGAAGAAGCCACCTTGTACAAGAAATTCAAAAAGGCACTCCAAGAATACGATGGCGTGACGATTGACAAACACGATCTGTCCATAAAAACAATCCCGGAGAAAAATACTGTTCAACTATTCATAGACAAACAATTGTGGATGTCATTCAGAGTCAAGCGACATTTTGGAAGTTGTTCGTGTGAAAATGTCTGTGACTGTCCTCGTTCGACTTGGATATCGCTTGAGTCAATTCAACATCGAAAGGCTGGTGAATATGGAGCGTATTTTTCATGTGGCGAATTTAGCGATGATAAGGCTTTCGCTCATGCAATCAAACAAGTCATGATTGATTATAGTTACGAGCACAGATGATAGTCGGACTTACAGGCGGCATCGGCACCGGCAAGTCAACAGTTGGACGAATGTTCCGTGACCTTGGTGCAACTCTCGTCTCTGCTGACGATTTAGGCCATCAGGCAATGCATTCGACTGGCGCTGCTTATCAAGCCATCATTGACCGATTTGCTGATTCCATTCCCGCACTAATCAAACCAGACGGCGAGATTGACCGGCGTGTACTCGGTTATCACGTCTATTTGAATCCAAGTGAACTGATCGATCTAGAGAAAATTGTACACCCAGCGGTCGAGAAGTTGTTTTTGGATTTCGTCAAGAAACTCGATTATGATAACACATTGATCGTATATGAGTGTGCCATCCTTTTTGAGCACTGTATCGATCTTCGGCTGAATCCACCTATGGCTTGTACGATTGCAACATGGTGCCCGGAAGAAACTCAAATAACTCGGATCATGCAACGAGATAACCTGGACCGATCAGAAGTACTTCAACGAATAGAAAAACAAATGCCAGCCGATGTTAAACGTGATTTGGCAGACTTCACGATTGACACGAGCACTGACGTAATGGATCAAGTTGCAAACATTTTATTGACAATTATCCAGACCAGCAAATAAGGAAGGCGGCACCACTTGATTTGGTACTGAACGAACTTGACTGAGATGTTCAATTAGCTCGACCGCATTCTTTACAGCCTTGCCAGCCGCTACGTTCTGGCCCATATGCATTGCCGAATGAAACGCATTTTCAAACGTTGCCATGACGAGCTTCTGTTGCTCTTCTGACAATGCCTTGTACTTCGGAGATGCAACGAAGTCAAGTGTCTCATTATAGCGATCTAAGTCCATAGTGAGAGTATTTAGATTTCAGCGTAGGCTTTCGCAAACATTATTTCATTGGGTTTGTATCGAAATCTGGTTGCAGAGCGAGCCATTGCTTCCGACTTGTAGACCTTCGCCCCAGCAGTATAGGCTCCAGAGGTCGCCTTGTTATTTTTAAGGACAATGGCGACATAGCCCAGTTCAAGTCGTTTTGTTTTTTCTACTGGTGTCGGCGGGGCCGGTGGAATTGCCTCTAATTCTTGTGCCGAAATTTTCAAAATTGCATTGAGACCGAGTGGGTCCTCTGGATCGATTTTTTTCTTTTTCATTCAGTCCACTTATTTTCTATTGCTTCTTCTACCAATGCCTTGGATGTCGATCCCCATACTTTGGTCGGCAATAATTGACATGCTCGACGAATCCAGTCCAACAACCTGACATTTTCTTGTTGCAGCATCGCCATATCAGCAGGTAACTCATCAAGTTCGATTGCTACCTGTTCAAAAATCAAATTGCGGAGATCGAAGGGATCATCTATCATTTACAAATAAAATTTTCCTTGATATGACTCACTGCTTTAGTCAGAGACGTGAATTGTTTGATGCCATAACGGTTACAGACAATATCGACATTTCCTTTACGCCAGAAGCCAGAAGGACATACTACATGCAGTTTGTCAGTACCAGCATATAGACCAAGTTCAAGAAGGCTGATCGGACTTTTCGTCGCCGGATCAAAGTACATAATGATTGCATCGGCAGCTTCAAGAGCATCCAATTCCCATTCGACTTGCTGACGAAATTGCCTACTTGATGCCACGTTCCGCCAATCAGAATTCCATTGTTCACGTCGTGGATTGAGCAAGATCACATCGTACTTTTTAAACATTGACACGACATGCTTCTGCCACGGCTTTGCTCTATTCTGTTCGATGGAGCCGCCCAGAAAAATACGAAATCCGTCTGAAGGGTAGCTGTTTGGTGCTTTGAATTCTTGGGCCACAACTGAAGATAACACGCATGTTGAGACCTGTCAAACTTGGAAATTTGACAACTCTTAAATTCGTGCGATGATGACTCCACAAGGACAGAAACATTGGAACCCTCAACAGCAACAGCACCTATGAACACACGAGAAGAGTATTTATTGGCAGCGGTCGAAAAGCTCAGGCCGATCTTCGTCAAGGCAAAATTAGAAATCCAACCGATCAAAGTATCGTGTGGACTCCCATCAAAGAAAAAGGCGCTCGGCGAATGTTGGAGTAGTGAATGCACCTTCGACGGCACCCGGCATATTTTTGTCACACCAGAACATCCTGACGCTGTGAGTACGCTTGGAACATTGGCACACGAACTCGTTCATGCATGTCTGCCGGATGATGCTAAACATGGTCCAAAATTCAAAGACGCCATGAAGCTCATCGGTCTCGAAGGCAAAGCGATTCATGCAGGTCCAGGACCAGAACTGCAACTCATCATCGAAAAGATCGTCGAAGAATTGGGCGATTATCCGAATCCGACATTGAAGCCCAAACCAAAGTCGAAAAAAGAACGTGCCGAAGGAAAGAAGACATTCAAACTTTTCTGCCCACGAAAGCGCAACGGTGATAAATCTTGTCTGCTTACGGAAAAGACGAACGGCGGCGACTACAGTGTAACCGTAAGTCGTAAGATGCTTAAGATGGCATTTCCGATTTGTGTCTGCGGCGCTGAAATGGAAATGGAAACGGAAGATTATGAACTCTACAAGCTCGGAGAAGCCGCCTGATTATTTGGGTGGTATACTTTCCTCTCTACGGGAAAAAATAGCACAAAATCTTTTGGATGAAATGAGTCAGTTATTGTTCAAGATTCATCATCCTGATTCTGGCAGGGTCATTGAATCTGTTGTCCAAATGTTGTCGGATAACAAGTTGACCATCCTGGCGGCGTTGTGTACAAATAGTCAGGACAGCGAAAGCATCCAAGTTATCGCCACGACCATAATAATGCGACTGGCGTCAAAACAAAACATTGAGATCACCAGTACCGAGATGTTTGTCGATGCTACGAACAATTTTTTGCTGTTAGTAAATTTCGAGAACCTTCGGCGCAGAGGATATTTGGAATACCTCTGGCAGCGAGACATGTTCTCTACAGCAGAAGATCCAATGGCATTTAACAAGATCACTCCAGAAGGCGCAGTGTACACTCAACAAGAATTTCTGAAGCGGTACGAAGGGACGGGTAAAACGGTTCAGTAAATGGCAGCAATCACGCATTATCATGGGTGTCCTAGATTTTGGCACGCCCCACCAAACAACTTGGCGTGTATCTGCTCGGACATTAGTCGTAAACTGGACGGAGTGATCTATGACACTTTCATCGATCCAATTTATAACAAATACCATAGCTTCCATCCAGACGTGGCCTATGAGCGAGAACCGGAACCGAATGCAGTGGACCAGTTGCCTGTTATAATGAAAGCCATGATCGACCCAGAAGAAGTGATTCGTGTCTGTGCTCAGGAAGCCAAAGAGGATTTTCATCAGTCTGCGGTTGAACAACTTTTGCAAAAATTTAATGGATCAGAACCAGATTTTGGTAACCGGGCTGCGGAACTAGCTGAAGAGTTGCGACGAGTACAAAAAGAAAAAGATACTCTTACATTTTGGTCCTGCGCCGGTTAAGGTTCCTATTGATAAGATTCCTATTGATCATGTGCCTGTCAAAATACCACAACGAAAAGCACGTCCGATCCGAGATGAATCTGTTTATGAAAATGCAAGACGACTTGGTATCGAAGATATCGTCGATGATCTATTGGACAATTTATTCAAATGATTGGAACATGTGACCTCTGTAAACGAAGAGAAGTCGATGTCACCCGACACCATCTGATTCCTCGAACGACACACAAAAACAAAAAGACCAAAAAAGAAACCAAATTTGAAGATCGCATCAAAACGGTTCCTCTCTGCCGACCGTGCCATAATCAGATCCACCACATCTTTACAGAAAAGGAACTGGAACGACAATGGAACACGGTCGAGCATTTGTTGACCCATCCAGAAGTCATCAAATTTGTAACATGGATTTCCAAACGTGCGGTCGGAGCACGTCTAAAAGTTAGAGCTTAAAAATTGAATGAGAGTAAATTACCGTCTCAAGAGATTTTCTGTATGTTTCAAAAACATCTCGTGCGACTGCATCAGAGCATACAAGGCAAGCTGATCACGTTCGTCGGGAGTTGCTTCGAGCTTCATGAAGAGGCTCGGAATGATTACGAGTGTTTGGTAGGCTCCCAACACTGTGCAGGACGTTCCGTCAAGTTTCATTTGAGAATCACCCTTTTGTGATTAGTAGTTCTTTGGGTTAAAAGTTCTCGGCCATCCCTTTTTGCTGTTCATCCATACACAGCAAAGTGAAAGTAACTGTTTTTCACAGTTTTGTGGGTAACTCAAAGAATTTAAAGGATTGTGAGCAATTTTGATCATCTCTGAGACCTTGTGATGTTCTCAGTGTGGCGCAAAAACATCTGATGGCATTGCATTAGCGCATACAAAGCAAGCTGATTTCGTTCGTCTTCGGTCGCTTCTAGCGTCATAAACAAAGAAGGAATGATCACCAAAGTATGGTAAGCATTCCGAATCGTACACAGTTTTCCATCGAGCTTCATTTGGGGAGCCTTTCAAGCCTTCTTTCAAGCCTCTATTAAAGTGTCCTTAATCACACCACGACCGGCGTGTTTTGTAACGAACGTAATAGTACGTAAACGATACGTAATTTGACCCAGAATAAAGCAAGTGTACTAAGGTGTCAAGTTAATTTTTCATAAACATGCAGAAATGTTTTAGGTTACCCAAAAGATAGGATCTAGTGACCATCTGACGACCAATGAGGAGGATCGGATAACAATTTGATGACACCGAATTTCGCACCGGCTGCATGAAGAGTAATAGGACCGTCGATCAGTGTACCATCGGCCAACGTGATGGATGCGCCTGGATAATGAATGTCCATGTCTACAGCAAGACGTTGGGTATGTCGAGAAGTAAGTGCCGGTGGATAGACAATCCCATAGCCCACAGTCATCTGTTTCGCCGCAACAATAGATGCTGAGAGGTTTCCATGATCCCACTGAATGTTCACGCCTGCCATCACTGGAACAGCACTGGGCGCAATCTGGCTGGCAGCAATCATAGCGGAGTAATGCATCAGAAAGGCACGCTCTGCTGGTCGATAGGTCGCAGAGATAGTTACTGTAGCACCCGCAGTTTGTAATGCAGAGATGAACGTCTTGCAGTTAGTCTTGAAAGGATCGATCAAATCGTCAAGAGAGACGGAGGTAGGAAAAAGTTCGCACCAATTTGGTCCAGATAAAATAGTCACATCTTTATTTATCTGGACACAATAAGAAGCCCCGACTTTTTAGATCGGGGCTTCGGATACTGACCTTGGAAAGGTCGGGAGAATTACGTCTCCATCGATAGTGAAATAATTACTGCGCTGATGCCGTTTCTTCGGGAGCAGCTACCGAAACCACCTGATGACCATTCATTGCAGCTTCGCCGATAGCCGTCGCAGTGGATGCCAGATCCTTCTTGGATACGGTTTGCTTGACGGTTGCGCCGATGAAGGGCTTCCATTTGGTTTTGATCACGTCGGCACGCAACGCATCGAATGCGAGTAACATGGCACGACGAATGAAGATCGGACGAGTTTTGTCACGCTGGCCGGTTGCGAACGTCTCGACCAATTCCGACCGCAGAGCATCAACAGGATTGCCCTTGGGCAGCGAATTCTCCAACGGATTGAAGAAGGCTTCCATGAACAACATGCCCTTTTCACGGTCGATGTCGAACATCTTCAGGGCGGCGGCGGCGTAAATCGGAATGCGCTTCGTGCCCAGTTCGTCGTTCACGCTGCCGTGCGAGCGAAACAGAGTTGCGATGGTTTCGTAGACCGAATCGAAATACTCACGCTTGGTCTTGTACTCGTCGTTGATTTCGAGACGAGACATTGCCTTGTTGATGCTGCCCGGTTTGATGTTCTCTGGGAGCATGTAGTATTCGACCATCTCCCACTTGTGAGTGTCCACGTTTGCAAAATGGGCGAGGTTGGTCTTGGTGCGCTTTGCAACGCCCATGACGAGAAGATTGTCGATCAGAGCTTCGATGTTATCCACATGAATGCCGGTCAGCACTGTGGTTTCATAGCTCACTTCTGGATTGATCTCTGCTGCTTTCAGCACTGCGTTGCACCGATGTTGCAAATCGATGCCGTCTGCGGTGTCCGTAAACAACAGAGGTTCTCCAGTGTTGCGAAAATGTCCATTAAGCATCTGCCGTGCCATCGATTCGACCACCGACCAGTTGATCGGGCGATTCGTGACCTTGGGGTCCTTAAGGTTGAACTTCAGCAAAAATTCGGCAAGCTGCTTGTTTAGGCACACCGTGAACACTTTCACTTTGCTGTCTTTGCTGGATGCTTCGAGCGTCTTATTGAGAAGTGCCAGGGCTTTGCCTGACCCTTTCAACGTTTGGATCTGTTGATCGTCAATCGTTTGAAGATTGGTAGTCATAGAAGTCTTTCTTAGTTCTGAATTGAAAACGATTGGCTCAACACGCCGAGAATTTTTGACGTTTGTCCTTTCGTCTGCCTTCTCTTGTAGCAACGTTGATGCCAAACCTGTCTCACACACGAAAACCACGCTTTTTCAACATACGAAATTCTGTCTTCGCTGTTGTTTCACTTTTTGGATGCAAAATTTTCTGCAAAAGATGCACGAAACTTTGGTTGTGATGAAAAAACTGCAATTTTTGTATACCACCAGTGACGACATATGGACACTAGGTGACGGCCATTAGACATCATTGGCGCAGGTAACATATGTTAAATGGCGACACATGACCCATAAAGTAAAAGGGAGCAAAGTCTATGCGACTCGGCTCCCTGGACTACAAGCATTTGCGAACTATTCAATCAAGTATATAATGAGACCAGTGCTATTGCCTGTTGGTAATCATCCGCACACCCGGCAACTACCAAGTCCCCGTTGAAGTCGATGCGACGGACGTGAACATTTCTAGTTCTTTCGACCCGGCCCCGAAATGGTCAACCGTGAGTTTCAGGTCTAGCACTCAACGTTCGCTCGTCACTAATGGCTGAGTACACTATTAATGTACCACCTGGAGTGATCCTTGTCAAACTTGGTACATACATATTTACGAGTTGACAAAGTTACATCTAATATGCTAGGCTAAATCCGCATGATAAAAGTCACGAAAATCATTGAAACGTGCGGAGCCTGTCCTTCGCAGTGGAGTGGAAGAACTGACGACGACAAATACCTCTACATTCGTTATCGTTGGGGATTTTTACGGATCGAATTAGAGGGTGATACAATATTTGAAGGTACGTTCGGCGACAGCCTTGATGGTGTCATGACCTTTGAAGAGCTTGTCGAGCATACCGCACAAGAAATCGATTTTTCTGAAGCAAAATGGGTCGCCAGCAGAGAGGAAGTCCATGAATTACACTACTTTTGAAAAATTTTTGGAAGAAAAACGTCAAAAAGCTCCAAAAATGAAGAAAATAAACAAGTTTTACTGGTTTTTGGCAATCGGGACAGCGTTTTTTTGCATTCTCGTCCAGCTTTATGGCATCTATGCAGAAGCGCAGATGCAAGAAAACTACTGTCAAGGAAAAGCCTTCATCGAACGCCTCTATAGCGAATAATTTTTGATACATCTATTGACTTCGGTCGGCATTTTTGCTAAGATGGACTCATATGAAACGTGAGATTGCCTACGAAGGAATGAAAACGCCGTGGGGTAAAGCGCAAAGTGCTCAGGAAGTCATCACTGGCATGTACTTCGTCACCACCGCTGGTCATGGCGGCATGAAGCTCAGTATCAAGTTGAACAAACTGATCCCGGACTACATGCGGAACCAGGGTGGATGGTACGAAGAGGACATCGACTGGTGCATTCCTTACGTAATTCTGGCAACTCACGATCTCTTGACCAATCCCAAGTTTGGTGAAGACGTAGACAAGGCTGTTGCCCTACTTCGGAATTGGAAGCCGATGATGTACGAGCGCTTTTTCGATGTCGTCCTCAAACCCGGCGAGTCCATGAAGAAGGACGAAATGACATGGCAGTCGTACAACGCCGACAAGTTGCAAGTGCTCGCCGCCTGGGGTTCCGGCCAAAATGTTCGTCTTTCCCCGCCAGCATACGGTGACGGTCCTCTTGTCGAATACGTAGTCAAGCCGGGTTTCGTTCTCGTAGTCGCTGCTGTCGGCGGTCGCACCAATCACATCACAGAACACGAAGAGGCATATTATCTTGTGCCCGACGCCGAATATCAGGCTCATGGTCCTCATGGCTTCATCGTCGATCCAACCCATCATCAAAAGGTGAGTCATGTTTGAAAATTTGAAACACATCTTAGAAGTTTCGGAGCTTGACATCAAGACCGAATTGAATCGTGTCGAAGCACACCTAGAAACGATTCGAGGAAAAGCTGATGGTCCGATTCTCCGAGTGTACGAAAATTATCGAGATAAATTGAAGCAACTTTTGAAACAAGAAGGGAAGTAGTCATGCAATTTCAATCACCAGACGGCAAGATTGTTGAAGGTTGGATGCAAGCACACCGACCGACCAAGGGTGACATCCTCTACTACAACCAAGAGGGTTTCTTGCAGGCTGTCCGAAACAAAGAGATGTTGATCACGACGTTCGGTTGGAGTATGCCGGTGACCCATCGTGACACTGGCAAGCTCACTGGTTTCGTCTACGCCAACCGAGACCCTTCAGCCTCTCTGATCGACACCTGGATTCGCATCATCTACAACGGTGACGAAATTTATCCGGTCATCCAAACCGAGAAGTGCTCTATCTGTGGCCGGATCGCCAAAGGCATTCATCCCAGAGAAGGCTGCATCTTCGGTCGCATGGAAAAGGAACGTGCTGAAGAAGCAATTCGTCTCGCAAAATGGCGTGATGATCGTGTCAAAAATCTTGTTAGTGGATTCTTCGGATATCGAGAAGAGCATCCGACCGTCAACACCATCGTGAAGTGCGCCACCGACATCACACAATACACCGCAGAGGGTGCGTATGGCGAGTACCGTATGCATCTCCACCATGTCCTGTCCTTCCACGGCAAAGGCTACATGCCAGCGCTGTATCGAAAGCTGGCACAAGGTGGTATCGAATGGGAAGGCAACGATAAAGTGTACAAGACTTACGACGAAGCCATCGAAGCCGGAAAGAAATATCTGACAGATCGTGTCAAGCGGGACAACGAATCCTGGGCCAATTTTGAAGCACAGCAGGCCGATATCAAGCGCCGGAAAGAAGCAGGAGAATTTGACAACAAATGATGTTGCCAATGTCTCTCTTTGTTGCTCTCATTGCCTTCTATTTTGCAGTGCGACCGGCATTCAACATCCAAAAGCTGCGAGACGAAGCCTGGGCGACAATTTTGAAGCAACAGGGAAGAACGTTGATTCTCAGACAGGAAGTTTGGAATGATTTTAAAGAAAATTTCTGAACGAGCAATGGGCACGCCGGTCGAAGGCATCGAGATTCGCCTGACCACTGCCGAAGCCAAGTTAGTCCACAAAATTTTGTGTCATGGTGCAGCGAATCCACCAAGAGATCGAAGCGGAAACTCCAACTATGAAGAGCAGGAAACGGCTCGACAATTAGCTATCAAGATGGAAGAGACCTGGAAGATTCAACTATGAAGAGCAACTATCCACCAGGAATGACAACTGGTCGCAGCGGAACTGACTGGAAAGTGCCTCAGATGTGCGACAAAGGTCATGTCTGGACGACACCAATGTTCAACGAGCTTGGTGGCGCTTTCTACGTCGATGAAGACAGTGGGCCGATGTGTCCGCAATGCAAAGGTCTGGAAACTGGTAACGTTGACCTTGCGGAGCGCACGTACAAAGTCATTTGTGAAGCAGGACAAGCTGACAAGGTTTTGCATGTCGGCCCGGAGGAACCCAGCTATGCCTTTTAAGGAAGACAATTCGCTTTGCCACTGTGGATGCGGCCAGCTTGCTCGTCTGGTCAAGAATCCCATCAATCGCTTCGAGCAGTTTTGCAAGGAAATCGAAGCAGGACCATTTTCGATTTTATCCGCCAAAGATGAAATCAAGCAGTACATTCGTCTCTCGATGGAAGATGGTCATCGTCGTGGCTTCCATTCAGGATATCAAAAAGCTGCGACCGAAGCTGCCGAAGATGCAGCCGGTGAGAGCATATGAAAAGAGGCCGAAAACCAAAGTTCACACAAGAAGAGATTGATCACATGAAAGAACTCTATCACCGCAAAGAAGGAACTCGGTGGGGCATTGGTGACATCGCTCGTCTGTATCGCACTACGTCGGCGACAGTGAACCGGGCTATCGATGGAAAATTGCCTGCGAAAGACGCTGTATGATTCATCAGGACCAGATTTATCACATGTTCGCCGACACTCGAATGTTTTTCGGCATTCCTAATTTTTGGAATGTCGTGACGAATCTTCCATTCATTGTCGTTGCGATTTACGGTCTATGTCGTCTCAAAAAAATCAATGACGTGAACGAGATGACAAACAAATACGTCATCCTGATCGCAACTCTGATGATTGGCCTCGGCTCCAGCTATTATCATTGGAACCCAAATGACAACACTCTGCTGTGGGATCGTCTTCCAATGGCTATCGTCTTCATGGGAATTGTTGCCGCCACTCTGAAGAGATTTTATGGTAGTTTGGTCTGCCTCGGAATTGGAAGTGTCTTGTGGTGGCACTTTACCGGCGAGCTTCTGCCGTATGTCATTGTCCAATTTGGAGCCTTGCTGTTAGTGACCATATTCGACTGGAAACGTCTGTGGGCCGTGATTATGATGTACGCCATAGCAAAGGTACATGAACACTTCGACCATCAAATCTATCAAGCCTTTCCGCTCAGTGGTCACTCGATGAAACATCTCTTCGCTGCGGCTGCGATCCTGACGTACATAAATTTGACGATGGTAGCGAGAAAATATGACGATCTACGACACGAGTAAGACCACGAAAAAACCCGGCGAACCAGTCTACGGCAATCAAGTGGAAGCAGACCTCGCTCGACTGAATAAAGGTCTGGCGCACGCTGTAAAGAACGACGACAAGACGCTGATCGAATTTTACGGGAAGAAGATCGCTCAACTGAAAGCCGCCGACCTGATTCAGAAAACAGTGAAAGTGCCGAAGAACCAAAAGAAGAAGGGTAAGAAAAAGAAATGAGCTACTTGAACAAAATGATCGCCACGTTCCTGTGGATGATTTTCATCTTGATGTACCTCGCCACCGTTTGTTCGGCGGTTGGTATGGGTGCCTTGATCTACATTGGCATTCCATTTAAATGGTGGCATCTTGCACCTTGGTGGCATCTTCTTTATGGTGTGATCGTCACTTGTGCATTGGTGCCGCCTATTGTCAAATATGCAGATGTGGTCGGCGTTCCAATAGAAAACTTTTTGGATGCGATCTGGCAAACAATGAACAACTTTTGGGACAAAGAATGATGGACATTACACTTCCACACTACGTCACTCGGGAAGATGCCGAAATGCTTTTGCGAGGTTTAGGAGTCAAAGCATTTCGTTGTGTTTGGGATGGTGACTATCGAACCTTGTCGATCAAACCTTACGTACCAGACGAAGTGGACCGGCTGCGATTTCAAGCAATGCTCAGAAAGGAAAACTGCCAATGTCAATGACACTACTTGGATATGTAATGAACGAAGCTGGGATCGAAGATCAGGTGATGATGATCAGTCCCTTTTCGGTCATTCAGATATTCCCGGATGGTTCGGCAATGTTGTATAAAAACAACATGGTCTCCATCGATAAGATCAATCTCTCGCCGACCGACATCAAATTCATCAAAGAGAGACTTTAATGCCAGTGCCGCTGCCGTACAGAAAACCAAATCCGAATCATACGCAAGAGCAGGCCGATGCCAGAGAGCGCAAGCGTCAGCGCCGGATCGAAGACCAAAAGCGTAAAGGAACCTACGTCCCGACTCGTGAAGAAGCTCTGTACGATGCATTGGTCCCGGCGTTCAGAGCAGGTATGACAAAGGATGAAGTTCGCAATCTGGTCATGGCGGCTCGTATAGTCACCAACATGGGCACTTCTTTTACGCTTGACATGTTTGAGAAAATGTTGGAAGACCTAATGCAGCAAAACCTTTTCGTCAATGATATCCTGGAAGTGACCGCATTGGAAAAGGAAGGAATCTCGACGCCCATTGTGATCGAGACCGGAATCAAAAAATGATCCAGATCCGATTCAGTAATTTTGTTTGTTTTCTCGCCGGATGGCTTGCGGGATGGATCGTCCTTGGGTTTTCGTACTTGGCAGCGAGAGCCGTGGTCGCTTCAAAACGTCTGAAAAAGTTGGAGGAAAAATATCGTGATTGATCAACTGATTCGTACTCTCAAAGGGGTTCTCCCGGAATCGACCTGGGATTTCATCTTTGACCAATTTGAAATGAAGAAGGTTCGTTTTACAGAGCCGGTATATGAAGCTGTCATGCTCAACAGGCGTTACATGCTTGTTCGTGTGACCCAAAAGGAAAAAGAAGAAAAACCATGAAGACCATTTATGAAGCTACAAAAAATTCTGATCAAACCGAAGGCCGGGGACAGACCGTTCGCATCGCAGCCTTCTCAAAAGTAAACGATGCTCGACGTGCCGCCAAAGGCCAAGGTGTAATGGGCTACGGCGATGGTGACGTACAGAGCCTCGAAGTCTACGATTCCTTTGAAGAGTATGAAGGCGTCAACAAAAAGACTCTTCGTAAACGTGCATTGGCGAAACTTACACCAGAAGAAAAAGAGGCTCTCGAACTCTAATGTACATTCCTGACATGCATAACGTTCCGTGGCCGACGCAGCTTGCCTACTGCGCTGTTGTTGTCTTGGTACTGGCAATCGTGCGGATGATCTTCAAAACGAAAGGATAAGTCATGAACGAACTTACAAAAAAAAGAGAAGAAGGAAAATTATATTCCGGTAAGATTCCGACCGATTACATTCCACTAATTTCGGACGAACGACTACAAGAACTTGCTCGTATCCGGCCACTCATTGTTCGCAACGGAAAACGGGTCTATGTGACGAATACAAGCCTCGATGACCTTAAAGGAATAGCCTTCACCTGGGCAGAAGGAAAGTCTGTCGGTAACGTTGCGAAAGACCTCGAATCGTTTCATACCATCATTACCTATCATACCTGGGCCTATTATGGTTTCTTCAAGCCGACACAGGCCGAAGTGCTGGCAAAGCTCAATCAAGAATTCACCAACGAGGCTCTTCAAAACGTCGTGGCATACTCGACGCAGGGTCCTGAAACGTCAGACGACTTGAACAAAAATCCAGACGTGTTGAACGATGGATACCACGAAGCAGTCACGACTCTCTATCGACAAAAATTTCAGCCTTTACAACCGAAATTGATTTGTGCTAAAATTGACGCATGACCGCTGCAAAACAAATTCGCACAATCACACCGCCAACTCATGAAGAAATCGCAGTTCTTGCCTATGAACTGTGGGAAATTCGTGGTTGCCCGGAAGGGTCCTCTGAAGAGGATTGGTTCTCAGCCGAACGCCAGTTGACCGAAACTGCGTCGTAACCAAAACAAAGGAAATTATGGGACGTACTGTCAAGCGAGTGCCTCTGGATTTCGACTGGGAACTGAATGAGCCGTGGGAAGGGTTTTTGAATCCTCTCTACAAGGCTCGCAAATGTGAATGTGAACATGGCCTGTCCCCAGAAGGCGAATTCATGCATAAGCAATGGTATGGATACGTCCCATTTTTTCCGAAAAAACCATTCGGCCCGGATCATCCTGCCGTCGTTCGTTTCGCCCAAAGACAACTGACTAATTCGCCGGAATATTATGGAAAGGGTGACTCTGCTCTACGCCGGGAATGTCAGCGTCTTGCCGGTCTGTTCGACACTCGGTGGTGCCATCATTTGGACGCCGAAGACGTAAAGGCCCTGGTAGATGGAGGACGCCTCCGCAACTTCACCAGCAGCGCAGAAACGCCACCAGAAGGCACTCTAGTAAAGTACCCGACACCAGATGCGGTCAACGAATGGAGCATTGGCGGTTTCGGACATGATGCTCTTAATTGTTACATGGTCATCGAAGCCAAATGCCTGCGGCTAGGTTACCCGTACCAATGTGCTTTGTGCAACGGTCATGCGGCAATTTGGGATAATCCAGAGGAAAAGGCAGCATACGAAGCCTGGGAACCGACCGAACCGCCGACCGGCCCTGGATACCAATTATGGGAAACGGTTTCCGAAGGCTCGCCGATCTCTCCGGTCTTTGCAACCGAAGAAGATTTTACTCGATATTTGCTCCAGAGCGGTTATTCTCGTCGAGCCATCCGAAATTTCATCAAATCCGGCTGGGCACCTTCGGCGACGATTGTAGACGGCGAATTGAAGCCGAACATTCACGCTGCCGAAGATTTTGGGCAACTGAGCATTCAAGCCTAAATTTCCAGACTTCCTAAATAGTATAGCCGACGCACGCCGAAACCCGTTAGAATAACTTCCAATGGGGTCACGGCGAAGCCGTGCGCCGAAGGCGCAAGCGGTTGACACTTTTGGATATCGTTATTCTACTGGTGGAACCTCGATTTGATCTTTGTGGATGAGTGTAGGGAAGCTCAGATGTGGGAACTGGACGGCGATTGCGTTCGATGCCATCCGATTTTGAATTCCCGGCCAGACGTTCTGAACTCGTTCATCCATCGCATCCAACGTCTCAAGTACAGTCCCCTTAGGAACAAAGTGACCGGCAATGTTGCAGCCAAACTTGAGAACAACAGTCTTCATTTTTAAAATCCATCGACAAACACTGCTTGGATCTGCTGCCAGGAAAGCTCAGTCCATCTCCCTTCTTCTTCAATCCACATCCGTACATTTTCAAATCCCTCGTTGAATACTACCGTTCTGTATTCTTCGGCGTGGCTGAAAGTAACGTCTGGGCGAGATGGCAATCGGAGCTTGTAGCGCAACATCGAGACTATTTACACGCTCATGCAATTCTTTTGGAACCTGAACTGTGATGTCAGATAGGATTATATCCAATCTTGCAATTATTTCGGATCTCGTCGGAACAGGATATTGCTGATTGACGTAAGTAACACTCATGTCAAATCGTGCATGAACCGAATCGCAGCGGCGGCGATCTGCATTGCTTCTTCTCGCATCAATTGAGGATTACGAACTTTCTTTTTCTTCTTGACTTCATCCCATAGCTCATCGACTTCTTCGTACAGGATGCCCCAGCCTTCATGTGGAGAACTAAAGGGATCATTTTTACTCGCCACTCGACGGACTTCTGCATCGACCAGCGCATTCATCTCGGCCAACTTCGTTTCGTTAAGCTCTCGTGCCATTATTTCTCCAGGAACTCATTGTGATTCGTTTGCCACATACTCCACACTTCTGACAGCAAGGTCTCACATGCTTTCCTCCTGTTCTGTGACATGAACAGTGGCACGTCGCTGCATTTTCTCGATGATTGCACCCGGAACCTTGACTTCGACCTTCTTTTCTTTCTTCCAAAAACTCATCCATCCTATCCAGGCGCACGTAGCGTACTGCCCTTTGATTTCCCAACAATTCCCACTGTGCCAATAAATCCGACAGACGTATTCTCCATCAGCGTCTTCTGTAAGAGTGACGCCAGCCACAGCTTCAACTTCCACACCATGTTTTGGAGAAAGTCGGAGGATCATGCAAATGCGCTCTCGACTAACGTCATGATTCTGTCTGGAACCTTAACTACAATCTTAGACCGTTTTTGCGGAGTGTCAAATCGGTAAAGCGTCCCATCTGTATTCATCAACTTCCGTGTTTCCGAATCAAAAATCAATTTGTGAAATGATCCGTCAAATTTCTTTATCCCTGTTTCGTATAGCATTGCGTTGCTCCCGAACTTCAAAATAAGACATCACGAACATGTACTTCAATTTATGATTCAGGCACAATGTCCACTGGACCGGCAGCAGAAGGAAGGGCGGGAATAGACTCTTTGAAGAGGATAGGTTGAGCTACTTCGTCATAAGGCATCGAAACGATAGAAGCAGCAAGTCTTTGGACACATTCTTTGAGCATCCTGTTGTGCTGCTCGACCGCTTCATCCCATGTCGAACAACGCTCACAAGGTTCATAATCTTCTTCGCCACCAAAAACCATCGTCTCGAAAAGAATAGGCTCGTTGCTGTCGCCGAAGTTGTGATCGAGAACCAAGAAAACCGTGCTGACGGTATAGGGACCAACCTTCGTAAAAGCAACCCTGCATTCTTCACGAGACGGCCAGAAGCAATCCAAGTCAAATTCGACCGGGACACGATTAATAAGCTGGTAGGTTTTCTTCATAAAATGCTGCCTTACCCGTTCGTCTTGTCGTCTCCAGCCTTCTGATTTGTAATAACACGCATCTCGATTAAAGTCTGGTCGTTTTTGTGCAGCAACATAATCTTCCCAAGATTCGATATCAACCTCTGTCAGAAGGGAAGGACGAAACCAAAAATCAAAATCCTGTGGAAGTACATGATAATACCTGATGATCACAACAGCTTCAAGGTTCCTGTGATTTTGTCAACCTCGTCGGCGTAATCCGGCCCAATTGCCAGACACGTCTTCGTTGGGACACCACCAAATTCCGTATGGCCTGCGTCTGTGATCACATAGGCCGTCAAATTTGCTGCTCGTGCCTTGGCTTCGATCTCCAGCAATTGTGCTTCAGAATCGACACGAACACAGATTTTTGTCTGACCCTGAATCATCCATTTCGTCTCAATGGATCGGGGACCAGAATCACCCAAAACACAATCGATCAAAAATGCAATCGAAGCGTGTGCTCCCTGTGCGACCATCTTGCCCTTTCGCATGTTCAGGTCGTTCCGCATTACGATTACTTGTTTGATCTCTTTGCTCATCGTTCTATACCATCACAACCATTCGTATGTGTGTCACCGTGGGTTGAACCGCACGCACATGTCTTTAGTCTCTTGTTGTTTTGTCCCCTTCCATCCTTCCATTCTATCCCAAAAGGACTCTCTTCCCAAGCTGGCTGATGCTGCTTCACTAGGCGTTCGTATTCCTTGATGGGCAAGTAGACGCCAATAGGAGTTTTCTCTCGTCCTGACACCAGCAGCGTCGGACCCTTCCCCGCCCACTTCTTGAACTTCTCGACACTCTGCGCTGAGATGTGTTTCAGTTCCGACATTAAAGCTGTTTTCATTGCTTTCTCTTTTCTTAAGCCATTCAGTTTCGACATTATTATTGGAAATGATTCTTCGTATGCCATCAATAAAAAAGACGGCTGTGAACGTACCATCTTCAAAGTAGTCGATGCCGTATTCAGTACAACAATAATCGGCGTAATATCCGATAGGTACAACCTCTTTACGTCCTCTGTCCAAATTGGATCTTTATGAGCACAGAATGTCTCATAGACACGCCGGTCATTGATTACGCAAGACTCGTTAACACCGTTGTACGTTATCCAAGTGTCTGTCATAACGTCGAGATGTCATGTTCGGCAACCGCTTGATGCAATTCGTCTACGTTGATAACCGGAGGCGTCTGAATTGCCAGATCAGAAACTAGGGTCGCTCTTTTGCTGTCGGCGACGAGTTTTTTCATTTCTGCCTTGGCCTTTTCAATGGCTGCTTCTGGAATCTCTTCGGCAACGTCACCAAATTCGTCATTGGTCCATTTACTGTCGTTCGATATCGGAGTCCCATTGACATCGACCAGTACCCATTCGGCGTGACCTTCTTCTGTTTCGATGCCGACATCGGTGCCCATGACAAACCATTCGATGCTGCTGGTGATCTCTTCCATCATCTTGACAACTTGCTTGATGGTGTTGATCATGTCTACATTGTCATCATCTGCGGTGGACCATGCACTGATCGAAACTGGTTCACGATTGGGAATGTTGACAGTGACCTTGCCGTCCTCTTCGATGACGACCTTTACCTTTTCGATAGGGGTGTCTTCCATTTCGACACAAAAGTCGCAGGTACATTTTTCTTCTTCGTCAACCTGCTGTTGCTCGGCTTGGACAAAACTGCCGGGATCGATTCCTACGTCAAAATTTTCGTTTTGCTGCTCGCTCATAACTTTTTGCTCCTTCGCATGTGCTGCCTCACAACGACAGCAACAGAATGAGTTTTCCATCCGAACCTCTGCACACCGCTTACAATAACGAACGTCTGTACAACAGGTATTCCCATCATTGTTTGGCGTCTTCAAAATTTGACAGACTGGACAGCTATCGTCACCACTACACAAGATGTAAGGCAAACCGTTCCTTTCCACGTCTTCTTTCCACTCGTCAAGTTCTAGTTCGCTTTCAAACCACAATCCGTCATAATTTGCGATATGAAAAATGACGCTCAGATTGCCTCCGCACCCTTTGGGACTTCCTTGACGACGGTAAATTTCAATGCGTTTCGTGGGACCTCGGCGATCACGTCACAAATGCGCTCATAGGCAAACTCCTGACTATCCGCCTTCACGTACAGTGTTGCCTTCTGTCCCTCGACTTTGTAGATTGCCATTTTTCAATTGTACCAGAATGTGTGTCGGAACTTCTACTGTCACTTCGACCAACGGAGGCTCGCCAAAAATACTTCGGAGTAACTCTTCTTTCCATCGCCATTGTAGCTCATCGAATAACTGCCTCTTAGTAGGTCGGGCGTCCATCAATTAACCAAATGACGTAAGGAATCACGAAAGTCCACATGAAGACTGCCATTGCACCAAAAACAAAACCGCCAGATTGAAAGGCGTATTCGATCATAATGCACGCCATAATGACAGCCATTGCAATGTGACCTTCATAGCGTTTCTTTGTGTCGAAGAAATTTTTCCAAATTGAAATAATGTTCATTATAATGCTCCAATGTCCTCGCCGGGTTCTTCCATGTGCTCTCGCATGAAACCGTTCCAATATTGGATGTCGGCCCCACGAGTCGCACAGGATTCACAACCTGCCAGATGTGCCTTTACTGCTTCTTGTTCTCCGAGAGTCAGACGGCAGTTATGAAAGTCTAGCAACGTCTCGTCGCTCATGTGTTCATATGCTTGTTGTGCTGTGTTCATGATTTTTGTCTCAACTGAATTATACGATAGTACGGTGCATCTTTAAAAAGACCGTGGATTGAATCAGGTTTTGACGGAGTGTACGGTGAAGATGCTCCATGTCGATTCTTGATTATGTATCGTTTACCGTCACAGATTGCAACGATAACTTCCGCTTTGCACAGATCGTTAAAATTTCTGATGTTTATGGGGACGTTGTAGTTTGTTGCTTCACAATTAGGCCAATGACGACCTAGGTTGAGATCGGAATGACAACTAGGACAAATGTCATCTTGAAGTCGCCGATCTAAAATTTTTTGATAAAAACGTTGAAAATGTGAAATTAACCAAGCGGAATGAGGTTTGGGTCGCAAATATTCGATCCAATACGAGTACCATTCATCCCATGTTTCTTCTAAAAAGAATGCCCTATTGTCGAATTGTTCTCTAGCAATTCTTAGGACTTTTATCGCACCAACTACATCCCAGTCTTTTTCATCTGCGGTCGTCTTCTCCGTAGATGTCGTCAAGGGAATCAAAATCGCCATTTGGTTGTCCCCATCGACGCCAGGGATGACTGACCGGCAATTCGTCTTCAGTTTTTCTTGCTGCGTCTGTTGGATCTTGATATTGCTGTTCGTCACTACTGTTCTCCCTGATCATGTTTTTCTTCCTTTTTTAAAACGAAAATCTTACAGGAACAATTCTTGCAGGTAGGCTTGTGATCCTGTCGGGTATGTCCACATGTACAGGGATCGTACTTGGTGCAAGAAACATACTGCATTACTTTTTCTTTGGTGTTTTTGCCGGGGTGCCGTATTCTTTCGTCCAGACTACAAGACCGTCTTGAAAGGTTTTGTATGGGCCAAGCGTATTGTGGTTTGCCGCTACGAAAAACCAGCCGGTTGGATATTGCGTAGCAGTCCAGATTCCATTTTGGAAGGAGCCGGATTTGAGGGTCTCCCAGCCTGCCGGATTCGATTTATTGTTGTTGCTGGGCATCTTCTTCATCTTGGGTTTTGCTGAAGAGACTCTCTAATTCGGCTACCTCTTCGACTTGCTTCATTAGTTCGTCAAGTTCTGGAACATCCAATCCCAAAGCATAGACTAAGTTCTGATTCATTTGGTAAATCTGAACCAGAGCTTGCATCTGATACGGGTTCAAACCCATATGCTGCAATGAAAGAATGAAACAGCGCTGGGCTTTCAAGGAATCTGCAATATATGATTTCGGATTTTGCATTACTTCCTGCACAACATGATCTCCTTATATTTACACGAATTGTCAATCTGTCAAGCGAGGGATCGACCTGACTTTGTACAACAGGGTTTGTTGGGTCTTTCGGCGTCGATGAGCGAAGCGAAAATGACCGACCCTCCCCTTTCCTTTACCGAAGCTCGCAGCCCGTCCGAGACGGCCTGCGCTTTCGTCCAGGTTTCTTCGACCAAGGTCAGTAGCCTCGGTTCGTTTTGCGGAGTTAATTCTACTATGATGATGCGATACGACATTTGAAATAGTGAATAATGTGCTCGGGGACCAAAACGTTTATTACTACCGGAACAGGATCATAACCATCAGAAGGGACTCTACCATAGACCGTTCGGAACATGTCCATGATGTCTTTCAAATATCGTCTGGCAAGCTCTTCTCGCTCGTCATCGTCCATTTCGTCGAATTCAAAACTCAAAACATCAAACTCCGCTCGGCCTCTTCTTTCGCCTGTGCTTTCGTCTTCCAAAAAGTTCTGGGAAGGTTCTCGACTACACAACACCACGTACCATCATACGAATAGACTTTGGCAACTTCTTTTCCGAGACCATCGTAAAGTCTTTCCGTGTTCGACCACCAATGAGCTTTTTCCCAACGTGCCGCAGCGAGAGTCGTCATTGTTTCATCCAAACCATTCGACGAAGATGTAGTTTGCTTCGTCGAGACCATATTTATCTTGTAAGCCATACGATTCACTCTCTTCTCCGATACAGAACGTCTCCAGTTCTTCGTCAGACAGTTGGGCAAGCTGGGCTTCGGCAATCGCAAGTTCGTCCGGGCGCTCGGCAGTCTCGAATGAATGCTTCTGAGGCTCGTGGCGATTGATTGCGCCGCTGTCAAGTTGAATCATCAACCAGCCTTTGTACAACAGCGGATAGGTTTCTTTACTAATTGTCGTCGTCTTCATTTTGTCTTTCCGCTTTGGCGCAGCCTTTCAATTCGCCTTGATCCACCCAATGCTGCAATTCTTGGATCAGCCACTTGACCTGTTCGAGATCAAGATGCATTCGAGTCGTAAGCAGAACGTCGTCAGAAATTGGAAAGGGAATCCAGCCGGTCGTCTCTGTAGTCTTGACGCCCAATCTCGCTGCATCGTGCGCCATGATCTGAGGATTTGCATCACGAGGACCAAGCCAGACTGCCGAAGTACCCGGCTGGTCGAAATCGGCAAGACTCGACTGCTGTAATTCGCAGAGAACGCCGTAACGATCACTGAATTCAATTACATGAAATCCCCGACAAGTCTTCGTTCGTTTTATTTTCATTTTTTTCCTCGACGTAATTCCAGGCCAACTAGAAACAGAGACAGAAGGAGAAAGAAGATAGCAGAGAGGATGATACCCGACACTTCGTCAATTTCCATAGTTGTACCAACACTGTGTACCAACACTGTATACCATACTGTCGAGAAGGAAGAGATCCAACCGTCTGACCTATGTTCCCAAAGGGCATCTTTTTTACTACCCTTTGGCATATAATCTTTGAAAGTGTCAATAGCATATCACTAGGATTATTCCCTGTCAATAGGTATCAAAAAATTAATTTATTTCTTCAGCCGTCTGAGAGAAATCGACCTGAATATCTAACCGGAGATCGGGAAGTCGGTCGTAAAGCTCCAGTTCCTTTTGAATGATCGGCTCAAAGTCTTCATAATTCAGCGTTCTAATCGAAGCGACTACGAGAACCTTCGCCGGAATGACTTTTTCTGGGATGAATTCGATTGTTGCCCCAAGAACGTTCGGAAGTGCAGCAAATTCCGCTCGAAGTGCTTCAAGTTCTTCTGAATTTGGAGTCATTTATTCGTCCGGGGATTGAGAATCGACAAATAAATGAGGCCAGCAGCGCCCAAATCGATAATTCCACTGATTCCGTTGCCTCTGAAGAATTGTCCGAGACCCAGAAATACCAGAATTGCGAAGAAAATCCAACAAAAAACTTGTATTATTCTCATAAATCAGTCCAGTGAGACGATTCTTTCGTTCGCTCCGACACAACCTCGGTGAATCCGTCCGTCCCGGCCCATGTAGCGGACCATCGTCACCGCATGAGGCCGATGAGACCTGTTTGATTCCTTCTTTTTCATGAACCGCTTCAATGCCTTTTTCAAAATGTTCTTCATGGAACTCTCCGTATTCATGATAACACAAACTTATTCGTGGATTGTGATCTTTAAAATCCTGTGCGGCGGAATCCATGTCATCCCGTCGTCAATCCAGACACCGACCGTAGAAATAACGGCATTGACTTTCTCTCGTGTCGCTGCAATCTCAGCCGTTTTTACTTCATTCGAGTTGTTCATATACCACAGAATCATTTCTTTTCCTTATAATCGCCCCAAGGACGCTTCTTATTTCTGTTGATCAAGATTCCCAGACCTATCGGAACCGCAAACATGAAAAGGACCCAGACGGTGGCAGGCAGGTAGATCATATAGTCGTCCCTACAAACCCCTCACCAGTCCACCGCTGCCATAGTTCAACATCGTTTCGTCTTTCCGCAAAGGACGTTTCTGTCCTGCATCCACAACGACGCATTTGCCACAGGTCGAGCAGTGGAGCTTGGTTCCATCGAGGAGGTCTTTAGCTTCCATTTCGTTAATTCTTCATCAGATGATCGTGAATCTTGGTAAAGACTTCCTGAACTTTTTTGACAAAGAACTCGTCCAGTGCAATGATGTCGGCAGTTACGATCTGACCCTGCGTCGTAGACAGGAAATTGAAGAGGGCGGCTGCTGCGTCAAATCCTGCGGTTACCGGATCAAGAGCGACCGGAGCCAGAGATGCGACATTCAAATTTGGAATCACTTCTTTGATCGGCTCTCCTGCAATGACAGCAGCGGCTCCAGTGATGACTGCTTCATGCGGATCGACCAGGGTGTCAGTGAGAGCTTTCGCAACACCTTCTGGACTGATGTCGTGAACTCGGTCAGGAACACAGAGAGGCTCGGCGGCTTTTTCCAAAGTCTTCAGAACATTGTCAGAAATCTTGGATGCTTGATTAGTTTGATATTTCATATACTACACTCATATAGCATCGATCAATAAGGCTTCTCAAATACGACGGAACATCTGGGGCAACGCATGTCTTTGTAATTCAGTTCGACATTGCAGGACGGACAGAAATAGGCTCCAGAAATACTCTGCATGTCCGGGATGAAGCGACAGACAGGACAATAGCCGCCTTGCAATCGTTCTTTACAGCCGTCGTCGTGGAAAGTTACAAAATTAGCTTTCATTTTTTCATCTTCCTTTTTTGTCATGGCGACTGTCGTAGTGACTCAGACCCGGCTTTCGCTTGCTTCCCAGATGTTGGACGTGCTCGGGTTTGGATCGCTTCAGAATGTCCGGGAACATCTTCAGAATCGCTGCGGCCTTCTGTTGCTGTTCTTCTGTCAGAACAAACTTCTCACGGCGAGTTGTCTGGGCGGCTTGTTCGTACAAATCGTCCATGTATGCCTTGGCTTTGGCTTCTTCGGCAATGAATTCTTTAAACGTCAGCACTGATTTTTTTGTTCCGTAAAAACAGAGGGTTTCCTAAGGCTTTGGAATTGTGATAGGTGCGAAGATAATCTTGTATTTCGCTCAGATGCTTTTTTGGAGCCTCCCAATCAAGCCGCTTCATCGTATAGTAAGAGAAGGAGAACCTTTCGCCTATCAAAGATTCTCGAAAGACCATTACCTTTTCCCAATTGTCAGGTCCATAATAGCCATCGAAGTAGTTTGTAAGATACTCGATCTCTTCTTCGGTCAAAGGCAATTCTTGTTCTTGTTCATGCTTGAGAAGAATAGGCAAAGAAAAAGAAGAAGAGGAGTCCCCGTCAGAAGAAAGTTTCTTATTGATGTGTTGTTCGAGTTGGACGAGAATTTGTGGTGTGATCATTGGTAGTCTTGTTCTGTGATGGTATGGCGGATCGTCCCAGTGGCACATTGACTTGATACTGCGATTGTGATGGTGTCCCCAGGCTTGAGCATGTGCAGCATCGACTTGTACGAATGCATGGGAACAGGTTCAAATTGCTGGCCGGTACGTTCCAGGATCTTTGCAATTTCGTAACAGGTAGGTGCGCCGCCGTGTGACAAAATATCTTGAATCTCTGTCACTGGGATGTCGTTGAGCTTCTCTTTCCAATGACAGTTAATCCTAGTTCCACAGGTCGCCAGCCGCTTCTGCTCTTTTGCGTCGAAGGGAGAGTCGGGTCCTAGTTGACAATCTTCGCATTGCCGGTTTGCTTTTTTGTTCATGGGGTGGGTAGCTCGGAAATTGCGATCCAGGAATAAGTCAAGAATGCCGTCAGGCCGATCACTGCGAAACACTGAATGAAATATGTGATCGGATCGAAGACATATAGATGCTGAAAGAAGATGATATCGAAGTGATAGACAGCCTGCGAATGAAACCCAGGCACGACCCAATCCCGCCAGTCATACTTGTCAACTTGTCCTAGTCCAGTCAGCCAGACAAGCACAAAGGCCGTCCAGTGCGAGAAACAGTAGGGACAAGAAAACAAACGAATTCCCTTGGTCCACTCCCGGAATTTCTCGAACATGACCGACCGAGTGACTGTGATTGTCAGGGCCATGTTCGCCAGCGATATCACCAGTAGAGCTTTGAGTCCCATTGTGTTATGCCGGAACGAAGACACCTTCATTGGCGATGATGTTCTTCATGATTGCCCGGAGACGATCTGCCGCTGCGCCATACTTCTTTCCGAATGTGATGGCGGCTTGGCGAGATGATTCCCAGATTTCGATTTGCTTTTCGTTGACATGAGGATCGAGGTTCCAGACATTGGACGGCTGGAAATATCCTCTTCCTCGCTCAAAGGCATTTTCGATCAGGTACATTTGATGCATACTGAAGACAGCTTTGAGGCGGCGTACCATATCGTCGGTTTCGATCATGTTGTTGTATTGTCCGTCCAGGCCGGAAAACTTGAACTTGTTTTCGAGAGTGACGACCGACATCAGACAGGCTCCCAGGCCACAGACTTCACAATATGGCTGGAGTTTCTTGGCGGTAGCCTTTGAGTCTTTCTTGTTTGCTTCGATGATCTTTTCGACTTCGGTGTCTTCGTACTTCCCGTCTTTGTACTTGGTTTTGGGAGAGTACATTTTGACGAAGGCTTTCCCGGTTCGGATGGCTTTATATCTTTTGATCGACTTCAGCACATCTTTGGCGACGGCGATTGCACGTTCTTGTTTTGGGGTCAAAGTTTCATTAGTAGTAGGCATATCGGGAAGGATACCTTAGTATTTTCTAGGTGTCAAGTTTTTGCGGCTGGCTCCGAACAAAAGGGACCCAATGAAGAAGGCAATGAAGAACTTTCCGATGGTTTTCATATTCTTGGAGTATAGCACTACCGGAGTCCCAAAGGCAGGGACCCTTTTCAGGATTTCTATAGGGTCAAATTTTTGGTCCGGGAAAATTTTGAGATTTTTGGGGGATGGGACCCTTTTCGGAAATTTTGCTGGGACTTTTTTCTGGTACGTCCTCGGAAACGGTAGGGTGGGGTTGTATAACGCCTGCGGATGGGAACCCTAACCCGGAAAACACTGTGTATTCGACCCCGTACCCCATGTGTTCTCAAGCACTTGCGTCGATGCGGCTCGGCGAGTCTACATATATTCAGGGTGATGTTCGTCTCTACCCATCCTCATGAGCGTGGCTGCTAACACGACGAGCGACAAGGCCACGCTCTAAAAAATCCTCAAAAATTATTGATACATCTGTTGACATTGGATAGATGCATCTGCTAATCTAGTCATGTAGTCAAGAGGTTCAAGACAAATAAACGAAAGGCGGCGAGATTGCAAAGCATGAGGAGGACATAGGCGCTCACTTGAGTATGCTGGTTTCAAATGATCGGCAACGAGAGCGACAAGAGCATTTGATGCAAGCCGTATGATGCTGGTGCGGCCCAAGCTGAAATCTAATCCGTGTTGCTCGGGTCATATGGCGAGACACGTCGGAAAGAATCCCAGCGTCATACACTCCAGCGACCAATGGTGTATGATTGGTTGATTGACGGATGATCGACGGCGAAGAGCGGACAAGTGCTGAGAGACGCCCTGAATCAGTAGCCGTAGATGTCACGAGGATTGCACAGCTTTTCATCCGGCTTGTGCGACTGCGACGAAAGAACGAGAGACGATATGCGCTAACTTGAATAACATACCCTGCTCGGGTTTAAGAGCCTTAAAATTTACTCCTTTCCTGAGGCGCTTTGCAGAGAAACACTGCGGAGCGCCTTATGTGTTTTGGGCCTGCTATATATTTGAAACATGCTGTACTGCGCCCGGTGTGACAGAAACTTTTTTGACGGCGAGGATATAACAATTCGCTCGGTGGCCGGAACTGAGCAAGCATATCATCACGGCTGTCACGTTGACCTCTGCGACGAACTCAGAGAAGTTGCAAAGTCATTCGGCCCGACTTTTGACCAGGACGCCTACGTGCCTGTGATGTTTTTCTCCCGGACCTTTCGTGATTCGCAAATTGTTCACTAACGAACACACCACTACAGGTTGCGCTTTGTGATATAAAGTTGACAGGTTTCTTGTAAGTTGTTCATAAATGCCTCAAAACAGTTGCCATATGATGTGTTATCAGCAATTGGTTAGAAGTTGTGATAAACTGGGTTTCATGAAGAACGCCTATCGAATCGTCGGGACGGTCGTCTACATCACGGTCGAAACCACCGGCAAGACAAAATTGAAAAAAGAAACGTTGATCGATGTCGCCGACCTGGACATGCTTCTCCATCATCCTGTGAAAACTTGGTACGCTCATCTTGCAAAAGCTCCAGCCGGAAAATTTTATGTACTCGGCAAAGAATATTCTGCGGAGACACGAAGCTCGACAACACAAATGCTGCATCGTGTTCTCATGGGCGATCCCCGAAAAAAGTCTGGCAGAGCAATCGAGATTCATCACGTAGACAATGACGGCTTGAACAATCGGCACGAGAATATGGAGCGCAAATCACATCGGGGAAACATTCGAGCGCATTGGCCAGAAAGAAACTGGGTGCCTTACGATGAGTCGCTTGATCGAATTGTCGTCTTCAAAAAACTTGTCCAGATCGGCAAAGATATTCAGGCGACATATGAACTGACTCGCCAACAGCTATGGAAGATTCGCACAGGAAAAACATTGGAGTCAGCAGCGGCAAAGGCTTTTTGGTTCGCTGTGCTCGATGCATATCCTCAGTTGTTTCATAAAGAATGGAGAAGTGCGCCCTGGAAAGTCGGAGCGGCTGCAATCAAACAGTTTTGTGTTTCAAAAGAAAAAGGTGTGACGGCTGAAAAGTTGTCTGTTTCTTGGTAAATTGTTGAAATAGCTGGGGATTGGTCTGGGCGATGTAATGGGGCTGGTGTGGAACTGCCCCGGCACACAGGCAGTTAGGACCAGCACGTTTCCCTCTTACCGTACACACGACCACGCTGTTTGACCACTTTGCTCCATTCCACTCCCCATTTGGCTATCAAGTCGTTTTCAGAGTATCAAAATATAAATTGCAACATTTCAGCATCGATTCATCGGTCGTCAGATTCCACGGCACGGCCAAACTCTCTGCCTGTTACGATGCGGTTTGCTGCCAATTAGACGAAGCTGGAGCGGTCGGTTCGTGGTGGCTGATATCTGAAGGCACTTGACAGAACAGCCACGCCGTGTGACGATCAAAAAGAACATGAATCTCTGCATCCAAAAACAAAAAGCCGCTGCGTCTCTTCTATTGACGGCGGCTGCGGCATCTCACCACCAACAGCAGCAGCAACACCACGACGATCTATTTGAATGCGTCACAGACGAACAGCGAGCAGAAGCGGCGAAGTTGCAAAAATTGGTCGAAGAGAAGGCAGAATCGATGCAAAGGCAATTTGATGATATTGCAATGAATCATAATTGGAACAGATGGACCTGTGCCTATGTGTTTCTTCATCCCGATACCAAAGACGGAATATATTGCTGGTCAATGATGTCGGACAAAATGATTCCAAGTCGAGGAGCAGCGGTCGAGCGCATGGCAAAGATCGGCTTCGATTTTCAAAATTCGCCGCACTACTTGTTCATGAATCAGAGAAGAGAAAAATGACAGAAAAAGTGCATGGCTTCAGACTGCTTCAATGGACTGACTGCAACAATTACATCTACGCCAAACCATACGACATAGAGGACAATGGTCAATATCGTTGGATGATCAGACAGAACATCAACAATGAAGACAACGAATTTTTGTATGATGGACTGCCATACCTCTACTGGAGAAAATGGAATCCGCAAGAGGCAAGACGATTTTTGGCGTTCTACACAGAAGAAAATGCAGTGGCTTTTTTCAATCGGTGGGTCGCATCAGAAGAAGAGCAGCAGCAACAACAAGAAGAGATAGACCCACAAATCAAACTTGAATTGCGAAAGGCGTTGGTGTACAATCTATCACATGATGACTCCACAAGAGATTCACAGCTTGGCGATCCAGCATTTGGCCGGGAACATCGTCTTCGCACAGAATGTTCCGCCCGACATGGTTCCGAGTGTGTTCATGCCTTTGATTTTCATGACGGAAGAACAAAAGACTGAGCTAGAAAACAAGCTGGTGTCCGGTGATGTTGCCGATATTTACGAGCATATCTCTGAAGCCGGTCCACAGTCGGTCAATGGATTTCCGATCTTCATGTCGTACAAAACCATTTCAAAAGACGATTTGGCTGCATTGGGAGCGAAAGTTGAATTGTTGAAAGGTCCTGGAGATCAGATATGAAGTTCGCTTGGCGTTGTAAAATCTGCTCGAACGGTGAAATCATTTCGGTCAAGAACGGTGACAGCTTTCTAAAGACGATTGAAACAATGGCCTTCGATGTCATGGCGGCGCACAAAGCACTCGACCTGACTGGCTGTCCTGCGACTGAAAATGACATCGAAGCCAAAATTGTAGCCGAAGAAGAAGGATTTGTATCGAAGCAAGGACTGCGGCTCCGTAGTGCAGCGGTCTATTCGACTTACAAACGATTGACAATGAAGTGAATCCATGCGATCCTGGATGACACACACGCATACACAAATGAAATTTCTCAAAAAAGGAATATGAAGAGATGAGTAGCAAAGCAGCAGCGACGATCAATAACAACAAGACAAAGCCTTCCGACGCACATGCAACGCTCGGAATGGTCATAGGGCCAGAGTACAAGCGTGATGCAGTCCACAGCGCCGTAGAGCCTGTTGTAGCCGGTTGTCTGCTTCGACCGGGCACACATGTCGGTTTTGTCGGTGACATGAACAATCCGAAAGAGGTTGGTCCGTCAGCAAATCCTGTCGGGGTGATCGATCCATATCTGAAATCTGACGTTCGTCCTGGTGAATGGGTCTGGATGTTCGTCTATCCTCGGACCATTACATCATTGCGGCACGTCTGGTCGCATCCTGCAATTCCTGACGAAAAAGAAATTGCTGCTGCTGTGTCGTCTGTCGATCCTGACGTTGCTGAATCTGAAGCATGGATTAAGAACTATGCGAGAGGCATCGGTGTGGACTACAACGAATTACTTCAGCACGCTCACGCCAAGGTAGACAATGACGACTACTGGTGCGAAGGTGGACGTTTTGAAGGTGAATATACTCCTGACGATTTCTGGGAGCACTTTGAAAAGGTGACCGGGCGTAGCGTCGATGAAAATAATCGAGGAAACTTCTTCTCATGCAGTTGCTAGTCAAGACGTTTCAGACACCAATAACAAAATTGTGGGGACTCTCTACGGACGCTATTGTCGGCGCTCAACCCCATGTGATGGTGATGTGTGAAGACCCTGTTGTGCCGTGGCGTTGGCGTGATCGATCAGACATTTGTAAATATCCTGATATGTTGTTTTTAAGTGAACTAGAGGCCATTCAATTTGCTCTTAATCATCGAATGGTTGTGATGACAAGCACCAATGTAACCATCACAAGCATTCAGGATTCTTTCGACATTGGGCCTGCCTTGGTCAAACAAGTGGATCAGATGTTTACCGATGGTGCTGATTTTGATCCTGAGACGGTGAACAGAATGCAACTACGTCAAGAGATGAAAGAAAAGCTCGCCGATTTGTTGTGGGATCATGCGGTTGATTCGATAACCACGCCATCTGAATCACACCAATGGAAAGGTTGTTCTGTTTGTCAAGAAATCGAGGAGCTTTGGCTGAGGGTCTATGGTGCTGCGGTTCGGGACCAACAACAAGAAGAGAAGATCGACCCAGCCGTCAAGTTGCAATTACGCAAAGCTGTGTTAGATTTGAGTCAGACCGATAAAAAATGCCACTACGTCACCAAAGAATGCCCAGACGTGATCGGCGGCGACAACAAAGACGTGAGCGACAGCATGAAAAATGTGGTGCATGATGTTGGTATGTAGGTGAACGAATGTTTTATGTATTAGACGAAAACGTTAGTACTGATTTGTACATCTTAACTAGGCACACACCCACCGTGAAGACAGGCTGGCTGATTTATCAGGAAGACTCGATTTGGAATAAGTTTTTGGCTTACGATCCAGTAGACAATAATTGGGTCTGGAAGAAATGGTCGTATGAAGATCCCAATTTCATTCACTTTCAAACAAAAGAATCGGCAGAACAGTTCTACAATGCCATCAAACGTAAATGGGATTTTCAGAAACAGGTCGATCAACAAGTCTTAGATAAGAGCGTCTCGGCGATCCTTCGCAAGGCCACACTGGAAATCAAAAAGGTAAATCATGTTACATCTCAAGAGCAATTCATGGATCATTCGCCTGTACAAGTTTTCGGAACGGATGAAGAGCGGCTTTCACGGTTGGTCTCACACTAGGACAAGCTACATCGAGACAGACGATACTACCAATCTTTGTTACATGGTCAGGTCGATTGTTATTTATTTGCCCTTCATGATCTTTATGCGGGTGGCTGCGATTTGGGCAATACTTGAAGCAGCAGCACTTTATCCCATGTCGAAAGTTGGCTGGCGCTGGTGGATTGTGCCGGGATGGATCGTCGGCACCATTGTAGTACTAGTGATTTTTGTCGTCGGCTGCATCTTACTCTATGAGTTTCTTGACGAATATTTCAAGAAAAGATTCAAAGAAAGATCCGCCAAGCCTCCATCAGATTGGACCAAAGTCGTCGGCGAGTTCATTGTTGCTCGACACAACGACATCTGCCCAGAAATTGTGATTGACCCGACAAAAAAAGAGAGATAATAATGAAAGCTGTTCTGAAAAACTCGCTGCTGCCGTACATATTCAATTTTGTCAAGGCTGCTCTGAAAGACCTTTTCAATTTTATCAAAGAAGAAGTGTTTCCGTTTCGCATGTACGTCTGTGTCTGGATCTTGATTATCTGTGGCATCGTCATCGGTATCGAAAAATTGTCTTACGAACAAACTGTCTGGAATGGACCTGCGAAAGTGATAGGTGCGAATCTTACGAGTGCAGATCACGTTGAGTTGACTTTAGTGACGACTGATGGCACGAACAAAAAATTCACGACAGAAGACAACACTATTGTCTTTGCGTACATGACGGGCACGACAACATTTCAATGTGCAATCGCTGAAATGGGTTCGGCGTCTTGTAAGGCACCCATCATAAAAAAATGAATTTCTGGGTTAAAATTTTCAACATTACTCGGCCTGAAGATTGGCTTGGTAAAATTATTGAAAGAGAGAACAACATGCTCCTCAAAGCCTCAATTACGCTTTTCGACAGTCATGGACATGCTAGAGCAACGAAAGAATTTGCATTTGAAGACCGAGACTACACCGATTATTGGGATAGACTAGACTTTGACCCGGCACCCTGCGACTATGGAACAATCACTAAAGTCAGAGTTGTGATTGGCAATCAAGAGCGTTGGATTGATTGTTTCACCAAAATCCCTAAAAATGATACCCTTTACATTTTGATGTACAGCATTCCCTGGAAAGAAATGATGATCGACGTTAGAGCTTCACTGCTCGCATCGGTCACTAAGAATTTTTCGTCGTTGAAATCCCTGTTGTACGAGCGTTCTCCTCTTCCATCGTCCTTGTCTTTATCTTGCCGACAAAAAGCAAAGGCGGAAAACGTCGAGACACAGGTTGTTCCGGCGCAAAATCCTCAATTGTTTTAAGATCGGCTGACCACATGAAGTGCGGCCACCAGCCATAGTGAGACTTTCGGACTATCAAATAGCCTCCACGAGTCAACCAACGGCCTATGGAAAATATAAGGCAATTCGACATTAGTGATTCAATAGCGGTTATGATGATCGTATCTGTTTCTGGTGGCTTTTTGATACGCCTTAGCTACATCCGTACTAAATCCATGATCACGAGCAACAATGTGTTGAGAACCGTCTGGATGCTCAAAGACGCCTAAGTTTTTCTTCTGGTGATAGTCGTTCGGTGAGTGCCCAGTATTGCCGTGATAGTCCTGAAATTTCTGAACAAGTGGATGCTGATTCAGACGATGATGTTCTGCTTCTTGCTCAGACGTTCCTGAGTAATGTCTACCGTTGTTCTGGTCGTGGTTGTGGACCAAGGTATTGACAAACTGTTTGTGATTGATACCTTTTGGAAACTCTTTGTTCTTGGTCAGCTTTTGAAACTCTCCAGGCTTGATGTCTCGCACATGGCCGACGTGAGACCATTCATGTTTTTCGTGGTCATGATCAATCAATGGAGGAAAGATGCCGCTTTCTTTGTTTGAACTGTAATGATTTGATCCTTTCTCCGGTTCGTAGCGAAGAATACGATAGTTTCCGTTCACCCAATGATCGCCACCTTCTGCGTGGTTTTGCATGGCACCCAGGCTCATTCCGTCGTGTTCTGAGGCTTTGTGATGCTTGTCGAGTGCGGCTCTGATGGCAACTTTTGTTCCAGAATGGATGTGTGCATCTTTGCCGTCAAGAACAATGTGATGCGGTGTGTCATGTTTCAAATAGGCTCTGGACGAACCTTTGGGCATGTTACCTTCGATGCCAGTCTTCTGTCCGCTGTTGGTCAATTGTTTGATCTTTTTTGCGAGCAGGCTTTGCTTTGGCGCATACGAATTTGAAGACGTAACAATCGACCGGAGTTCAGGATGAAGCTCTTCGACGATTACATTGTGGATGAAGTCTTTAAAATTGACCAGCATGTCCAGTATTTAGTCGAACAAACTGGCCTGATGAATCTTGGACAAATGCTTTTCTAAATTGGTGGGAGTCTTGCCGCCTTTCTTCTTCGCTGAGTGTGTCCATCCTGCGTCAGAGACGGTCGCTGTGTGGTCGAGACGAGGATGGGTATACTTGGTGACCCCGGACTCATTCGACGCCTTCTGATAGCCGTAATTGCGGAGCACAGCCTGGACTTTCTTGCTCGATTTGGACTCGGCGATCAGAAATTCGCTGAAGGATTGCATGACTGTATTTAGCTGTATAGATATCCATATGAAGATTACACATCAAACAGAATTCGACCTCTTCGTGGCGCTCCTGCCTAGGGTGGTTGCTCAGAATCCGATTACAGAGCCAGCCGAAGTCATGGCAAAGACACAAGAGCTTATGGAGAAAGCCATTGAACATCTGGAAGAGAAAGGCATCGTTAAAGACAGCACGCCTAACAAAAAGTTGAGCATTCGTCCACCAAACCGTTACGCTGAACTGTAATATTTCAGCCTTTAATAAAACTCAAGAGTTGGCGTGGACTGATTTTTTCACATTCGGCTTCGATCTCAACGATGCGGCGTTTGGGAATATCATAATGAGGGAATCGGCCACCGTGAAACCAGCAACGTTTGATGTTGAGCCGGTCTGCCATCGTATGCAAATTTGGAATGCTGTACGGGACGCAGATCAGGTGTCGAGCGCCATCGGTATAGTAAATCATTGAAATATTTATGAGCTATTCGTACAAATTCAAAACCAACATCTATTATGACAAAATTGCAAAGGACTTGGCCGGAAGCGAGATTGGCGATGTCACGCAATTTCTGAACGAACTTGCAGAGGCATTGAAAGCTCGCCATACGCCGGAAGAAGATCAGGTGATTGTGATGCTGCCTGAAGATGCATTCTTTGGAACACTGGCGTTAGGTATTCAGGATGCAATCACAAATGCCCAAGAGAAGGTCAAAGAGAACACTCGTATTGCCTTTGCCCAGCCGACACATGAACAAATTGAAGAGAAGATCAAAGAACTGCTTAACGGTGGTACTGATACATCGGTCGATATTCCATTTGATCCTGATTTGGTGGCGCTTCCTCTTGAAATGCGACGGGCTGAACAGATGAGTGGCATTAAGAGCAATCCAATTGAATGCCGATCTGATCTTTCAAGAGAAGAGCACATCAAACGAACCACCGATACGCTTCTTAGGAATACAGAAATAATGCTAGGCGACAAACAATACAGAAAGCAAATGGGTGATCCTACCGTTTAGCGGTTTTTAAGGGTGTTTCTAGGATCAAACGAACCAACATTCTGAGCTTCAGCTTTCTCTCGCACACGGAGGCGTTTTGAACTTTGAATACCTAATAGTTCTTCGAGCTTCAGTTTTCCGCCTCCTCCCTTTTTGATCCATTCGCTATTGTCACTTTCAAATTCTAACGAGTCGATCTCAGTGTCGGTGTCAAAATAGGTTTCGTCAGCCTCACTGTCCAACAAAGCGAAGATGGGCCGCTTGGTGTTCTTGTCATAGAATTCATCTTTGGCTGGATCGTATTCGAGTTCTACTTCAGTGGTCCAACGTTTTGGCTTTGCTGCGATGTTCGAGGCCGGGAGTGGCAATGGTTTCTTTGATACTGCTTCTTCTAATTCTTTCTTCTTTGTCAATTCGATATTCATAACGTATTTGTCTGACTATGTATCACGTTGAAGTCACAGATTGGGCACAAATAATGTGGGAGTCGTTTCACCGATCCCAATCGGAAATTGTACGCCACTAGGATGTGGGCGCAACGGAGACATTTCAATTTTATTTTGTCCATATTTGGCACGTCGAGCAATGACGAAATCCCATCTCAGCTATCCATCGATGTCCTCGCACAAAGCATTTCGATTCACGGACAAAAAATTCTTTGTAGTGTCGATAGGCTTGAGGCATATGAAGTGTCCACCAAATCAGCCGCACCAAATCGTTCTTCGGTCGCCATGTGTACCACCAAAGACCAATATTCATTGCTGTAATTTTTTGTATGCATCTCGTGCAGGCATGATACCTTCCCGACCGAGTTCTTTCATGGCTCGTGCGTTCTTATAAGATTTACCACCGTTCTTTGGGCGCTTGTAGACACCTGCGCTACCTGAGACAGTCACTTCATCATTGTGGTCTGGTTTCATGAAATGTAGAGCTTTGAGTGCTGTCGCTTTGCCCTTTGGATGAGTAGCATCATAATGGACAAAGTGATGAAAACCGTGAATGCTGCTTACGTTCGCTCCGAATCTTGTGAAACCCTTTGCTTGAGCATCTTGAACAGAATCACCCTGTTTGCCGCCAGCTTTTATATAATCGGGATGATGATTGGCATAGTGTTCTCCATGATGACTGAACAAATGTGCTTCACCAGACGGACTCATCCATCCTCTCATGGCTTTTTCTGGTTGCCACGATTCGTTGATGAATTGGATAAAGGTCAGTAGCATTACTCTTCCGGTTTATAGTCTTCCTTCGGATGCGTTGCGTGGAAGACCGGCGCTTTCTTTGTTCCCATGCCTTTCACACGCTCGACATGATGAAAACGCTTTGCCAATTCGTGATGAACATGATCGGCATCGATGTCATGAGCTTTGCGTGGAGACTCGGGGAAGTTGCCGGTGAATGCGCCACCTTTGTGAGTCGCCTTGTGAATTTGATCCAGCGTGTGACCCATCATCTTTTTGTTCGACTGGACGTTCAGAACATTAGATGCGTACACATGATGATACTTCTTGTCTAGTGCATGAGGATCGTGAACGCCGGGTTTCTGGTTGCTTCCAAATTCGTGTGCTGTGACGTTGTGACCTTTTTCACGAAGGCGCTTTGCGTGCGCTGCTTCGTGGCCTGCACCGAAATCGAGAAGATGGCGACCTGCCTTGTCGTTGTGTTTAGCTTCGACAGCTTCGACGTGACGAGGCACCAGGGCCTTTGCGCCGACTGCACCAGCCGCACGAGAAGTGCTGTTGGCGATTTTCTTTTCTTCGTCGCTAAATTCGAGCAGCCAGTTGGTAAAGGACTTCATCATGCCAGTATTTAGCTGGCTTTGACTCCTACTTCCTTCAACTTACGAGGACGGCCTGCTTTGCGTCCCTTTACACGGTCGTACACACTGCGCTTGTGACTGTATCTGCGGCTACGAAAGATTTTATAGGCACGCTGAGTCAAAGTTTCGTCTTCTTTCATTTTAACACTCTCGATTGGAGTAGCGAAAATATTGACCGGGCCGCAGCCTGTAAATTCGTATCCACAGTGTTCGCAGCCGAGACACGGTTCATTCACACAAACACCCGGCGAAAGTTTCTTTGGTTTATCGTTTGAAAGTTGAAATGCCATGACGGTATCTATGTCACATGTAAATGCATGTGCTGTTGCAAATCCTTTGGTGTCTGACCAGCGAAGCGAATCATACCCGAGATGTAATGAGTCCAGCCATCTGGTGTGATTTCGATTTGATGATCGTACATTCCAGGCCGGTCGGAAACGAACATCAAACTTTGAGGACGGCGTTCGATTCTCCATCCAAATTTGCGAAGCACGGTCATGTACTGATCGGAGACAGGTTTCGGGGCAGGTTGTGCCGCTGCTCCTGGAGATGGCTGTGGAATGGGCGCTGGATCGGGCTGTAACGTCGCCAGATCGATTCCATGCTTCTCGGCAAGGCGTTCGGCCTGCTGACGTGCATTGATGCCTTCCGCAGCCGTTCCAGGCCGGGAAGCCAACGCCATCAAATTTCTGATTGTGGCAACGTGATCTCGTTCTGGACCTGATTTGATCTCTTCGTAATAGAGATGAATCACATTGTCGCCGATGCCTACACCATGAATGCCATTTTCACCCAGGAACTCATCTCGAATTTTTGCTTTGGTTTCAAGAAGTGTCATGTGGTGAAGACTAGTGTTCAGGTTCCTCCGAAAACACAAAGTCAGCTAGTTTGTCGGCGGTCAACAGTACATCAGAGATCCTGACTGTTGAGCCATTGGAATTCGCAGCAGTTGATTCAAGCTCCGCTGCGAGTTGCAGAATTTCAAGTTTCAAAAAGCGTGCGTCCGGTTTCTGATCGACTGCTTGGACGGTGATGTTAGTAAGGTTCTTCTCGTCACTCATTGGTTGTGGCGGCTCCTACCATTACATAGCGATTCAGCTTTTCTGCGGTTGCCATTACCTTCTCAAGGCTGACTCGACCGGGCGAGCAAACCAATTCAGTCCCACGTCCACCTTCTCGGCGAGGTAACCAATAGTTGCCGCCATCCTTTGTGTCTCTGAATTTTTCCATCAATGTGGCGATGTATTCTTCTGCTTTGACCTTGGGAAGATTGCCCACGTCGATGTAGAAGATTCTTGATTGTGTGCTGCTTTCCTCAATTTGAAATGCCATCTTGAGCGTTTCGAGGCGCAGGAGTTGTTCGTGTTGCATGTAGTCACTCATGCAACTATATATACGTTCAAGCTCTTGGAAACAGGATCAATTCTCTTGGACTCGTATTCCTATTTCTTCGGCTTCTTGAGCACAAACCTCAAGCACCACTGCCGGATGCATCCACTGCATTAGCATCGCAGTGGTTCGGCATGTGTCGCAATTTCTAATGTGCTCTTCGATGCCCACCATCTTGATAGAATTTGTTACGACGATTTCCACTGCATCAAACGTATTGTCCTGAGCACTAGTAAATGGAAATTGCCGGAAGGGATCTTCATTAAGGAGATCCAGAATCTGTTCTTCCGTTGCATGAAAACTTAATTTGGCCATGTTCAAAGTTCTGTGGCGACCACTTTCAAAATTGAACGTAAGCGCCACTCGTCGTCGCCCTCGCACGAAATCAGGCGCAGTGAGAAATATGGAAATCCCATTTGGTTCTTCTCTTCGATCACTTCAAACTCCATACGATCAGGCCGCAGATGCTCTTCCCACGCTTTGACAATGTGAAGGCGCAACTGCGGAGCAAGATGGCTGAACGCACTATCAGGATTGTCGTATTGGCCGGGAGTGAAAACAATCACTCCCGGCTTCATTTCAGTTGGCTGATACGCCGTTGGTTTCTTCTTCGCCATCTTCGTCTTCTTCCGGCTCGTCGGCGAGCGTTTGCATGAAGGCTTCTTTGGCGGCGGCATCCATTCCAATCAATTGTAAAAGAGGCGTAGCAGAGACTAACGTGACGCCGTAGTAAGTGCTGTCGGGATTACGAGGTGGACGATCAGGAAGTTGTGAACCATAGCGGCCTTTCCCAGGTGCTTCTTGAAAGCCACGATAGAACTCGAATGTCTCATCATCGAGATTCACGATGTAGGCGTACTCACAGAACAAACTATCGAGTAGGAAGCCGTGAGAATCGATCATGACACCAAGCTCTTCGTCGAGCCACGGAGCGAGACTGCCCTGAGCTTCACGCAACAGGCAATACCAATCCTCAAGTTTCTGTTTGCTCACTTCGAGGTTGGCCCACTTCTCGTTTGCGGCGATTTGTTCTGCGGTCGGCGGTTCATCGCTGTCGATCAAGACGATGGCTCGTGCGACCTTTTTCATCTGTTCGATTGACGATCCGATAATGTCGTCAATCAAGTCTGATCCAAGCCCGTCTGGATAGGAGTCGAAATGGTTGTATGTAACCTTGTCGAGTCCGTCAATTCTGAATCCGAATGCGCCTCGTGTTCCCATTGTTGGGTCCTTTCGTACTGAATGCTTCTTTCAAAAATGCTGTTTGAATCTTGAACGCAAGTTGTCGTGGTTCTGTGAATATTGTAACACCCTGCGTCTCTTCGTTGCTGAATGTAAAGTCCACGGCGCTCTGCTGAATGTCCTCAGAAACGCCAAAAACGGCCAAGAAGCCGTCGATGGACACGATGCTATGGAAAGTGACCTCTTTGATCACGACGCCCGTCTCTTCATACGTCTCACGAATTCCGGCCTCTTGCCATGACTCATGACGTTCGATGTAACCACCGGGCATACAAAACTCTCCCCGGCCCGGATCGATGTTGCGTTGAAGGCCAAGGATGCCGATGTCGCCGCCATTTTCATCGACGATGGGCACAGCAATTATGATGATGGGGAATGGATTCAACCAGACATTCCTACCGCAGTTCTCACAATGAAAAGGATAGGCGTTCGATGCGTACTTGGTTCCGCAGTAATGACAATGATCGTTTGCTTTCACATTCCGAAGTGTACCACAAAAGAAAGGCCAGCCGAAACAACTGGCTGGCCGTAGAGAGGAGAAGGAGGAAATTTAGGCGTTGACGACCTAAACAGGCTCGACCGGATAATTCGGCAGACCGAGACCGGCGATATGCTTGCATGAGCCATGAACACGATGGGCCATGCAAGAACACTGCCAGCGATGATTGGTCTTGTGCTGACCGATGGTGTACTCGCTCGTGCTGTCCGTGAATGATTTGACCGTGAAGCGATTGGTGTAGAAGGCAGTGTCCTCCAAGCGAGTCGAGGTACGGGGTATCAGTACCTTCGGCAACACAGCGGGAAGCGGTTGGCGCTTCGGAGCACCAGGAATATGAACTTCCTCGCACGAGATGTCATTGCCGTCATCGTCGATGCTGACCTTGAAGCAAAAGACCATCGGCAGACCATTGACCATTTTGCCGGTGTCCACGACGTAGCGATACTCGATGTCGCAGGGATCTTTCATCATGATGCCACATGAAATGAAATCGAGGCGTTCCTTTTTCGGAACAGAAGTGAACTCACGCTTTTCGTTCGGGTCCTTTGGATTGTGCGAATGCTCGTGCAGCTTGCCTGCGGCATCTTTGAATTTGTAATCGACGGCGAACATCTCACCGAGGAACACGACGTATCGGGCAGCGAGAAAAGCATCGTCATCCAGACGATTGTCCTTGAGCTTCTTGCAACGGCGAAGGAACTTGTACAGATCGACGCCAGCGCCCTTGGGATAGCCGTCGCTGTGACGATAAACGATGGCGCTAAGATAGGGCTTGTTCGTTACTGGATCGATGTATGTGCTGTCGATGAAGTGTGTCGTTGACCGTGTGCTCATGTATCTAAGATAGCAAAGATACATCTAAAAGTCAACCACAGAGAGGAACTTTATTCTCTTCCTTTTCAACAACTTGAATCCACTTTCTCAGGTAGTAACGAGCGTCGTATTTTGTGCTCGTTTCTGCTTGAACAAATGGCGTTGGTTTGCTTTCAAGAATGAGTGGCATCGGCGTGGCTTTCAACATTGCGAGTTTGAAACGAACGTCGGGCCGTCTATCGAATCGCACGATCATTTCAGGAGCGTATTGAATCGCTGTACCGCCCGGTGTGGATCGTTGTTTAAGAATTTCGATTTTGAGCGAGTCGTTCATTCTGCTCCAGCATGTACATTTCAAAATACACTGACGACGTGACATCGTTCTCCGCACACGCCAATGCGAGTTTGAAAAACTTTTCGTCAGTCTTCATGTACTCTTGAAGTTCTGTGATTGCTTGTGCTGCACTCTTAAAAAGAATGCCAATGCCGCCAGCTTCACGCCATGCTTTGATGTTCGCTTCAAAGTCGTCAATGAGGATGTCGCCGGTCTTTGCGTACTGAGCTTTTTCTTTTTTGTGTGCGACGATCTTTACGAGATCCGGTGTCCACATCAACTCTGGAAGTTCATTGTCAAGCCAGATGCGTTTGTGCTCATCACTCTTTTCAATGTGCGAAGACGCAGCAGAAAGAATGCCGGGTGTTGCGACTCGGCTGTATCGCACAAAATTGAACAGTGCTCGTGCGCCATCGACCCACGGAAGATCCCGAAAGAAATATGGATGATCGTTCAACATCGCCCACTTTTCTTCATTGGACCACTTCATATTGTGATCCCAAGCCTTGCCGGTTCGACGAGTATAATCACCATCAAATTCGCACAACACGCCATCCATATCAAACCAGACTATCATTTTTTATCCCCTCGGAAAGAATCTATCGACGACCCACGCCAATAGACCTAAATAAATCGACCACAAACCCCACAAAAATTCCATACGTTTATTATAACCTGGGAATGTGGTTTTGACAACTTTGGGGAGTTTTTTTGGGACTTAAGAGGCTGGAACGGAGAGTTTTTGGGAGTTAAGAGAGATAAGAAATTTCACTGGAGGCGGCGTAAGTTTTTGTTTCGATGTGAATCATTTGCCGCAGATTATCGAATTCTAACTTAATGAATTCTCGCTGACATTCCAACGAATCCAGGCATAGCTGTTGCGGGGTGTTAGTGTCCACGGCGATCTCCATTAAAGAAAGTTCTCTTGGATATATATAGCGTCCCGCATAACTGTCTTAATAACTGGTTTGTCTATGGTAAGATGGAGCATGTCCAAAACCTTTGAAGTTCCAGATAGGCCAAATAGCAAGACACTGAAAAACATCCACAATGACATGCATGATTGGTTCGGTGTCGATTTGACGGACGATCAGATTATTCATTATGGCAGGCAGAATCGTCACTTGTGGGCTGACATGCTTAATGGTGAATTTGATACAGTATGTCGAGAACAACTGGCAGATGAAATGGTTCGAGCAGTTCTCGGCTCTGGTAATGAATGGCCCAGGTATGGCGCTGGCTCACCTGTATTTGAGAAATTTATTGAACGGTTTCGGCCAGCAGCACGAGCGGCAGGCATCAAAACCGACTAAGGATTTGGTGGGATGTCGAGAAATATTCCGCTGTTCCAAAGTTCACATGTGTTGTGGAAGATTGTCGTCGAAGGCACGATTGCAAAGAGACCATTCATCATTGTCACAGTTACTAACGGTTGCACCATAAAAGTTCCGTTTAATGACATTGCCCATCCGCCGCTGTTAAATGAAATGTTGCTGTACGCTGTGGTCGGATCTCCTATCAAATTTATGTTCGGTGTCCACATACCAAAACGTACTTCAAGAGTTCTCGCCATTAAAACATTTGTTGTTATCTTCCATGACAAATCCCAATTTTTAATTAGAATGAATGTCTGATCCTGAGAGACAGCAACACCATAGTTGCTGATCTGAGAATAGCGAAGGTAAGTAGACGGTATCTTTGCGCTCGACGTTAAAGCGTGTCCTGGGTTAGCGAAGTATGCGTAAGCATGAGCATAGCTGCCGTCCGCATTGAAAATGCACTGACGAAAGAATGAATCGTCTGTCTGATTCCACGGCACCTGCGAGACCGCTACACGAGTCTGCGCCGAAGCGACAAGAGCAAAAAACAAAATTAGAAATTTCATGATGTCAGATGTTTGGTAGACCCGGTAGGATTCGCACCTACGACCTCATCGATGTCAACGATGCGCTCTAACTACTGAGCTACGGGTCTATGTGGCTGGACAACTATTTACAATTCTCGCAAAGCTCGGATTCGTTTGATTTGATCGGCTGCATACTCTTCTCGATTTTCATCCAAATAGATTGCAGCGAGCTTTCGTAATGCTTCCATCAATACTTGCTTGGCTTCGCTAATTTCGTCTCGGCAATCACGTACCTTTTTGGAGTACTTGTCGTGAGCCGTCATTGGTGTGCTTGGTCTCATAATCCTCGTCTCCAATCCTTCACCCATTCTAACGCAATCCACTCATGCATTCTTCGATCCAGGTCGCCGTTTCCCACCATCGTGTTTCTGTACCAATGGTCTTCGGAAAAAATAAGAACTTGGTTACCTCTCGACGATCATTTGCCCTAGGCCAGGAACGTGTCGATGCTGTCCAACGCATTCCTATTCTTCTTTCTTTGCCGGGGTCAGTAACTTCATCGATGTGTTGGAACAGAGGATAGCCTTTTGTCCTTGGATCGGCTCATCAAGTAATACGATGTACGTCTTGATGATGTGATCGAGTGCTAGACCAAGTACGGTTCCGGTGCCCCTGATCTGATTCGTGATGTTGAACTGAATGTGATCATCAACATTGAACGTAACTCGAAACGCCGGGTTATCCAATGAATCTGATTTCACAGTTGGAACGACGAGCTTTTGGCCTTCTGGTGACTCGATAAAATCTTCGGCGGTGATGTTAATTATTTCCTGATTCTTCATTGTTTCCTGCTATGTACTGAATACCGTAATTCTGTCCTCGCTTTCCGAAGATCCAACGACCGGCGACCACACCCTTATAGATGTTCGCATTCATTATCATGTTGGTCATGTCTGTCATCATCATAACAGATTTCATACCTGTGGTCATCGACTCCAATTCCAAATAGGCAGCGGAACGACCTCGACCATATCCAAGAATCTTCATGGTATCATCAAACTCTGCTGGGACACGCCACTGATAGTCGTAATGTCTGATCTGCCAACCAATCCAATTGAGCCAATCCGCTTCGTCTTTCCACGTTGGTTTCCCGTCGTAACGCATCGGATTCTGAAAGCCTGCATCACGAACCGCTTTCCATTCTGCCAGTTTGGTGATACAAACTGATTGCCTATCTGCCCAATGAGGAACATCGCCCGTCTGATTGTGAAACGGAATTTGTATGGTGCTCTTCCTCTTTTTTGTCGGCATAGAACTTTCTCCAAGAATACCACAAAAATTTTGGTTGTCAAAAGAATCGGATGTGGTAGGATACGTAAAGAGGCTTCCCTTACAATATGAATTTGAGTTATGAAAATTTGATGGCAAGCTGTATCATGGCAGCAGTAGATATAGCTTTACAAGAAGCAAAGACAACCCCATTGACACCGGGCGCTCATGTCGGTCATGTGGATCTGGAGAAGTACGGCCCAAGGTGGGGAATACTTCAGACCATCACACCAACCGAAGCAACTGTCGAGATGAAAGACGGTGAAATCATGACTTGGGAAACTGAGGGAATGGTCGATATCGAACGTGTCGATTCACTCATCAAAGAAAACCAAGAAAAAGTGATGAAGGAAATCATGTTGCTTAATTCCCTGGACGAAAACAACAATGGTGTAGCATTAGAATCCAATCCAATGATGATCGGTGGCGCTGACTTGCCGACTCCTGGTTGTGACTGTGATCACTGTGCTACGTTCACACCAGAACAACACGAACAAGCTCGGTTGGTGGCAGAACAGATGGGGCTGGACATTGATCCGAAATCTTCGACCTATCTTCAATTGAAAGCCGCTGCTGATCTCAACTAGTCGTTCCAATCTGGAAGTTCCACAGTTTGTCCTTTGAGACTGTGGAACGAGTCTGATAGGAATTGAATTTTGCCATCGGTTACATACGAATGGCAACGTTTTGTAGGATCATCACGCCAAACCATAATGCTTGGTGTGAAGGTCGGCCTGACGATATCGTTATTCCATCCCCAGACAGGCTCTTGGCCTTTCACTCGTACACCGTGCAGGTATTCGCAGCCGGGACAGTGAAAGGCCATTTGAATGTCATCTGCTTCTTTGCCGTCGATGGCATTGTCGAAGCGATAAATTTTGTCGCCCACTACTGAATGCTCCAACCACAAGAATTTTTTAATCCTGTTTTGGTAGGAGTATTCTTCGGCCAAATGAAATAACTACCGTCCGGGGAGACGGCGGCTTTCAGATCGTAAAGATCATAATAGTGACCATTGAATTCCTTATCACTGGAATAGGTAGTTGCATCAACATATGCCCACCATGTGTGGTTTGCGAACCTGACGTGTTTTAAGACCATCCCCATTGATATCGCTACGTGTTCCTCGATGACCTCTATTGGTAGTCCCACTCCAGGTGACATGTTATGTCTCGTTACTGCGTTGCAAAGTTCTATAAACTTATCTTGTGTATGAGTCAGTTTCATTTTGTTGATGTCCTTGTGTAGCCATTTGCAAGTTCCCGGATTCGTATCCTCTTGTGTTGTAGACATCTTATTTCTTGTCTGCGTCAGCGACCACTTTGAATTCACCTGAAGGATCACGACATACAAGGACTTCATGCTTCTTGCCTTCGGAGTCTTTCAATTTTTCTTTTTTGCAAGGACTGGTCGGCTCGACATTATAGCCAGCATAGATCGGGAAGCCCCAATAGCTGTACGGATACCAACCATACCCTAAGCCGAAATTGAATCCATAATAACCACCATAGTAACCACGAACAACCACTGGAGGACGGTAGACTGGCCCATGATAAACCGGCGAAGAATGAAATGCAGGCGCAGGGTGTGAGTAACCACCGCCGCCACGATGTTGTGCAAATACAAATGACGAACAAAGTAGAAGTGTGAGTGAAAGAATAAAGGTCTTCATATGCCTATTTAGACGGATCTTCCAAGTAAATATTTGAGTGGTGCTATTGAAGCAAGTGGTTGTTTTGAATCACTTTTCATTTACCATGATTCATGATCCATTGCAATTTTCACAGTTGACCGCTGGAATAGGATACTCGCCGCAGACGCACAAACGCTCTCTACGCTGTTCAAATGCTTCCTGAAGGTTCGGAGTGCCTGGAAGCGCCGCAAGCTCTTGGAACGCTTCTCTTACGTTTTTTATCACGTCCGAATTTTGTGTCCCTTCTTGAATGTGCTTGTGCAGCAGTTCGGTCGGCTGATAGTTGTGCAAAAAATGCCACAGTTCCATTGCACCCGACATCAGAGCCAGATCACGATAGAAATGTGGAGCCTGCTTGAAACGGTTCGCCTTCTTGCTTCCCTTTTCGTCGGGATCGCCACCAAGCGCACGATAAGCTGTGTCGTAGTCGGCCATGACACCATCAAGATCGACATAGACAACACCAGTCGTTTTGGACCAGTCGATTTCTTTTAATTTACGGATGCAGCTTTCGGCGTCTTTGTAGATGATTGCGATTCCCCCGGCATTGATCCACTCAGAGCAATTCTTGGTGTTGTCGTCGATCAGCACATCACCCTTTTTGCAGAGCTTTTGTTTGTCCTGAGGATAGGCGACGACATGAACCTTCGGCCCTGTCATGTGCAGATGCAGGGCGACCCACTCGATTTTGTCATCGTAGCTGGTCTTTAGGTAATTCGATTTTGCGCTTAAGATTCTGATGTCTAGCATACCAGTATCTATCGTAGCATACATAGCACTGTCAGCACAACATACACCAATGAAGAAACGTGATGCCATCCTCAAACTCGATTCGCTAGAGTGGGCGTTCGAGTGTCATCTGAAATCAAAACTTCCAAGTGATCTGAATTTGACAGACGAGTTTATGACTCTGTTCTACGAGCGGACGAAGGAATTGAAAGATGCAATCCAGGCTCTACCGGGCGACAAGAATCACGGCTAGTTGTTTTTGTAGCTGCGATTGAAGACGCTTACAATTTCTTCGGTGAATGAAAGCCTGAACGACGGCGGCTGGACGGCTGTATAATCCCATCCCATAGCAACGGCATAACTCAGTGAGATGTGCGGAACGAACCTATGATACACCATGTCTACACCGTGCTCAACTGCAAAATTCCATTGCCGGTCCAGTTCGTTGCATTCAAAAAATAGAGCGAAGGCAGGTCCAATGGTTCCAAGAATGTAAGTTTCTGGGGCGATGTGAATTTGGCGACGGTCTGGAATGTATTCAGGAGGGAGTTGATTGCAGGCACAGACAACACTACAGTGGAGCTTTTCTTTTGCAAGAGGACTCGGAATGTGTTGATCCGAAAGCCATTCGTACAAAAGGTTGCGTGATTGAGTTTCTAGCGCCCGAAGTGAATAAACAGCCTCTTCGTGGTTTGCCTTTCGGTCTGATGCAACTTGGACCAGCACTTGATTATTTAGCTTTCTGTGAAGAGAGTTGCAGGCGGTGGAATGAACTGGAAATGTGGGCCTTTGTAATGAAAGCCGTGGACGTAACTCATGGTTTGGCAGGAATTGTACCATTCGACAATTTGCCTTGCATCGTCGCCTTCTGCAATGTCTTGAGAGCCATCGTCATAACGGATGTTGATGTAAATTGCTTTATTCTGTTCGGGCACATTTTGAGTATAGCACCGTCGCCACAGGCGTCAAATTTTCTTCTTTGCCCATCCTTCTGGTGACGTTATTTCGGTGCCGAGAAAATACATGGGATCGAAGTCCAGATCACCGATACCTCGTTTCAACACCTTTTCGGGACTGACAATTTTTGAAGCCTGGACACCCTCTACAAAGCCGGGTTCCCGTTCGGCCTTATAGTCAAGGAATTCCAATGTGTGCGCCAGGGCTATGATCTCTTTGCTCTTGTCCATTGTGTGTCAGACTTCCTTCAGAACGGTTTCAGCTTCATCTGCGGTGAAGTATCCGACTTTTCCTTTGCCGCACAACCATACTAGCGAATTGCAACAGTGACGGGCAACATGGCTTCCATATCCGGCGTCCTTCAGGCGTTGGATCAGATCGTCGCTGATGTATTTGTTGCCATCGCTGTACGGTTCGGTGAAGGCTTCGAGTGCCTTGCGAATGGTGCTAAGTGCGGTGCGATACTTGTCGGTATGCTCGTCGATTTCTTTCCAGCCTTCATCGGTGAGATTAAACATCATCGAACGATAGCTGGCAAGCAAACCGTCTTCGAGTTCACTGAATGCTTCTTCAAGTTCGGGCGTCATAGTCCTCCGGTCAGCTTCTTGATTGCTTCGTCATCAAGGCCATACTTCTCGGCGACCAATGCGGCGTGGTCTGGCTTCAGTGGCAATGGTACGGCCCGGTAATAGCGCCAGAGGCCGTTATGACGCTCTTCGATACGCATGGTCTTCGGACAAATCTTCATCCGCACGTCGGGCACAGTAAGATGCATGAACCACATTAGCGTTCAATCCCAGACTTGTTGTACCAGTCGTAAAAGTTCGGCCCATGGAACGCCGTAAACGAATCAAGAACACGCCTCCTCCGCAGCTTGCCAAACCGGATTTTTCGGAAGTGATCAAGATGATCCAGGATGGCTTGCAGGCTGCTCTGGATCACACAAGAGACGACCGAATGCCGGTGACTCATGATGACTTCAGCCACTACCTTGAAGAGGAAGTTTTCAAGGCGATCTGGGACCATCGTCTATTTTCCGACCGTCCAGTACATTGAAGAGGAAAACTAATATGCCAATGCCGAAACTTCATACTCTTTCCGATGCCGAACTCGAAGCGGAACTAAGACCTAATGAATCGCTGGCGACAGACTTTGGATATTTGACAATTTGATGATCGTCGGCATCCATGTTGTTTTCGGCTATGGTGCGACCGAGTTCGAGCATGAATTGAAGATCACTTATGCCTTCAGGCTTGACGGCGAGACAGGTTTTGCCATACATACCCCGACCCGAATAAGAACGGGTTTCATGCCCCATATCGTTAATCAATTCTTGAAGTGTCATTTTAATTCTCCTGGAGGCGACGGTAGTATTCTTTCTTGGTACATCTCATAAGTGGTTCCCGGCGACGTGCAGCCAATACCTCTGCTGCAATGCTGTTTCCGACATCGGCACAACGTTGTAATTCGGCGTCAGAAAATTCGCTGTAGTTGGTGACAGCGTTCGCCAAATGTTCGGGCGACAATTTATCGTTCATGTTGTGCCTTGATTTCGCTGAGGGGCGTCGGTTTGAACCACAGATCACGCTCGATCTTGAGGCCCAGCGGGAGACGAACGCTTTCGAGTTCGTGAAGATTGAAATAGCCGAGTTCGTTATCGAAGCCGACGACATAACCAAAAAACAGCCACGTCTTGATTTCCTTGCCGTTTTCGTCTTCGATGACTTCTTCCTGGCCTTCGGTGGCGTACCAAGTCCAGCTACCGACCGGCGAGAAAAATTTGACGTGAACGGTGGGATTGGGGTTCTTTTCTTGAGAGTACAATTTCGGGAGCCGATTCTTGATCTCTGCTGTCATCATCTTCATAATCTAATCCTAACAGGTTCGAGGGCGAATGTCAATAGACGTATCTACTTTTTATCACCAATCAGTTCGTCAATAATGGCTTCTAGACCGACATGAATAATGGTGAATCCGTCCGCATCATTCATGGTTTTGGGGTAGCTGACATTAAGATCATGGCGGGAATGTTTGAAAATGTACGTCAACAGTGAGCCGTCCCGTTTGGCGTCCAAATACAGCACTAATCCCATCTCTCCGAAGTGCTTTAAAAACAAGCGCTTGAGATCCTCAGGAAACGCCAGATCATCGGCCAGCTTTAACTGCTCCAACGTGTAGGCTTTCATACTTCCAATCCTATCAGGTTCAAGGGTTAAAAGTCAACTAGATGTATCAGTTTTTTCGTACCAATTTGGCGGCATCGGGGTCCAGCTTTTCGTGTCCCGAATGTCGCAAGGCACGTCGGCGTCTTGTGGCCGTAGATGCTTGTGGTATGCGTGTAGGCGACGTTGAAATTTGGAAGTGCTCAGATAGTCCCCAAGCGTCATCGGTGCGTCTACGTGCGCCGGATTGAGTTCACCGCAGGTTGTACAACGACGCAGCAGAAAATCGTGATCGCATTCGGTAGTGGCAGACGATGCATTCACAGTAGTGATGTCGTACCGTGTGAATGTTTCATTCGAGTCCCAACAAAGCGTGAGCGGTTCGATTTCCCTTATTGTTGCGGTGACAAAACGTGTTCCCTTCTCCTTGGACTCGACAAAAATTTTGAAGGATTCTTGCGTCATTAACAGACGTTCAATCACATCACGATAGGTCAAATCTTCATCATCTAAAATACGAATTTTCCACTCACCTTCGCCCGGAAGTTCCCATGCGCCAGCAAGACATTCTTTCAATCCAGGATGAAGCAGTCGTACCCGAAGATTTGGTCGTTCGATTGGATTGAATTTACCGAAGTTAACGATGCTGAATGCCATGACGCTTTATTTAGTGGCCTCTTCCAAATTTAAATGGGCCTTCACTTCGTACTTGTCGTAAAAATATGGAGTGTGGTAGATCGGTTTTCGTTCGTTGAATGCGGCTAGAATTTTTTTGCGTTCGATCTTGAAGATAGCATCTGGAACGAACGCATATTCTTTGCGAATCAGTTCGGTGTTCGCAGCAAAATGATCGACGGCCAGTGAAGTGAGATCAATGTCGCAAATCAATTTTTCGTCGTTGGTTTCTGGTTTGAATCTATCAATATGCTTGGTCACCAGGATATAACGTTTGACACGTTGTGCGAATGCTTCGTCGTATCCTTCTCGCAAGGCAGCTTCATAAGCAGAATCCGCCGACCGTTCTTCGTTATCAGTGAATTCGCCTTCGTAGATGTAGTCATGAAACCACCATGCAAATCGAAATGCTTCTTCGTCGTCAACATGCACCCCGGCCTGAAGTGCCTCACGGAGTTCTTTGAAACCGTCAGCAATGTGATCTAGATTGTGAAAAAAGCGATTCGGACGCCTGTATCCGTAATACAGTTGAACAAGGGTTTGTTGATTCATGAAACGTGGAAGGTGACCACTGGCTTAACTTTATGTACAGTCACCATCGTTTCCTTTCCGGTATAACCATACACCAATTCTATAGCACCGAATTTGAGGTCATAATGCCATCCAGCGAGCCAATAGCGTTCTAAGCTATAGGTGCCGCATTGCATCACAACCTCATGTCCGATTACTATGTGGTGGCCTTCAAAAGACATCATAACATGAATCGTATGGATGTCTACTTCAGAACGTGGAAAGGATTGTGGTGTGGTTGTTCGCCGCCCGGTTTCGGATGATTAATGCGAATGATACCGTCAGGATCTACCTTGTTTGCGAATTTACCAGCAGCATCGTTGGTTACGCCTTTGAGACGAAGACCCGAAACGACTCCGCTGTGTTCATCATGGCCGTGACCGTTGGTGTGCTTGATGCCCAATTGTTGATGACGGTCGAATGTATTATCGTCTTCGTCACCGTTTGCAATTGGATAACGATGGCCGCTCGATACATCTTCTACGTGTGTCGGATGAGGAGTATCCTTACCACGGTGGTGAACCATTGCGACGACGTGACCATTCTTCAATGCATGAACAACGTCTTTATCGTTGCTTTCGGAGTGGCCTGTACCAGTATGAGACAAACTCAAATGGTAATTTTCTGGTTTGTTCGGATTGTGAAGACGGCCCGGAATTTTGGTATAATCATAAAATTGCGAACCATGATGACGCTCGAAAAATTTCTTCGGCATCAAGTGTTCGTAAGGGATGTCAGACGTAACATTTAGACGCACACCGGATTGGTGAGGATTTGGCGTAACTTTGTCGATCTTTCCGCCATGCTCTTTAATGTGGGCTTGTGCTTCTTGTTTGGTGTTAAACTGGTGTTCGCCAACATGATGAGTCTTTACGTTCGCAGCTTCTTTTTCGTTGCGTGAAATTTCGTGGGACAACAAACGTGCGGCATGTTCAGGATGCTCATGGACGTAATGTGTACGCAGAACCTTTGCTCGTAATGCTGCTTCAGGATATTGACGATTTCCACCAGCAGTCAGGCCGAGACAATTCTTGCGGCATTCACCAGACGCCTTCGGGCATAGATCGTGCTTGTATCCAGAGTGTGTGCTTGGAGCCATTGCGAGACCAACTGTCTTTACGCCAGCACCGCTGCTCTTACGAGTCTTGCCATTTTCACCCATCAAATTTGCTTGACCGTTCTTTGCGTGACCACCACGTTCGTGCATGAATTGACGGAAATGCTTTTGTGCTTCTTTGGCCTTTTGTTCGGTGACCTTTGGGTGTTCGCCTTCTGGAAATGCAGCATGGAAGCCTGCCTTCATATGCTGGAATGGATTGCCGCCTTGCTTGTCCAGCGCTTCACGACCCTTTGCCTGAATGTCTTTGACCGGAAATGCATCTTCCGTCATAGAACTTTTCTGCGATTTTCCTGGTTTGCCGGAACGAGTCATGTTCATCCAGGGCGAAGACAGGTGATGCAAGAAGTTATGAACGATAGGATAGTCGAGGAGAGTCTTCTTGGTGCCTTTCTTTTCGATGAGTATTTGCGGCTGTTCGTACAGAAATTCGATCTCTGCTTTGTCAAGTTCAAGAGTTTCATCAAGCAGGAGGGCAGCTTGGGTATCGAAAGATTCTACAACTTCTTTGGTTTCGATCTTTGCTTTGTACTCTTCTGCAAGCTCTTTGTCCATTTTGATGATGTCGGTCAAAAGGTTCTTACCAAAGAACTTGGCGTAATTTTTTTCGGTTAGGTCGGCCATTATTATCCCTCGACCCATATTTAGCGTTATAGATACCCTTGTGGATTTGCTACCTTTTCATTCTATCTTTCACATAAACAACGAGAAGTTACAGAATTTAGACCCGGCGACAAGGCAGAGATATCTCTTGCTTCTGGACGAAGTGCCGGAACCCAACTGGATCGAGACCGTAATCAGAGTTATTACGTTCTTGAAAAATGTACGAGAGGGTCTGTCTGAGAAGGACCCAGGCGATGCTGTAATGCTAGTCTCGAACGTAGTTGATCTAATAGATCAGGTGTTAGAAAGTCCAAATGTGGCTGGTCCAGCATTTGAGTTTGTCGAGCATAATCGACGTGCCATTGACATAATTGCTTTGGAACAGATGATGGCCGACTTGCCCGATACAACAGCGTGAGTGTCAGGTCGGGTGAATCCAAAAGAGTGTACTCGTCGCCTTCGTTCAAGTTAACTGTAAAATTCCAATCCAACCAGACATCACCAGAAGTGTTGGTTGTAATTGTCGTCGGATGGTTGTGTCCAAGGTCTGCTGAATAGATGTTTGAGACTAATAATGCTTCTTGAGTGATGCCATTCACACCAAACTCATTTTGAACATCTAATGGATGAGGAACGGCAAACTCATGGACCATGCTTTCGTTCACTCGGACCACCAGATGATCATTCGCCCATCGGATACGAATTTGATTGGTATCTTTAGCTTCAAATACTGCTTCCATTTTTGTACCTCTCAATTGCCTCTTCGGGCGTCAACGATGTGGTGCGACACTCGACAAAGCGGTCGCAGTTTTTCATCATGACATCTTTTGGTAAGAGACGTAAATCAACATACTGCGGAGAGATGCCTTCAGGCAATACTTCGTACAATTCGTAATCGTCCATCCAACATCGATCATCAAGACGCTGGTCACGATGTTTGCGAATTGCTTCACGCAGGCGAATAATCTCGTAGATGGCATCTTTACCCGAGAATCCTTCAAGGTCGTCATTATCGTTCATTTTTTGAAGTCTCGAAATAAATCGATTCCTTTGCTGAATGGTGTATCAATGCCGAAAAAGGGTAGAACACAAAACCCTACCATCAAAATCCAGGCAAAGCAGAACAAAATAAAAATGATGTCTTGATTTTCGTTAAGGAATGATTTCGTTTCGTCTTCTTTGTCGGGCATGGAATTCCTCTTCCGTCTCGCAGATGTAGTCCCGGCTGTCTATGAAACGATCCGGTCTACAGTGAACGCATCCGGCTCGACTTGAGATGTGTGTATGACAGACGCAGAAACCTTTAATATGGGAGTTCGGTGGCGGTGGGAGGGAAGTTGTTTCCGTTTTCGTAGAGCCACTCGTGGTCCACCCATACCTCTCGCACACTGATTCCCAAAGCTCTAAAAATTTCATCTTCAGTGAGGACATGGTTTTCGATTATCTTTCTACCATCAACATACATCGCAGTCCAGTCGTCCGCTTTAGCAATTATAACATCTCGTGGATCTGCTTTGGCGACTTCTTTAATGGCCTGTACTTGATGGAAAGCAGCAATGTTCTTTTGTGCTGTGCTCATGTTACCACTTTGGGCGAGGAATGTTGTCGAGGTCGATGTCGTCATCTTTCAATTCCTCTTCGGTTAACTGTAATGATTCACGTAGATTTTTGAAATAGTCTTCCATATGCTTTTCACGTTCCGGCGTCATGGCAACATTTCCACCCCACTTGTTAATGACGCTGACCGGACGATCCCACTCAGAAGGACAGGGAATCAAACTCTTTGAGACTCGCTTGCCTTCAAAATTTGTATAGGTAACTAGTTCGTCAGAGTGGCCGGTAAAGGCGATGCCCCACATCTTGCGAAGCTCTTGCCAATCTGGATGAACATCACAGTATTTGCATTCACCAGGAGCGTGCAACACTTTCGCATCGCAATGTGGATATTGTTCAATATGTTTCATTTAATACTATTGACCGCCATCTGAATATTGTCTCGCAATTCACGAAATAGAGACAAAGGCATTTCATCAGGCATTTCGTCACTTAATGCCCAACCACCAATGTGTTGCTCGACGATATTCATAATTTGTTCTTCGTGTTTACGACAACATTCGTTCATTGTTCTTCGCTTTTCCAATACGCTGCCATGTGCATACGCTCTAGCAGGCGACCCAAGTCTTCGATGGTGCATTTTGCGTCATCAATCGTGTCGAGATCGATGTCCATTGGTCCAGGGATACCAAGCACATATACTGCTTCGTTTAGCCATTCAATTGACTTTAGAACTGCCTTGTATTGGCGCTTGGTAGCCTTGTAGCGCTGCTCAAAATCATGCTCATCGAGTGAGTCAAGATCCTGTTTCGCTATTTCAATTTCGTCTGTGTGTTCAATCATATTTTAGTGGTTGCACATGAAACAGTTACAACCATACGTATGGCCGGTCTTAGGATCGGTCGCCCTAGCGTAAATTTTTTCTTCCAAATCCTTGTGTAACATGTTTCCTTAGTCGTCAGACGGAGGAGGCCGAAGCTCCCCAGTCTGTTGTCCTGCACCTTCTTCTTCGGCGTCTGCTTCTTCGGTCATAAAACCAGAAGCCTTCTTGCCATATCCACTTTCAAACGTCTTCGGTTTCTCGGACATCTTTCTGAGACGTTTAAGAACAATCGGATAGGACTGATCAAGACAGAAAGATGCAGCAACCAATTCACGCAAGTGGGCAATGCTGAAATCCTGTGTGTCCTTTGTCCAACGAGCCAAAGTTTCTTCGTTAAGACCTTCGGTCGTGCTGCCGTCTTCATTCTTTGTAGTCGTTGCAAATTTCAAGTAAGCCTTGCGAGCAACTGCCGAGGGCATTCCAACATAAATGCGTTCGTCAAAACGTGACGGTCTATTGACGATACGTGCGCCCAGTTTATCGGGGTAGTTTGTGGTAGCCAAGTATACTACATTGGCGATTTGGTTTTCACCGTCCAGCATCGAAAGGATGGCGTGCTCACCATGCTTGTCAATGATTTCGTCGATATCTTCCAAAACCACAATGATCGGCCTGTCTGGTTCCATCCCACGTACTCTCTGGAGCATATGAGACAGTAAATCTGGATGACCGCACAGGAGAACAATACCATTCAAGCTGATCAATTCTTTCATGAGCAGGTTGATTGTTACGCTCTTTCCTGAACCCGGAGGACCCCACAGCAACACACCACGTTTATAGACCAGACCAAATTGATTGTAACGTTCCTGACTCTGCCAAAATTTCTTCATACCAGCAAGAACTTTTACGTTAGCAGTTTCGGGAAGCTCAACAATGTTGTCTGAGATGACGGTCTGTAACTGAAGGTACGGACCCATGTCGTCTTGATCAATTTTGTAAACACCTGGATGAAGATGCGGAATGGTTTTTGCAGCCGCACGAAACTTGCCGTTCGTGCCGACTTGCCATTGCGAATAGTCCATATCAGTGTCGGTTTTCTGACTGATTTTTGACATTCTTTTTGCTATCGATGGTACGGGACTTTCGTCCTCGTCTTCGTCGTGATCATACATGCTTTATCAAGGTATCATGGATCGCCAATCTGTCAAATTTGGGATTGTCAATAGCCTGTGTTGTATATAAACTCATGAAACAACGAGGCGTCATCAAGCCGATCATGCAGTCGAAGAAAGAAGAAGTTACAGAGTCGAAGACCACGAGCCTGCCACAACCACCTTATGCCATTTCGACCATGACCCGGCATTTTTTAGAGAACGAACTTGCATCGAACAAGATCGTCGAAGATGACCTAAACTTCATTTATGATCTGGGAAGAAGAGTGGCAGGATTTTTGAATCACGAACGACCATTGTTTTACGATCTGGCGGCTGCGGTACAGATGAAATCAGTCGAAGAGGTACGAGATGTTGCAGAAGGTAGGAAGGAGATTCTGATTGTGCTTCCAGAATTCGGGACTCGCAAGATGCAGACACACGAATTCCGAGTGGCTTTGTGGAAACGAATTGCTGAGGCTATGTTATAGCCGGTCAAAAACGGACAAACTAAGAAATTGGGGATCATTCATGTACGTCAGTCGTGGACCATAGATTTTTACGTCACCATGAACTGGACAATGGATATGAATGTGCTGGCCCGGTGGAATACAAATCATCAGCGGCTTCCTACAAATGCACTTGTTTGGTTTAGGTCGTTGATATTCTTCACCACACTCTGGACAGTGATCATTGTCACAATGATGCCGTTTTTGTGGCGTGATCAAATCCCACGGTTCTTCGTTTTTGAATGGTGTTACTCGCCTTCTTTTTTCAATCATAATACCTCGATAAAGTAGTCGTAAAGTTGACTACGTTTTTGATAGTCATGGTCATGGATCGCCGCTACAAGCTCGCCGATCTTTCCAATAAAAATTCGTTTGAACGTCTTGTACTTTTTGAAGAAGTCATCGTCCGAAATGTTCATAATGTCGTGGAACAATACCAGGGCATCTTCTGTGTATGTAGCAAAGGCAACTCGTTTTTCAAACTGAGCATCCTTTCGGAGAGATTCTTGAATTTCTTCGTCTTCAGTGATCATTCGTGTCTTCTCTCCATCACATGTAACGGATTGCATCTTGTAACGGCAGGCTCGGACTCTCAGCTATCGTTGCATTGTAGCTCTCTGCATTTTCATCGTACTGATGAAAGATTTCATGCAATCCACCGCCTACGTTCGCTTCTTCCGTGCCAGCCGGTGCCATTGCAAAGTAGCGTCTTCCTCGTTCGATGCAATAAGGTTTGTCTTCTGGCGAGGGATTGGCAATTAATATAAATTCTGGCAAATCCATACTGGAGCCGTCCAACATCGCCAAAATGCTGAAGACACACCCTTCCATTCGGTCGCTTTGTGGATCAGGGTGTGTCTTCCAGTAATGAATGATCGCCCAAATTTTCTTCATCAAAGCGTGGCGTATTTCGTCCCGAGTGTACTCCCGAGGCTCCAGACGTTCAGTACCCAGTAGTTTTATGGATGGCACGTTCGAGTTCTCCTATGGCTTCACGTATTGTATCGTACCTATCTGCCGGAAGTGTCATGAGCCGATAATGAACAATTGGACGATGGAGTTCGACCAACAATGCATTACCAGCTTTGATCAAATGATCTTTCATCAATCGAAGATTTTCTTCTTCGTCAAACGGCATCATGTTCCTCATTTGCGCTCGTGATTTCAGCATTCACATCACGATTGATCTTTTCGACCTGGGTAATTTGTTCTCGCAAAATTCGTTCACGCAGCGTGTTCAGCTTGGCGCACAGTAGGGCCTCTTGACGTTCTTCTGTCCCTTTGGTCTTCCCACTGAGCGCTCTACCGATGACTTTAAATTCTCTGTCATCGATAGTGAGCATGAAATGCATTTGAACCCGCAAATCCGGCATACAACTTATCCGTGAACGAGGAACGCCACGAAAAGATCGCTATTGACGCTATAAAGGGAATGGCAAATCGTGTAGCCTGAAATTGCATCTTCCCCGGCGTTGACTTGAGCGTCAATCTGGTGAATTAAGGTTTGTCCGTCAGCCAGCGCAATTCCTACGCTCTCAATACTGACTGGATAGGCTGCTTCATCGCTGCGATAACCGATGCTTGCAATGAACTGGCCGCAGAAAAACAAAATCGAAAGGCTCTTTGCTGCTACCTTGTTCGTCACTACGTAGTCGGCTACAATTTTCGACAGTTCGGAAATCGATGCGCCCTGAAAAGACACGAAGTCTTCATGAATCTGATGTTTGACCATTTCTAGTCTCCTTAGGTGCATCTTCGCATATTCCCTAAAAGATGTCAACTAAATACCGACATGATCCCGTACTTTGAAAAATTTCCGACCATTGGCTACGACATCAACGGTTCGGGTGAAAAACAAATCGCTATTGATATCCTAGAGCGCATCAAGATTAGGGACGTTCTCAAACAGAATTGGCTCATCTTCTACAAATACGCAGTGAAGGACGGCGAGACTCCAGAAATGCTCGCCAGCAAATTGTACGGTGATCCTCGTTACCATTGGATAATTTTGTTGGCAAATAACATCGTAGATCCGTATTATGATTGGCCGATGAGCAACGACAATCTGATTGCAACCATCCGCAAAAAGTACGGGACGCCTCAGATGGATGGCCTAATCTACGCTTACCAAAACATCTACCATTACATTGATTCTTACGGAAATGTGATAGATTTAGAGACGTACACCAGTCTTCCGGCAAATCAAAGAACTGCCGTCACCGTATACGATTGGGAAGTTTCGCAAAATGAAGCAAAGCGGGAAATTACATTGCTCGATCCTTCTTACGTCGAACAGATTGACACGGAAGCAGATAAGATCCTAGCACAGATACTCGTGTAAATATATCTACCTTTATGACCCCTAGTGGTACTCGAATGGTTCCGGCGCTTGTGGGCGAACCGGAAATAACCTTAACCCCAGCCCATCTTTCTCTTGACGATGTTTTGACCGTCGCCGGAAAGTATGAAACCGATCCTCTTTGCCTTAGCCTTGGACCACTGAAAGGTTCGACCAACAGACATGTCTTTGCTGCGCTTGTGGCGGCGCTGGACACGTCGGGAACCGTTCAGGCACTATGGACATCCGAACCGATGTTCAGTAGCGCAGAAGCCGCCCAGGAACATGCAGAAGATGTCATTGGAACAGAACTGTGGCCGTTGCTGTTTTGTGGTGCCGAATCGAGCCTTTGACAAATCCTGATTTTCGGCTACCATGACCACATGAATCAAGACACATTCGATCAATTTGTAATTGAAATGGTCAATCTGGACGAGCCGACGTACAAAGAAATTTTAAACATCATTGAACAAGGGCGTCATAACATCGAAAAGGCACAAATCATTAGTGTGCAGAATCAATACATGGTCCGACGATTGAAAGAACTAGCTCAAGAAGAAGTTGCTGTCGAAGAGCTTTCGAGAATGTTTGACCTACCAACGTCTTAAGCGACCGCCGTAATCACACATTCAATACCCAACAATTTCAAAATTTTTTCTGGTGTCATCTTGGCTGCTCTGAAATATGCACCGACCCATTTAATTTGGGCATCCATCAGTTGCTTTTCTGAAAAATAGTCGCCCTTTGCAGCATTGATCCAGAATGGAACGACTCTGGTATTCTCTTCGGTATAGCTAAGGCGGGGTACACTTTGGTCGAGTGAAGGAGCATATGGATTCGTCTTGTTATGAATGTCACCATCGAGGCCCATTTGAATATCATGTTTTGCGTAATATTCAATGGCTTTTTGTACCTTGTCGATCACCCATTCTGGTGTCAATGTAACCTCAGGCAAATTCTTCTTTCGTGCTCTGGTCTTGGCATTATGAAGTAAATCTTTTGCCTTTCCCTCCAGAGTCAATCGAAGAAGGCGACGAGCTACTTTACCCTTCTCACTTTTTTCCTTCAATTCTTCAGGGGATAATTTTGCTATAGATTTGGCGTAATTGTCATTGGTACATTGGACACATTGCCTGCTTCGTTCAAAGCGCAGTGTAGTGTTGCATTTCTTACAAGGTGGTGCTTCAAATGTCTTTGTCGAGCGACGTAAACCCTTCATGCGTACATTTAGCACGCTCGCATTTGTTGTCAACCGGATGGCCGATATGATAGAACGAACACCAAGGGCAATGGTACGGTTCTAATGTCTCTCCCGGCGACTTTACTTCCAAATTGTACGCCGCTTTCGTTGCCTTTAAAGGCGTGTCGTATTTGATCTTCTGGCCACAAGAACGTTCTTCACCAGATGCCAAAGCAACAGCGTGGTCTTGCTCAAATTTTTCGACGATTTCCTTAGGCCACATTTCAACTAAATATTTCCACTATGACAGCTTCATTTCTCTCCATTTTGAAATCAGTCGGTAAAGATCTTGGTCACGTCGGCAGTTGGATTGACGATGGTTTAAAGATCGCACAACCAATCATCGGCGTAATTGATCCTCCGTTGGCACCAATCTTTTTGGCTGTCGAAGCTGCCCTTGGTGCAATCCCAGCAGGCACCCCGATTACTGCCGACACCGTTCAGAAGTTTGTCACAGCCTCAGCTACCACTCAGGGCGTCAAAAGTATCTGTTGCCCCGGCGCAGCTTGTCCGACTTGCGGCTGCTAATTATTTCAACGCAGTCATTGCTGCATTGATTTTGGAATTGATAGCGTCGGCTCCACAAGTACAAGAACTATAGCCATCTTCTGCACCACACGCCATTTTGTGTGATACATAGGCACCTTCCAGGGCGACCTTTGCTCGAATGAATCAAAACTTTTGAGACCGGCGCTGGCAACAAACTATCAGCAGTAGGTTTTGTTTCTCTCATTGCCCAGAACTGTGTATCGTAGACACGAGCGAACAGCGGTAACGGCGGTGTTAGATTACGGAGAACCACTTCGGTCGGCAGGATGATTTGCTCAAAGCGCATCCGAAGAAAATCCATCGGCGGTGCGGCGTAAATTTCGTAGAGCTTCATTTCTTGATCGCCGCTTTCTTCTTTTTCATCTTTGTTCCGGCCATGCACAAACCAACTGTGATTCCAAACCAGACGTTCATGATTGCAATCTGGCCCACTGTATAGGTGGTAGCATTCAGCATTGGTTCGACCTTATCGTTGATCCGAGAGTCTTCCATTAAATTTAATCGTTCGAGAATGTCTTTTACTATGTCGGCTCCGGTCGGCTGCGCCATGTACATGATCTTTGGTCCGAGAAATTCGTAAAGACGTTTGCGGTCTTCGGGCGGCAAAGAGTCGGCTCCGATCAAATCGTAAGCGTCTGCAAATTCTGGCTTCATGATGAAGTCAAGAACTTTTTTGAAGTATAATTGGCCTTCTTCAGGCGTTCCATCAAACATTGGCATTATGCAGCCTTCTTTCCGAGAATTGCAATGATTGCCCACTTCTCAAGTTCTTTTTTCGGCCAACGAGCAGCAGGCCACGGATCACCAAGAGAAACCCATTCCCCGGCGTGCATCACAAAGGCCCAGGTGTAGCAAATGCCTTTACCATACCAGCGGCGGTCGAAAGAGAATTCCATGTTAGTTCTGTCCTTTCGTCTGGACTCGAACCCAGGCAGTTGCTTTCTCTGTGCGCCAATAGCAGCCGTAGGCCATGAAGCGAATACGATTTCCTGTCATGCTTGCAAGGCCCTCGATCTTGGCGGCGACCGGCTTGCGTGCGTGATTGTCGAACATAATCACATCACCGACCTGAACGTCTGAGGCGGCTTTGTAATCGCTGTTGCTTTCGTTCAGAGGCAGGGTGCTCATTTAGTTGACTCCCAACCAGAGTAAAAATATATGATACAACCGAACAATCTTATCTTCACGTTCACGACGCCGAATCAGTATTGAACGTCGGTGACCAGCTTCAATGTGAGACTGTGTTATGCCCATGAATCAATAATAGCAAAACGGACACGCCAAGTCAAGTAGCTACATCTTTTTTCTTCGGGCCTTTTTTGCGGCTCTTTTGTCGGCTCGGATCTTCTCAACTTCAGCCATTACAGCACGTTCGTAGGCGGCGGCGATGTCAAGCTGAAAGACCTTGCGACGGCCCTTGAGACGAAGCGCCAGCCATGTAGGATGGATCGTGACGGCAATTTGACGAGACTTGCTACCTTCTCGAAAAGTGCTGTACGTCAATCGAGTTGTAGGCTTGTTGGCCTTGGTCATTTTATGCGGTCGCTTCCTTCAGACTTTTTTCGGTCATGTTCATCTGTTGGATCAAATGATTTGTGATGGCGGCTTGATCGGGACCTTCACCAGTGAATTCAAACTGGACGTTCGGCTGTGAAGCAAAATATACAGAAACCTGATTCACCTTGACACTAGCAAACTTCTCGAATACTTTGAGGATCTTGCGGACCCCGGCTTCTTCATACGGAGCAGAGAAAACAACGGATTTAAGCATGGGTCCAGCGTAACATGAATCCCAAACTTGTCAATCATTTGGGATGTAGATCGTAAAAACTGGAATTGGACATTGCTTCATGCGTCTGTCGTATTCTTCACACGGCAATTCTTCTTTGCAGGTCGGACATGCTTGGACGTGCTCACGCATGAACATGTAAAAATCGTCAAGTTCCATTTTCTCCCTAAACAAACTTTGCGTAGCTGTCACACGATCTATCAATGTGCCACTTTAGAGCCTCAAGAACGGCAGCATCTTCAGAAGAAACTTCATTCGGATCACCACCGGCATAGATGACATCGTGCTCTACGGCAATGTTGCGGTCGTACTTCATCAAAATTGTAAGACCGGCGATCACTCTCTCGATGGTGCTCATGTTTTCCAATTTTTCCATGTGTCTAGTCCTTTTTAAAAAATGAGTGCGAACGACGGACACCACTCTACCGTCCGCACCCTCGCATGTTACTGCGATGTCTTTGTAGTCATCACAATGATTTCCATTGCATCACTCATTGTGAAGGTGCCGGGAAGAAGCACGCCATTACTGATGATACGCCATGCCTGAAGACCTTCGTCGAAGACAATGTTATCGGGCAGGCGTTGATTGGAGCGACCAACAAAATCAAACATCATCGGTAACGTCCTGTCTTGCGGAGCCATTCGTCACGTTCTGCTTTGCGTTGGCGCTGAAGAACCGTAGTCGCCATCGGAGCGCAGCGACAGACAGCGAATGCCATGAGTGCGATGATGAACCACGCAGCCAAATGACCCCAGTGGGAATTGTACGCTGAGAGAATAATGGCAATGAAAGATACAAATACTACGGCAAGTGATCCGTAGTTGATGATGGTCAGAAACCAGAAATAAAAATCCTGGTCACGAAGACGATTGCCGGGTAGGGTCGGTCCCATATAGTTGTCGATGTCCATTTCAAATTGGAAGGGTGAGGCGTTGTTGCGGCCCCACCCAATTTGATTTACGCTTCGACTTCGACTTCGTAGACAGCGAGGAACAGTTCGTTCAGTTCGTCGCTGTCGATGACTCCCGCACGATAATCCTTCAGGCCGAACAGGAACTTCTGAGCAGGACCCGCAGGCGTATTCTCGATGGTCTCGTCGATCCACTTCTTCACGTCGGCGTCGGTGCGCTTGATCGGCCCGGACACAGCAGCGCCAATTGCAGAAGCAGCCTTGGCGATACCTGAAGCGGTTGCACGACCATTCGGAGAATCGGCCTTCGCTTTGGCAATGACGGCCTTACGATCCTTGGTGGCGATCTTGGCGACAGTGTGAACAGCATCGAACTTCATGCCACCAGTAGCGAGTTCTTTCTGCGAATCCACGTCGAGTTCGAGTACCTTGCGACGGTTGCTGATGAAAGACGCAGGCTTGCCGAGTTTCTTGGCAATTTGAGCATCGGTCAGTCCGCACGGCTCGACCACCTGGAGGAACAGAACGTAATCGGTGTCGGTCAGATCCTTGCGAGTGGCGTTTTCGATGAAGCTGGCGAAGAGCGCTTCGGCTTCGTTCATCGGCTGGAACATCGCATCGAGCAAAAACGGATTGTCGGGACCGTAGGCAATCTCGGTCTCTGTGCCGGTTGCCAGATCCAGACGCCATCCCTTCAGCTTCTTCTTGTTGATGATGTCGGCGGCGAGAATACGAGTGTGGCCGGTGACAGGGACGGCCTTCTCACCATCGCCACGACGCACGGTAATGGGCACCTTCTGTCCACCAGCGAGAAGACTCTGAACCATGTCTTCAATCTGTTCGTCGGTGCGAGTGACACGTCCGGTGTACTTGGCGAAGTTCTTCTTTAGATCGGCGGGTAAGAAGCGGGGAGCGTCCTTCTTTCCGTAAGTTTCGGTTGAGAATTTGATCATTTGTTTCGGTGTCCTTTTTTGTTTCGTTTTTACTACTCTGACTTTTCTACTCTAAACTAGGTGCATCTACTTTGTCAATAGCAAACGCAAAATTATTTCACTAATTCCAACCAGCCCCATTGATTGTTGTCAGTCCACATGGTTTCCCATTCGTAGTCAATGGTGGCATCGAGCAGCACTTCGATACGTTGTGCGTCATGACCACCGTATTTCTTTGACGGCCCAGGCATTTCTACGACGGTTCCGATGCGGCCTTCGTTCATCGAATTGCCGCAAATCAGCACACGATCACCAACTTTCACGATGGCCGGTGCAGGTACGGGCTTCGGTGTCGGGTTTGATTCTAGTCTTGCCAAAACCTCGTTGACAAAATCAATTTCCTGCCGATCACGTTCAGCCAGAACAGTCGGATCAATCAAGGCACGTTCGGCTTCATAAGCGGCCTTTGTAATGGCACACTTATCCAAAAATTCCCGGTGACAAGGCTTGCAGACACATTTGCGGACATGAGGACCAAAAGGCTTTTCCTCACTGAATGCACCAACATATTCGCCCTCCAGGTAATTCTCGTATTGGCTAGTGTTGATCATGAAACCATCTTACCAGATAGATGTATCTAATGTCAACGAGTCACGGCAACTTTTTTTCAAGACGTTTCATCTCGATCAGTTGATGAAACAAGTCGGTACAGGTTTTCAACTGATCGAAAAATCGAGGATCGGCTGGCTTTTCTTCGGGATGGAGTGAAACCATTGTCGAAAGCAGCCCATTACAGGCTTCAATTTTGCGTTCCAACAAAGTGATAGGACTGGGTTTCACAAATACCGGAGCCGGGGGAGGAACGCTCCGTGAAGGAACGTTCCCCAAAGTCGTCAAGAGAAGGATGGCGACTATCATATCGTTTTACAGGGCGAACAGCGTGCCGAGTTTCTGCGTCGATTCCAAGGCTACGTGCGGATGCTTCACGATCTCATCCCGAAAAACTTCCGTGAAGGCGTTATGCAGAGACCACATGCTGCGTCCCTTGAATTCGTCGTGGCGAGGCTCAAAGTATTCGTGAGCGACAGGCAGCACTTGATTCTGATTGATAATGCCACTTTCCAGCGCATCAAAAATCGTCGCTTTCGCTTCGATATCGGTGATCTTTGTTTCCTTCAGCAAATTCACCCGATTGCCCAGGACATCGAACTTGAGAATCGCCTTGTCCACGCCGCCGAAGATGGCAGTGCGAGGATTTAAACCAGCAGTATGCTTCCGCCACAGAATTTCCTCATCTCCAGACAAAGCCATGTTGTCGCAGCAGAAGACACGGAACCCGGCGACCAGACCAACCGCCATCGACTTGTCATTGGCCGCACGCAGACCCATTGCAAAGGCGAAATCGTCTACTGCACGCTTCAATACCAGGGTGCCGAAGAGCTTCATTCCGTTGCTCATGACGGCCATTTCACAGCGGTCGATGGAAATTTTGTGGTCGGCCAAACGCTCTTCGATCAAGTTGATGAAATCGGCGTGAGCGACGGGACGATGGGTAAGGGTGCGTGGCGGGGTATTCAAATTCAGAAGTTCGCCACGAGAAATCCGTACTGCGCCCCGGTGGGTACAGAGAGTTGCGCTAACGTTCTTGGCTTCCATTTTGGAACCATCCATTTCTGCCGAGTTCGTCTCGACAAAACAATCATACGCCAATCTGAATCGAGATGTCAATAGCCTGATAAGATTTTTTAGACGCCTATTCAGGTCGGTCTACATAATTGGTATGGCTGCACCTTCTTATACTGGCGATTTTTCCATCAAAAGCCTCATCCTTACGAACACGACCGGCGAAACGGTTGATTTGCGCTTTGTGATGCTGGAAATCAACGTTTATGAATCGCTTTGGAACAACAACACCACTTGCGATATTCTGATCAATGACGCAAACAACCTGATCATGAATATTCCGATGTTTGGATATGAGACGTTGCTGTTAGAATTTCAGACGCCGAATGGAGAATTATGGTCGAAGACGTTCCGGCTCATGCGAATTACAGATAGAACGTTGACTAAGGAACGAGCCTTGGGATACATTCTCCATTTTGTAACGCTCGAAGCAATCACAAATTTGAAGACCAGAGTGAGCAAGTCGTACAAAGGCATGTTGATCTCTGATATGGTGGACGATCTCTTCAATAACTGGTTAGATTCAGACTCCGACATCAACATTGAGACTACAAAAAATCAATTCCATTTTATCATCCCAAACATTCCACCAATTCAGGCAATCAACTGGCTGTCTACGCACGCAAACTCGACGGGCTATAGTGGATCAAATTATCTTTTCTATGAGGACAAATACGGGTTCAACTTTGTCACGATGGAATCACGAATGGCACAGGATTCGAGTAAGACGTATTTGTTTCAAGTGGCAAACGTTCGTACCGATCCACCGGCTTTGCTTCCTGACTTCTCGACCAATGACGTGGCGGCACTTTCTTATACTCTCGACAGTCAAAGTGACATCGTAGAGAACATGCGAGCAGGAATGTACGGTAACCAACTTCTTACGCACAGCCACTCTCGTAAAATTTGGCGCAGCTATACGTTCGATTATCCTTCTTCATTCGATAACTATACTCACTTGTACGACAGCAACATGCTAGAATCTCAGGCGACACAGGACACAAACAAACCGGCCAGTCGTCTAAAACTCTATCCAACTGGAGCCGATCAAGATGGTTATCCCTTTGTGCCTGAGCAGTGGCTTCCGATTCGTATTTCACAGTTACAGCAGTTGCACAACATCAGATTCACAATTGCGATTCCTGGCGACTCTCAAAGGACTGTCGGTGAAGTAGTGACATTCAATCTTCCGTCGCCGCAGCAGCCAGTCAATAATCAACAGGTAAACGACAAATATTATGCTGGTGACTTTTTGGTCCAAAGTGTCCGACACATCATCGACATTGACAAGTATCGGACTGTCCTTGAACTAACCAAAGATTCTACGTTGTCGCAATATCCTTAAAGCCATAAATACTTTATTTTTCAATAGTTTATAAGTTTTGCTTGGAGACCTTATAAATAGATGCGTGACCTATTGTATCTACTCCATCACAAACAATTTGAACAGAAAACGTTATATAGGATTTACTGGTAACTTTCGTGTTCGGAAGAATAAACACAAAGACTTGTCTCGACGAGGAAGCCTTCAGGCAATTCATCATGCTATCCGCAAATACGGTTGGGAAAATTTTTCATGGGAAATTCTCTTTGAATCTAGCGACCGTGAACAGACTCTTAATGTAAAAGAGCCGGAATTCATAAAGCTCTATCAGACACAAAATCCCAAATATGGATACAACCAAACTGCTGGTGGCGAACACTATGTTTTGTCAGAAGAAGCTCGTCACAAAATTTCTCTCTCGAAACTAGGAAAGAAGAGACCGCCCCATGTTATTGAAGCTCTGCGACGTGCAAACTTCGGAACCAAACAAAGTGAAGAACGTAAAGCTAGACAAAGTGAATTACTAAGACACCGTTATGACCACAAGCCAAATCCAATGAAGGGTCGCAAACTGACCGAGCCGCACAAACAAAAACTCAGGGCAGTACATCCACACTTACCACACACCAAAACATCCAAAGCAAAAATTGCAGAAAAGAACAGCCGCCACTGGACCGTTGTCTTCCCGGATGGGCACCAAGAACAAATCGTGAACATGGCAAAGTTTTGTAGAGAGCACAATCTCCACCAGTCAAATATGTCAGAGACTCAATCGAATGGGAAGACTTACAAAGGATTTAAATGTTGCCGATCCGAAATAACTTAAGCCTGCTTGCGTCTCGTGCGCTTAACCACTGGAGCCGTCTCTTCGACTTGAGTTCCATCATGATCAGGTAGAAGAATCTCGTCACCTTCTTCAGGCGCTTCGATTTCCCATTCAATTTTTCCTTCGACCGCTTTGCAATAGACATACGATCCAGGAGAAATTTTGCCGTCAATAAAGTCGTCTGCGAGAGGATTGAGAAGGAATCGGTTGATTACTCGCTTTAACTCTCGTGCGCCATACTGAATGCTCGTGCCGGTTTTAGTGAGCAACTCAAGAGATGGTTCATCATAGTTCATGAAGAAGCCTTTGTTTCCGAGGCGTTCCATAATCTGCGTCTGAATCTTGTTGAGTTCTAGAGTTGTAATCTTTTTTAACATGTCAGGACTTAGCGGTTTGTATGTGACCACTTCATCGACACGATTTGGAAACTCAGGTGGAAATTTGCGTGCTAATGCTCCAAGACCAATTCTCTGAATAGCAGCAAAATTATGATCGCTGAATGCATCAGTAGTAATCGGACCTTGAAGTTTGTTGAAACCGAAGCCGCCTGTGAACATTTCCGACATTTCTTTTGCGCCAAGGTTAGAAGACATGAAAATAACTGTCTTCTGAAAATCTGCGCTGGTATTGTCTCCCAGGCGAAGGGTTGCTTTATCGAGAATACCGAGTAATACTCTCCAGAGAGACGCACTACCCTTTTCAATTTCGTCGAAGAGAATAATTGAAATAGGAGATTTTTCAGTAGCTACAGCATTGATCTTGGCCTGCGAAAACACCGGATGTGTTTCACGATGTCCCAAGTAACCAGGAGGAGCACCGATCAGCTTCGCAACTTCATGTTCCATCTGAAATTCGCCACAATCGATTCTTAGTACATTTTTGTCTGTACCGTGAAGAACTTCTGAAAGTGTCTCAGCAGTTCTGGTCTTACCTGTTCCCGTAGGTCCCATCAAGAAGAAGACACCGACCGGGCGACCTGGAGCATTCAATCCAGCCATCGCACGCACAATGTACGGGATGATCTTGTCGATTGCATGATCCTGTCCAACGATCAACTTCTTCCACGCTTCGGCCAGTTCTTGTGATTTCATCATTCCCTAATTGCCTCGCTTGGATACTGCTGCTACTACTTACAAATTCAACTTGTTCAACATATGTTTGAGTCGATCTGCATCTTTAGCTTGCATGATGAAACAATCGAAGTGACCATAACGACACTTGTACCCAAACACATATTTCACAGCCACCCACATCCGTTGGAAAAAGTTACGATAATGTTGCAGGAACACTTCCGTGTATATGCTATTATCTTCGTCATCCCAAGCAAACCGCAGCGTGTGTTCTGACGAGTGACAAGCACAGTCAAAATATTGCGGCTCAAATGGCTCAATCATTGGTATCATCTTCATCGGTATTTAGGGAATCCTTGTATGCCAAAAGAAAAGCCGGAACCTTTCGGCCCCGGCTCTCTTGTTTGTGAACTATATGACAACTACTTAATCTCGAAAGTGGTTCGAGTTTTTTCTTCTGTTGGTTTTGGCTTTGAAACCACAACCGTCAGAACGCCGTTTTCAGACGACACTGATTCGACAATCGCATTTGGTTGAAGGTCAAACGTGCGAACCCAAGCAGCCTTTGAAATTCCTTGGTGGCGATGAACTTCACCTACACCAGGAGCATTCGTAGACTTGGATGGATGAACGGCATCAGGTGCTTTCAATCCACGAACGATAAGAACATTGCCTTCTTTTTCGACTACAAGTTGACTCTTACTGTATCCGGCAGCAGCGAGTTCAAGACGAACTTTGCCATCAGCTTGCTCAATAATGTCATAAGGAGGGAAATTTCTTGCGCCGTTGGTAGTGGATGTTAACGTCACAAAGGGGAAATCGGGGTGCTCGATCAAACTCCAAAAGTCTGACACAACGCCTCGTCCTGACTCAAAAAGACCGAATAGGTCGTCTTTGGATGTACCAATTGAATACTTCATTTTATTCTCCTGTCTCCTCAATGTAGAGCGAGACACTGTTTGTTATAAAGAACCTCAGTTGAGAGCGTTCCTACTCAAGGCTATTTATACAGCTAATTTGTCCCAGTCGAACCAAATCCACCAATACGATCTGTCTTCTGTGTCGGTTTCGTAGCGGTCTCTTCGACAACATAAGCCATGTCTGGGATCATCTCTGCTTGTGCAATGCGGTCACCATGAACAACGATAGCAATTTCAGTCGAATCATTCCTGAGTACAACAAAAGTAGGATCGACGTAATCTGCATCGACAACACCTTCGTGATTCGCCAGGACCAAACCTTGCTTCAAAGCCAAGCCAGAACGACTGTGAAGACGGACGCTGTAGCCAACTGGAATATCAAAGATCAAATTAGTCGGAACCATTACACGAGATCCCGGCTTGATAAAAATACAATTTTGTTCTGTGACTGCTGTCTGAGTTACTTCGACCAAAGTCTTCTTATTGTCAACATTGTAAGACCAGACTTGTACTCCCAGATCCAGGCAAGCTCGAAGATCAAAGCAGGCTGCATGTTGTGTTCCCCATTGTGGATCAAATGCTGTCGGAGTGAGCTTATAAAACTTGAGAGGAGGAGCGTCGGGTTGTGTTAATTCCTGATTAAACGGATCAGTAAGTGTAAGTGGTTGCGGTACGAATTTCATATTCAATTCCATTTCATCATGGAATCAAATTCTGTCAAGTTTAGTGGGCGCTGTTGATCAGAACACCAATAGGATTGAGGCTTCGGTAAATCGTAGCGCCAGTCACAGCATAAGTCAGGATTCGGTCGTACCATTTTGGTTTTGTCAGCCGGTCAATGTTCATAGTGATAGAATCGATGTTTGCAGTGATAGGAGGAATAGATGTAGCTAAAGTTCCTGAAACCATTGCAACATTCGTCGAGACGGTTCCAATATTTGCTTCGATCTTGGGAAGAGTTTCTGATAGACCGGCCATTGTGGTGCTGGTTGAGCGGCTCGCATCACGAATTGCAAACATGGTGTCACTAGCTTGGCCTTGAAGACATAGAGAGTTCTGTTTGCAGTTAAAATATAGATCAAAATTCTTGTTGTACTGAGCAGCTACATCGGTCGGCACATTGGCATAAGCTGTAACCAAAGTGTTGATCGATTTGTTGGTCTCGCTTAGTTGAGTATTCAAATTTTTGTTAGCTTCGGCAAGTTGTGTGTTCACTGCCGAGACAAGACCTGACTGAACCAATGCAAGGCGATTATCACTCTTGTCGGCGACTGTATTGACTTCGGCGGTCAGCTTATCTTGGACTGTATCTATTTTGGCAAGCAATTTATCCTGGACAGTATCGATCTTAGTGAGTACTTTGTCAGGAAGGTTTTTGGCTGTAGTCTGGACTTCGAGCGTGGTCACAGTGAGTTGATGAAGAAAGAGACAAAGAAAAGCTGCGACGGGAACAACAGAAAGAAGAGCCAAGAGTTTTGCAAGTTTGATTAGACGATCCATTGTTTGATACCCGAAAGAAAGGCTTCCTGTGTAACTTCAGATACCACTACTTGACCTTTGACAAATAACATGATTGTCGGGACGGCTCTGATAGAATACTTCATCGCAAGGTCTGCATTAGTATCTACGTCAACCCTAAGAAATGTTAACTCTGGGTCTTTAGAAAGCGCAGTGATGCCGGGAGCGTACAAACTAAAATTGAGAGCAATTGCACTGGAAGCTACATTGCTCTTTTGACTCCACAGGACAATGACACTCGTTTTATTTTGAAGGATCGCATCAAAGACGGCGGCAATAGTGATATCTGTCATCATGTCCCTATTTAGCTTGACTTTACAGTCATCCTTAAGTATACTGTTTGCACTATGGCTACCAGTAAAGATAACACTTTTGTCTGTAGTTTCTGCGATCCCCCAAGAAAATGTGTCAACGCTCAAGGTCTCGCAGCCCATCAACGGTCGGCACACCCAGATCAAGTCAAATCAAAATCAACACCTAAAAAGACGCATCACAAAACATATCACAAAAAATCATCAGAGATCTCATTGGCCGATGCGATCAATGCGTTGGAAATCAAACGAGACGCTTTGGATGAAGTCATTAAAAATTTGAAGGAGATGTTATGAAACCATTGAGCAGGCGACAAGTCAGTACACTACGCCATTTAAAGATTCATGGAAGCGTCAGCATAGAGAGCTTGCGGTCCTTCCACCAGGGAACAATCTGGAGCCTTATGTACAAAGGACTCGTAGTCAAATTTGGAGGATCAGATGTAGGATTATCTACGGCAGGCGAGGCAGTCCTTCGTGACTACAATTCGACGGCCCCGAGCTATCGCAAACATGATGCCGAATTGACCGACCGAGTTCAACGTCTTCTCGTGCGAGTGAAAATTCTTCAGATGCGAAAATCTGCGGCAGCTTGACATTTAGATGCATCTAGTGCTATGCTGGGTGCATGTCTAATCCTCGTTACAGAATTAGTGGTGAACACATCGTGGACAATACCACGAACCACATTGTCATGACCCTCTCGTTGCCAAAATGGGAGGCTACGCTTTCATTCGAGTGCAAGGTTCTCAATGGTGAACTGGTCCCGAAATGGGTGGACGACGTTCTCATTTGGTTACCGCCTGCCGTTTCTTGACAAGATCGCCAGACGTGGTACAGTTGAGAGGAATTGAAACCGTCTCTACATTCTCCTGTGGAGGCTTCTTAGGTGCTGCGGAAGGAAATACCGCAGCACCATTTTTGTTTCTAGAGACGCCCGGAACGGATCAGTTCGAGGGCCTGTTCTTTCGATTTGATGTGACCGGCAAGCTGCCCATTCTCGGCGGCGTCCAGGATTCGTTTGAAATCTGGTCCTGGCTTCATTCCAAGTGCCTTCAGATCATCCCCATTGACAAATTTTGCCGGATTCAAGTCTTCGGCCTTCATGTTGGCAAACATTTTTGACAACATCTGGAAAGCAGCGATATGGACGTGCTTGTCCTGAGCCTCTGTACGGCATCCATAGAGCTTCAAGGCGTCGGGGAACAGCTTCTCACGCATCAGGCGTTTCAACACGTCCAGCGTCGTTCCAGCCGTCACAGAACCGATTCTGGACTGAAGGTCGATGATGCCGGTAATCTGCTTGATCGTGTCGTTAAAAAACTTCAGACGTTTACCAATTTTTTCTGCGCTCCCTGAAGGCAACATGTACAACGCACCAGCCAAACCCAATGCTGGATTGATGTTGGTGCCGATGAACGAAAGTGTTGCCATCATCTGAGCGTAATCATACGGAGTCATGTGGGCAACTTCCGGCAGAACATGCTCTAAGATGCCGGTGTTGTTCATTCCCTTGATTGTCTTGTGAGCGTCATGACCCATTGCCTTGGTCAATTCCTCTGTTATGCGCTCTACGTCCATTTTCGCAATGTTCGGAGCGTGCGCCTGCATTGCCGCCAGTGTCTCTGGGTGGATCTCAAATCCGAGCTTCGCCTGAAAACGATGTGCCCGAAGCATCCGAAGATGATCCTGTGTAAAACGGTCGTTCGGATTGCCGACACATTTGATGAGGCCGTTTTTTGCATCGGCCTTGCCACCATGAAAATCGATGATGTCACCAGTGAACGGGTCCATGTACATTGCATTGACGGTGAAGTCACGCCGGTTGGAATCTTGTTGTTGATCACGAGTGTATTCGACATCATCTGGACGCCGACCATCAGTGTACTTTCCATCTTTGCGGAATGTGGCAATGTCGATACCGTGGCAGACAACGACACCAAATGATTTTCCTACGACACTTGTTCCTGGGAAAAGTTTGAGAACTTCTTCAGGTGTGGCGTCAGTTGCTACGTCAAAATCTTTTGGCTTGTGGCCGGTCAAAAAATCACGAACACAACCGCCAGCGAGATAGCCGACAAAGCCGTGTCTGCGAAGCGTAGTGATTACGTCTTTGGCGTCGTCAAGCGTGCCATAGGTGGACTCCCGAAGGAGGGCGAATTGTGTAAATGAGAGCACCGTATATTTAGTCCTTTAATATGAACATCCAGAGATTGTGATTTTGTTTTTCCTGTCGATCTCTTGACCATCGTTGAACCAGCTTACCGACCAATCCGTAGACCACCAGGACAAAGCCGATGATCATTACGTTATTGATGCCGTACTGATTCAAAGCAAACATCACTTAGCCGATCCAATCATTTTTTGTGCTCCCAGTGAATCACTACGGTTGCGTACATTCCACCGCCATCGTGCGACTCCCGAACACCATATCCAAGCGGTGTCAGCATTGAAGCTACTTTTGCGACAAATTTTGATGCCGGGTAATAATCAACCCGAAACGAAGCAGCGCCGCTCGACGTGTACTTGACCGGATTGTCAATCATGTCCTCGATCTTTGGTGCAACGACATTATTGATAAAATTGGTGACCTCGGTCTCAACTTCCTCAGCGTGCTTAATCTCGGCGGCGGCGACGTATTCAGCAGCAGTTTTGATGGTCAATCCGTTGTTCATGAATAAAGAATAGCATGAAGATGTATCTAATGTCAAGGCCCCTTAATCCGGCATCGTCATGATGTTCTTTTGATGCGGACGGGTCATGAAATTTCCATTGCCATCGGGATTCATTTTTGGTTGTGCAGCGTAGCAATAATCAAACGTGACGACTCGACCCGGCTGTTCGTTTTCTGAAGAAGGATCGGCCCATTCGTCGCCAGCCCAATTGCCACTTGTAATGTGAATTTCGTGAGTGTGTCCGACAGCACCGGGCATTTTGCTGATCGCTTGTCCATAAACAGTGTCAGGAGTTCCACGACCACCTTCATGGCGACGACCCATCACAACGTTGTCGTAAGGATTGACATTGCCAGAAGGACCAGACATTGTACGGTTGTACATCTGGTTTTGCATAGCGGCAAATTGGGAGAAACTCAACATGCTTCTATTTAGATAGGATCACCACGATAAATAAGATCATGTATGCCTCACTCGTGCTTTACACCGAACCACGGAGACCGCTGATCAATCCAAAGTTCGATTTGTTCGCTTGGTTAGACACTCGACAGGAACCAAATTTATTCCCGGCTCGTGTGGTAGATAAGGTTCAATTGATGCTTCCAGAGAAGGTAAAGACGATGGATGTTCTGTCGGCAGACATCTTTGACTTCATCTCTTGGCAAGCCGAAGAGAAGGGCTATGCCGTCGTCAGAAGCATCGATACGAATTGGATGTACTGGTCGATCCTAGCTGACAAGTACGTACTCCTGGACATGGTTCGAGTGTTGATCTGAAATGAAAAAGGCCGACAGACACTCTCTTAAGTAGAGTATCCATCGGCCCAGTTCTCTGAACGAGTCGGTAGAGTCCTTGCAAGCGTCGATTGGGATGTTCGTAGGCGCAAGGCCATACATCTGATATCGACGGTTTTTAAACCCTACAAGATTCAGCCCGGTTGCGGTGCCGTTAGCTGATCTCTGCATCACACACTATCTCGTTAGCAGGATGTACACGTCGCTCACCATTTTTCTAATGATACGAAATCTCTACACTGTCGTGCAAAGTGCGTGTCAACCCTGGCAAACTTGAGTTGGCTTTGAACCGTCCAGACTTAGACTGGGTTCGCTTTGTCCCGGTCGCATCGTCTGTAACCTCTTGCTCACAAACCAATACTAACAAACCTCTTAGAAGGAGTCAAGAGAAATTTAAGGTTATTTTTCTATTGACTTCTCCCAAAAAATGTGCTATTCTGAAAGATTACTCTAAAGGAGCACCCCAAATCGCAGCCGCAGAAGGGCCACCAGCTTCCATGTAACATCCGTCTTCGCCACACTTCTCGCAAGTCATGTTATCGGCGGTGAATGCACTGGTCGCAGCTTCTCGGAGCCACTTCGCCTTGTTCAGCCCGGACATGTAGTCTTCATCTTCGGGCAACGTCTCGGCGATCAGCTTCTTGCTGTCAGTGGTGATTCTGAAGTTTACGCCTTCGAGTATTCTATCACCGAACTGGTATCCATCCAACAGACAAGCGTCCACCGGCCCACAATCTGGACATACGAGTTTCATTTCCACAGCCCTCCTATCGTTCCTATGATGTCTACAAACGTGCCCACTGCACAGACAGCGACGATCCAATACATCACCGTCTTGAACGTCTGATTGCGTCCAGGAGCCTTCCAAATGATGAGGGCCAAGAACAGCGCTACAGCAATCAAAAAGTGCTTGAACACAGATTGTAGTTCGGTCATGAAAAATATTGTAGCAGATTTTTGAGGAAAGTAAAATGAGCCGTTGTGGAGTCGAACTCAGCTTGGGTATATTTGGTCCCTGCGGTGCGGTTGGCAGTCAAAGAGGATGCCTTCGGCAATTGGGGTACAATTCCATATGCAAGGAAAAAAATTTTGGTGGGACGGGTGTGAGTCGAACACACAGGGTTCCAAGGAACATCCGCTTTACAGGCGGCTCTCGCTCCCTACGAGACTACCATCCCAAGTTTGAATGATAGGGCAGGAACGGTTATACTAAAGGCTTAACAGAGTGCTACTGAAGCACGCCGCCGTTCACGCCCAAAGTATAATAATAGAGAGTCATAAAATTTGATCTGTGACTCGTCCGGGTAACAACTTCATTCCGGCACCCAGTCACTTCAATATGTATACTAGCACTATTCTTGAGTGCTGTCAAGCTGCTATAGTGCTGGCAATCTTCTCAAGCTCAACAATGTCTGCTTCGGTAAGAGAGAAACTAAGCACACTATCAAGTAACTGCCATTCTACATCATGCTCAAACAGTGTTGTATCGATGCCCTTGAACTTCGCCAAATGACAAAGCAACTTTCGACTCATTCGCATCAATACGGCACCTTGAAGACCAAGTAACCATAGATCCAGACATGCAGGATCATGATGTATTCCCAGACAGTCGCCCACGGTTCTGGTGTGAACGACTGCATCAACAGCGTGAACAAAAGAATTTTGAAGACAGAACTTCGTATCTTATCGACCGGAGTGTTCATTCGCCGCCGTCTCCTCCATCTCCACCGTCTCCTCCGTCACCACCATCGCCATCTCCGCTGTTGTTTGATGACACAGCCGGTGCAGGATCTTCACGCTCGACCACAACAGTTGGCGTTGTTGCTACCTGAACAACATCTTCGACGATTTCTTCAAAAACCTGAGCAGCTACAAACGGGTCCACGTAATTGGTGGTGTCATCGGCGTTATAGACGGTTGTCGAATGAGTCCGAGGCACCAAATTGATTGAGCGAGGCGTGTTGCGAATTTGCCGGGGAATGTTGTTGCCAATCTGATTAGGCGTATTGTTGATCGGGCGAGGCGTTGTTCGCACACTCGGCCACGGAGTTGGGTTTACAGAATCACGAGGCCACGGTGTAGTTGGCTGTACTTCACGGTCACGATGAGGGAGCGTATCCTTCAACGATAAACTACCAGTCGGATATCGCTTCTCTTTCGGAGCGTCTTCGTACAACAAACTCTTGATCGTTTTCCACAATGACATAAAGGGTCCTTCCTTTTCTGTTTTAATTAGGCAACCAAGTGCCCATCCAACTGCCATTCAACGACTGATCGATCTTCGGCAGCAGCTTGCTCAACTTGTGGCCTGGATACGCAGCCCGAAGATCGAGTTCCTGCGTCAATCCTTTCCAAACTTCCCATTCGGTGTATTGCATAGGATTATCTTACCACATCAATTTGTCTGGTCGTTTTCGTCGTACTCAGAGTTGACAATGCTCTGTGTTACGTTATCTGTCACTCGAATGACAATGCTTCTCCATCCTTGCCAATCGACCATGATTTGCAGAAGCTCAAGGCCGGTGAAGCCTGAGCGATTACACGCTATTTGAAAATCTTGAATGCGTTGTCGCTTCGTCTTGGTGGTTCGTCTTCCAGCAGGCATCGTAGTCTCCTATTTTCTGTGGCCGATATGATAGAACGAGCACCACCGGCACTTGTAAGCATCGAATGGGTCCTTCTGTTGGTCGGCGCATTTCTGTGCTGCTTCCATCGTAAGAAAGTCAATCTTGTTCATGCAACTTCGTACTTTGTCGTACATTGGACCAACCGGCGCAGGCTTCGGAGGCGTCTCACAAAAAGCAATGTACATGTCCTGAGTCGTAATTTTTGGTGGTTTGTTAGAAGGCATTTCAGTTCTCGATACGCTCTTCCCAGATTTTCAGCACTTTCATGAACTGTTCATCGAGTTCCGGCGACTCTCCAATGGTAATTTTCCGACCCATGAGCTTACTGACTTCGGCGATACTCTGGTCCATTTTTTTGGTCGCACGCACAATGTCGAGTTCATGTAGATGATCGAAGTTCTTGGCAGTCTTCCAGATTTCTGCTTCAGCCTTCACGTCTACAATACTACGGTTGATCCAATCGAAGATGGCCTTGTACTGACGTTTGTTGCTTCGGCGTTGAACTAGCGCCAACAACTTTTCACGATTGGTCTGAAGTTTACACAAAAGGGAGTGGAGTTCGATACGTCGAGCAGCCTTGTAAATTTGAAATTGCAACCATGTGCTCATTTCACGTCCCATCCTTTCAGGAACAAAGACAAGACTACACGTTCGAGATTTCGTAAGGCTTCGTTGGAATCGGTAGCAGGCGCAGGATCGAGTTCAATTTTGTCACTGACCACCTGGGGCACATTTGTCGTCGGAACAAATGTTTTGCAACGATTAATTGGTTGATGCCAGACGTAGGTCTTTCCCGCAATCTCGACGACGAAACGGTAGCACAGGGTATCTGTCTCAAAGACAAGATTGGAGACGAACCCATTATCGTACAGATACCAAATGAAATTGGTTTTTAGGTCGTAGGCTTTATTGTTCGTTGCCGCCGTGAATTTTTTCGCCTTGATGTGCTTGTTCAGATCGTAGCACGCCTCACACCCGGCAGCGACGACATCTTCAAAAAGCATCCCACCGAGCGCCTCAAGTTCTCGTTCCGCCACCTTACGAAGCTCGACAACAAACTCAGGAGATTGCTTTGCAGTAGCGATAGCACTCTGCGGAAAGAATACTATGCCCGAGGCATCATTACGTTTGACCGGCGCACCCAACAGAGCGATCATGCCTTTGGTCCAGTTTTTACCCCGAAACGTATTGATATCGAGTGGATCATTAGTGCCGAAGTGATTGACAGACACCAGATAATTCGGAAACCCTTTCATGCCTTTTTCTCCTCTAAGAATACAGTGTAACCGTATCGGTACATACCAAACAATTGCCCATCTTCATCCGTACCAGTAGAGATCATGTGAAATGCTCTGTCACCCATCACAATGATCATCGGGATATGGTCTAGCTCGACGGTACGAACTTCGTCATGCAGCCCATCACGAAGATACAGGCGCATCTGTTTTGGTTTCATGCTTTCACTCCGAAAATCTTTTTCAAAATCCAGACAGGCGGATGATCCAACCATGCAAGATCATTGGCAAATGGACATTCATCCTGGCGCAAAGAGGACTCATAATACTTGGCAGCGGCAACCGAAATGCTTGTTGATTCCACCCAACCATCACACTTTGAATACGTCATGTGAATGTATTCTAGAGCTTCTTCAGCGGTGCGGCCTCTGGTGAGCACCGTGCCAATACGGGAATGTGAGAAGCTCCACAGCAAATACTTCTCACCATTCGGAACGTACCGGAATTCAAGTTCTCGGCACTCTTCTGTTGTAAGCCACTTCATCATTATTTCACCCCTGCAAATTGTTCGATCATTGCTTGCTGGGAAGGCTGACCGGCCAGCGGATTCGCCGACGAAGGCTTCACACCCTTTACCAGCCGCACATTGTGGAACGTCGTCGGATACTGATTGAAGCCTTTTCCGTGGACACTGTAGTTGCAGATCACTTTGTTGCGAACAGTGAAGCTCGATCCATCGGCGAAGTGAAACACAATCTCGCCCTGAAAGCCTGCGCCATTCACATGACCCTCGATGATTTCGGGAATGACACCGGAACCGAAACCGCTCATGATCATCTGATTGTCTTTCGCTTCAAGAACGACGGCCAGCTTGGTGACGTTTTTGTAGAGGAACATACGCTGGGCATAATCGGCGTCCTTCTGAGCGATCTTGCGGAGCAGATCCTTGAAATTTGGAACGAGGCGAGTATAGTTGCCGGTGTGCGAATCCCATCCTTCGCCTACAGTCTGTAACAAGAAATCGGCAGAGGTCGGCGTATATCGTTCGTTGCGTGTGCGAGGATGGTCCATGCGATATTGAACCGAAGAGACGAAATTGTTGAACAGGATGTCTTCGTACTGGAGGGTCAGACCGTCTGTCATGTCCTTCAGAACTTTCGTGACGAGGATTGCCGCTTCGGTGGTCGGCATCGGCGGAACGTAATCGTCGGCCTTCTCTTCTTCGCTGCGCCCGACACGCTTCACAATTTTGTCCTTCAGGAGCATCAGCGCATCATACAGGTCAACGATCTCAGCGCAGACGGCGAACCATTGAGCATTGTCAAACTTCTTCTTTTTGGCGAGCTTCACTTTTCCGGCGACTTGATTGCCGTACATGAAAGTCAGATCGAAGGTATAGTTCTCGACCTTGGGAAAATGATAGGCAGCGCTAAAGGCTTCGCTGTACAGTCCACGATGGCTGTCCTCTGCGATACTGACGACGGTATTGAGTGCTTCTTTGGCGCTCTTGAATTCAGGATTGGGGATCGAATCGGTGTAGGTGTTCAGAGCATTGACGACCGTCTGGAGGGCTTTCTTGCCCCAAGACGATTGATTCGCTTGGCAGGCGGCGTTCAACAGCGGGTATTGATCTACGCTCTTCATGAAACTAGAATAGCAAACCTACCCTACCATGTCAACAGTAGATGCATCTTTTTCTGGAAGGAATATTTTATCTACCTCTTGACATATTGACGGCTGGTGCGCTATGCTGGTACTGTCAAAGAGAGTCCCATTTTCAACGACTTACGTCCGTTGATAAATACTCTCCATGAAAACCTTCCTCGAATTTATCTTGACCGAGAATGCCATGTTACCGGGCGTTGCTGGCGTAATGAAACACCAACGGGACAATGGTTTAGCCAAGGTAGGTGTTCATCCCAATTTTGCTGCCATTAAGAAGCAGCGTGAAGATAGCATCAACAAAGTTGGCACCCATCCAAATTTTGCTGAAATCTTACGTCGGCGTCAAGCAGGTCAAATGTCGGAAGAAGAAATGAACGAACTGCTTGGTCTATTCAAAAAGAAAAACGATGCAAAACCCTCGCCGTTTGCCAAACCAAAAAACGCAATTGGACATGGTGACAAGGCTTATCGCACGAACCACCATTATGGGAACGGTGACATCGAACCATCCACCGTTCCTATTTTCAAACCAACTTGGCAGAATCGTTAGAAACGTCTCGGACACGCTGGCGGCTTCGCACAATCACCGGGTCCACCATTGTCCTTGGTCACTTTTTTGTTGGGAACTTTCTTCGGCTTTTTGACCGGCGACAATTGATGTGCATCGAAGTATTGAACGTCAGTCAAAATGCCTTCATGCAGTTTTGATGATTGCAGACCGACTCGCTGTGACGACGTAAAAAATTTGGACAATGAAATCGCAACACCTTCAAAATCTGAAATGCTGTCTTTGTACGTGTCGCCGAGTACGATCATATCCGGCTCTTCTTCATATGAAATCACTGCGGCCCCAGGTTGTTCTTGGAGAAGCTGTTCGTCAATGTAGAATCCGTCCATCGGCCCACCGTCAGCCTTGAGACCCGGAGGCTGAATTGCCACTCGGACGCACGCATACAGGAAAGTTGTGCGAGAGACAGCGACACCTTTAAGTCCTGAAATGGGATCTTTGTATGTTCTGCCGAGCGTTGCTACTTCTGTCGCTGCGGTCTTCAAAACGTTTTCACGATCAATTGGTTTGGAGTTTGCCATGTGTCGAGAGTAACATGATGGCTATAGGTGTGTCAATAATTTTAATGGCTGGAGGAGCAGGACTCGAACCTGCATATGAGCTTTCGCTACGACACATTAACAGTGTGCTGCCTTACCGTTAGGCGACCCTCCAATATAAATGGATGTATGGCAAATTCACAGAAAGTAAAAGAATGGCGCAAAAGAACCAAACAACGAATGATTGATGCAATGGGTGGATCGTGTGTAGTCTGTGGCTACACTCGTTGTTCAGCCTCATTAGGATTTCATCATCTCGATCCGAGCAAGAAACATTTTGGTTTCGGAGGTCTTCGTGCCAACCCAAAATCTTGGGAGAAGATCAGCGAAGAACTACGAAAATGCGTTCTGATTTGCAATCGTTGTCACGGAGAAGTACATGATGGTATAACCATCATTCCCATTAATGCAAAACGGTACGACGAAAGTTATGCTCAGAAATTTGGAAGAAGAAAAATGGCTCCGGGGACAGGACTCGAACCTGTAACATCCGCTTTAACAGAGCGGCGCTCTACCATTGAGCTACCCCGGAATGAGGTTGCTTCTTTGGTTAGGGTCACGCCGTTTTAAAGCGTGACCTACGTATTGTAGGTTGTGTAAGTCATCACAATTCTATTTATACCACGGTGTTTTGAAACTGTCAACCTTTTATTTTACATTGACTCCGATCATTCGTCATACCGATCCATGAATTCTCTAACGTCATCAATACGAATTACAAACAAAATGATGAACAGAGGACCGCCGATGCAAAATAACACTCTGGCAGTTTGCTCCATGTCCATTATCATCTCAAAGAACCCCGCAAGAAAAAGCAAAATGAATGCCAGCCGCCAGCAATTCTTCCAGTTGATCTTCACATAATCGAACATGTTACACCACCAAATCTTTGGGCAAGCGTTCAGTCCGTGCAATCTCTTCTGCGGTCGGTTTGATCACATTGCCGACGATTCCACCGAAGATTGCTCCGACCGTATCTGTGTCGCCACCGACCTCAATGAAGCTGTTGATGCAGGATGCGAACGAAAGACCTTTTTCCAAAGCCTGATGTGCCTGCCATAATGCAAAAGGAACTGTATCGACTGCCGTTACTTCTTTGCCGTTTCCAACCTTGCCAATTATTCCCCAATTGGTTTCGTTAAATGCACCCTCACTGGCGACCCATTCGATGCGATCACGAAGTTCCCCTGATGGTGTGTATTTGATGATGTTTAACCAGAAGTCTTCCTCAGGTCTTCCATAAGTTACGTTTGCTGCGGCTATGGCGACCGCTATCGAACCGGCAATAGCATCGACGTGATAATGGGTCACTTCGGCAGATAGACGTGCTTCTTGCGCTACAAGGCCATAGTCAGGTCCAAAGTGTGCGCCAATGACAGCATCACGCATTGCCGATCCGTTGCCTTTTGAGCCGATGCCCGGTCCCCACCAATTCTTGCTATGCTCAAGCCAATTGTCGGAGTCATAGCTATAGGTCGTCAACAAACCACGAGTGCCACGCCCATAACCACGCTGAGGATCAACATGAAAATTACGAGCTAATTCCTGAGCGAGTTCGAGTTGATTGATCGTATTGAATCGGTACAAAGTTCTAACGACACCAATACCGACATGTGTGTCGTCTGTCCAGGGATAGAGAATGTCAATTTTTGTGATCCCTCGTTCAGTGGCGACATTCCCAGCCTTGTAATATTCAGCCGGAAGAATCTTCATCTGATTTTCGCCTGCTGCATCGCCTACCGACAAGGCAAGAAGCGAAAGATAAGTTTCTTTCTTTTTGTACTGCATCGGAGCAAGACAGGGTGTCATATTTCACCTACTTGGTCGGTTTGTGCCAACCATATGCATGTTGAGCGGTCTTTGGCTCATATCCTAGAACGAGGTTACAGTTGGCAATACATTCGTCAAGATGACCGTCGCCTTTGTGAGTTGGATCTTGCAAAAATTGAAGTGCATGACGAATTGCTTGGCGTGCAGATCGAGCTTCGTTTTGCAGACGTTGAATTTGTTCTTCTATAGTTTCTACCATGTCTTAGTGTTTGTCCTCCACCACCCAAACAGATAGCATACCACGGCGTAGATAATTGTCCATTCACCAGCAGTGAGAAAGAATGTGCCGCATCCTATCGTAGGAGTATCGAATGACAAGTTTGCAAAGAAGGCTTTTCCAAGACAAACAGCGAGACCGCCAAAATAAACAGCGGCAAAGAAGAGTTCACTTGGTCGAGGTACGGTGATATTGGGCCACTTCATATCCACAATGTTCGCACCGATCACCAGGGAAGTCAAGTTTTGCGCCTTGATGTAGATGAGCTTCTTGATTTGGATTGTCGGGCGTGCAGATAGTTTCAATGCCGGTAAACTTTGTGTTTGGATCGAAACTGAAATTTGGATCTAATTTGTAAATCATAGCAAGAAGTATATAGCACTTCTAAGCCAATGAAATTAAGGTTTTGGCAGGAGTGGTAGGAGTTGAACCCACGCTAAAGGTTTTGGAGGCCCTTGTGCTACCGTTACACCACACTCCTGTGATGAGGAAGATTATGGCCGCTGGTTCCAGTTACGCTCTGGACTCTTCTGTTCTTCAGACAGACGCTTTCACTAGATTAGCTTACCAGCGGTGTTGTGCTTTGAGAGAGGCGCAACGACTGCTGGTTTCAACAGCAGTCGTTGCGCCCCGGTGGTAAATCGCCAATATGTAAAAGTGCGTGTCATCGTAATTCTATTTATACCACGATCATTGCTGTCTGTCAACAATGAAATTCTGTGTCGTGAACAAATGGTTCCTCGGATGGGAGCGGTATCATAGGCAGTGATAATCCCACCTGATTCCCCGGCTCACGACAAAATAACAAGGCCACTCGGAAGTAGCCAAGATCCCTTGGTACACATGGTAACAGGGTCTACTATTCGTGAATGATTTCGCCTATCACTCGTTCTGGCATTAGCTTCTCAGGCGGGACACTTCCATTCATAAGGTCAACCATGCGCTGTGCTTGAGCTAGAGTGTGAAAGGTTCCATACGGTGTGACATGTGCTCCACCGTCGCCAGAACCTACTTCAACCAAATCATACTTCGTTTCCGTCTTCGGCCAAATCTCGTACCTAATTTTCTGTTCGGTCGATGACTTGTTGACGAATTCCATAAATGTGTGTCGGTGTTAAGGCACACCGAGCAGGCCGCAAGATTTTGTTACTGATCAATACCTGCTAAGAACCAGGATGTTTAAGAACTTATCCTTGAGAAAGCTCCGTTGTAGGCGACACGGCTTCCCTGAGAGTCAGAGTTACTTCAGCTACTCCTGATGGTATGGTGACTCAGCTACCCCGACTTTTTAGTGATCGGCTCCATTCCGGTATTCGATTCGGCAACGACAGATTCCGACTCTGCAACGTTCTGCTTCTTTTCGATGAGAAGCAAAAATCATAAAAACTCAAAATGACCAGAGGACCCTCAGCAGTGAGCGCAGATCCCACGTTCGCATACAAGCGTCAATGACAAGTTTTATCCAACGAGCCATTGTCTTGTACGTTGGCTCACCGTCGAGTGCGCTATCCAGTTCGACACACTCACCTGCGGTTCTAATGACTTTCGTCTCCCGCTGGCCCTATCATCGCCTCACACTTCCGTGTGTTTCAACATCCTGGTCATCTCAAGGGCGACAGCCTTGCGGCCACGACACCCCACCAGCTTTTTTACTGTGTACTGATCACAGGGAGAGCTAGAACGACTTTCGCCGCCCCACACCTACCGCCACTGGTCGAGACTTCTACATGCGACCAGCCATGTCGCTAAAAGGGGCACTACGAGTAGATGCCCTCCACCACGTTGTTCTTTTACGTCCAACAACGAAACGACTTAGACCCATAACTCTGACCGGAAATCAGAACTATGATCCACACTCCCCGGTGGAAGCCGGGAAGACTTTGAATGTGAACTAATAATTGACAAGGGATTATAGCCCCGAAGGACCATTTCACCATTTGAAAGATAACCCTCATCTTCCGGCTCACATCACGAAATACGGCTGCTTGTCCTACCATTAGACGACCGGATCTGCCGACGCTTTACGCCATGAGAGCAGATTGGACTCCGACCGGGACTCGAACCCGGATTTCTCAGCTAGACGAATGACGGAGCATAGTGCGCTCTACGTCGGAATTGGTGGATACACATGGGAATTGAACCCATAACCTTCTCGGTGCAAGCGAGTTGCTCTCCCAATTGAGCTAGTGACCCATAACTTTGTACCTCGAACAAATAAGTATCAGAGGGCTTGTCATTAGGAAAGATAACCCTCTAAATCCGGCTCGAAGCACTACAAAACTTTTGGTGGATCGCCAGGGATTTGAACCCTGCTGTTATCCTCGGTGCAAGCGAGGCAAACACCCCAAGCATTTCCGCAACCCACATTTAAATAGCACGAACAAATAGCGGTAGAAGACTGATAGGAGACTGCATTTAACGCACCCTCGGATTGGATACCGATCAGATACGCTTCAAACTCCCCTCCTCAAAGTTACGGGCGTCTTTTACTACACGTACAACGAACTGCTTTGTGCCCACCAAATACTGCCGGTGAACTTTGTCATGGTTAGGTAACCTTCCAACCAGCGGCTCGTGCTATGTCGAAACAGAACGAAACAGAACGAAACAGAACGAAACAGTGCTCAACGATGCGAAACAGTGCGTTAGGTCAAAGATCGTATTCTTTATCTATACACGCTACAGTTTGCTTTCAATAGCGCCTTTGACTCTTTCAGTCTAACATCCTTAGTATGGGATGTCAAGTGCCACGAACATAATAATTTCATCTTCGTCTTTTTTGCGACGAGCAGCAGCTTCTTTCTCAGTCAACACCAGAGGAGACGGATTGCCTTCGACTTTGATATTCACTGATAAACCTTGCTGGAGCCATCCAGATACTTCATCGGGCGGCGTCTCGACAAATGCCTGATCACACGCCTTCTGAATTTCGACATTGCGTATTGCAGCAAGCGGTTTGCCGGATGGCGTCATGATGTCTACGTTACAAAGAAGCATGTTTATCTACCAACTGCTACGGCTGAAATTCCGATAACACTTTCAATATTGTACAACAGACGAGCGGCTTCTGACAATTCTGAGCCGGTGCGATCCAGTGTAGCATGGACGCCGGTCGGATCAGAATCAGCTTTTGAGTCATCGTCTTCTCCGGTGTATTGAAGAACATCTAACACCGTTTTTAAGCGACGAGCCAACATCCTAGCCAATTGCAAATTTGCATCCGAAGAAGATTGAATTGTCGTTGGTTCGTGGTTCTTTTCTGCTGGACCGTCAACAACTAATCCAAACTTCTCTAATAAAACTTTGTTTCCTTTCTTTCCTGTATTCATAATTTTTGGTTGGCCCAGATGGAATCGAACCATCAACCTCAGAATTATCAGTTCTGCGCTCTACCAATTGAGCTATGGGCCAACATACTCAGAAGTAGTTATACTAGCGGCGAATCATTAGTGGAGGCCCAATAATCCGCCGCCAGTTTTACAGAATCAACCAAAAACTACTCTTCGGTCTCTTCTGCGATCCCAGCACTTGAACCACGAATAAAATCCGTAACCAATGCTGGAACATTCGAGTCGAACCCAACGATGTCCAAAGAATACGGGTCCTTCGGATCTGCGATGGTAAATTGCGTAGAAACCATTCCCATCACGATCAGGCGCACATCATCCTGCCCACGATGCTTACGATACTGCTTGAGAGCCTGCGACGGTTGCATTTGTCCAGCCCAAGTCTCATTATCCGTGATCACCATGAAAGCGTCTGCGTCGATGCCAGCCTTTTGAGCGTGAAGCATCGGTGCAGCACAATCGGTTCCACCAGCCGACATGCGAGAGGTCTTTGCCAACGCAGTCTTCAGAGTGTCCTTTGCGGTGATGCCAATTTCCTGCATTCCCGTAGAAAATGCATAGATAGCGTAATTCGGTTCCGTGCGAGCCACAACCATCGCCATTGCTGCGCCTGCTTGTGCTGCCGTGATTCCGGTGCCTTGGATGATGCTGGACGCCCACGACATAGAACCAGAAACGTCCATGCCAATGTACGTAGCCTTACCAGTCGGAATTGCGTTTGCGAATGCCAAGTAGAACGTGTTCTCTAAAGCGTCCACAATGGTCGGTACAACGGTCCAGGTCGCATCGCTGCGCTGACCGTGGCCTTGGCCGTAGGTGCCTTGTGCCAACAATACCTGGAGCGGGTGAATCTTGCTCTTCTTGACGTAGGCTTCATCGTTCAAACGAGACACGACGAGCTTCGATGCTGCCGACAGCGGCTTCAAGAGACCAATCTTCGACATGGTTCCAAGATTACGAACCATTGCAGTTACCGGCATCTTCTGAAGCAGAGCTTCCCAGACTTCCGGTTGCGTCTTAAACTGCGTCGGAATCATTTCGTGAGTCAATCCACCGTCGATGATGCACTTTACGATAGTGCTCGTATCCGTCGCCTTCTTTGCGGTTTCATAGGCGGTGATCAACTTCGGTGCGTTCGATCCGGTCAACAAATCATAAGCGTTCTGATAGCGAGCACGCTGATTCTGAATTTCCGCAGAAGTCAGATCAGTCGTGCGATGGCTGTTGCCCTGCCACTTCTTGACAGAACGAGTCCAGTTCTGAGCAGCTTCGTTCAAGGCATCGAGACCACCGAAACGACCCCAAGCCAGCAAAGCACTCTTCATCGGATCAGTCGCCTTGACGTGTGCGAGGCTGACGAGATCACGAGTGGACCAGCCATCACGCTGTTGATACTTCGCCAACTGATAAGCCAGCGAATCTTCCGTGCGTTCGGTGTACCAGTTGCCGATTGCAGTCTTTACACCACGACCGTATCCACGCATGGAATCGAGGTACTCGTTGAAGTGGAACATGTGAGTACCGATACGTGCAACCTTGCTCAATTGCGACAGAGCATAAGCAGCAGTTTCAGCCGAACCAAAATTCGGTGTTGCGGCAACTGCCAGGGCAAACAATGCCGGATCGTTCTTCGGAGCACGGCCTGCTTGCGAAATGTTGACGATCATATCGACCGTGCGCTTTCCATCCAACTGCAAGCACGCACGAACGTTCGCTGCGTTGTCTACAGTCATCTTCTTGGCAGATGCATAGTACGTCGGCGCATCGCTACCGAGAATCAAAAATCGTTCGAGCATCTGGAAGGGAGTGATGGTGAAGGTGTATCCACCAGCGTTGTTCTGCTTCATCTCTGCTTCCCGGCCCGGAATTGCCTGCGACTGTGATGTCTTCTTGCCGCTTAATACCGTTGCGTAATTGCTCTTTGCTGATCCTGCCTTTGCCATATCATTATCTCCTATGATACCTAATTTTTTCGACTTCACCAGAATAACACATGCCTGATTGTTGTCAAGCATGTATTATCCAATATCACCTGCTCCATCTTTGTGACGTAAGATCACTTCTTCAGCGATCATGTACGCCAAGACTGCAAGCTGTTCGTAATACTTCATGGTCATATCGATGATTTCGTCGATCTGACTACGTGTTGCGATGATACGAACCGGAATCATTCGTTCCTCAAACAGCGTCTCTTTAAAAATCCACTGTCCTTTCGCAACCGGCATGATCGTCAAACCACCAGAAATTGTACGCACCTTTTCATCCCAGATTTTGTGGAATCTGGTTCTGATCGGACGACCGTCATTCCGCATTGTCGGAACGAGAATCTCCCACATCGATTTTTTGGTGCTATTCACACACCCACCATAACATGTAGATGTGTCTTTGTCAAACTACCAATTCAAATTGTTCGAGGTCCCCGGTCACATAGCTGCCCGTTTCAAGTTGAGCCGTCCAGTGATCAGGATGAAGTACGTATGATTCGGAAGTTGGATTCCAAATTTTATACCGCTCAGTTACCACGCCTGCGATTATATAGGCACACTGAAAATTACAGCCAGGACAACGTTCGGTTTTGGTTCCATCCCAGCCGCCATGATAGAGGATCTTGACGCCGGGTTTCATTTGGTCGAGGATCATGAAATACTCACACTATCGGCTAACACCATCAATTCTCATGAGTTTGCCTCTTAATGTCCGGTGCTATCAGTTCTATGAGCTTGTCCAGTTGAGGCCGAATGGTGTCTAGGTCAACTTTCGTGTAACCCTTTTGCATCATTGCGTCTACCATTTCATATGCCGTAGTTGTGATCTCGTACAATTCTTCTGTCAGATCGCTTTGGTAGACGTACTCGCCCCAATCTCTCATCTGATTTCCCCACCAATCTCTGCAACCAGTTTACGAATTGCATCGCCCTCAGGACCGGCCCAACGGCGCTTCAGGTCTTCGTCAACATCTTTGGACTTATTACGCCAGTCGTCAATCGCTAATTTTTGTTTTTTAAGAAACGGATTGCCCTTTTTGATTTGTTCCGAAAGACCATCCCAGTCAATCAGGCCACCGCCGTTGATGTCAAAACTTACTTCAATTGCAATTTTGAAGCGACCATCGGTGTCATCAAGGTATTCTGTGTCGATAGCATCTTTTAGAGATAAGTGTGTCGGAAGAGAAATGTATCCAAACCGTTCTTCACGAACAATGATGCCTTCGTCAATTCGACTAATATTGAAATACTGGATTTTCCAGCTTGTATCGTCGCCCCAATAACAACCAGCGACAAATGCGTGCTTCGGAGGAAGAATTACACTCCCATAAGCATAGTCTTTTTTTGGTCCCCAGACCCATCGATATTCATCACGTTCGTATGAAGTTCCAGCGTCGTTTATTTTGCCGGTGTACGCCCGGACTCTGGTTCCGTCTTCGTAATAGATGATTTTCCGACCAGACATTTTTGAACTAATGTCACCGATACGAGCACCTGGAGGAAATTTTTCGAGTAAGTTCTTCCAATCATTCTCCGAATAATCGTCTTCGCTAACATGCTGCCGAATCGTAGGAATGTACAACTCGACTGGACAAAACCCATCACTGTCTTTTTCTTCCCCGCCGATGTCTTTGATGCCGACACCAGGAGTGATTTCTAAGACACGAGTGCCGGTATAGTGTGGAGAGTAGAGAGCATAATACTTGTCGCCTTTCCGAGTGACCGCAAAGGTTTCAGAGAAAGCATGATAGTTGCGTATGTACTCACCGATCAGATAAGGATCTTGTCCTTGTGCGTCCTGTTGAAAGACCCCGATCTTCTGATAAGACCAACAGCCTTTACCTTTGTCGATTTGGTCGATTACTTTAGCCGTAAAGGATGGATATTCTTTTAAATACCCATCCTCATCTTGCGGAGCCACAGGCGTAGGAATCTGAACGGTGACCGAAGGGATCACCGTGTTCGATTTTCTATTGAAAGACCAGAACATTACTACTCTTCTCTCGGACGAGGCTTGACGATCTTGTCGATGATGCCGTATGCCAGTGCTTCTTCGGCATCCATGATGTAGTCACGCTCAAGATCCTTCTCGATGCGCTCAATCGGCTGACTTGTCAAATCAACCATCATGTTGACCAGACGCTTCTTGGTCTTTAAAATATGTTCGGCGTAGATCGCAATGTCTGTAGCCTGTCCACCAAGACCGTACATCGACGGCTGGTGAATCATGACCTCAGCACCAGGAAGAGCAAACCGCTTGCCCTTGGTGCCACACATCAAGATTGATGCACCCATCGAAGCTGCACGACCGACACAGGTAGTCTTGATATCGACACCGACGAGGTTCATGGTATCAATGATTGCCATGCCTGCGGAGATCGATCCACCCGGCGAATTGATGTAAATCTGAATGTCTTTCTCAGGATTTTCGGTCGAGAGATAAAGTAACTGTGCGACGACAGCGTTCGCAACATAGTCATCAATCGGTGTTCCCAAGAAAATGATATTGTCTTTCAACAGACGTGAGTAAATATCATACGCACGTTCACCCTTGTGATCCGATTCGATTACGATTGGAGTAAGCATTGACATGATGGTTTTTATTGTTCCTTTTTGAAGGGGCGACCGTCAAGCCGCCCGTATGAAGCCGAGCGTGACAAAAAACACGGCGAAGAGCGCAGAGGCCCATCCGTAATTCTCGCCTTCAGCTAAAGCAACAACGACACAGATGGCGACGAAAATTCCGAGCCATACACCGACGAAGGCTAGACTGCCAAAAGCAACCACGCCTCCCAAAGTCAAAAGTTCTATCATTTTATTTTCCCTTTCTCTACTTCAAATTCAGATCCTTACGAATCTTGTCAATCTTGTTATTGGTAACTCGATTGTACTCGGACATGATGCGTTTCATAATCGTCCTGAACGATATCTGCACGATCAAAAAAAACATCGCTAACGGCCAGCAAATGACATCATAAGCAATTTCCCCACGAAAATCAATTGCTTTCGGTGGTACAGCTTTTAGACGTATGTTGTTTTTTACATAATTCCGCCATTCATAGATGAGAAACTCTGGGATATTTTCACCCCGAATCCTATGAAACAACAAGAATCGTGCTCGTTCTGCCTCATAGAATCCAATCTCATCATCGACGTACAGCTTCCACCTGATGAACCCCCATAAAAAACCCACGGCTGCATAACCAAACACAGCCAGGACATAGTAAAAAATTTTCATTGCGGCTCGAAGAGAATGACGTGTATGTTATCAAGCTCCTGTAGTCTATCATAAACCAATGCCTTTACGTCAACAAAATTCAGACCACCATTCGCACAACCTAACGCAGGCATCGCAAGAGACTTGATGAGTAAACCTGACTTCAGCCGGTCCTTCAAATCATCGAGGCCAGCGGCGATCCATTCTAGTTTTGATCCATTTCTCCAATCGTCTTTCGTCGGAAAATTGATAATGAATTCGTTGATCTGAGATGTTTGATAGTGTTCACATCCGCAGGCACACCACAACCCCTGATCATGGGCGTCAAAATCACATTCACAAAGACAGTCAGGGATTTCATGCCAAACCCAAACCTTACCAGTCTGAATGTACTTGCGAGCGCACAATTTCCTGTATTCGACGTACATGTCAGGATAACGCTGCTTGAACTGGAGTGCGATACCTTTGCCCATCACGCCGACACAATTCACAGTGTTGACGATAGCTTGTGCGCCGCAGTCGAAGAGGTTACCAGTCGTTCGTGTTTCGATCATTTTCTTTTCAGTTTCTTTTCTAGCCTACGAATTTCTTTTCGGGTTTCCGTTTCTTTAGCTTGGTTTCTCAAGTCTTCGAGATACTCTTCGTCGGTCGTATAGGTGTTGTAGCCACAATCCAGACATGTTTCTGTGTACTGCTGAATTCGATTATGTGGACAATCAAGAAAACTGATCATTCACCTAACTCCACTAGATCGTAAAGAAGCTGGTTCAACTGATTGACCGGCATCGTCTGACCAAGAATATTATCAACATTCACACCAAAGCCTACGGCCCATTGCCAACGAGCACCGGATGGAGCTTTCGAGACAATCACACGAAATTTCTTTTCGTCACGAACACTCTCAATAATGTGAAGGTCAATTTCAGAATTCATTTTTATCTCGATAGGTGACAACAGGCCGAATGCCGCCCAATTCGACATTCAACTTCACGCCTTCCGGTTGATCACGTGGCCGCTGACATAGCCGACCGAAATGATTTTATCAACATTGATGTTATTGCGCCGCAGGTATTCTTGGAGCGCATCAATCAATTGTTCTTGTGACAGACGAATTTCTGACTGGATTGTAATGGGGTTCTTTTGGGGATACATCATGCCTCCTCTTCAGTGAGCTTGCGAAAATTTTCTTCATGATAACCGAAGAGCACTCGACCATCTTTTAAAGCAATGGCTACGTGACCCGGCATCTGTTCGATCTCGCCAAGCATGAGTACAGTGTCGCCATTCTTGAAAGGATAGTCAAAGCCTTCAGGAAGGGCGTTGACCTCGCAAAGATATGGACGTTTGAGTGGCTTGTGCCTATAATATTTTTCGTTCATTCTAAACTTCCTATGAGTTCGAGGAACAATGGCAAGCTGTCTTCACACTCGACAATGTATCCGTCATCGTCCAATTTTCCTTTGAGGATACCAGCTTTGATCAGAGCCGCCTCAGGATCAGATTTCCATCCGCTGTTTCCGAACGGACGTTTCCCAGAGAAGCCTTCTTCTTTGATCATCAGTTGGATCAACAATTCTTTCATCCATTCGAGGATCGTCACTTCTCGTTGCAGATCATCAGAATGAAAAAGAAGATACCCCGCTTGCTTCAGCACTTCCGATGTGTACTTTACGGTCTTCATACTTTGGCATCGCTCTCGCCGGTCAGGATTGCAGAGATGAAATGAGTACGGGGTGGCAAATCCGCAATTTGAATGTCTTCCTTTTCCCGGCCACCTGTCTCTGGATTGGTAATGAAGTCCCGCTGTGAAATCGTGGTCCAGCGGTCTACAAAACATGTTTCGATATCCAACGTATTTTCGACGCAATAATCACGGCACAAAATAACGATGGTATCAATAACACCTGGATGAATGTTTGCAGCGTAAAGAAATTGATCCGACAAACTTCCCAAATGTTTGCCAAGCAACAGAAGGATGAGTTCAGATTTTGATGGATTGCCTGGAACGTTAGTAGGAAGACGATACGCAGGGAGTGCTTTTAAATCCCGAAAAATTTCTGTGAATGTGGCGATCCGACCAACCCGAGCACAGAATTCTGCAAGACCGATGAGCACGTCACCAATTTCTTTTTTCTTTTCGGCCTGCCAGTACTCCCAGGTTCCCCGAATATTCCCGGATTGCTTCACTTCTACACGTTGAAGTTCGCCAAATTCTTCTCCGATGGCAAGAAGATCATGAGCATCGGTGCCGGTTGGATAATTACGAAGATGCCATTGATGCAATTCGTTTACGAGGTCGCTAATGACAATTTTGGTGATGTCCATACACCCTCATTCTACACCAAAAATAGAAAAGCGCAAGGTCTATTAAACCCTGCGCTTCTGGTGCATTGCGTGTTCCGGTGGTATCGTCACATGCACGTTAGACGTTTCTACGTGTTCGGGTCTTTCTCCCGACTAGCCTTTTCCCTGCACCTAGTGACCGTCTCCTAATCCCAGAATATTCTCAAGCGATCAGTAATTAGCTGCGTAGCTCTACCTTTTTCCAGATACGTCCGTATGACGGCTGCTTGCTCAACTACCGATTCAGTGTAGCAGGTTCTTCAGATTTCTTTTCAAATTTCCGCTTTACCTTGCTGGTAGAATCAACGTAGATGTTGAGATTCTTTACGTCCCCAACATATTTTGAAACCGCCTGAACCCATTCCCGAGTCGGCGTGGCTCTCAACGTATGAGTTCCCTTCTCGGTGCCCTTACGAATTTCTTCCCGAAGGGTCTCAGGAATCATCTGCCAATGCTTCGGGCACAATAATGCTTTGCCCCGAGTGTTTTCGTCGCAAATACGAACGATACATGCCATGCTAAAAATAGCTCCTATGTGATACTGCTACTGAAATTTGTCGAACTACTACATGTCGCCAAATTACTTACAAACGTCGAACCACCGTTCAAATTTTCATTGACGCTCAGACAACTGCCACCGATGGTATAACTACCGTTGTCAGTCGCCGTCGTCGTTCCTGTGTACGTAATCTGAGTTCCATACGGCCATGTGTTAGGTGACGTATATGGATAATACGGATAGTAGTTTGGGTAATGATTCTTCGTGCAAGGGTTTTCGATGTAGCGAATCGTTTCCGGCCCAGGAATGAACCTGATGGTTTCCTTGTCCGATTCTACTTCGACAACTCGAATTGTTTCTTTTGGCTCCGGGACCGTGATCGTCACCTTTTTGCCGTCTTCTGATACTTTTACCTGCGCCTCGCCAGGGATTTCAATTTCTATTCCATTTAAGTTTAACGTCATGTTGATCTCCTGTCAAGTTCCTTACTTATTCAATTCTGCTTCATTGACATCACAGGCTAAGTTGCTGGTCATATAGTTTCCACTGAGAGCCGATGACGTATAGGTGCTACGGACAGCGCTCATTGCATTCATCGCCATTCCAGTGTTGGCTACGGTATAGTTGACGGCATTCGATACGCCAATATCCTTCGCCGCCGCCCATGCATCTTGATTGGCACCGAAGTAGACGAAGCCCCATTTGTTTTCATCCTGACGAATTTTGATCAACGTCTGGATTGCTGCACGCTTCCATTCTCTAGAAGCATTTTCACGTCCGTCTGTCATGATTGTAACCATGACATCAGTCTCACCCCTGGTAGCCGTAGAAATAGTTGCACCAATGGCATCGAACAATGCTGTCCCGCCGTCTGGGGAATATGTGTTTTTGTTAAGTTTTTGAACTTGTGCGAGTGGAACATCGGTGAATACCTTTTCCACTTTTTCTGAGAACTTGGTGAGAGATACAAGGTAGGTAACTTCACCTGCCTTCTCTTCTTTCGCCATCATTTGTAACTGTTCATTGAATCCATCGATTACGACTTGTTGCTGATTGAGCATCGAGCCGGATTCGTCAAGGATAAACTTCTGCTTAATTGTCTTAGCCATTCTGTAGTGGCCTCCTGTATTGAATTGCAAAGTGACGTACTGCATTACCCGCACTTCTGTTTTATATAGACAGGAGATTTTAGACAAAAAGGTGGGATGAAAAAGAAAAAGCGCAGGGTCCGGGAATGACCATTGCGCCTCTTCTCGACGTTTTCTCCTTGTGCTACCACAGACGCACCGATTAAAGTGCCGGGGCGACGATCCCCAAAGGAGTTTGGCTTGCGCCTTAAACACGTCCAGAGATTCCCGCTCCAAACGCTTCCACTTCGGTGTAGGTCCGCAGTGGTCAGTTACGCCCTCTCGTCAAGCGAGTGCGCTCTATTTTTATCGATGTCCGAGACAGGAATTTAACCTGCATACTCCGAAGTTGGATGCTATTCTACGGTGCGGACATGCCCACGATCCGTTTCAGCTACTTTCGGACAAACTTTATACACGGTGGTGCATCTTATACTTCTTGGATCGAAACCCAAGCGGGGACGGAGTATGCCGCATCGAGAGCATTGAACGGTTGCAGGACGTTACTCCCTTGGCCTGTATTCTCGACTTCCTTCTGGTCCGTAAGCCCGACTACCAGAAACTCACCAAAACCTACTTGTCGGCGGGAGGGATTTTTCACTTGCTAAATCCAGTCCGCTTATCCGGTGGGACCTATCCTTTTCAGGGCCGACGAGAAATCCGGGGCGCTTTCGTTAAGCTATCGTTCATGACCGACCTGGAGTGCCAGGATCTTCCCCGTATCGAAGAACGGAGCACACTGCGCTCGACGTTCAAACTAATTGGAAGAGAGGACTTCACTTATAGTTGTTCCAACACTCCGACGTTGCAACATCGAAGCCAAGCTGACTTTCCAGCTTCCGTAGTTGACTATCTAGAATTCGTCTAACTCTGCGGAGTCGAACCGCTCTCGCCCCTCAACGGGGCTGTGCTTCCGTTACACTAAGTGAGCAACTACGTGTCTTCTCTCTTCCAAAAATCCACGGTCACTGCTTGCCTATGGAACCCTCATCACATTCGACATCTCTGCGATTTGAGGTAGCACTTTCCAGGTGCCCTTTATACCCTTACCGACATGCAGCGACCACTAAAAATTCCGGCTGGACTGCGCTGAACGAGGCCGGTTCGCTATTTCCTGTTCAACTAGATGATGGTAGCTTACCACCATCACGTCGGCTCTTACGCCGCAAGATTGTGCGCTATTACACTTCACATGGTGTTTAGTCACAATCCAGCCTAATCGACGAACGGAGCATACTGCGCTCTACGTTCAAAATCCGTAGTGTCCTGCCATTAGACGACCGGAACGTTACGTTCCGAGAGGGACTCGAACCCCCATTTCCACTATCGGTGCCGTCCTGCCATTAGACGATTTTCAGAGGAGTCGAACCCCATTTGCACCTTCTCCGCATCTTGGAGGAAGCTACGTGAGTGCTTCACCTATGGGTTTACCAGTGCTCTTTCGAGTTGGTTTCCATGTCTGCCGTCGCACGTCGGTATCAGCCTTTCGGTCCTAACACTCCAAGAAAACTTAAATGTGATGGCCCTTCTACGCCAGTCCTTTTCACGTCTTCTCTAGATCGCAGGCTCTCTCGTCTCAAGGACCATCACAAAACAAATTGGTAGCAGGTAACCCTTCGTGCCTTGAAGGATTTTACAGAGTGCTCGTCCAACCTTGCTACCAAAAAATCTACATTTGGCGAAAAACTGGACCATGCCATTTCCAGGCTTGGCGGCGACTCATCTTGTCTCGACTTCGGGATCGCCCTTCACCCTATCCCATGTTCTTCCGGTTTCTATCCCGGCCTGTTAAGCACCAAACAAAACTGCGACTTCCAGTCTTTGTAATCCTTTATGGTCGCTGTCCGCTCTGGCTGCTCTGCGCTGCCCTCTCAACAAACCCAGGATAACAAACCTACGCTTCCATGTCAATAGCTACATCATCTTTTTTTGAATTATTTTCGACGATCCAGGGAACCTCGATTTTGACCTGTTTTTCTCGTTCCAACCAAAACCACGCCATCTTGGTAAGACCGTAGACATGGTTCGTAGGATCGCCACCATTGAGCCTACAGAGCGCTATAGCGAATCGATTTGCATGGACCCAGGCCCAACCCCATTTTTCGGCACCGGCAAGGTGGAGGGCATTGAGATCCTCAACAGGCCGATCCAAAATAACCAACATATTTTCGCATTGATCAGGTGGGAGAGAATGGATGCGCTCGCCACAAATAAATTTTGCATGTTCTGAAACTTCAACCGTGGGATCGTTCAAGAATTTAACAGCGGCTTCATTGTCTTCAGCGACAAACCCCCAAATACCGAAGCCATCGCAAACGGGACAAGTATCAGTTCCTCGAATGCGTCCCGAGCCTTTACATAAATCGCAGGGTCCATAGGTCATGAACCCATTTAGATCACTTGATTGGAGCGTATCCCATTTCGACAGCGTTGTAGGTCACACCGTTGATAGAAATTTGAACAAAAGTGATCTTAGAAATTGCAGCCAAGGCAACTGCTGCTGGAATCGCATTCGGTGGAACAACGGCATTGATCTGATAGAGACCCACGAAATCCGGCGATAATCCTGAAAACAAAACTTTAGCAGGTTCGCCAGCAATCGTGACGGTCGGTATGTCCACTGTATAGGCCAACTGAGTAGCCGACGCAGGTACACCATCTGTCTGTGTGACTGTAACCGGCCCCAGACCTGTACAATAAATTTGTATCACTTGCCCAAGAGTTACTGGGTTCGTATAATCAACCAATTTGTAATTCACATCAAGAATTGCGCCTTGCTGGGTCACTGTATTAGTTTCAAAAATCGAAGCTGCGGTAGATGCAATTGGAAAGAGAGCAGAATTGTTGCCTACGGTGATAAGTGCATTCGGAGAAGAAGTATTGGTCTCCCACGGAATCTGAAGATTAATCTGAGTAGACGAGACGTAATAAAGAGGCGCTGCAAGGCCATTCACTAAAACTTGAATGCCACCAAGTGTCTTTGGAAGAGTTGCTGGTGCTACAGTGGTCGGCACACCAGGAAAGGTTCCGTAAATCGTTGCTGCCCCGCCAGGAGCCGCCAGACCATATCCAGTCCCACTTACGAGACCTGCAATCGAGTTCTGCGAGAAACTCATCACGGCCATAAAGACCAACATCAAAAACTGCTTCATAATAATAACCTTCCTCACTACATCTTATAAATTTCTATGGCGTCATCAAGGAGCGCCTGAAGTTGTTCTGCCTTATCATACAACAGAAAGGCTTGTTCAAAAAGTTCTGGGTTTGCTTTAGCTTGTTCTGCTTCTTGTCGAATACTTGCAATCTGCTGTTCTAGATGCTGTCTAGCTGTCTGTGTTGCTGCTGCGGTAGCATTCATAATGATTAATCAATGTACATGGAAATTCTTGGAGGAACGCATCCCTCAGGGACATAACAAAAATCGCCGGGACCAAGTTCACCATTCAGTGCTTTGAATAGATCCTTGTCGCCAATGAGTCTTGTCATATTAGACCTAGAGTTTGATCCAATGAAAACAGTGTTATCGTAGGAAATCATAAAAAATTTGGCCGAATGAACTTTGCTCAGAAACATCCGGCCCTCTTTCACGCATTCATCATTCGTAAAAGAAATTTAGCGTTGCAAGTGACGTTGATTGACTATTGCACGGTACGGAAATTCTTTATTGATTCCCAACCAGTTGCACCATGCCTCGAAAGAACCAGCATTGTGGGTATCGAGTGCAATGAGTCCGTCTTGCGGTGCTCTCGGATCGAATAGAAGCTGACGCCCGACACGAGCCATATCCGGCACATTGTCAGAGTAAGCCTTCCAGTATTCAGGACACCAGTCGAGTGCATCACTTACAACAGATGGTACACCTTCGGCAATTCCATCAGCAGTGACCATATTGAACGATTCGGTGTAACTGCCCTGAATCAACAGGTGCATCTTTCTGACGACATCCCTAAACTGCGGCCATGTTGCCCATCCAAGTTCTTTCAGTGTGAAACCAGGAATGCCCTGAGTCATCGCACGAACAGAATTCAAAATTGTGTTTCCGCCGCCTTCGGTCCTTCCACCACTGACCCAAAATTCGGTATCAACTTTGAGTTCTTCGTGAAGTTCTAGTGCTGCACCGGCTGCGCTCATCAAGTTCTTTTGTGGACGAGTTGCACCAAATGCACCGATCTTCAGAACGCCACCGCCATAGACAGGCTTGTTCGGTGACACAGTATAGTCGAGATAGTACATGTTCGGTAGGTAGGTGCAGGGAGCTTGATACGCCTGACGGACCCACAGAATAAACTTGGAAGAATTTCCTGCGATGTTAAAGTTCAACGAACCCAATTCCAGGTCGATGTACTCACGCATCAATTTTACGCCATTTGTGTCGGCCTGTAAGAATCCGACATTGCTGTGACAATTTACAGCAAACTGAACATTGTGATACTTATAGGTAATCGCCTGTAACTCTCTCGTAGGAATCCAGGGCGCAGCGATTTCGACGTGCGTCACTGTAGGATTCTTGTCAAGAAATGCATCAAGGGCTGCGGAGTTCAAGATTGGGAGCACAGTGCATTTGATTCCGTGCTTGTTTAAAATCTTGGCGATGTTGAGGGCTGCTACACCAAGCCCTATGTGGGAAATTCCCGCAAAGGCCGCAAAGTTTTTGTAGCAGAGAACTAGATGAACATTAGGTTGCATTGGATACCGTCAAAGGATGAATTTTTCTCTCTGTCAGTAGTTAGCGTAGCATCGATTTTGGATTTGACAAGTCCGCTTACCACTGGAGACTATTTACACCCATCAACAGCTTGATCATCCAATGTGAGCCGATACCACATTTCCGTTGACAACTTTAAAATTTATCCGAAAAGCGTTGTGGTCATTGTTGAGTGGTTGAAGCCCTGAATGTTCAACTTTTACGATGAAACCTGCCTGCTGTGCTTTGCTTTGTGCTTCGTCGATTCTCATCCCGACATATTGTGAAACGTCCATAATTTTATACCTATTGTGACTGACAGGCTTTCCGCCCCGAATTTTTGGTGTTAGGAAATCCATTATTCCTCGTCGTTAATATCTAGCCAATCGGGAGCTTCCCAGGTTCGGTGAATAACTCTGACGTAGATTACACCTTCTTCTTCGTCAAGATTCCATTCAAGATCATCGCCAACTTCTATGTTCAATTCACGAACTAATCCATCTGGCAGTGTCATCATTCCGTTCGGTTGTATGACACAGGCATATGACCTATTACCAAATCCAGAGTTCACCCAGACACCTAAAATGGGTGGTTCATCATTATCTTCAGTCGGCTCTTCGTCAAAGTCTTCCGGTTCTAGCTCTGCGTAATCTTCAGCCATTTTCTTCCTACCCGAATCACTGACATTTCTGGCAACGGTTCTTTGAGTCTTGGATCGATAACTACACTACCATTTACATTTACGGCTCCGCTCTTCACCAGACGACTGCCCTCTGAGACCGAAGATGCCAAACCCATCAGCACCAAGACTCGATCCAGGCGTGTATTGACCGAATGAAAAACCGGAATTCTTACAACTGGAATATCGACCGGCGCTTCACGATCTGAAAATCTCTTTGTCCATTCAATTTCAGCGGTGTCTGCTTTTGGTTCGTCATGTAACCAATGAACAATTCGCCATGCCAAATATTTCTTAGATTGAAATGGTTGAGGATGCCAGCCACATTTATTTGGAAACAGAACCTCTTGCCATTGGCGCATTACATCATCAGCAATCGACATAACTTTGCTGAACATTTCAAATGGTTCATCCAGCAAACCAATGTGATTACCGAACGACTTGGACATCTTTCGACCGTCCGTACCAAACAACAAAGGAACCGTCGCAATAACCTGAGGTTTCTCACCACGATCATGCATGTACATCCGGCCCATCAGCATGTTGTAAAATTGATCGTTGCCGCCAAGTTCAATATCTACACCTTCTCTGAAAGAGTCATATGCCTGAAGCATGGGGTATAACATCTCATGCATAAAGACCGGAGTGTTTGTTACCTTGCGTTCTTTAAAATCGTCACGGCCACCGATTTGACTGAGGGTGAAATGGGACATGAGACGAATTACATCTTGCATCTTCATCTCGTCAAACCATTCGGCATTCTTTTTGACGACGGTTTTGGTTCGATCCAAAATTTTGAAAGCCTGTGTCATATAGCTCCAGGCGTTCGTATTGATTTCATCGTCAGAAAGCGCAGGCCGAAGCTGATTGCGCCCGGTCGGATCACCAATCGATGCTGTGGTGTTGCCGACGATCATCACAATGGTGTGCCCAGCATCCTGAAATTCACGCATCTTTTTCAACAGCACAGCATGACCAAGATGTAGGTCTGGTGCTGTGGGATCGAATCCGGCTTTCACACGTAACGGATGACCTGACGCAATAAGAGCATCAAACTCCTTTTCGTCGAGGAGTTGCGTAAACCCGGATTTGAGTGATTGTTGCACCCAACTAGTTTAGCATATGAAAATTAATCGTCAACCACTTTACCGCCTCGGATCACTTGTGCATTGAACGTGACTTTGGCAGTTCCGGCGAAAGGACTCATTGGTTGCGGTCGGCCTTCAGAATCGGTAAAGACGGGAAGCTGCCGTACAACTTTTTCGGGGATATCAAGTGTCGTAAAAAGTTCGTCAAAAATTTTCTGGATGCCTTTGTTCAACTCTTCTCTGCTGGCACCGAAAATTTCTTTCTGAAATTTTCCTGGTAGGGCAACATTGGCGACGAATTCCTGGACACCATCTTTGATTCCATAGTCACTAAAACGAACAAGTATCACTTCTCTCATAACTGCATTTAGACAATAAAAAAAGGAGCAGATCCTAAGACCCACTCCCTTTCTAGACATAAGACTGAACAAAAACTATTTTAGGCGACCTGAGTGATCTGCCAGAAATCGTCTGCAAGATTTCCATCAAGCAAGTACTCGAACGGCATGTAGAAGTAACCCTTTGCGCCCCAGAAAGGACCCCAGGAATTACGGACGATGAAAGTACGAGGCGGTGCGCCATTGACTGTCGTGTTGGTTGCATTGTAGCCGACAACCAATACAGCATGTCCACCCAATAGATTTTCAGAAGCAGCAGGCATCGGAACAATTCCGGTTGCTGCTACTTGTGCGCTTTCAAAAGAATCATAGACGCTGAATCCGATCACGAACGGGAAACCCGATGCGAGGCAGGACTGCATTGCGTTCAATTCTTGTGGAACACTTGCGTATTGAATGGCCTTGCTCTTCAAAGCAGTCGTATAGCAAGAGGCCGGTGGCTTCTCAGTGAACTTTGAAGTGTTATAAGGCCATGTTGCTTCCGGTGGGACTCCCCAGGTTGCTACGGCTTTGATGCCATCGCTAAGAGTTGCGCCGGAATCCGAAGATACAGTGCCTTCTTCGACACGCTCATTGTAATAAATGAACAGGCGAGATGGCATGAAAATCGGAAGTTTCAATTTAATCTGATCGTATTCAATTGCGCCTGCGATAGCATTTGCAGTGCATGATCCGAGTTGCTGCTGGTTGTAACAGGCAGGACATCCTGAACGCATGTCTACGAAAGTAGCGATCTTTTCAGGTGCAATCCGTGCTGCGAAGATTCTTTTGCGATGGTCAGGAAGAGACGGCTTCCAGCCATATTTCTTGCCGAGTGGAGAGAGTTTGTTGCTCATGCTGCTATTTAGCAGCATAGAAATCGTTGTCAACTATCAACAACAACCCACCCCACGATGATCATAACAATAGTCTTCCGGTTTTGGATTTAAAATATCATCCAAAACTGCCCAGGCCATCGCCACTCGGAACCAACAATGTTCGGCACCGATAATTTCCATGCTCTCAAATAGCGGCGGCGAGTCCAGACGAAAAGTAATCGCCACTCGGACAGGAACAAAGAAACGTCTTTTGTCAACCCCAAGTTCCGTTGCCAAATCCATCAAAGTTTTCTTGATGGTCTCGGTCGTGAAATCATCTTTGATGGATAAGAGCGCATTTTTGGTTCGCTCCAACACCAAAACAGATTCTTGGATTGTTCCTTTTTTGGCCGGGATCAACAACAACGGATCGTATTCTTTCAGACCGGCGCTCATAATACCAGCTTTCGTTCGATTTCTGCCGCCATACGAAGATCAGTAATTCGCACAATCGGCAACACCCAATTCTGTGTTTCAAGTTTGTACTTGTTCCGGCGAGCTTCTTCCCACTTGCTCAAATCGGTCACGTTGTCAATCCGGTCACAACCTTTGATGCGGCGAGGACGAGCATCGGCGTGTGTCAACGTCATATAATATTCATCGTCGGGCCGTTTTGCACGAGCTACCAATTCGCCTGTAATTGGATTGAACGACGGCAATTCTTTGGACAATACGATAATATCTTCGTACATTTCTTGCCCGAACAGATTCACTATTACCGAAGTTGGAACATAACAATCTTCGACGATATCATGCCCAAGTCCCAACGCTACATGCATAGCGTCGGCGTAACCATAAGTCATCGCAACGTCGAATGCAACACGGCGAACGTGCTCAAAATACCGTTCACCAGTCAGACGGCGGCTCTGCTTACGATGCGCTTCCTTGACCAACCAATACATGCGCTGGACATACGACAGTTCATCAGCATTCAAATACTCAGCCATCGTATTGAAAAATTCTTTACGGTTCATGATTTTTACGCTATCACAGTAGATACATCGTTGTCAATTCTGGGTAGATGTCATGGAGATTCGCTGTGGCTTGAATCGCCAACAATGACGCCATGCAAAATGAGCCATACCAGCATGACCACACCGAGCACATTTCGTTCTCCAATGCTTTCCTGAGACCCCACGAATAACCCACCAGAGATCGTGATACCAGCGATGTACCGAAACTTTATGTGGTTCGCTCATTGTAATCCTAAAGCCTTTCTCATTGCGAATTGTGTTTGCAAGACGCCAGCCTCTTCGCCAACCTCTAATGCATTGGTGAGTAAATCAATGAGCGTATTTCTGTTGATACATCCACTCAACCAAATCTTGTCGTTGAGTGATTTCTGGATACATCCACTCAACCAAAGCAAGAGCCGATGCTACAGTTCTAAGCTCGACATCAGTCATCAACAGGCGATACCCATTCAACCGTTTCCCACTTTCAAGATCCATCACCAGATATTGCATTTTGGATGCTAACGATATACCCGGCTCTTCCCGGTCCAGATTTTCTATCCACGGTTTATCGTCTTTAGTCGTGTTGAAAATGATGTCACCTGCCAACCGAAGAATATCAGCCATCTGGTTTTTCACATGTGCCGAAACTGCATGTAACATCCTAATTTTCCTCGTTATTAAAAATTTGAATTGCCGTAGCGTACTTACGGAACGACAATGAACCACAAGACGAAAATCGCATCGAGACGGTAGCAATCTGTTCAGGACCCTCTTCGAGGAAATTATCCAGATCGGACATTGACGTAAAATCGATCATGAAAGTCATCCCTTGATCCATTTCTTCAGCAACGAATCCGGCAGCGGTTTTTCACCACGAAGCTGCTGTAAATACTGGACGAACACTCCGTCAACCGCCTTGGCATTATTCACATCAGGAATCTTCAATTCCTTTTTTGCATGAAGGCGAGAAAATGATAAATCCCCTGAAGTTGACCAAACTCACCGTTCGTCATTTCAATGGTCTTCAAAGTCTTGGTCCGTGGCATCACGCCTCTGCTTTCAGGGCCTTCTCTAAGCGTTCAATCACCGCTTCCTCTTTAGAGGCATGTTTTCCGATGAGCGCACCATGTTTGATGCCGAGCAGACAGGTTTCGACGATGCTGACATGCCGACGCTTGGCCGATTGGGAAGACGATTTCTTGCTGAGAACTTCGACGGCATTCGCAGCATGAATATCAGCAAGATAAACGGCGAGATTTTTCCAATTGTCCAATTCGATCTTCAGATCTAGAATCTCGTTCTCAGTCATCATGATTATGCTCCGATCTCGATGGTGGGCATTTCCATTCCGGCAGCAAAGCCATGCCGAGTATAAAATGACTTGATAGGGATCATTGCCGTTTTAAAGGACTTTTCAGTACCGTCACCGTTCTGAATGAAATGCATCAGCTTTTTCGCAGATCGAATGGGAGCATTCCAATACGCCCAACCATCACTGCAAAGATTGACTTGATCACGAAAATCGGAGAGGAATTTAGCCGCTTGATAAGTGGGTGTGTCTGGACGATATTTACGAACAGCACTATCGATTTCGTTTTCATTCATGTAGTTCATAAGAAGATTCTATCAAATGGATGGTGTCATGTCAAGAGAAGATGTATCTTTTTTTAGAAACGCCAAAAATGAACTGGAATTGGCGTTTCGGCAATGAAAGTTTCGACTGCATTTTTAACAGCAAGAAGTGTTTCTTGGTCATGTGGCTCTGGAGAAAGCCAGTATTCACGAATGATTTCACGTATCAGGTTTCATAGTACCATATTACCAGAACCTAAATTCATTGTCAATAGATGTAACTAATTTCTATGTTCGTCGAAAAACAATTTTTGACTGATTATTGGCATAAGCTTTTCAAGGGCAACAGGAGAAATTCTATCAATGAGATCATATTCTGTGCCGACGAGAGCGCCAAATTCGACTTCATAACTCTCGTAACCGCTTAAGTATCTAATGTATACGTAATCCACCTTCGGTGACTTCGTAACTCGAAAACGAACACCATCACCCATTGAAACAGGTGTCTGAGCACCCCACATTTTAAAAATTGTATTATTACGGGGATTCGTGATGAAATCTTCAATTGAACTAGTAAACTTTGTCTTCATGCCGTCCTTGGTTAGCTGATCCGATGGTCCCCGGAGGGCCTGGATACACACCTTGGAAGGCGGAAAACAATTGGCGATATGAGGGGTCTGGGATTCGTCCGAAGACGTTTTGGAGGGTGACCGCCTCAAGAATACTCTCTTAGTGTACTACAGAAACTTAAAGATTTTCTTTCGCTTCACTTGATATTGTAGCGATTTTCTCAGCGATGTCAAGCAACCCTGTAATCCGTGGTATTTGCACCTTTTCCACCGGAACCATTACAAGGTTTGCAAAGTGGCTGAATGTTGCTGATAAACCCGGTCCCACCTTTGATGATAGGAATAACGTGGTCGGCCTCAAGAGCCTCATCTAGCTCTGATTCATGTCGTCCACAACATAAACATCGATGGTCGTATTGAATTTTAAGTTCTCGCCATTCCTTTGCTGTGAAGCTGCCGCCATTTTGTTCTTCACGCAACCTCCGCTTATTTCGCTCTGCTACGAGTGCTGCATGAATAACGTGTTTATTCTTAGGATCATCCCAATAACGTTTTTGTGATTGCCGGATTTTGATCCGATTGTTCGTATAATATTTTCTCGAAAATTTCTTTCCATTCAACTGGAAGTACTCTTTATAGCAGGTCACACAATTTCCGCTGACCGGCCAATTTTCGTGGTCCGGGTTTTCTTTTGAAAGATTTAGCACCACTCTAAATACTTTCTCAGGTGACCAACACAGATGCCATTCAATCCCGTAATCGGAGCATACCAGAACCAGCCGACCGATATCAACTTTTTAAACACGCACCGCTTTCGTGTGATTCTGCGGCGCTGTCCTAATGTCGTCTATTGGGTTCAGGAATGCAACCTGCCTGCTATGGGAATGGGCAACGCCGTACAGCCGACACCGTTCGTCGATGTGCCACGTCCCGGCGACAAGATTCGGTACGAAGATTTTACGATGTCGTTTCCAGTCGATCAGGACATGATGAACTATCGAGAAATCGGAGATTGGATGGTCGGCCTTGGATTCCCTCAAGAGTTTGGACAGTATGCAGACCTCAAATCTTCTTATGATGGCATCTATTCGGATATCTGGCTCTTGATTTTAGATTCGGACAACAATGTGGCGCATACCGTCAAATTTATTGGTGCTTTCCCTACCTATCTTTCGCAAATTCAGTTTACGACGACGGTCTCCGATACGATCATTCCAATGGTCTCGGCAACATTCAAATATGCGTACTGGTCGCTGGACGATGTGAACGCTGGATCTTCGACCGTGACGCTTGGTGATTTCGTCCAGTAGCCATTTGCGAGATTTTGTGGTAGACTTTTAGGCGTATGAGATCGTTCAAAGAAATGTGCGCTGAAATCATAGCTGAAGCCGTAGAACCTCTGACCGAAGCGTCTGTCGAAAAAACCGTCACCATCTTACGTGGAATCTCAGGTGCAGGCAAGAGCACGTACACGGCGAAGCATTTTCCTGATGCTGTCATATGCAGTGCTGATCATTATTTTGGTCATGGTGCCGACTACAAGTTCGACGGTAGCAAACTCGGCAAAGCGCACGATCAATGTTTCCAGTTGTTCATGACGGCCTGCAACTCCGGGAAACCGAGCATTGTCGTCGATAATACGAACACCACTTTGCGAGAGTTTTTACGTTACGTCGAATTTGCAAAGAGCCGTGGATACAAAGTCGATGTCGTTCGTTTGGTGGTTGATCCTAAGATTGCCGCCAAGCGCAATGTTCATGGCGTTCCGGCTGAAAAGGTCCAACAAATGCAGAATCGTTTCCAGGATTATCGTGGTGAGACCGTAGTCCACAACAACTAAACGAACAGGCTATCATTCAACTGGTCGGAATGGAAAGTAAGTTAGCGGCAGGCCCCGTCAGAAATACCAGTGCGAAGCGTTGCGAAACCTGTTCTCTACTAGACAAAATCTGATTCCATGATGTAATGGGATCATGCACATTGACGATCTCATGGCGATGATTGACGCTGATGTCGGTGTTCCATTGCGCCGTGATCATGTCGAATGGGAATCCAGTAGGACCCAGGCGTTACATCAAAAGTATCGCAAGATTCTCTATTACGAAAAAGTCGAACTGGATCGAATGAAAGCGGCGATTGATCCGCTACGTAAACTCAAGCGTGACTATTACAGCGGCAAGAGTGAAAAGCCCTCGCCTCTGAAGCCTGACACCAAACTCAAAATCACTACAGAAGAGACGACGGCATCCAAGCGTGTCATCAAAGACGAACTAAGTTTCTGGGTAGACTGTGATCCAGATGTCATCGCCGCCCGAGACCTCGTTTCTCAGCAGGCGGAAAAAGTAGAGCTTATCAAAGACACTCTTGACGACATCAGAAAGAGATCCTTCAGTTTAAGTACAATTTTGAATTCGCAACGGTTTAAACATGGTCTGGAAAATTTGGGCCAAGTGATTGACATGAGCGATCCTGATTACGAAAGATGACTAGCCCTATGATTGATGTCGAAGAAATATTTGCCGTCTGTGCTCAAGAGTTCCCAGATGTCGAAAAGCGAGTCTTCAGCGAGCCTGATTTTTTAAAGAATGACGGCAAATACAATTCTAAAAATGAATGGGAAAGATTATGGGAAACACATCATCATCGTGATGCCGTGGTAGAGCATAAAGAAACGGCAGATAAAATTGTGGAGATCAGCACCCATGATATTTTCTTTCGTTCTAACATAGGCAAAGGTTCCAAAGGAGAACAAAAGCGAGCTATTGAACCGTGGAAGTATGCGTACAGCTACAAGTCCACATCAAGTAACAAAAAGTATCGGTGTGTCGGCGGTCCTCTCGATGGGAAATATTCGACCATTGGAGCCGACAAAAATTACGTCAGCTATAACTGTTCCGCCAATTCTCGTTATGGCAAAAAGAAGTATCCAACCGGAATGCTGATTCATACGAGTTTATTAGGAGTCAAATGAAAATACCTGTCAAATTGAATAAAGAAAAGCAAGCTAAGTTCGACATATTGGTGGCGCAACTGATTGAAGAAGGATTTGATGTTGCTCTGAACAATCAACAACAAACTGTCACATTTTATCTAAATCATACTGACTCGATGTATTCTCTCAATCTACACGCCGATGGAACCTGGACATTAGAATGATCGATCCAGAAGATGTATTTCGAGTTTGCGCTGAAGAGAGAATCATTCCAACTCTCAATCGTGAACCTGTGTATTTCATTACCGAAGAACTGTTCAAGCATCGAATGGAGTGTGCCAGCTATGGAACAGATCGCATACCAGAAGTGACGGATGACGACGTAGAAAAGATGGTGAAACAGTTAATCAAGAAAGGCCAAAAATAGTGCCTCTACATAGTATTAGTGTCAGATATTCTTCACATCTCGAAGGCCAACGAGACCTATATTCGTCTCAAAGCCGACCGTCATATTTTGATGGAGCTTTGGGATCATTTTTCCTATCCACATCCTAATGCTGCATTCATTCCTGCGTTCAGAGAAAAGCGCTGGGATGGCAAAGTTCGTCTCCTCGATTTACGATCTGGCAAGCTCCCTCTCGGTCTTCATCTCCTAGTCAAAGAATACTGCGATCAGATGGGATACGAAGTTTCCTATGAGGACCCTATTGACGTAGAAAATCCCTTCTCTGTCGAAGAGTTCCGGCGCATGATCGAAGCTCTCAAGCCTTCTACCGAAATCGAAGGCGTCCGGGAGATGATCGTTCCACATGATTTCCAGGAACGTGGCATCATTCATGCGATCCAAGCCAATCGATCCCTTCTCTTGAGCGCAACCGCCAGCGGCAAGTCTTTCATGATTTACGTTCTGCTGCGCTATTACCTCGCCAGGACCAAAGGAAAAATTTTGATCATTGTTCCGACCACTGCTTTGGTAAGTCAACTTTACGATGATTTTATCGACTATGCCCATTACGTAGATTTCAATGTCGAAGCCAACTGTCACAAGGTCTACGATGGCGGCGAGAAGCGTACAGACAAACGTGTGACGATTTCTACGTGGCAGGCGTTAGCAGTGAAGGAGCGCCTCCCTAAAGAGATCCTGGACGAACTGAAGGCTGAAAAGACACCGGCACAGGTCAAGGCCATCGTCAAGAAGTGGAACAAGCAAGCTCCGTACATTTTGGAAGAAGAGTTCTTTCACGAGTTCAAAGTGGTCTTCGGCGACGAATGCCACAAATTTTCTTCGCAAGATCCAGGTGGCGGCGGTGAGCTAGAAGAAATCATGTCGAAACTGATCAATGCCCGTTATCGGATCGGGACGACAGGAACACTCAGGGACGCCAAAATTCATCACATGGTTCTCGAAGGTATTTTCGGCAAGGTCTACAAGGTTGTCACCACCAGAGAATTGATCGACCAGAAGAAGGCCGCAGAGCTTTACATCAAGTGTCTACAATTTCAGTATTCAGATGCAGAGCGGAAGATGATGAAGAAAAAATCCTATCCCGAAGAGATGGAATTTCTTCAGTCACATCAACATCGTAATCGGTTCGTCAGAGATCTCGCTTTGTCGCTGGACGGGAATACATTGGTCCTGTTTGAAAAGATCGACAAACACGGCAAAATTTTGTTCGACATGATCAAGGACAACATTGCGCCGGGAAGAAAACTGTTTTTTGTCTATGGAAAAACGCCGACCGAAGATCGCAATCAGGTTCGGAAAATCACAGAAGGGGAAAAGGACGCCATTATCGTTGCCTCTTATGGAACGTTTGCCGAAGGCGTAAATATTCGCAACATTAATAGCATCATTTTTGCTTCACCGACCAAGGCAAAAGTCCGGGTACTCCAGTCGATTGGTCGTGGCTTACGCCTGTCCCGGAGGAAGACGATGGTGACCCTGTACGATTTGGCCGACGATCTGTCTATTTGGAACAAAAGTGGAACGATGGTTCATGATAACTATTCGCTCCAGCACTTTACGGAAAGGATCAATTTTTACAACACCGAGCAGTTCGATTACAAGCTGTACAAATGTTGGTTGGAGCCGAATGAAGTTCAAGGACTATCAGGAACATAAAGAGGAAATCTCAATCCGATTGATAAAGTTGGTAAGCGGCGAAAGCATCATCTGTCGAGCGCCGGAATGTGAAGGATCGCTGCTGACGATTTTCTGTCCAATGCAGGTGACCGAGATCAGTACGACGGACCTTTCGACCAATGAAAGCATCTATCTGATGACGCCCTGGATTCCGTTCGCTGTCGATCAGACATTGCAACTAAATAAAACCACCATCATGCTGCTTACGGAAGTGCATGAAGATATGGCGCAAGCGTACCTGGAGCGGGTCGATGTATTTGTGAATGGAGGAGAAGAAGAAACAGAAGAACCGCAGAGAGTGCTAAAAGAACGTCGGCTTTGCAAACATCAGCGATCTACCAGTATGGATGCGGATGAAGAAACGGAGCCGCCAACGAACCAAAAAGCACGATCCCGAAGAAAATCAAAATCAACTTGATGATCAGGATCGCCACAAGGACTTTGACCATAAACCAGACGAATTTGGTGATGCCAACTGCGCCTTTGGCGGCAAGATAGATCACCGCAATTAGTATCAAAAGAAAGAAAAAAGGCATACGAGCACACAGTACCATGTTTAGATGTAGATGTCAAGTTGACAGATCCAGAAAGCATGGTGAAATAGACACATGACGGCACAGCACCAGTTTCAGCAAAAGCGTGGTTCCAGGCCGTTAAATTTGGAGAACCACAGAAAGGATGACAGATACCAAAGAACTAGAAATTACGCCACCCAAAAAGGCTACGACTCACTACGTTGACAACAAGAAATTATTTGCTGCACTAGTCGAATGGCAGAAGGATTTAAAGCGAGCGCACCGGAAGAAAGAACCGAAGCCGCAACTTCCCGAATACGTCGCCGAGTGCATGATGAAGATGGCGAATCGACTTTCTCAGAAGGCCGGATTCGTGAACTATACGTATCGAGAAGACATGGTAGGCGATGCCCTCGAATCATGTCTACGTTATATTCACAATTTCAATCCTGCAAAAAGTAACAACGCCTTTGCTTACATTACGCAAATTATTCATAATGCATTTATTAGGAGAATCCAGAAAGAACAGAAGCAGCTTTACGTCAAAATGCGTATTGTAGACGATGCTGACTTCGTAGGTTCGTATGAAAGGCAGGAAGGAGACTCGACACAGTACAACAACTCTTATGTGACTTATCTACAGGAAAATAAGGGCGACGTGATTTCCAAATTTGAAAGTTGGAAAGAGTCGAAGAAGACCAAGGCAAATGCAAAGAAGAAAGAGGCAAAGCTGCTGGCTGGATTGTTTGTCGAAGAAGAGCCAGATGCAGCGGTTGTCGTGACAGTTACACCGAAAAAGAAAAAAGCGAAGGTAGCAAAGGCAAAGAAATGATCACAATTGATTACATCATCAGCGATATTGAAAGGCAGGACGGAAAGGTTTTGTTGTGGTTGACACGTCCGTTCGGGCCGATCCCAGAAGAACAAGCGGGAGATCTGAAGGAAGGCGACGAGATGACCATTAACATTGCATTCCCCGGCGACATTCCACCAGATGCACCCACTGACGAAAACCAATTGAATTTGTTCGACGGGCATGAAGTTGTAAGCGACAATGGTGAGACTGTCCTAAGGGAAGAATGCGAACATGGAATTTACTCCTGAGTTTATTGCAGCAGCGAAGAAGGCGGCAAAAGAGACTGCCGACAGTTTCACTCTTCTTAATGCACCAAAGGCCGATCCGTTGGCTTTATTTCCTTCTGAAAACGAAGTATCTGAAGAAGAAGAAAAAGTACTGGCAATCATCAAAGAGATAGAACAAGTACCGAGTGCTTACGACAGGATAAATCATCGGCGACTAATCAACTCGATCACAGAGTTTGTTCGACACGCTTTAATAGAGTCATTGTTTGAATATCCAGAAGATATTCCGCCGTTTGTAACTCGTATGATCGGTCTTTATCTTGATCATCTTCAAGAAAAGGAATCAATAGAAAGCTATTCGGTAGTCTGTGACACACGAAACAACACCGATGGAGTATATGACACGACCGAATTGGTGGTCGATGTCTACATTACGCCGACCAAGGCGATGGAATACATTCAACTCAATTTTGTTCTGACCGAAAAGGGTGTTGGATTTGATGAAGTCACCGGATCGTTTGACAGCGAATCTGATGGTTCTGAATATGACAACGGTCTAGATTGGCCGAATGATTTTTGTCCCGAATACGAATGACTTCCGATAACGACCAATACGAAGTAACAGCAGTCAGTGATCATAGACGATGCTTCTCGAAGTTCATCTTTGACATGACGAACGTCGAAGGCTCTCCCGGCATCGGCTGCACCTGCAAGACAGACACAATAGAGACACGAATTGTCGGTACACAGTCATATCGTAACTGGCAATTCCCAAAGGGCCGCAACCCGTTCAAGGTTGGTCAGATTGTCACACTTGAAAATTTGAAGACTGGTCGAACCACCGGAGCCATTCAAGAAGCTGAGGCGAAGTTAGCAGAACGCCGCAAGAAAATACAACAGGATAAGGAAGCTGAGAAAGGGAAGTCATGACAAGAGAACTGAGAAGGAAGTTGATAAAGGCAGCACATGAGAAGTATGTGGCAGCACGCTCTGAGTTATACAGAAAATGTCATGAAGAACTGATGGCAATTAAGGACGAAATTTACGCTCCGCTTGACCTTATAGAAATCGATGATAAGCTGGTTTTGAGCAGGAAGCCCACCCGATGGCGTAGTAACGGTAATGATGACATCTGCAACATAGGAGAACTATGTCTACGTCATCATCAAGAGCCGAAGAACTGCGAGAGGCTTACGAATTACTCTCTCAACACGCCCGATTTAGCAAGAAATTCTTCACTGATCAATACACAAAATTTGGCATGAGAGGCATCAGACAGTTGATTGCTTTACTTGTGTTATGAATTACCACATGAACAGAGTGAAGGCTGTTGAAAAAGGAGAGCACTGTTACGAGGGCAACCCTTGTAAATACGGACACACACTCAAAAGTATTGGGAAGCGGGATCGTTGTATCCCATGCAGGCAAAAGGATGAAAAACAACGAAACTCCACTGAGAAAGCTCGTAAACGAAGAAGTGAGGCCCAACGTCGATTCCGACGAACTGAACACGGCCAAGTCTATTTCAAAATCCTAGAGAAATCATTAGAACGTCGTGAAAGAAAACGGGCAAGAGAACAAACCGCCGACAGTAGAGAGAAGAAACGCCATTATCACAGAAAAGCAAAATACGGTATTGATCGACAAAATTTTGAGATGTGGTTAGCAATTCAAGAACATGTATGTCCAATTTGTCGGGAACCCTTGTATGAGGGTGTAACCGGAAGTGAGCAGTTGTGTGTAGATCATGATCACAATTGTTGTCCAGGAAATCATACTTGTGGAAAATGTGTTCGTGGATTTTTGCATCGACGCTGTAATACTCTTTTGGGATTGACAGAAAAATATCCAGGAACATGGAGTGAAAACACTAGGCGATATTTGACTAGCAAAGGGATGGGTAGAATTATATGACCTATCGTTGTTATCTCATCACGAATACAGTGAATCGCAAGCAATACGTCGGGTACACCAAGTATTCACTCATCACTCGTCTAACGGCACACTTTTCTAAAGCTAAGACTGGTAGCCCCTCGACACTTCATGCAGCGATGCGGAAGTATGGCCGGGAGTCATTCAAGATTGAATTACTGTCCTTATCTAGAAGTCTTGATAGAGTAAGGTTCCGTGAACGGGGTTGGATCAAGACTTATAATACTTTCGACCAAGGATATAACATGTCCATTGGTGGAGAAACGTCGGCTCCTTCCACTAAAGTCTATTCTGAAGTGCGTCGTCAAAAAATAGCTGCTAGAACGAAAGCATATTGGGCATCAGAAGAAGGTCAAGCAAAACGAAGGCGTCTCCAAATACGAAATAGACGTATTCAATCTAATCGGATGAAGGTTCGTTGGGCAAATCCTACTGAAGCTCAACTGAAGGCACGTCGTCCAGGCCGACCCAAAGGTTCAAAAAACATCTGGCCGCTTCCATTTAAGTGCAAGCCAGTACAACACAACGATAAAATTTACAACAGCGCCAAAGAAGCCGCCGTAGAGTTTGGAGTAGTCGTTAGGACAATCCATGCTTGGTGTGCGGCCCATAAGAATGGCTGGAGACATCCTTGGAAATAGCATTGATCGGAGACACACACGCAGGGCATAAGAACGATAGCCTTCTGTTTCAGGACTACTTCAAGCGCTTTTACGATCAGGTGTTTTTTCCTGAATTGGAAAAGCGTAGTATCTCAACCATTATCCATGTGGGGGACGTATTTGACCGCCGTAAGTATGTCAATTTTCATATTCTTCAGCGAACGAGAGTTGATTTCTTGGAAAAATTGGCCGACTACGATACCCATTTCCTTTGTGGGAATCATGACGTTTATTTTAGGGACTCCAATGAGACAAATGCCTTAAGAGAGCTTGTCTATGGACGCTATTCTAAGATTCACATCTACGAAGAGCCACAGGAGCTTGTCATTGATGGTCTAAAAATCCTGCTTATGCCGTGGCTCAATCCTACGAACATGGACACTGGTCTCAGCATGATCGAACGTAGCACTGCATCGGTTTTGATGGGTCATTTAGAAATTGCTGGGTTCAAATTTGATCAGACTCAGGTGTGTGAGCATGGAATGGACAAGAACATTTTCGGCAAATTCAAGAAGGTGTTTTCCGGTCACTTCCATCATGCCTCAGAAGAAGGTCCGATCCGTTATCTTGGTGCGCCCTACGAATACACCTTTGCAGATCTGAACGATCCCAAAGGCTTCTACATCTTTGACACCGATACTTTAGAGCTTGAGTTCATTCAGAATCCAGAGCGAATGTTCTATCGAGTGATCTATGACGACCGGGAAGAAGATGCCGCCGAGAAGTTGCTGGGAATGGACTTCAGTGAGTTTGAAGGCAAGATGGTTCGGATCATTGTGCCATACAAGAACAATCCGGTCCTGTACGAGCAGTGGATCGACAAGCTGATTCAGAACAATCCATCTGAGTGGTCCATCAAGGAACAACTGTCTCTTGAAGTGGATGGCGAAATCGAAGAGATGATGTTCGAGGAATTCAAGGTTGAAGGTGGTCAGGTCGTTCATGGCGGCACCGCTGAGATCCTGGACAAGTACATTGATGCTCTAGAAACCGATGTGAATAAAGACCGGCTTAAGGGTGTGCTGAGAGAATTGTTGGTCGAGGCTACGGCGTCTGTAAGTTGACAAAAACCTGCTCCGTGGTGTAATAGGTCTATGAGTAAGATGCCTGACGTGCTCCGGGAATTTTTGTGGTCTTTGACAGAAGCCGAAGCGAACGAAATTCTGGACTGGATGGCAGCTACTCCACAGGTTGCACGAGGCAGTCAAATCACGGATATTGTGTACCGAGAGCCGATCAAGCAGGTTACGCAAGTGAATTATCCATATGTGCCTGTCGCCGACCCATACTACAGTCATGAGTGTGTTCAGTGTTGGTTGCCGAAGTACTTGTGCATGTGTCCAGGAAAATAATATGAGTCATCAAACATACGTCGCCGGGTTCCTCTTCGACAGCACCTATGAGCACGTCGCCCTGATCAAAAAAGAGAAACCAGCATGGCAGAAGGGAAAGTTGAATGGTATCGGCGGAAAGATTGAGCCGGGTGAAACTTCTATTGATGCCATGCGCCGAGAGTTCAGGGAAGAGACCGGAGTTGACATTCAAGAATGGAACCAATACATTCAACTTTCGGGTGATGAATTTGCTGTCGAATTCTTTTACGCCATCGGTGATCCTTTCCTAGTCCAGACGACTACGGAAGAAGTGGTGAACGTCTATGCCACCGGCTACTTGCCTCAGCTTGATACTATTCCAAATTTGCAGTGGCTCATCCCAATGGCAATGACGATGGAATTTGAATCGGCTGGAAAGTTTTTGATGAAAGAGATCCCAAAAGTCCAGGTAGGAAATTAATATGGAATGTAAACACACCGACGAACACATTTGCGACTGTCCGTGTCATGCGACGACTGAGACCGGCGAACCAGCCGTCCTCCACATGATCCCTTGCTGTGACATCTGTAGCGTCTGCAAGCGGTACATCGACCAGTACAAGAGCGTATCCATCAACGCATGAGAACATTCCGAGTGCGGGGAGATCGCAAAGACTGTACGTATGATTTATGGAAGCACCTGCCTATTAACGATGGTGACACATTACAATTTGATGATGGTGACTCTCAATTTATAGCTGGCTATGGCTGGAAGTTCACACCAATAAATCGTAATTTTGTAGTTTCGGTTCCGTTTCACATCATCCAACAACTTCAACAACAATGACAATGCGCCGATGCCCTGCATGTAAACAGGATAAAGAAGATACGTTGGATAACTTTTATAAGAGAACTGGAACGAGTAGAGTACATACCTACTGTAAACCATGTTATGCAGCGAGAGGAGTGGCTTATAGAAAGACAGTCAAAGACACCCCGGAGTTTAAATCGAAACGCAGATTTGAGCAAAGAAAACGTAGGATGGGAATCGATAAAGATACTTTTTGGAAGATGTTTGAATTTCAATCGGGTATTTGTCCTATATGTAAATTATCGTTAGAAGAAGGTACAGGAAAGGTTCATGTAGATCATGATCACAAGACTGGGAAAATACGAGATTTATTGTGTCGCCGATGCAATATCATGATAGGGTTGGCACAAGACAATCGTGAAATTCTAGCGGCAGCGATTCGATATTTGGAGAAACATGATTGTATTTAAAGAACTGTCTTGGCGAAATTTTTTGAGCACTGGTAATGTGCCAACAGTAATCCGGCTCAATACATCACCAACCACACTTATTCTTGGATATAACGGTTCTGGCAAATCAACTTTTCTTGATGCAATTTGTTACGCACTGTTCAAGAAGCCATTCCGCAAGATCAAGAAAGATCAGATCGTCAACACTATCAACGGCAGTGATTGTGAAGTCAGGATTGATTTCTCTATTGGCACCCATGACTATACTGTGCGCCGGGGAATCAAGCCTGACTTCTTTGAGATCATCATGCCGGATGGAGAACCACGTAAGAAGGCCGCAGGAGCCAAGGACGATCAGGCATTCTTGGAAGAAGACATTCTGAAGGTCAACTACGAATCGTTTACTCAGGTCGTCATTCTCGGTAATGCTGCCTACACGCCTTTCATGCAGTTGAAGGCAGCACAACGGAGAGAATTCATCGAGCACATTCTAGACATCGGTGTCTTCAGTAGCATGAACGAAATTCTGAAGAAGAAGCAGACCACGGTCACAACTTCTTTGGCAACGCTCAACAAAGACATTGATCTTCAAAAAGAAAAGCTCACTCTGGTCAAGGGCTTCATCGACAAGTTGGAAGCAGATCGAAAGAAGGCCAATAAAAATATCATCGCTCAGATGGCCGAACAGAATGCCATCATCGACGAATTGGAGCCGGTCGCTGATAATCTACAAAAAGAAATCACGGCGTTGCATGAACAGTTGCAATCGAAGACAAAGGAATTGAACGCTGCTTCGGTGAAAGAAATTGATGCACTTACCGATCAGATGGAAGATAGTCTGGATGCGCTTCGGGAAAAGATCGTCGATACGTCTGCCATTGAGAACCGGCTTCGTACTATGTCTCCACTGCGTACCGGCATTCTGAACAACATCAAGAATACCAAGGCGTCTATTTTATTTTACGAAGACAATGACTCCTGCAAGACCTGTAAGCAAGGTATTGAACAACAGTTTCGGTCGAACATCATTGAGCAAAAGCAAAAACAGATTGAAGAGTACGAAGTCGGTCTCGCCAAGTTGGACAAAGAAGTAGAAAAGCAACAAGCACGTCTTACCGAACTGAACGAAAGCAATCGTAAGTTAGAAGAGCAAATTAGTAAGGCTCAATCGGCACATCAAGTCACTGTCCGTAAGATGATGCATGAGAATACGGCGAACATTGCGGAGATGACGGCAGAGTTACAGGCTGATCTCAAATTTCTCAATGCCAAACATAGCACACACTCTGCAACCCTTAGTGGCGCACGTCAACTCGTAAAGAAGATGGAGGCCGACAAGAAGGCAGCGGAGTCATCCAAGAACATCGACGAACAGTACAAGAAACGTGACGAAATTGTAGAAAAGGCCGATAAGCTAGAATCGACCAAGGCAGATGCAATCGAGACCCGGCATTTTTATGAGATCGCCGCCGTCCTGTTGAAAGATTCCGGCATCAAGGCAGCGATCATCAAGCAGTATTTGCCGATGATCAATAAGCTGGTCAATAAGTATCTGGTCGAGCTTGACTTTTATTTGCTGTTTGCCCTGGACGAAAATTTCGACGAGACATTCAAGAGTCGGCATCGGGACACGCTTCAGTATTATTCATTTTCTGAAGGTGAGAAACTCCGTATCGACTTAGCGTTGCTGTTTTGTTGGAGAGACATTGCCAGGATGAAAAATTCCTGTGCTTGTAATTTGCTAATTTTAGACGAAGTAATAGACGGTTCAATGGATCACAATGGAACCGATTTTTTCATCAAATTGATCAATGAGCTTGGAACTGGTTCTAATGTATTCGTGATTTCGCACAAACAAGACTCGTCGCTAGATAAGTTTAAAGATGTTTTGCGTTTTGAAAAGGTGAAAAATTTCAGTCAGTTGGCGGTGAATCTATGAAAATGAAAGAATGTCCGACATGTGAAGGTGAGAAGACAGAGCCTTGTGAATTGTGTGATGGCAGCGGAACCTGTCAGCACTGTAATGATGGTCAGTGTCCCGATTGCTACGGCGACGGATACCAAGACTGTTTTGAATGTGACGGGGAAGGTCAGGTCGAAGATGACGATGCACCAGAGGAAGACGAAGAAAGTGAATGAATGCCTTGATTTTCGAGATAAGCCACTGAAGAAAGGCGATTGGGTGATTCGGGCCGTCAGCTATGGGTCAACCAGCGCATGGCTTGTCTATTCTCGTCTTGAAGAAGATCCTCAACCAAATCCGAAAAAGGGTGGCTGGGCCTTTTGGATCAGGACTTATAGGCACGGTATTTTTGGTGGACGAGGTAAGGCAGAAAATCATACCACCATGATTCGTATTGAAGAATCTGAAGTTCCAAAAGAAATTTTAGAAGCGGCATCGAAGTTATAAGTACGGATATGACCCTACAAGAGAAAATTGAAACCAGGACTGCTCGGATCGGAATCATTGGTCTTGGGTATGTCGGCTTGCCTCTCGCCGTCGAATTTGGAAAGGCCGGATTTCATGTACATGGATTTGATCTTGACGAGGAAAAGGTTACCAACATCAAGACTGGATTTAATTATATTCCTGATGTCGATCCAGACGAACTTCGTAAGCTGTGTGATGCACATTTTGAAAACGTCAATCAAAGACCACAACTGGGCGGAAGTTTGACGGCATCTTCAGTCTTTACTCCTTTAGCTGACATGGACGCAGTGATTATTTGTGTTCCTACTCCGCTCAAAAAGACAAAAGATCCCGATATTCAATACATTGTTGCGGCCTGTGAATCGATTGCACGACATCTTCATTCGCCGATGCTGATTTCTCTTGAATCCTCGACCTATCCTGGGACCACGGATGAATTGATGTTGCCGATGTTCCAACGAGAAGGATTTGAAGTCGGCAAGGATTTCTTCTTGTGCTTCTCGCCGGAAAGAGTCGATCCGGGCAACAAAGATTTTCATACCAAAAACATTCCCAAGGTCATCGGCGGTATCACTCCAGAATGCACTAGACTGGGCCAACTGTTGTATGAAACTGCCATTCAGACGATCATTCCGGTCCAAGGCACACGCACGGCAGAGATGGTGAAGCTGCTTGAGAACACATTCCGCATGGTCAATATCGGATTGGTCAACGAACTGGCGATCATGTGCGACAAGATGAACATCAACATCTGGGAAGTGATCGATGCCGCAAAGACCAAGCCATTCGGGTTCATGCCTTTCTATCCAGGTCCAGGTCTTGGTGGTCATTGTATTCCTATTGATCCGTTTTATTTTTCCTGGAAGGCCAAGCAATATGGATGTGAACCACGCTTCATTGAGACAGCAGGCTACGCCAACGCTCAGATGCCTCACTATGTCGTCCAGAAGGTCCAGGACGCATTGAACAAAGAGAAGAAGGCTATCAATGGGTCCAAGATTCTGATCCTAGGAATGGCGTACAAACGTGACATTGACGACGTGCGTGAATCCCCGGCGCTTGACGTTGCTCATTTACTATTGGACAAGGGCGCAGAGCTTCAATATTTCGACATGTACATTCCTAAAGCTAGGGTGAATGGATATCATCTGGAAAGCCTTAGAGTTGATCAAATTGACGATGCCGTAGATAACGCAGATTGCATCGTCATTACCACCGATCACAGCTACATGGATTACAAAGATGTGGTCGAGCACTGCAAACTGATTGTCGATACCAGGAACGCTTTGAAAGGATTGAATGATCCTAAAATTGTTCGGATATGAAAAAAAGAGAAGATTTTTGGATCAATGCCGTAGAATTGTTAGAAACTTGACAGATCCCAAAATCGTGCGAATCTAGTTGTCATGGAAAAGGTGAAGATTTTTAGTCATTGTGATTTTCTGGAAAAACAGGTCAATGATTGGATTGCTGCAACAAAACCTAAAATTACGAGGGTCTTGCAGACACAAGCAGGAGACTATGGTACTTACGTCATTCTGACCATCTTTTACGAGGACACGGTGGATACGATGCAGGATGAGCTTTACCGCTCCGACATAAGAAGAGCATATATTCCACCCAGCATTATGGATTTGGAAGTAAATGTGTGATAGAACTTTCTGAAGCTCATTTTGTCGAAGTGCTTGAGGCGCTCCATCGTGATCAGACCGGCCTTGCTGATGCTTTGCTGGCCGTCAGGAAACTTGCACTGTCCCGATCATGGATTGTAGAAGGCCGTGGTAGCTACGAATGGGATGATGATCGCTACCAAGAGGAATTTGGAGCCTTTCTTACAGAAATAGTTGAGGAAATTGACAAGGCTCTCCATAAAAGCAGTCGAGCGCATCAAATTTGCTGTGGAACTTATCGGCATCTAGCAATTCATGATAAAGGTCCGGTCCAGATGAGATTAAATTTTGGGATGGCAGCGTATGAAGATTATGCGGACTTCGTAGAGCATGTCATCAAGGTGTCCTCACTTGAAGTTTGAATATAAAACAGTTCCGTCTAATTGGATGTATCGAGAGCAGTGGCTTGACCTTTTAAACAAGGAAGGTCAAGATGGATGGGAAATTGTAGAAACTCGCCAAGGTCCATCTGGGTTTTTGACTTTCAAGAGGCAGATCGACGAAGGAATATGGGATACCACAAAGTAGAGATTAAAAGAGGCGTTCTTGGAGAGATCAGTAAAATCCAGGAAGAGCTTGACGAACTACAAGACGCTGAAGGGCAGCATGTTCGTCTTTTGATGTTGTGTGAACTGGCGGATTTGGTAGGAGCCATTGACCACTATCTCAGAGTAAATTTTCCAGATTGGGGCATTAACGATTTGCATCATATGGCATTGCTTACACAAGAGCACAAAGAGGGGAGATGAGTAGAACAATTAACGATCACGTAGTACAGGGCGATACTGCTCGACAATTAATCATTGAAGTCTTGGATGAACCCGGACAAGGCGGCGCAAATCATTTGTACGCTATTAGGAATGGCCTAGATTTTTTGTGCAGCGTCAGATTTCAAAATGGTCCGATTAAGGAATTTGGTGTGAATGGCATCACTCAAGAAGCGTTGTTGGCAATCGTCATCGACCGGCTGCGTTGTTTTCAGGCAGGACCGTTCGCCGGGGAACACAATGCCATTGCTCTTGAAAAGTGTGAAGATGCCCTGAATCACTTACAGGCACGAACCAGAGATCGTATTGCTCGTGGTGTCGAAGGAACAAGCACAAAATGATGAAACACTGCATGATCGATTATGGCTTGGTAGGACAGGCTCAGACGTTCTATAAGGCGTTGGGATACATTAACCTCGACTTACCTTGGTTGGTCAGTCCGCAGGCGATTGTAGCCACACTACCGGCTGGCAAGAAGATATTTCAAAGCAATTTCGGATGTCTGGTTGGTTCCGGCGAGCAGAGCTTTATTCAGATGATGATGGATGGTACTTTGAAACCCGGAAAGTATCAGACTACGACGCCTTGTTTCCGTGATGAAGAACCTATTTCCGAATTTTCACGGTTGAATTTTTTGAAGACAGAATTGATTTGGTACATGCCGGATGTCGAATTGAAAGTAGCATACGATAAAGTTTTGAACGATGCTCTTTCGTGCTTTTTTGAAATTTCTCATGCTGACACATTGGATGCGGTTCAAACATCTGAAGGATTTGACATTTGCTGCAACGGAATCGAGCTAGGAAGCTACGGCGTGCGGAAAATGGGCGAACATACCTGGGTCTTTGGGACCGGCCTTGCAGAGCCACGATTCTCCATGACTGTAAATCGTCGTCTCACTCCCGAAATCTTGGAAAAGCAGCGTGCAGATGAATTGGAACAAGAACGTCTAGAGCATGAAGCAATGCATCTTGCTGGTCATGCACATTCTCACGATCCAAACGGGATTTTGTTGGATCACAATCATGAACCGATCAGCGAGCAGGAAGAGACTTCCGTCGCACAAGAATCTTAATAGGGATTCCGTGTTCGTACATCACTTTTCCTTCATAATCTTTCCGGCGTAAGGCTTCATTTCCAGGATGATTTTCTGAAGTCAGTTCTACCCATTCACTACGACTGCCGACACCTTTGTTCGCCGGGTCGGAAAGATTCTCTGCGTTATTGAGCCAGCGTTTGTTCATGACGACTTGTTTCATCCTCTTCGCCGTAGACCAATGCTGTATCGTGGGTTTGAAGGAAACTGTACGTTCGGCGGTGGCAGTTTCTTCATCGTCTCCAGGGATGTTGAATGCGCCCAAGCCATCACCCAGCCACCAATGTAGCCCATACATACTGAAGTTGGAATGCCCATTAGAATTCGATTTCCTTTGCTGGTTTGTATTTGAGTAGGGCGGCGAGTTCGACCATTAATTCATTGAAGTCGGACGGTTTTTCTTCCATCTTGTATCGCTTTGCAATTGGTTGGATTCGACGATCTTCATCGCTTCGAGCTTCATCTTTATACCAATACGTCTTGGCTTCACGGTCGATATCGTAGCAGCCTCGTTTTTCGTAGTGGGCACAAATGTCAGCGTGCATTTCCTTTAAGGCGTTGAGCGTCTTGATTCGAGCCACTCGTTGTTTTTCAGGGCGCTCGATTTCATCACGCATGTTATGATCGGTCTCACGTTGAAGTTGTTTGAGCCGCTCTGATGCCATCTCCCAGTTCATATAGATCATGCGTTGAATCCACCACTTATTTTCAAGTAGGACTTTGAGCCGGGTTTCTTCTTCTGCTGGTGTGTGCGTCGGAGTGATCCATTTTTTGGTGACTGGATCACGTCGTCCTTCTGTCCACTTCTTCTTGCCGTAAGGATGGTAAGGAGATTCTTCAATATCACGAGGAATCGGTTCAAAATTCAGCACGTTGGATTCCTGGCGTGAATTATCTACCAGCCGCACGAGGACACATGCATCATTGTCTTCATCGACACCAAAGCGCCGGATGGCTTCTTCCTGCATCTCGTCGTAAAATTTTTGCAGTTTTTTTGGATCAGGGCATCGTCGTCAGCAACGTGCGAAGGCCATCGGTATTGAAAGACTGAAGCGTACCAACAGCAGTTTCTTCAAGGAAAATATCCGACAATGCTGGAACGATCATCGTCTTTCCGTTGACCTTGATTCTTGCTGGTCTCATGTAAAATTCGATGACATCAGATGGTGAATAGGGAGCTTTGTACTGAAATGGCAGCGTGCGTTTTACTGGGAGACCGCCGACTGTGCAGACGTAATCTGACACTTTAAATCTCGTCGATTCGTATCCCAAGATCATATTGCACATTCCTGGTGCGACTCCACAATCGACGGCAACGATCACACCGTTTTCTTTTGCCAGAGCGTCCAGTGTAAAGGGATCTTCTTCAAAAAATGAAATGTCCACACAATGCTTTTTGGCACGGATGATCGTCTGGAGGGCCGAATATCCAAGGAATCCTGGTAGTGCATTGACCACGAGATCAGCGTCTTGAATGTGTTCGGTGAAATCTTGTGAAAGATCGACGACGAAACTGGGAACGCCTAAATGCAGTTCCCGAGAATCCAAGACCTTTACATCTGCAATTGATTGTTGAATATCAGAGGCGATGGTCCGACCGACAAGACCGCCTCCGAGAACGGTGATTTTCTTCATAAATGCATTTAGCGCTTTCGTTTTGGACGATGATCTTTTGGCTCAGAAAAGCCTTTGCACTTGCGTTGACAGCCGGTGCAGGCAGGAGTATGCTCTCGACGTTTACATCCGCATCGACCGCACTTGTCTCCAGCGTCGTAGCCTTCTTCTTGTGGTTCTTCAGCAGTCATCGTTCGACCTCTTCTTTGATGAGGTACTTATCACCAACTTTGGAAAGGAATTTTTGGTACAAATCCATTTGGACCATCGAGAAATATTCGGTTCCGTTGGATGCCCCGACATTTCCTGCGTGATGCCGCCAGAGAAGGTCGTTGCAATAGGTGAAATGGAACCAGTCCTTGAATTCTTGTGGAAGGTCTGGAGGTAGATTGAATTTAAAAGTGGCGTGTTTACCACCATTCAGCGAAAGTTCAAACGTCCCTTTGATTGTCATGATTTTAGTTCCCTTTCGGCGATCAGATAAATTTCTTCTTCGATTGGCATGATGTCAGTCAGTTGATCATCACCCTCGACCAGGAGTGCAAATTTTCGTTCCGGCATCAGTTTTCGGATTTTACAAAGGGCATTGATTGCGGTATGAACATTATCGAAAATCGCACCAAAACGCATGTAATGATGATCTTCATTCTGAAGAGTTACAAGATGCCAATTCAAATTTCCCCTCCAACATCCGGCTGAAGAGCACACGGATCTGCGGGTAGTATAACTCAACTTGATAGGCAAATGCAAATGCGGCTAGTCGGCAAGCCTCACGACTGTCGTAATCCCATTCTAAAAAAGTACGAGCGAAAGAGATTCCGTTTGTGACTACGTAACCGTTGCTGTAAGGAATGATGGTCATCTGCTCGGTGCTTTTTTCTTGGCTGGTTTCTTGATCGGGAATACGTCGTCTTCTTCATTTTCTGCGTTAGCTAATTGTGTGAAATAATCGTCCTCGTCATCATCCTTGATTGCAGGTTTCTTCTTTTTATTGCGATACTTTGGATTAGGTTTTCCTTCAGCGTCCAGTTTGTGATCTTCGATAACGTCGCCACATAGATTGCAACCCGGTCCATACGAAGGTTCATATTGATGATCTGGATTATTGAGCCAATCATCAATTTCTACAGGATCTTCAACCACCCATTTTGGTATCGGATATTTATCGCCGTCTTCAGGCCGACGTTCACGCACCCATCCATTCAAGTAGACCTGTTTTTCCGGGTTCATTTTGTAGCTGCCAAGTTCTGAAGCGCCACAGAGATCACAATAATTTGGAGAGACCTGCTGACCGCCTTCGTATTCGGCATCATCTGGATTGTACATGCCTCCGCAAAATGGGCAAAGAAATGGACATTCGCTGCTGACGACGTTGAAGAGATGGTCCAAGAAATCTGGATCGCCCGGTGTAGGGAGCCGGAAACCTCTTTCGTATTTTGCCATCGATCCAGTCTAGCACATGATTGACGCCCGGTCATTTCGATGTTATGATCTGAAAGATGACGCCATCTGCCACACCGAAAGTCAATATTGAGGCTAAAAACCAATTGGCTCGCCTCTTGGCGTCTGAAAATATTTGGATTCAACATCGCAAGGTCCCTACCGCCAGCTTTGATCTTGTCAACCGAGTGCTTACATTTCCAATTTGGAAGGCGATGAGCGATTCGTTGTACACGCTTTTGGCAGGACATGAAGTCGGTCATGCATTGTGGTCTGAAAAATCGAACGTCCTGGACATCGGAAAACGAATCGATCCACAAAATCCATATCTTGCCGCCATGTATTGGAACATCGTCGAAGATGCTCGTATTGAACGCATGATCAAGGAGTTGTATCCAGGATTGGTCCGCACTTTCGTCGAAGCGTACAAAGAATTGTTCGACAAAAATTTCTTCGGCACTGCTGGTCGCCGCCTCGATTCCTTTTCATTTGCGGATCGGATCAATCTTCATTTCAAAGTTGGCAATCATCTTGTTCTGGTCTTCGATCAACAAGAAGAAGTTTTCCTCGACAAAATTTCAAAAACGATCACGGCGGATGATGTCGTCGAAGTAGCAAAAGAACTTTACCAGTTCGCCAAGAATCAACAACTCCAGCCGCCGCCAATGAGCGATCTCGAAAAGATGATCGAGAAAATGAAGCAGCAGGCGCAGAAGCAACAAGGCCAGGGCGAAAGCGACGATAACGATAATGAAGACGAAGACGACGATGGATTTGGTCAGCAGCAGAACGTTCCGATTTTTAGTGAAGATGGCGAGGGCGAATCGAAGGACGATCTTAACGTAGAGCCGTTTGATAAGGCGAAAAAAGACAAAAACGGAAAAGGCAAGGGTCAGAAACCTATCAAAGATCAAAACGCCGACAAAGAAAAAGGTGAAGGCGACAAAGATGGCGAAGGTAACGGAGACGACGATCAGAAAGATTCAGGAAAAGATGCGGATAAGGGTACTCCTGGAAAAGCAAAAGGACAGAAATCGTCTGGCTTGGGAGAAGACGGCGAAGGACAACAAGGCAAACTAGACAAAGGCAAAGCTGGTCAAGGCAAGAAACCAGGAACCGGCAAAGAAGCTCTAAAGCCGGTTGATCCAGGTCCACCACCGGAGCCGACCACTCAACGTGCCTTCGATGAAAAGTTGCTAGAATACAACGACAAAAATGCATTACCAGTTGAATACGTAACCGTCCCTAAACCAAATTTGAAAAACATTTTGGTCGATTTTGAAAAGGTTCACGCCGGTATTCGCAGTCACAATTGGACAATTTCCAGTCGTAATTATTGGGATTCATCACCTGCTGCCATAAGTAACGAAGAGCATTTTGCCAAGGCCGAAAAAGCGTTCAGTGAATTCCGTGATTTGAACAAGCCGAAGATCGATTATGTCTTCCAGCAATTTGAAATGAAGAAACAGGCCGACCGCTACAAGCGCACTCGACAACACAAGACGGGTTCAGTCGATCCGTTGCGTCTTTGGGCGTTCCGAACTGAAGAGGATCTTTTCAAATCCATCGCTGTCGTCACAGATGCCAAGAATCACGGTCTGATTTTCGTTGTTGATTGGTCGGCTTCCATGAGAAGTTCGATGGCTGGAACCATTGAACAAATGATCATGCTGTGTCTGTTCTGTCGGAAGGCAAACATCCCATTCGAGGTCTATGCTCTGACCACAGGAAGCAGAGGAGCATTCAGTCGAGAGCCGGGAAACTTGGTCTATGCTGACAATTTCAGAATGCGTTGTTACCTGTCATCCCGAATGACCACAGGACAATTTCATGCTGCCTGTATCAATCTGTTTGCCTTGATGCCAAATGGATCTTTCTCTGGTGGACCGACCGCCGACAATCTGATTGGCTGTACACCGTTGGACGAAGCCATCATTACGACAATTGAAATCATGAAAGAGTTCCGTAATCGAACCCAAGCTCAGATCGTCAATGCGATTTTCATGACAGATGGTGATGCCAATACGGTCAGTGGATACCTGAATGCTCAAGGCAGAAACTTACCAATGGATCATCAGACACGGTATCTGATCGACGACCGTCAGACGCACAAGGTCTATGATTTCGTCCAGCATGAAATGACACCGACGATGCTCAAGATTCTTCGGGATCGTCAGAACATCAATGTGGTTGGATTTTACATTGGTGGATCGTGGGAAGGATTTTTTCATGATCTTGACGATAAGGGACGTAAAGAAGTCGCCAAGAAATTCAAAGATGACGGATTCGTAATCGCTACGGCATGGGGATACAATGAACTGTACATTACTCATGCTGGGGAACAATGGAAAGTAAGAGAAAAGAAGCTCCGTCCACAAAAGATTCAGAAGGGCACCGACAAGTACGAAGAAGCCCTGAGCAAGAATTTTATCGATCAACAGAAATCGATAGTCAAGCAGCGTGTGATGTTGGATCGGTTTGTGAAGATGATCGCTTGATTAGATGCAACATTGGTGGTACGATGAGTTGTGCCACAATTTAATCGAGAACAACTCGTTTTTGTGAAAGCCTTTTATGCGGCTCATGGTAATGCAGAGACCGTCACACGAAAACAGATTCAAGATTTGGTTGCAGCAGGAGCGCCTGATCCTTTGTGGCTCTGGCGAGGAAAAGAATATCGTGTGGGCGGTGGCGTCTACCGGATACCAGGGGAGATATTAGACTACGTGAAGGCACAAAAAGCAATGGCGGCAACAAACCTCGTGACGATGGATGGTGTCGAAGATCTCGGTACAACAAACATTAACACTGACGACATCAAAATTGACAGCAACTATGCGGCGTTCATTCCGTGGGAAGATCCGTTGTACGTTCCGTTCGGCAACTATTTTGATGTCGAAACGATTACCGAGAGTGGCGACTTCTTTCCTTACTGGATTTATGGTCACTCTGGCAACGGCAAAACTCTTTCCATTGAGCAGTCCCACGCACGCCTGAAAAAGAAGCTGGTCAACGTTCCGATCACTCGTGAGGCCGACGAGGATTCGTTGCTTGGTGGTTTACGCATCGTAGACGGCAGCACTGTGCCCTTCTGGGGTCCAGTTACCCTGGCTGCTCTGATCGGCTGTACTGTGCTCCTGGATGAAACTGATCTTGGTGACGAAAAGCTGATGTGTTTGCAGACGCCGCTTCAGAATCGTCCCTTCCTCATCAAGAGACTGGGAAAGGTCATTGTGCCTAAACCAGGGTTCAACATTTGCGCTACGGCCAATACAAAGGGTCAGGGCAGCAATGACGGCAAATACATCGGTACGAACATCATGAATGAAGCGATGCTTGACCGATACATTACGGTGTTTGAGCAGGACTACCCTGGTGCAGACGTAGAAAAGCAGATCATGTACAAGCTGCTGGACTCTTACAAAATGCGGTCGGGAAAAGAAGAACAGTTTGTAGATCGACTGTTGAAGTGGGCCGAAAAAGTTCGTGTAGCTAGAAAAGAAGAAGCTGTCGATGAAGTGATTACGACTCGGCGACTAGTCCACATTGTTCGCAGCTACAAGATGTTCGGTAAAGATCGTAAGAAGGCCATTGAACGTTGCATTGCTCGCTTTAATGTGACTACCAAAGCTGCTTTTATGGATTACTACAAGGCTATCGACGAAAATTTGGATACCAAGGAAAAAGAAGAGCAGCGAATTGCCGCAGCATTGCAGACCGGCGAGGACCCTGAAACGAGCTTCTAAATGAAGTGGGAACAAATCAAGCCGAAGAATAAGCACGTCCGATTAGGGGTAACTCTCCTGTTAGGACTACTGTATTATTCAGGATTCATGGGTGTCTTAGTGTGGGTCGATCCTACCAAGACACCCCAATGGATTCTCAACATAGTAGGTTTCGGTCTGTTCATTTCTATGATCCCATTTTTTTGCTTTTTGGATTGGTTCAACGATTTTGTAGCATTCAAGGATGCCTGTCCTAACGGCAAAGTTCCCGAGACATTCCGGGAATGGCTCTTTCCACCCCGCAAAAGTTGACAGATTTCAGTTCAGCGGTAAGCTAGTCATGTACCCCGCAAGACCCAGAAAGGTCGTGCTACATGAACTAGAATGAGCGAACCAAGAAACCAACTTTCAGCTACAGAACAACCTGATCCAATATTCAATGATCGCCCTGCGGTGTGGGAATTGATCATTGCCGATGTCGATCACAATAGATTTGAAGAACGTCCTGAAAACGCTAATCTCTTTGGCACCCCTGACAACTTAAATATCAGCGGACAAAAAGTCAAGGCCATCCGTGAAGGTCTTCTCAAAGACATGAGAGATCGTGATGCCTGGGGCCGGGAGAAATACAAAGTTCCTCTCCAGCCATTTAATGGTAGAGATGCCCTTGTCGATCTCTATCAAGAATTTCTAGATGCAACTGCATACACGATGCAGTATCGCCTGGAAAATCCACAGGACCCCACCTTTGAAGAAATTTACAAGTCACTCTTGTCTCAATTGAACTTTATTAAGGGACAGTTGTTTGGTCGTGACGGACGATGATTTTAAATATTCAATCGCCTTTTCGAGTAATCCATGATCGTCTTGAAAGAATCCGAGTGCCTTATTACAGGCTTTGCAGAGTAGCCCACGAACAACGCCAGTTCGATGGTCATGATCCACATCAAGAGACGTTTCATTTAAACAAATCTTACATTGGTTGTTTTGAGCCTTTAAGAGCACAAGGTAATCTTCGTAGGAAAATTCGACAATGCCATGACGTTGCCACACTCGCTCTCGATATCTTTTGGGATTGTTGGTTCGTTGTTTCTTACTTTCGATTGAAACATATTCTTTGTTGGCTTCGTACCACTGTTTCAAATATTGTGCTCGTTTTTCTTTACTCTGTTTTGTCTGTCGCCAAAGCCGCAAGTAATCAGGATGGCTACGTGGCGGCATATCAAAATACTTTTTGTTCATACTCTATATAGGATTCAAAATATCATGCAGATTTCTAATGAAACTTTGGTTATACTAAAAAATTTCGCTTCCATCGAAAAGAAAATGGAATTCAATCCTGGGCATACGCTCCGCACTCGTACTGGCTCAGTGTTCGTCGAAGCTAAAGTAGCCGAAGAGTTTCCTGATCCTAAGTCAGTCAATCGCTCTGAATTTGGCGTCTATGACATCAGCAATTTGCTCAATGTTCTCTCTCTGTTCGATGAGCCAGACATTGAATTTGGTGAGACAAGTTTGATCATTACTTCGGCGAACGGCACGCATGAAGGGCGCTATGGCTACGCAGGACAAGGATCTCTCGGCCTACTCAAGTTTCCAAAGAAGATGCATCCCTTACCGGAGGAAGTGATTGAGTTCACTCTGCCTGAAGAACAGTTGGTAAAACTTCAGAAGGCTGTCTCGTACATGGAGAAGCCGGAAATGAAAGTTACGTCAGACGGAAAGGTTGTCAAAATTGGCACCGGCAACCACAAGAACGAAAACAGCAATTCATTTTCGATGGTGTTCGATGCAGAGCCGAACAAATTGAAATGCAACATGTGGGTCGCCAAGGAACACCTGATCATGATGAAAGGATCATATAAAGGCTGGATTACGCCGACTTACATCATGCTCAAGAACACCAGTGGCTATGACTTGACTTACTACGTAGGAGTCGAACCGAACAGCACCTTTGGAAAATAAATGACACCAGAATTATTGGCGAACAAATCTGTACTGTACCTATTTCATGGTATCTGTCTTGCAATGTTGCTGGGTGGAACGTACATGTTGGTCCATAGTGGTAATTGGGCAATCTGCGGTGGCGTCTGGTTGTTGATCATTGGAAATAACATGTCCAACTGGCTGCGTAATGTCGAAGAAGACGAAGAAAGATGAGTGCAATGAGGATTGGGACGATTAATGGCTGAACACGTAATTTGGGTAGAGAAGTACCGCCCACATAAAATCTCGGATTGTGTCCTCCCGGAAAACATCAAGGAAACCTTTGCACAAATAGTTAAGCAAGGTCTCATTCCAAATTTGATCCTGACCGGCAAGGCAGGCGGCGGCAAGACCACAGCAGCTAGGGCTATTTGCGACGAGCTTAATGTCGAAAGCATCTTGATCAATGCATCCGAGAACGGTAACATCGACACTCTTCGCAATGAGATTCGAGAGTTTGCATCGACCGAAAGTTTTTTACGAGATTTGGACGCTGATGACAATAGTAGTGTAAAGCGCAAAGTAGTCATCCTCGACGAAGCAGACCATCTCAATCCTAACTCGACACAACCGGCACTTCGTAGCTTTATTGAAGAGTTTGCCTCGAATGTCAGTTTCATTTTCACTTGCAATTCGTTGGGTAAGATCATTCAGCCGTTGCATTCAAGAACATCGGTCATCGAATACAATATTCCGAATGGTGAAAAGGCTACATTGCAGGGTCAGTTTTACAAGCGTCTGAAATTTATTCTGGATACCGAGAATGTTGAATTTGATCCGAATGTCGTCAAGGCGCTTGTGGTCAAGTTCTGGCCTGATTTCCGGCGCACCATTAATGAACTACAGCGCTACTCTTTGTCTGGGAAGATTGACGAAGGGATTTTGGCTCAAGTTCGTGATGTTCCTTTGTCGGAATTGATCAAGGCGCTTAAGGATAAAGATTTTCAGTCGATGCGGAAGTGGTGTGCAGTCCATCACGATTCAGATTCAGTAAAGATCATTAGGAAATTGTACGAAGTGCTGTACGAGGTCTTCAACAAAAATTCGATACCAGATGTAGTAATTCTGATGGGTAGGTATCAGTATCAGGCTGCTTTTGTGAACGACCATGAATTGCATCTCGTGGCCTTTCTTACAGAGTTAATGTACGGAGATGCAATCCAGGAAGCATAGCAATGGAATTCAGACAAGGTGATCGTGTAGAAATTTTGAAGGGCAAAAGGCAGGGCCAAATTGCCAAGGTGACTGAGGTTCAGGGTACAGAGAGAGTTCTTGTCGAATTTGAAGGTGGAAAATATGAAGTCTCTTACCTGAAAGAAGATGTCGTTCTAAGAACCAAGGCATCAAAGATTAATCCGCTGGTAGAAGATGGAACGGTCGGCTGCACTCCATTTCAGGTAACCGGCGACAAAAAGCTCCGGTTGGTTGCACATCTCGTCAAACAAGGAAAATTGTGTCCGAGTTGGCCTTATTCTTGTTCCGGCGAATGTGAATCATCAAAGGAAGAAAAAGCAAGAGGACAAGCAAAATGAAAAAGTGGGATGTAAAGATGATCAGCGTTGGTGCTAACACTGATGTCGAAGCAGAATTGAAAGCAGAGGGACAGAATGGCTGGAGGTTCGCACACGCACTCCAGACACCATTCGGAGTCAAGTTCGTTCTAGAGCGCCAGTTAGACGAAGAAGTCGAAGTCGTTTCAAAAGACGATGAACTGGCAAAGAAGTTTGGGATCTAATATGTACACAGAAAAAATGGTAAGGACTAACGAATGGTCAAATACTGATCGTATTCCTCGGGAAGATGTCTACAAGGTCATCGACGGGGAACGAGAGTATCAAGAGAACCTTCCCGGCAACCGTAGCGAGAATCCAAAGCGTATTCGTGCGGTCAGCGAGTACCTGACGATGCTTGATCACTACGTGCGTCATGCTCAAGACTCCTGGACCACACGAGCCGGAATCGAAGATCCTCTGAATGACATGAGAAAGATTGCGGCGCTGGCTATTCGTTGCATGGAAGAGTGGGGCGCAATTCCAAGAGAGTTCAAATGACCAGGGAAGATGTCTACAAATTGATCGATGGTGAGCGGATCTATCTGGATTCTCTTACACTCGCCTGCGAAGAAGCCTCAAGTGATCCAATGTCGCTACTTGTGGGTCATCAGTACAGCATTGCTGAAGAAGCCATGATGATTCAATATTTCTCTTCGCTCATACCGGCAATTTTCTATAAGACTGCTGGTTATGATGAAACTTTGGCTCTCATTCGGCAAGTGGCTGCTCTTTGTGTCCGTTGCATGGAAACCCACGGCGCACCAGCACGTCAAAACAAGACTATTGAGGACTAATGGCAGCATCCAAACTCGGCGACTACCTCACGAGCATCAACAGGTCGAAAGTCAATGTAATGCGGGACCCGAATGCAGAGCCTCAGGTAATTACAGGATATCCCGCATTCATGATCCGGCGTCTGATGAGTTATCACATGGACACCGTTTTGTTGGCGAATGAGATGAATTTGTTACCTCATCTTGACAACCAAATGCAATATGAATTTTTGCTTCATTCGGTTCCAAAGAAGAATCGATACGCCACTACTCACAAAGTTCAAAACCCAGATTCGGTCGAACTTATAAAAGAATACTACAAGTACTCTGATGAGAAAGCACTTGAGGTCGTTGGTCTACATACTCCTGATGACTTTGCTCGAATGAAGGAGCATCTGTCTGAAGGTGGACTCGTCCGTGAAAAATAATCACCTTGAGGATTTGGTAGAAATCGTCCTCACGAAACCTGACAATTTTTTGATCCTGAAAGAGACGTTGACCAGAATTGGTGTCTCAAACAAAGAAGGCAACAAGTTATATCAGACGTGCCACATTCTTTGTAAGAAAAAGAAATATTTTATCGTCCACTTCAAAGAGCTTTTCATGCTCGATGGGCGTCCTTCCAATTTGACAGTGACCGATGTGGCTCGCCGGAACAGCATTATTAATTATCTCCAGGATCGCAAATTTTTTACGTTGGCCGATCCTGAAGTAAAGGTGATGGAGCCGTCACTTCCCAGGAATGAATCGAGCGACGATTTTACGATCATCCCGCACAATGAAAAGAAAAAATGGGAATTGATTCCGAAGTACACCATCGGCAATCCGGCGAACAAACGCAAACCATCGGCCCGTCGAAAACCAAATGCTGCTGTTGCTACGGCGAACACTTCTGAAGTTTCTAGTTGACAGAAGTCAAGAGAAATGTTACCTTAGTCCTTAGGAGAACTCTTCTTATGAGACTCACATATCGTGGTAAGGTATACAGGATCGGCTTCAAGCACGGCCAGGAAACAAACGAAATTCCAGGTCACGGTCCAACCGCTCAGGACTTCACAATTGCAACTATTCGCACTGGTGAGCGTGAGACGGACACAAAGGCAACAGCAGACGACAGCAACATTCTCGCAACGGCAAAGGTTCATAGGTTCCATCGTGACGAGCATTCGCATGAGGCAGCACGCAAGGCAGCACTCAAGGCTGCGCTGAAGTCGGTCAAGACGACTCACAACTTCCGTGAGGCAATCTGGAAGACCTATCATAGCCGTCCCGGTGGCATTTCTGCTTCACAGGTCGGCGGCGGTGGTGGTGGCGGCATTCCGACCACTGTTACGGCCAACGCAGTCAGCTAAATCATTGACCGTCAAGCATATAAGGGCCAGGGAGAAATCCTTGGCCTTTTTCATTTCTGCCCTTGACATTAGATGTATCTAAATGCTAAGATTGGTTTATGGAAAACGTACTTGAACAGAACATCTTCGAGGCAGAAACGTTTGAATTTAAGCCTCTAAAGCGTACCGACATCCATCGTCCTTCGGCGATCAATCCTAGCGAATATCAATTTGTCGCTTACGAATTTCTTCCTGGTGGAGCATGGCAGTATCTTGCCGTTCAGCGAGAGATCATTCGTAACCATATGGCCCGGACGGGCGGCAACTATAGCGGACATGATCACGGCGGTAACTGCATGGTCTGCGGTAATGTTCTTGCCATCTACACCGTTCTTTTCTATCACGAAAAATCCAACACCTACGTTCGCATGGGTGATATTTGCGCTCGGAAGGTTGAAATGGCCTTCGACAATTCGGCGTTCAACCGCTTTAAGGACACCGTGAATGGCTGGCGCAGAGCCGTGGCTGGAAAGAACAAAGCAATGAACACGCTCATGGAGAAGGGCTATGGTGATGCCTGGGATCTCTTTGAGACTCGTGAGAAAAATTGGAAGGATTACAAATACGAAGAGAACACCATCTGCGATATCGTCGGCAAGCTGGTCAGATACGGGAACATTTCAGACAAGCAGATGAACTTCATCGGTCGTCTTTTAACTCAGATCGATGGTCGTGTCGTCATCGCCAAGAAACGTGCCGAAGAAAAGGCGTTGGCGGCTCCGGTTCCGACTGGCCGTTTCGTCATCGAAGGAAAGATCGTCTCTCGCCAGTACAAGAGCGACATCATGTACCCGGCTTTCAAGATTACCGTGAAGCATGTTTCTGGCTGGTGTGTCTATGGCACGCTCCCGGCATCGCTCGAAGATGCTAAGGTTGGCGATTTTGTTACGTTCTCTGCCACCGTAGAAGTTTCTGACGGTGATCAAAAATTCGGTTTCTTCAGCCGTCCAGCGTGCGGTAAGATCCTCCCTGGACCCAGCGTAGATGACATTCTGACCGTGGCGTCGCAAGAGGTAGCGTAATACCTCTTGCGTTTTTTGAGAACACCATGATACAGTAGACATCATGACGCTTCCGACATCGAAAACAGAATTTGCAGTCGTCTATTTCCCTTTTCAATGTAGTAACCTTCTTGCTTGTCACTCAAGCATCTTAAAGGACGCAGCACAAACTCACAACAGAATTGTCATTGCACTTCCTGTTCGCCGGATCTCACCATCAAAAGATTCTCCGTTGGATTTTGTGACTCGCCAACAGATGATCCAACAACAATTTCAGAATGCTATTATTGTCCCGGTGGTAGATACCAAATATCCCCAGAACAAAGTTAAGGCGCTTGAAACTGCGGTCGCTGCTCCATTTTCAGAAATGCGTGGGAAGTGCGATTTGTACACCGATGTCAATTTTGCAAACCTGTATCGGGCGCATGGTGGGAAATGGCAATGTGCGGATCTGGCTCAGGATGTTTTCGTACAGGAAGCGGCGAATCGAAAACGAGTTCAATTCAATATCGGAATGGCACAGGATTTCAAATTGGCCGATGTTCAGCACGCCTACCGGATCGGCCTCATTAAAGGTCTGAACGACCAATTTCCAATCTCATGGACCACCGTCGATATTTGCATCAAGCGAGTGATCAACGGTAAAACTTTTATTCTACTCGGTAAGAAACCAGGAGAGAATGGTTGGCGCTTTCCTGGTGGATTTAAAGATCGTGGCGACATGAGCTTCGAGATTGCTGTTATTCGTGAAGCCAGTGAAGAAATTCTTAAACCCGGCGTCAATCCAGTCAATACATTGATGTTCCCGGAATACATAGGCAGCAAGAACGTTGATGACTGGCGCTACAAAGGTGAGATCGACGGCATCAACACGCTGTTCTATCAGGTCACGTTTATTGGCGAAGACGACGACATCAAAGCTGGGGACGATCTTGCAGAAGCCGAGTGGTTTGAGTTGACCAGAATTGATCCTCCTATTCTCGAAGGCGAACATTTGAATCTGTACAACATGCTTCTAGTGCATGAAGGAATGACACATGAAAAATCCACTGGCAAATAAAGCCGACTGGACCCTTGTCGGTCACTTCGGAGTTGACGCTGGTCTCTGTTGGATTGGAGATCCATGTTACGTCCTTCATACTTCCGAAATGAAAGACGGAAAAGACGTACCAACACCATTACCAGAGACACTCGGAAAAGACTGGAGTGCATTCTGCAATCTACTCGATGGTTCTTATCCGACGTTGAAGAGCTTCAACTACGAGGCAGGCCATGAAGGTCTTGGGGTCTGTGTATCGACCGGCTTTGGTGACGGCACCTATCCAGTGTACGCTCTCATTCAAGAAGAGGGCACCTGGGGCAAACGAGTAGCAGCGATCTTTATTGATTTTTTTGGATTGCTGGAAGATGGCGCTGAAGACGAAGATTGACTTGACAATAGACACATCTTCCTGATAGGATCTAACTAAATGAATCTACAAAATCCCAAATTGGTTGACAAAATCCACAAGACACCAACGAAAGTAGTTCTTTTCGTAACAGGTGGTGGTCTGGAAATTTTCCAAACCTTGACTCATCGTGGCGGCGGCTCGGCTACGCTCCTGTCCGGGCTGATTCCGTATGACACTCAAGAGACCATCGAATTGCTTGGTGGAGTCCCAGAAAAACTGGTCAGTGAGAAAACTACACGAGAGATGGCAATGGTGGCCTTCCAGCGTGCTCTGAAGCTCTCAAAAGGCGAATACCCAGTCATAGGCGTGGCGGCGTCGGCAGTGCTTCAGAAGACGCCGTATGAGCGTGAAGGTCGAAAGCATTTTGTCTATGCTGCACTCCAGACCGACACTAAGACGGTTTCCTGTGTTCTGGACCTACATGATGGTATTGCAGAACCAAAAGACACCGGACCAATTCCACCGGATCATGGTGTAGGATTGCGAATCATGGAAGAAATGATCACAGCCAATTTGATTCTGAATTTGATTGCCGAAGGTTGTGGACTGGAAGAACGAATTACTCTTGGTTATGGTGTCGAAGACGATCTGACCCGGCGTGAATCGACCTTGACCGGAATTTCGATCAACAAAATCATGAGTGGTCATCCAGTTTCGTTCGACTTGGGCAAAGACACCAAAAAAATTGAAACCGCCACATTCAGTTCGACTAGTTACCGAAACATTTTCCCAGGTCGATTCAATCCGATCCATGCTGATCATTGGGAGATGTGCGCTCTCGCCTGCGAACAATTTGGTTTCGTCGAATTTGAAATCTCCATTGGCAATGTCGAAAAACCCACATTGGATTTGATTTCTCTCGAAGAGACGCTGAAGCAATTCTGCCAAGAAAGAACGCCACCATTGCCAGTTTACTTCAGAGTGTGGGTGACCAATGCTCCCACTTTTGTCCAGAAAGCCGACATGTTTCCGGGCGCAACGTTCATTGTTGGCTATGACACAGCAAAACGTATTTGCGACCCAAAGTATGCCGGAAACATCGAAGAAGTAATGGAAGTGTTCAAAAAAAATGACGTTGATTTCCTGGTGTTCGGACGTGAACTGAATGGAGTCTATAAAGCTGATGTTAGTGAATTTCCGACTTCGTTTCGACAGATTGTTGTTACGAATACTGAGCCACGTCAGTACTCAAATATCTCTTCTTCAGAGATCCGTCGCCGCACGTCAGAAGGGCATGAATGAGCTAAAGGCTTTGATGTACGTCTACCGAAAGGAATGGAAAGCCTGTCGGTTAAAAGTTAAGGCAACAAATCGGCAAATGGTTTTGCTGAAGCATAAGTTGAGAAAAGAAATGTTCAGACAGAAAAGAATTCAGAATAGAATGGAGAGAAGACAAAATGCCAGCTAACACAGCATGGAGAATGCAAAACGGACTTGATGGCTTCAAGTATCCTCGTGGTTCGAGTGAGCGCATGATGCCGAAGCGCACGGACGGCTACAAACCTTCGCACTGGATGTTCGAGGAAGACGGCGTGACCGAGTGTTATGACTACCTCACCAGCCGTGGCGGTATGTTTCAAGACCTGACGATGTTTGGAGCACAGTCCATCGTCATGAAGTACTTCTTGGGATGTGTCGTAACCCCGGAACAAGTTCGACGTGCTCGCAAATTTTATAAGAGTTATTACGGCATGGACGGCGTGTTCAACTACGAAGCGTGGATGGACATTGCGACTCGTCTCGAAGGTCGCTTGCCTCTAGAATTCTGGGCGCTGCCTGAAGGCATGAGCGGCATTCCAGTTCAGACGCCGATGATGGCCTACGTCAACACCGATCCGAAGCACGCCCATCTGTCTGGCTACGTCGAGCCGCTGACGTTCAAGGTGTGGAATACAATCACCGTGGCGTCGTTGTCACAGCACATCAAGAAAATCATCTATCAGTTCCTCGTCGAGACCGGCACGCCCGAAGACATCATTTGGAAGCTGCATGACTTCGGTTACCGTGGTGTTTCGAGCGAAGAGTCCGCTGAATTTGCTGGGGCCGCACACCTTCTGAATTTCTGGGGCAGCGACACCATTCCGGCTATCGATCACATCAACGAATTTTACTCGGATGGTGTGTTCGACGAAGATGGTGACCCTACCTACATGCCTGCCTTCAGCGTCCGTGCCACAGAGCACAGCATCATGACGCAGAATGGCCGCAATGGTGAGTCGGCCATCGTTAAGCGTATCCTTCAAAAGTGCCCGAATGGGATCATCGCAATGGTCGGCGATAGCTACAACATCTTCGACTTCTCCAGCAAGATCATCGGAACTGAATTCCACACCGAAGTGATCGAGCGTGAAGGTATTGTTGTGATTCGCCCGGACAGCGGTGAACCGATTCCGACGATGATGAAAGTGATGTGGGAACTCGGCGAAAAATTCGGCAAGACGGTCAATGACAAGGGCTACTACAATCTCGGCACAGGCAAGGGTCTGGGCAAGATCAAGGTGCTTCAGGGCGACAAGAACGACTACGATGCTGTCTATAACATGCTCCGTGCCTTCAAGGGCGCTCAGTGGTCGGCGGATAACATTGCAGCCTTCGGCATGGGTGGCGCACTGTTGCAGGCCAGCACTCGTGATACTCAGAAGATGGCCGTCAAGCTCTCTTCGCAGACTCGTAATGGCGTCTGGGAAGATATCTTCAAAGATCCGATCACCGATCCTGGCAAGGGTTCCAAGTATGGTCGCTTCGCTGTGACATACGAAGAGAATGCTGGTGTACGTCGTATGGTGACCAGTCGTCTGACTCAGAATGGTTCGATTCCGAATGGCAATCTGATGCGGATGATTTCTCGCAACGGTTACCTCGCCGTCCATGACAAATTTGAAACGGCTCGTGCTCGTGCGGATGAGTGGATGCCGAAATCCAAAGCAGCTTAAGGAAAACCAATGAGCCATTTTACTGTAATGGTTGCGGGAGAAGATGTCGATGTCCTTCTCGCACCCTACCATGAATTTGAATGTACTGGGGAAGATAATCAGTACGTCCAAGACATCGACCAGACCGAAGAAGCTCGACAAGAATACGCCGACCACAAAGAAACGGTTGTTCGTCATCTGGCTTCTGGTAAGTTGGTCAAGAAGTTTACGAAAGAAGGCGAATACAAAAAGATGTTCGTCCGTGAACCTACACCAGAAGAATTGGCTCAAATTGGACGCTTTGGTGGCAGCGGCTCCTTGAGCAATGGCCTCAGTTATTATTCAAAAGATTGGGGTGATGGGTTAGGTTATCGTGCAAAGATCATCATCGTTCCCGAAGGCTACGAAGAAGTCGAAGTGCCTTGTTCTGAAGTGATGACGTTCGCCGAATTTATCGAGTATTGGTACGGGCGCAAGACGGTGCCTGAAGGCCGGGAACCAAATTTGAAGCGGCAACACAAGTACGGCTATGCGGTCGTAAATGAAGATGGTGAGGTCATTAAAGTCATTGACCGCACCAATCCCAACAAGAAGTGGGACGGCTATCAAATCGGTGGACGCTGGAACGGTTTCTTCAAGCTGAAGGAAAACAAAATTGGCATCATCGGTGAACCCGGCTTGCAGTCAATCAGCGAAAACTATAAACCACCTGCTTCAAATCGAGCCGACATCGCACGTAAAGGTGACATTGATTTCGACGGAATGAAATTTGAATCAGCGACACGAGCAGCACAGAAGTACGATCTGTTTACGTCGATCACCAAAGCTCTTCCGTTGGCGCTTACATGGCCCTTGATGTTGGAAAAACACAAGACCGGCGTCGATGCCAAGGGTGAACCTACATACAACTACAGTGTGGCCCGAGACGAATACGGTGCCCAACCGATGGTTCAGGCGCTTCGTAATCACAAAGACGACGATGTTCGCTGGTGGGATTTGGAAGATTTCATGATGACTCGTCAAGAGTACATCGACCTCAGCGCAAAACAATCTATCATGACTTACGCCCTTGTCATCGGTGACCAGTGGATTGCTCGTGGACGCATGGGTTGGTTCGGCGTCTCCCTCGACGAGAAAGACGAATACAAAGTTTGGGTAGATCGCTTTCACGAAGCTCTAAACGCATTGCCCGACGATACGCTGTTGACAATTGTGGATTGTCACATATGAGTACAGAAGAAAACTCATCGTTGTTGGATTCTGTTGTCAACGAAACGGAGCATCCGACGTACAAACACTCAGAGCCTCCACAGACGACCAACTTATGTCGATGGGAACCATGTACATTCATTTTGTTTGGTCTGAACGGTGAAACTCACGAAGAATACCATAAGCGGAAAGGATGTGCCTGATGACTCGCAGCAAGTACGTACACAGTGCCGATGAATTGCCTCCCGGCGAACATTGGGCTATTATCGAAGGATCATCGTTCACGATCCCTGGTGACGAACGCTCCCGAACGCATCCCGGCCACGGTTATCCCGAGAGCACGGAACGGTACATCACTTATGAAGCCTTTACCGACAAAACGGAATTTGAGACAGAATTGAAGGCTCGTCTCCGTAGCAAAGGTCAATACAGAACAGTCCGGGGAATTCACGTTCAAGTCTACGAAGCAACAACCGAAATTCATCTCAAGGAAAAGTGATGCCATTACGACTTCTAATCATCGATGCCAAATGTTCGGACATGTGCAGCTACGCATTGTCTGTCAACGGTAACGTATTGAAAAATGGAGAGGGTTATGTGCCTTCTCTGATGCCCAACAAAGGCGGCGATTATGTCAATCTTGCTATTGACATTGACAGTGGGAAGATTTTAAACTGGAAGGTGCCAACAGAGGCAGAACTAGAAAAATTCATCGACGAGATCTAACATGCCTAACGGACTACAGATTTTTGGTGGGCGTGCAAACCCCAAATTGACGAATGACATCTGCATTGCGATGGAGCACAAGAACGGTCAGCGAGAGATCAAACAATTTGCAGATGGAGAAATCTGGATGCAATACACGGACAACATTCGTGGTTCTGATGTCTTCATTGTCCAGCCGACCTGTGCTCCGGTGAACGACAATTTGATGGAATTGATGCTGATGATCAATGCTGCAAAGTTGGCATCAGCGAAGCGAGTCCAGGTGGTGCTGCCATACTTCGGTTATGCCCGTCAGGATCGCAAGGATCGCCCCAGAACGCCACTGTCGGCCAAAGTGGTGGCATCCATGCTTGGTTCGCAACGCATCAAGCGTGTACTAACGATGGATTTGCATAGCGCACCAATCCAAGGATTCTTTGACATTCCTGTTGATCACTTGTATGCTCTACCAGTCTTCATCGACTACATCAAACAAAATTTTGAACTGAGTAATTTGACCATCGTCTCACCGGATGCTGGTGGTACGACGAGAGCACGGATGTTGGCAATGAAGCTCGGCCTGCCGCTGGCGATCTTGGATAAGTTTCGTGAAGCTGCCAATGTTGCCGAAGTTATGAACATCATTGGCGATGTCAAAGGTCGAAATTGTCTCATGATTGATGACATGATCGACACGGCAGGCACGTTGGTCAAGGGTGCAAAAGCTCTAATGAATATGGGTGGCGCTCGCAGTGTCGATGCAATAGCAACTCATGGTATCCTTTCCTACGACAAAAAAGAAGACATCTCTGCCCTCGACAAAATTGAAAATTCGGTCATCCGAACTGTCACGGTGACGGACACAATTCCACAAGAAGAAAACCTGGGTCGCATCTTACGCAACAATCAGGGTGACGCAATTAGAACCACGAAGAAGCTGAAGGTTCTCTCAGTTGCTCCGTTGTTCGCCAAGGCAATCCAAGCTGTCCATAATAACGATTCGGTGAGTGGCCTTTTCGTATGATGATTCATGTTCCTGATGAATTGCTTCGAGAGTTGGGATTGGACCCAGAATGTTGGGATGAATGCCAGGAAGAAGTAGTTTCAATTTTAGAAGATGTAGCCGAAGAAGAATCTGAAGACTTTTAATTTATGAGCCATTTTACCGTACTCGTTATTACTCCCAACGGTACGGAGCAGGAAGCCGAAGCTCTGCTTGCTCCATACTGTGAACACACCGAAGTAGAACCTTACCAGACTCAGTGTTGGTGTGTCGGCATCAATGCTAGGAAATCAGTTCGAGAAGCTGTCACCCTCGAAATGCCCATTGAAAAGGCCAGAGATGAATTCTTGGCCCGAGAAGATGTCTGCAATCTGATCGAAGAATCCAAAAAGGCCGGAAATTATGGATTTTCTGAAGAAGTAGATAGGTTATGGGACGAGCGATTTGACAAACCTTTTGAACTTCGAGAAAAGGAATTGCTTGCTGCTCGGCCTGATCGTGATGCAGCAGATCCGACTTGCGATGAATGCAAAGGCACCGGCATCGAGACGACAACGTACAATCCTCGGTCAAAATGGGATTGGTACGAACTTGGTGGTCGTTGGTGGGACCTGCTTGCGGTTTTTCAAGGTGAACCTGTTTCCAAATTTCTAGAAGCCAAAGGTGAAGACGATCAACCGTTCCGCACCTTTGCGATCATTACTCCTGACGGACAGTGGCTCGAAGCTGGTAAATTGCTTTGTTTCGCTGTTGTCGCCGAAGAAAAAGATCCTAGAGAATGGGAAGCCTGCTATAACGAAACACTAGACAAATATCGAGACCATAGGGCATTGTTTTACGATTGCCATATTTGAACACTGTGCTATGATACTCGTATGTCCGTCGAAAACGACAAAACGGGTCTTCTGGATCGGGATTCATTTCGTAATGGGGTGTTTCTGCGTGACGGGTACAAGTGTGTAATCTGTGGTGCCTCTGGCGTGCGTTTAGACGCTCACCACATCATCGAAAGACGCCTATGGGATGATGGTGGCTATTATCTGGACAATGGCGCTACGCTCTGCGATGAGGGTCTTGCTCATCACATGCGTGCGGAGGAAACAGTTCTTACTTGTGACCAGATCCGCACTGCCGCAAACATCAAACGAGTAATCATTCCTGACCATCTGTACAACGACTATAATTACGATAAATGGGGCAATATTCTCAACCCGGACGGCAGTCGCACCAAAGGCGAACTGTTCAACGACGAATCGGTCCAGAAGGTTCTAAAAGCTGGCGGCGTCCTTGATCAATTTCGAGCATATGTTAAATATCCTCGGACATATCATCTTCCTTGGTCACCCGGTCTGACTGACGATGATCGAATGTTGCCCTCGACCAAAATATTTGAAGGTCGTGAAGTTGTCGTTACTGAGAAGATGGACGGCGAGAATACGACGCTCTATCGTGACTACATGCACGCTCGGTCTCTTGAAGAAGAGCATCATGAAAGTCGGGGATGGGTGAAAAAACTTCATGCCGAAATCTGTTGGAACATTCCTGAGGGCTGGCGCATCTGTGGTGAAAATTTGTATGCGCTTCATTCTGTAGGATATCAAAACCTTCTTTCTTATTTCTTAGTTTTTTCAATTTGGGATCAAAATAACATCTGCCAGTCGTGGGATGATACAGTAGAGTATGCAGCAGTGCTCGGCCTGCAAATGGTTCCGGTGATCTATCGAGGAATTTGGGATGAACGTCTGGTAAAGTCTTTTTCGGATAGCATTGATACTAAAAAGCAGGAAGGTTATACCGTTCGTGTGACTGATGCCTTTGCTTATGGTTCTTTCCGAAAATCGATTGCAAAATGGGTCCGCAAAGGTCACGTCCAGACGACGCATAATTGGAAAATGAGATCGGTAGTAAAAAATGGGCTAAGTCATGAAACCAAAGTTGCAACCTAAAGGCACACCTGCTTTGAACGTAATCATGACTGAACATGCCGTCTTGCGAATGCGTGAACGGATGCCAGATGATTTTACTTTCCCAACCATTGGATCTTACGTGCGCCTGCTGACGATGCAGGACACCTATCACGATCTAAATCTAGAACTGTTACGTCTAAAAGGCGGCATTGTAATCGGAAAGTGGAATGGGTCGCATTTGGCTGTTGTCACTATGTTTTCAGAAAAAACATTTCATCGTTTTCAGAAGAGACAAAAATCCAGGTTTCAACCGCTTAACACGACCTGTTACCTGCTCAATAACATCATTTTTCCAAAGGCAGCGTAGCGATACATAGTTCATGTGTCAGAACAGAAAAGTGGAATCGAGGTCAAGGTCATTGATTGGGGCAACGATCAACGTGAAGTCGCCATTCATTTCCTGGACCTAAATCAGATGCTCACCCTGAACCCGGCAGGCGCTCGAACATTTGCATTTCGTCTGATGGAGTGCGCCGATTTTCTTGAACCACCATTCGCTGACGACTCTCAAAAATTGCTAGAAGATCCCAACGACAACTCAGAATCCGAACGTTTCTTTGGTCCCTATGAAGATGATGAGGAGGACGAAGCCGACGAAGGATATTGACACATCTATTGACATTGAAAAATAGATGTAGTAAAGTTGAGCTATGATTCCTGTTATGGAGATGCAAAAGACCGTATCGATTACGGCGGAAGAAAAATGGAAGCAAGGCGGAATGGATCAGCAGATTCGTCTTGAAATGTTGGCGGTCATCGGTCAACCTCGTTGCTATGCCAGCGAGTCCTGGAAGAAGTTACCCCACGTCCTGAAACTCAATCTCAGTGCCCGAAAATGGACCCAAAAAAGTTGATGTAGCTACTTGACATTGGCGTCGTTCCAATGTTAAGATACATCTATGAGATACGAAATCTGGACCAACGAGACGAACGATCCGGCCAGGGAATATTTTGGGTTTGACGGGTATCGTCCCGGCGCTCACATGAAGCTGGCTTATTCCAATCTGATCGCTTCCAATCCTGATGCTCACGATGCTGCACTTGAGCGCCTTTTCGAGAAGTTTAACATCGACCAACCGGCTGATTATAAAGCACATTCTCTTAGTGTCGGTGATGTGGTTGTGCTTATCGATTCCGGTGTCCGTACTGCATACGCCTGTGAATCGTGCGGTTGGAAGGCACTTTTGGTTTTCGATCCGACCTTGAAGAATCCGGCCTGGGGGACACGATGAGAATCAAGATCGAGTACCGTGACAGTACAAACGTTGCGGCAGCGCTGGTGAAGGCTGGCATGAAAGCAGCAGCAAAGGGATACGATGAGTTTCGATTTGGCAAAACTCCCGATGTACTGATTTTCTCGGTCAAGAAACGTTGCCCTCGCTGCGGCGGAAACAAGTACATTCTCGGCGTTGTCGGACCCGGCACAGGACCTCAGAATCGTGACATCGGCAGCATTCCTTGTCCTGAGTGTAACAAGAAAGCGAAGAGCAAATGACCCCGGATCGTCTGGTTAGTTCTCTTTCAAAAGCCTTGGATGTCGTCAATGTCCAGGTCATCAATCACATTCATAACCGGCACACTCGGGTCAAGATTTGCGCCCGTCGCACCCAGAAATTTGGTAATATTACATTGTCGGCGTCTCCCAGCGACTTCAATGTTCAACGTCAACGAGAACGTCAGATCCGAAAGGAACTTCAGCGACTCGGCGTCGAAAATTACGACAAGTTTTGCTGGCGCACCGTATGATTGTGATTTTCTTGCTCTGGATTTTTGGGATTTATCTTTCGGTTGGTATTTCCATAGCACTTCCTGCCTGGGATGACATCAAGAGATTGGCAGGGGGACCGCTGGTATTTGCAATGGTTGTCTTTCTGTGGCCGTTACAATTTTCGGTAGAGTGACCTATGAAATGGATCATGTTATTTTTGAACGGTATGATCGTTTTAGGAATTGTTTTTTCTATGTTACTCTATGGCTTCTTGATTTACGACGAACTGAAATGGGAAGCCGCTGACCAACAGTGGAAACACGCATTACAACAGGAGATTCAGTGAAATTTTTCATCTTCTCGAACTTACTCGGCATTGCTCGTGATCCAGTCTATCAGGAGATCGTTAAATTCCTGAAAGAGATCGGTGCAGAACAGACTTTCAATTACGAAGAAGCCGTTATCAGTATTGTTCTCGGAGGCGACGGCACAGTTCTCGGAGCCGCACGAGCCGGAATTAAAAGTCCGATGCTGATTGTCAACACCGGCCATATGGGTTTTCTCACTTCGACCAAAGAACTTTTCAAAGAGAAAATTCAGGCGGCATACGACGGCAAGTTCACAACGACAGAACGACACATGCTCGACGTAATGCAAGAGTCGAACATGGATGAGCCACTCAACGCTTTGAATGATGTCGTCATCAAGTCTAGCGCCCATTCCAAACTCATTCGCCTGGGCGTCTACGTCGTCAATAGCGAAGGCGTCGAGGATTTGGTGTCTGAGTACCGGGCAGATGGTCTGATCGTCGCTACGCCCACAGGATCGACGGCGTACAACATCTCAGCAGGTGGCCCGATCATTCACCCAAGTTGCCAGTCGTTCGTAGTGACACCGATTTGTCCGCAGGGATTAACGTACCGGCCCATCGTTCTGCCTTCGTATCTGAGTCTTCGTGTGAAACCGATGGAGCTTGGCTTATTCATGACCATTGACGGCCAGATCGAGCGAGCGTTGGACATGACGGCGATCTCAGTGAAGTACAATTCGGCCAAAATTGCGACAGTCGATCCCGATGGTTCTTATTTTCAGGTCTTGCGTGAAAAGATGGCTTGGGGTAAAATGCCAATATGATATATTCCAGATCGGTGTACATCACTGGCATCCGAGTCATTGCAACGAACCTTGTCGGCAACTGTAGTGACTACCAAATTATTTATTGTGCTCAGAAGGCAAAGATTCTCTCAGAGCCGGATCGAATGACCAAGGGACTTCGAGAATTGGACAATCTACCAACGCCATCTCTTCAATTCCATCTTGTTTGAGATCGTGCCAGCGAATCAATTCCAAATTTCCTTGATCATTCTCTACGACTGCGGTCAGTGATTCGACCCAATCTCCACAGTTGGCATAGATCAGACCATTTTCTGCGATATAAATTTTGGGTGTATGAATGTGGCCGCAGATGACTCCACAGCTACCTTCGTTTCCAGCGTGCATCAAGACTGCCTTTTCAAAATCTTGAACAAATGAGACTGCCTTCTTTGCTTTCGATTTGAGATAACCAGCCAACGACCAATATTCATGATAGCCAAGTCTTGTTCGGATGAAATGCAAAATTCCGTTCGACTTTAACAATAAGTCGTAAAGATGATGACCAAGAACTGCCAGCCATTTCATGTTGCCGACCACTACATCATATTGGTCGCCATGCAAGATTGAAAATTGCAGTCCTGAAGAAGTCACATGCTTCGTCGTATCTACAAATTCAATGTTTGATCCGAGGCCAAATGGAATGAAGTTACGAATTTGATCGTCGTGGTTGCCAGGAAGATAAACGATCTTGGTTCCACTTTTGACCATCTTCAACAGGCGGCGCAGAACTTCGCTCGACGCTAGGTCCCACTGAATGCCCTTTTTCATTTCCCAAAAATCGATGATATCGCCTACGAGGTACAATGTCTCACATTCAATCGATTTCAAAAAAGAAAGGACCGACTTAGCCTGTGCTCCCCCAAAACCAAGATGAAGATCCGAGATGAAGACCGCCCTATAGTGAGTTCGTTTTTTCATTGGACGAATCTCCGTATCAAGGCATCAGATTCTCGTAACAACTCTAGCAATCCAGGATGAAATTGGTGTGGTTTTTCCATTGCAATCTGAATAACTATGCTGTACGGCAACCAAGCAATGAAGCTAGTCTCAAATAGATATTCTGGCTCTGCCTTGAATTCAAACTCCTCAGGAACGATTCCGATGAAACTGTGATATTGGAAACCCTTTCTGCTGCTTATGTGCGCTTGGTGAAGTTCAATGGGGCCGTAGTAGCCAACCTCCTCACCCATCTCTCGGAGAGCGCTAGAGGCCACGGAAGAGCCATCCTCGACCATTCCACCGACGATGCCCCAGACATCGCCTTGACGGATGCCGGGTGCTCTCCAGGAAAGACATAAATTTTTGGTGTTTGCGGCAATTGGAAGAATTCCGCTTGCCAGAGAAAATTTTTTCATCTTCCGAACCGTTTGAACATCTCTTTGTCAATGGTAGGAAGATCAAATAAATCTGTCGGTTCCTTTGCTGCTCTGAATTGAGGACGATTGAAATGTCCCATGTGAAGACCAACTTTGGCACACTCTTCGGCGAACAATTGATAGCCGTTTTGGTTGGTAGGACGTTCTTTAAAATTGGGTGAATAATTCAGCTTGCGATTGCCATCTACCCAGACGACCGTAGCTGCCTCACCCCAGTTGTGCCAGGAGCAACCAGGAAGATCGTCGGTCATGAGATTTGTTTCTTTAGGTTTCCCTTTTGCCATGCAGTCGGCTAAGTACGGCGCACCAGCATGTGTCAGTGCCATGACTTTCAATTCTGCATCTGTTGCACTGCGGCCTTGTCTCCACATGGCTGCTTGTTCGAGGGGAGAGACAAGTGTAACGAGAGGTTCAAGCAAGAAACGATGCTTTTTCGTCGCTTCAATTGCTTCAATCAGTTTCTTGCGAAACTCCGGGATCAGTAAGGATAATTCGGTCGCCATAAATGTATTTAGTGACCGCCTTGGAGATTCGGTTTATAGATGGAAAAATCAGCCATGTCATCCAACCGACATATCCACCGATAATCAAAATCGCAACAAAAGTTCCGCAGAATTGTGCAATCATTGTTGAGCCATCCATGAATAGAGATTTGAAAGGTCGAAATTGTTCAATTCGTCTAGTGTCTCTGGAATCGTAGTGTGATGAATTGCTATTCCACCGGCCTCACGCCATTCGGCAACGTTACGAGGATGGTCGTCGATTAATAAATTCACAACTCCATCAATCACAGCAAAATCTTTCTTCTCACTACGACACACGATGTGAATGTACTCATCTGCAATTCCTAATTCCTGAAAGCACCATATTCGTTTCTCTTCCGGGCAAGAAGGTGCATCATCTGGGTGTGGGGATGCTGAAAGAATGTATGGATTGTATATTTTGATTCGTTCCCACAGTTGCATAGCACCCGGCATCCATTCTAAATTTATCCAAAATCCAGTGATTGCCTGAATTAGTGCCCATTTTTCTTTGTCGGTTCCGAGACATGGATCGTTGAATTCTCGGCCAAGTGCCCTGCGTGCGCCGCCAAGAAAATTGACAAGAACTTGGTCCATGTCACAGTAGACTTTCATTGCTTCATCCTACCATGTCTTTAGAATCTGTCTACTGTTGACGAAATTTCAAAGGGTGCTAAATTTGTTTTGCCACAGCAATTTCGTGGTCGATGAAAAACCCTATGAACAAGTATTATACGAACGTCTACAGGACTGGCAACCGACTTTTTGTCAGAGAAATTAGAGACGGAAAAAGACGCAATTTTAAGACAGAATACAAACCTACTTTGTACGTCCCGACCAAGGGAAAAGCTGCTCTTCATTCACCAGACGGTACTCCTGTCGAACCTCTCAATCCAGGTACGATGGGCGACTGTTACCAGTTCCTCCAGAAATATAAAGATGTAGGTAATTTCCAAATCTTCGGAAATACAGCCTACGAATACACCTTCATTAACGAAGAATATCCCGGCCTACTCAATTACAAAATAAGTGAGATGGTCATATGCAACCTTGACATCGAAGTCGCAAAGACAGCCGATGGATACTCTGAAGCTCGGGACGCCGCCAACGAAGTCACTGCCATCACCATGAAAAGTTCTGGCGACGGCATCTATCACGTCTTTGCCTGCCAACCTTTCGATGACAAGCAATACAATTTTGAACATCAGGATACCATCATCGCCTATCACCAGTGCGAAGACGAAATGGATCTGTTTTACAAATTCCTCGATCTGTGGGAAAGAATCGAACCGGACATTGTGACCGGCTGGAACATCAGGCTGTACGATATTCCTTATCTCGTCAATCGAATCTCCCGCATCATGTCAACCGATGACGCAAATCGTCTGTCTCCGTGGGGCATGATCAAAGAAAACACAGTCAACATTTTTGGCAACCCCGAAGTGGTCTATGATGTCGCTGGTCTGAGCATCCTTGACTACTTGCTCATTTACCGAAAGAATGTTCTGGAGCCTCGTGAATCTTACCGGCTCGATTACATCGCAGAAGTTGAACTTGGTGAACGTAAAGTAGACTACGGCGAGTACAACGATCTCCAAGATTTGTACGAGCGAAACTTCAAGAAATTCATCGAATATAACATTCATGATGTCCGCTTGGTTGACCGGATCGAGATAAAACGTAAGTTGATAGAACTACAGGTCGTAGTGGCTTATCATGCCAAAATTAACTTCGTCGATGTCCTCTCCCAAGTCCGCATGTGGGACACCAATATTTGCAACCACCTTCTGAAGGAAAGAATTGTCGTTCCGCAGAGGACAGACACCGCAAAAGACACTCAATTCGCAGGCGCATTTGTCATGCAGCCAATTCCTGGCATGTATCACTGGATCGCTTCGTTCGACGTTCAATCTCTGTATCCGATGATCATGCGTACCCTTAACATGGGTATGGAAACAAAGCTCTCGTACAAAGACCTGACGCCGATGATGAAACAGTATCAAAAGTACATCGGCGAAAATTTGATGCAGACACTCACCGATGGAAGCCGGGTAGTAAATCCTGATGCAATCATCGACGGCATGACTGAAGAGTTGATGGAACACTTGCGGGAGCAGGATGTCTCGGTCGGCGCAAATGGTGTCTTCTATCGTCGTGATCCAAAGTCATTCTATTCGGTAATGATCGAAGAGTTGTTTGACAACCGGCTGGAATATAAAAAGAAGTTGAAGGCTGCAAAACTTGAACTTTCAACTTGCACTGATTCCACCAGAAAAGCAGAGCTTGAAGACATCGCTTCCATTTACGATCTCAAGCAGCACGCTACAAAGATCATGCTCAACAGTTTGTACGGCGCTATGGGCAACCAATACTTCCGCTTTTTCGACGTAGCCAATGCCGAAGCGGTAACGACGACAGGACAGTTCATCATTCAGTACATCGCTCGTGGTATCAACGCCTACCTGAACAAGATGATGAAGACTGAGAACAAACAATTCATTGTCTATAGTGACACGGACTCCATCTATGTCACATTAGAAACCGTCGTCAACAAGCATCATCCTCATGGTACGACGATGGAAAAGGTTGGCTTCGTAGATCGTATTTGTAAGGATGCAATCCAGCCGCAAATCAATCGTCTGTTCCGATATCTGACTGAACGATATTTGAACGGTGTCGGCGAATACTTGCTGATGAACCGTGAAGTCATCGGTGACAAAGGTATCTGGACGGCCAAGAAACGTTACCTTATCAATGTGCGGGACAAGGAAGGCATTCGTAAAGAAAAGGCCGAACTCAAGTACATGGGTGTAGAGATCGCCAAGTCATCGGTTCCTAAGTTCTGCCGGGATGCAATGAAAGAAGCTGTAACTATTGTGATGGAACAAGACCAGGAAACTCTGTTCAAGTTCGTTGCCGACACCGAAGCAAAATTCAAGGCACAGCCAATTGAAAATGTGAGCTTTCCCCGCAGCGTGAATGGCCTTGCTAAGTACGGTCATCACGAGACGATCTATATCAAGGGTACGCCGTTCCATACCAAGGGTGCTCTGATGTACAATCACATGCTCGATCTCAAGGGAATGTCAAATAAGTATCCCAAGATCAAAGATGGCGAAAAGATGAAGTTCTTCTATCTGAAAGAACCCAATCCACTCGGTGTCAATGCAATGGCTTTCCTTACGAAATTTCCGGTAGAGTTTAACATGGCGGAATTTATTGATTGGGATACACAGTGGGAAAAAAGTTTCATCGAGCCTCTCAAATTGATTCTCAATGCAATCAAATGGGACACTCAACGACGGGCCAATCTGGATGCTCTGTTTATTTGGGATGACGACGAAGAAGAGACCAACGACGAAAAAGCTGATCGGGCACAGTACGAAGAAACATGCCGTGACGAATCTGACGAAGAAAGTGAGTCGGATTTTGACCAGAAAATTGAACTTGCCGAACTGGAACTCGCTTTGTACGATATGGAACGAGTTAAGTCAAAAGCTGGTGATATTGAAGATCCAAAATTCGATCAACAACTGGCCGATCTAAAGACCCAGGTGCAGATACTTAAGCACCGATTGACAGATTCCGGTTCCGTGGTGTAATGATTTACGACGCCCGTTTCAGGGCAGGAAATAACTAATGGCAAAGAAAGATAAGAAAGGAGCAAAAAAATCAGAAGGTAGTTTTTTTGACGACTTACTCAAGAAAGTAGGACTGGATATTCCGGTCGCTACAGAAGTCAATGACATTCACAAAACGACCTTTTTCAGCACTGGATCGTTGATGTTGAATGCACTGGTCTCAAGCTCGATGAATGGTGGTCTGGCAGGCAATAAGATCACCGCTCTGGCAGGCGAGGAAGCAACCGGAAAGACATTCATCGCCTTGCAGTGCATCAAACACTTCTTGGACGAACAACCCACCGGCCACGTTTTCATTTTCGATTCAGAAGATGATCCGTCGAAGACTGAAGCTGTGATGAAAAAGCGTGGCATCGATACAAGCCGTGTCCACGTAAAGTTCGTCAAGACTATTCAGGAATTCCGTCAACTGATGATCAACATCATTGATGGTTACCTGGAACAGCCGGTCGAAAAGCGCCAGCCGATGTTCATGGTGCTGGATTCGCTTGGAAACCTTTCGACCCTCAAGGAACTTCATGATACAGCGAAGGGTGCCTTGAACAAGAAGGGCGAAGATGTCAGGGATATGACTCGTACATCTTTGATTCGTGGTTTGTTCCGTGTGTTGACGATCAAGTTGGGCGAGGCGAATGTTCCGTTGCTCATCACCAATCACACCTATCAGACGATGAATCCGTATGGCGCTGCAACTACGATGAGTGGCGGCGGCGGTCTTCGGTACGCAGCTTCGACGATCATTTATTTGACCAAGAAGAAATTGCGTGATGCAGACAAGGACGTGATTGGATCGATTCTGACGGCAACCCTCGACAAGAGCCGTTTCACTCCTCCAGGATTGAAAGCAGACCTACTCCTGACGCACGCAGCCGGTCTAGACAAATATTGGGGCCTGTTTGAATTTGGCCTTGAGACCGGAATCCTCATTAAGGGAACAGGTGTCGCAGAGAAAAACGACAAGTCTGGCAAAAAGAATGGAATCAAGGCGAATAGCTACAAGTTCCCTGATGGTCAGATTGCCGACCGAAAGGAAATCGAAGCGAACCCATCCATGTACTTCGACACCGACATTAACTTTGCGGCGTTTGAAGAGCAGTGTGCCAAGACGTTCCAATTCGGTGAAGGTCAGGATCGTCCGATTAGTGATGAAGACGAGGCAGACGGTGAGATCGATATCGATGCAGCCGTCGCAGCAATGCAGGAAGCCTTTGAAGCAGTGGACGAAGCTGGCGATGCCGAAGTCGAAGAGCAGCCAAAAAAGAAAGGAAAGAAATAGTTGATGTAAGTCGGGAGGTTCTTTTAGGAGCCTCCCTCAAGAGAAAGAATGGAACAAGCAAAATTAACGAATGACCAGTCTATTGAAATTGGACAGACCGATGAAGCACAGCAGATACGAACACTCAGAGCTAACGGTTTTGTGATTGAATCCGCAACCAAATCGGAAGATATAAACGAGAAGATCGACTGTTTTTTGGTTTTGAAAAATGGCACACGAGAGGCCATTCAAATCAAGGGCAGAGATAGGAATCCAGACAAGGCAAACATTTATGTCGATCTCCTATCCGATGTCTACGAACCTTATTGTGGTTTGGGACATCCTGATACCAAAATAGGCCGTGATGAATTCAGTGCTTACAAATGGTACACCTGCCGCATCAAGGAAGAAATGGTCTTAGTAAGCGGCGCTGCTCACAAAGATATCATTAAAACTGTCTTGGCTGAATGGGAAGAATCAGAAAACCGTAAGCAGATTGACAGACGATTGAGTGAATGGGTCACAACACTTCATCGAGTTGGAAACAAGGTTGATTGGGAACCAAATTTTGAATTGTTCAGAGAATTCCGGCAGTGGACTTTTGAAAGTGAGTCTTATCCGGGAGTGCAAATCAAATGTACCCAAGATAAGCGTCGAACCGGCTGGCAGAAAAACAGGCCGAAGTTATTAGTCTTCGTTCCAATTTCTTCGTTCCAGCCAAAACATGTCAGAAGGTTCAAACTAAATGGATAGAATCGAATCAGTCATCCTCCGCTCACTCATCTACGACGATTTGTATGTGCGCCGGGTACTTCCTTTCTTGGAAGACGAATATTTTCTCGACAAGACTGAACGACTTATTTTTTCCAAGCTCAAAAATTACATCGATACGTACAACGTTCCACCGACTAAGGAATCGTTGATCATCGACCTGAACACATCCGGCGCTGAGACCGACACCATCGAAGAAGTTGATAGTTATCTCAGTATTCTTGATGCCGAAAAAGAAGAGAAGCCTCATGTAGACTGGTTGGTCGAGCGTACCGAATCCTGGTGCCAAGAAAAGGCCATTCACAATGCTGTTCTCGAAGTTATCAACATTCTAGATGGCAAGAACAAACACGTAGACAGAGGCATGATCCCGAAGTTACTCCAGGATGCTCTTGCCAAATCATTTGATCCTCATGTAGGCCATGATTGGTACGAAGACGCTGGCGCTCGACATGACTTTTACAAGAAGGTCGATAGTCGCATACCATTCCATCTTGATTATTTCAACATGATCACTAAGAATGGAATTCCGAATAAGACATTGAACATTTGTCTCGCCGGAACCAACGTCGGCAAGTCGCTGTTCATGTGCGATCTGTCGGCTAATTATTTGATGAAGGGCAAGAACGTCCTTTACATCACATTGGAAATGGCGGAAGAGCGTGTCGCAGAGCGTATCGATGCCAATTTACTGGACATTCCGGTCGATGAATTAAGTTTCATCAGCAAGGAATCGTTTCATAAAAAGATCGAACGCATTAACAGTCAGACCAAAGGCCATCTGATCATCAAGGAATATCCGACAGCCCAGGCGCACGTAGGTCACTTCCGGCATTTGTTGAATGAGCTTTGGCTGAAGAAGTCTTTCAAGCCAGATGCCATCATGATCGATTATCTGAACATCTGTGCATCAAGCAGAGTCAAGGCCAGCAGCGGCATGTACGAAATGGTCAAAGGGATCGCAGAAGAATTGCGTGGTCTCGCTGTCGAATTCAATGTCCCGATCTGGAGTGCAACACAGATGAACCGTGCTGGCTTCAACAATCAGGACCCAGACTTGACCAACACGTCTGAATCGTTTGGTCTCCCGGCAACGGCTGACTTCATGTTTGCTTTGGTTAACAGTGACGAACTTAAGAACATGAATCAGTTGCTCGTGAAAATTTTGAAGAATCGTTACGGCGATGTCAACTTCAGAAACAAAGAAACCGGCAAGATTATGAATAAGTTTGTCGTCGGCGTAGACAAGAGCAAACAGAAACTCTATAATGTCAGCGATGCGGCGCAGGATTTATCTGATGACGATCCGACTGGTGGTGCTCCGAAACCGAAAATGCCGCCGAGAAAAGAACTGGACATCGGTGTAGATGAAAGTGATGCTCCGTGGACGGTCGTAGATGAAGGTGTGACCGAACCGACGTTTGACATCGATCTACCAGCGAACGACAGAAAGTTCCGAGAGTCTGAAGAGGATGCAGAGCGTCGTAGAAACGCAACGATAGCTCCTGCTGCGCCGTACAGCCCAAAGACGGCCACTCCTAGTGCCTTCGCTGCCGGAAAGAAACATAACATCAAACTATGAAGTATCAATTTCAAGCACCATGTACGACTAAGTATCGTGATCCGAAGGGAAACGAACATCCTCTTCGGTTTGGCATCGGGGACATCATTGATGTGGTTCCCCGATCCTCCGAAGATTTCAAGAATCATCCTATGACAGATGACTTGTCTTTTTATTTGGAAAGCAAAAGGGAAATTCCTTTGGTCGGTGGTGCAGTGATCATAGAATTTTGTGAGCCGTCATGTTTCAAGCATTTTCATGATTTGGAGACACTGCGTGACGACCAAATTCTAATCGACGCTCAAAGACAAGAAATTTACGAAAAATACTACAGGAAATTGGGAAAATAATGTTCATCACCGACTACATCAAAATTTACGAGAGTGCAATTCCACCGGACATCGCTGATGAGCTTGTTCGTCGTTTTGAAGCGTCTCCAGACAAGAAGATTGAGTTAGACCAACAAGAAGGCAACGAGAAGCCGGTGCGTTCCTATTTGGAATTGTCAATTACCAAAGATCACAAGGACTTTCTGGACATTCAGGCTGTCTTGATGAAGCTGACCGAACTGGCGGCATTGAAGTATCAGTCTGAAATTCCGACTCGAACTTTTCCGAAAGAAATTGGTTGTGAGACATTTCGTGTCCAGAAGTTTCGTAATGAGACCGATGATCGATTTCAATATCATGTCGATGTTTCTAACTACGCCAGCGCTCGACGATTCCTTGGTCTGTGCTGGTTCCTGAACGATGTCGAAAAGGGTGCCGAAGTTTATTTTCCTCATCCCAACATTAGAGTCCAACCAAAGAAGGGCAGACTGGTGGTCTATCCGGCAATGTGGATGTACCCTCATGCGGTCGAGCCTTGTCTGACCGGCGATAGCTACGTCATCACGACCTTCTTACATTACATCTAGTCCATTCCACTAAATAGAAACAGACTCGTAAATGAAGACCTTTGCCCAATTCATGACTGAAGATACGTCCAGCGGTTTCTACGCTTTTCGTAATCTTAACGCCCAAAGTGCAGAATTCCTCTATGGATGGATGCAGGAACATGGCATTCCTAATCCAATTCCAATGGATAAGCTGCATGTTACGGTAGTCTGTTCTGAAAACGATGTCCTGGGTTATACACCCGATCCGATGCCACTGCAAATTAGTCCAGCAACTTTTAAACTCGATATGATGAACGAAGCTCTGGTCATTAAATTCAAAAGTGATGCTCTGGAAGAGCAATGGCAACGAGCAATGAACATGGGTGCAAAGAGTCGATATCCAAAACTCACTCCCCACATCAGTCTTTCGTACAATGTTCCTCTCGATTACGACTATCATGATCTAAAGCCACCACCATCATTTTTGGTCTTTAATGAAGAGCAGATGCGACCTTTAATCGATGGCTGGGCGGCGGCAAACAATCTTCGTGAATATACAGGTGACATTATTTCAGACAGGCCGGGGATCTACGTTCCACAAAACAATCTGAACATTCCCCGAGAAGAGATGCCACAAATCGCCGATCACCACAAAATGGGCTTCGTCGATTGGCTAGAAGAGCAAGGAATTACAGTACAATTTTTAGATATTCCTGTGGCACTTCTTCGGTCGGTCCAGAATACTATCGACATGAAAAAGGTTCAGCATCTTGCAGATAAGATGCCAGATGCCGCCATGCGAAAGGCGGTTATTGTCTCCAAAGATCTCTATATTTTAGATGGTCATCATCGTTGGCTTGCAATTTTGAATCGTGATCCTCATCAGACAATTGAAGCATATCGTGTAAATCTCCCAATCAAGGATCTACTCGCCATCGCTGGCAATTATCACCAAACCTCCTACAAACTCACAGCGGCTTAACAACATACGGTATTTCTGGCGAAGTCTAAATACTTGCTCAGAGAACCATATGATCAATTCACTGCCGCTATCGCTGCTTCAAGCTGCTCAAACCCTCGTCGAAACACAAGATGTTCTTGAGTCTTGCAAAGACTGCGGAGCGGTTTTAGGATCTTGCATTCATACCGATAACTTGAAAGAGGATAACCTTACAGCACTGGACGTGCCGGATGAGGACGCACCGACTGATCAATTGTCAGGTGAGAAGGAAGAAATCGTCATCAACCCCGAGTACAAAACCTTCACGCCACGGCGTCCTTACTAATTTGAAATAGGGAGAACACAAAAACATGTCACTTTGGAATAATCAAACCCCTCCGGTTCTGTACCCGGATGCTGTAGCAACGAACGCAGGTTGGGCACATCCCGTAACTGGTGAATTGCTCGTCTGTGTCACAGGTCTGTCCACATATAAGAATGAAGGCGCAGGCACACAGCTTGTCAATGCTCGAATCTTGGGCGCAAAAGCTCAGGGCGCAGATCCTATCGTCCACAAGAAAATCTTTGCTGCTGGCGACGTAATTGTTGTCGAAGCAATTTTCTTGGAGCCTGTCACAAAGACTGGCGGCACACCGACGATGGCAATCAACATCAACGGTAACTCTCGGACCTTTACCCAATTCACTGATCCGACCAATTTTGATGCAAAAACCAAGGACAAAGTAACTGGTTTCACGATCAGTGCTGGTGGTTCTGGATACTTGGTCGGTGATAAATTGACCTTCACTGGCGGTGGTGGTTCGAGCGCAGAAGCAGTTGTAGCAACAGTTTCAAGCGGCGCAATCACAGGCATCACATTGCTTGCTGGTGGTTCTGGATACACTTCGGCTCCGACAGTCGGCGGCGGAACTGGAACGGGAGCAACTATCGTAGCAAAACTCGGTTCACTTGCAAACGGCCCTGGAACGAATCGTTGGCTCTTCGGATATACAGTTGCATCTAACGAAACCGCAACCTCGGCACAGATTATTTTCCCATCTAGCATCACTGGTGTCTTCGATACCACTGAGGATGCTCTTGGAGCTTCGGCAGCAGGCACAGCCGTTATTGGAACTGGAGTAACTTCCGTAACAGTAAGCGCTGGTGGTTCTGGTTATACATCGGCACCGAAAGTTAGCTTTACTGGCGGCACTCCAACGACACCAGCAACAGCAGTAGCAGTTCTTGATCAAAGTGTTGGTTCTATCGCAGTTACCGCAGGTGGTTCTGGATACACCAGCGCACCCACGGTTACCTTTACAGGTGGCGGTGGATCTAGCTCAGTCGCAACAGCAGTTCTTGCATCGAGTGGTTCAATCAAATCGATCACGATCACAAACGGTGGTACAGGCGGAACAAACGGCACTGGTGTAGCAGTTTCGATCACTGGTGGCGGCGGCACTGGAGCAACAGCAACAGCAACAATCGCAGGCGGTGTTGTCACAGTGATCACCATAACTGCTGGTGGTTCTGGATACACTTCGGCACCTACTGTCTCGGTAACGGGTCAGGCTGGCTCGCCGGTTTATGCTCCAGTCATTGGCAAGGTAGTCGCATCAGTCACAGTTGGCACCCCAGGAAGCGGATACACTTCGGCTCCGACCATTGGTTTCACTGGTGGTTCTGGAAGCGGCGCAACAGCAACGGCTACAATGGCAACATTGACTGATGTACTTGCTGTAACTGTCACGAACCCTGGTGTAGGCTATACGGGCACACCAACCGTTTCGTTCACTCCTCAGGGCGGTGGCGCAGCAGCAACAATCTCGGTACTTGGTGGAACTGAAGGTTCTGGCAATGTAACCGGCGTAACCATCACAAATGGTGGAACACTTTATACTACAGCCCCTTCAGTCACTACGACAAGCGGTGGTTCTGGTGTCACCTTCACAGCAGTTTTGACGGGTGGTGTTGTAACCAGCGTAACTTTCAGTGGAACTGGTACTGGATACACAAACGGTGACGCTTTGATCTTCACTGGTGGTTTGGCAGGTAGTGGCGCAACGGCAACGGCAACGACCGCAGGCGCAGTTGAATCGGTCACTATCACAAACGGTGGCTCTGGATACTGGAATGTTCCTACAGTCGCCTTCAGTGGTGGCTCTGGAACTGGTGCAGCAGGCACCGCAGTAGTCAGCCACGGCAAAGTAACAAGTGTGACGATGACCAACCCAGGAACAGGTTATACTGGTGCTCCTACGGTTGCATTCACAGAGCCATCATCGGCAGTGACCAATCCAACTTTCAACGGAACACCTTCCGCAGCCGGATACACTGTAAATGGTGTCGCACCGACAATCACAGCAGCAGCAATCTCTGGTTACCAAACCGGAACAACCTTCGTTACAAACAACATTGTGACCTTGACTCTTACGACAAGCGTCCCGGTTTACGTAACTGGTTCTCCGTACATCACGCTTGAAATCAATAGCAACCCAGAAACGGCTTCGTATGTAAATGGCAGCGGTACAACTACTTTGATCTTCCAGTACGAAGTTCAAGCAAGTGACTTCTGCACGGCAACGGAATTTACCATCACTTCCCCAGTTGTTCTCAACAGTGGAACGATGACAGACTTCCAGGGCAATGCTTTGGTCTTGACCTTTACGGCACCTACTGTCACGGCAGTTGTTGTCAACAGTCCGCTGGTTCCTAGCTTCACAGCAGCAGCGGTAACTGGTGGTCCTGCATACACGACATCCGGCACGGTGACGATCACTTTGACGGCGAATGTCAACGCAACAGTAGTAACGACAAACGGTACGCCTTATATCGAATTGTACATCGGAAGCAGTGTCCAGCACGCTACCTATGCTTCTGGTACAGGCACAACGAGCTTGGTCTTCACTTATACAGTGGGTTCGGGCGACGTAGCTACACCAAGAGCATTCTCGATTGGTTCACAAATCTTCTTGGCAGGCGGCACGATTCAAAATGCTTCGGCAGTCAACTTCCCAGCATTCTTTACGGCACCTGACACTTCGGAAGATACGGTCAATTCTGGTTCGATTGCAGCATGGGCAAGCTCGGCTATGAGTGGTTTCAACTCTGGCACTGCTTACATCACTGGAAACAACATCACATTGACGCTTACAGCAAGCGAAAATGCAACCGTCAGCACAGCAAACGGTACGCCTTATATCGAATTGTACATCGGAAACGCAACACGTTTTGCAATCTACACTTCAGGTTCGGGAACAACAGCCTTGGTATTCAAGTACACGGCTCTTTCGACCGACTCGGCAGTAGCAAAGACCTTCTCTACCGGAGACCAGATCCTATTCAATGGCGGCTCTATCGTAGACGGTTCTTCAAATCACTTCCCTGAGGACTTCATCGTCCCAGCAACATCAACCATCACTGTCAACTAACGAACACAGTGATAAGCAAGACATTGGGCATCTCGTTCATTCGGGATGCCCTTTCTTTTTGTCTAAATATCGTTTAAGATGAAGAGTTATGTGGACATCGTAGAATTTGTACAACCACCACCAAACAATGGTGATCGTCCAATTACATGGACCGAAATAGCTCAACTTCGAGACTTTTTGGATCAATTGTGGGAGAAACTCGGCATCGATGTTTCTTTTACGAATCACTTCATGGAAAGAGTGAATGATCCTCGGAATAAGAAACAGATCACTCTAGCCGAACTATCGAAACTGTTCCTTCAGACGTACAAGCAGCATGGAAAGAACATCAGTCTCAAAGTTAAGCCAGAAAGTGATGGCGAATTTGAAGCTGTTTTGACGGATCTAAGTACGAAGATAAATTTGCCGTTTGCGCTGGAATGGAACCGCAAACAAAGAGAATTGAAGATGGTTGCAAAGACGGTCATGCGAAAAGACAATTTCGTGCCGTCCTATAACAACGGTGGGCATCAGAAGACAGTTCCAAAGTTGACAGTACAGCATTTTGAACCGGAGAATACTATGAAAAGCAAAACTTATAGCGACCTGAAAGAGTGGGTAAATTCTGACGGCAGCAAACAATTGAACGAGTTTGTTGGCTTCGACACTCCAGAAGTGGCACCAATCGCTTCTACTCAAGCAGTCGATGACGTAGACTCTGCCGCCTTCGCTGTCGATCAACCGGAAATTTTGGACAAGCTCAACGCATACTGTGGCGAGATTGCAAATCATCAGTACATCAATCCATATTATCCTCTGAACGCACTCTGGAAGAAGCTCAGTATGGTCGGCATCAACTTCAATTTGAAGTCGGTCATGTTGACTGGTCCGATGGGAAGCACGACAGTTCCTCTGAATCGGTTTGGTGGGCGCTACGGCACGTTAGGAGGCCCTGAATACGTCTCCCATGACGATGGCACCGGAATTCCTGGCGGGTTGTCCTTGATCGTTTCCTGGGCTAAGACTGGCGGTGTGTATTCTTTGAATGCTCACATCGAACACGGCTCGACGGCTATGGGGTTCGGTGAGTCAGTCAATGAAGAACTTATTCATGGAAAAAAGTTGAACCCTGAACAACATAAAAAAGTGTTGTCTGCTTACGTCCACCGTCATACCGGAGAACACAAACCAGCATGGGCAAAGAAGCCAATGCAAAATGGACAAGCATATAAACCGACTCATGCTACAGATAAAGAATGGGTTCATGATCATGCCTTCCACTTCAATAAGGGTACTAACAATCTAAGCGCAAAACACAAGTACGCTGAACCTGGATTCATGGCCGAAGCAGATCAGCCTTTAAAAAAAAAGTAACCGCTGAAGTAGCTCATCTTTCCCCTCAGAACAAACCGGGCGGATACTTCCATCAGGAGATCCGCCATCCTGGTAATCACTCATCCGTCAAGATCACAGCAGAAACCCCACAAGGACCATTTTACGTGCGCCTGTACACTCATTATGCGGACAAGCACACTGATAAGCACTCTCAGGAAAAGACACTCAAAGCTGCTTATGCATGGGCATCGAAACATTTAGGTCTGCCAGTAAAGTTGAAAGAGATTGAAGACGATGAAGAGTCAAGAACATTACCTTCATCTTCACCGAATTCTATGATTGATACAGCTTTCGGGATTTACTAGGTCTACATAGTTTCTGGACATGAATTTTCCACAACTTACGAATGAAAATATTTTGATGTTTGCTATGAAGCACTATGATAATCCTGCTGCTCAAGGCATCCATGAATTCGCCGAAGACTTTGACCGAATCAAATACGTCAAACGATTGTTCAAGAGGTATCAACTCAAGACAGTTCTAAAGGAGCGGCTTATATTGAACCACATTATCATTGTCTATAATGTGTTTGGACCGGAAGCGGCGACGAGGATATTGTTCTTTCGCCTTGAATCTGATCTATGGCCTATCTTAAAGACGTTTTTGGTGTTTTTAAACTTCATGCCAGATCGTATTCATGGGATAGATGGAAAAGACATCATTTCATCGGATATCACTCTAGACTTGCAGTTGATTGACAAATTGAGGAAGATTTAAATGGGATTGGTTGATACTTACATTGTCTATCGTTTTGTTCGGCTGCTTACTACTCCGTGGGATGAGACTGATGCTTTTAGAGAAGGTGTCATTGACGGAAATGGGAAGCTCTTGATTGATACCGACAAGATGACTGACAAACAATCGGATGCATACACGTTGTTTGATCGATTGGTTTACAACATCAAACGTCTGATCGAAAAGATCCCAGGCGGAAAATCAAAAATTGGAACCTATGCTGCGGCGATGTATTTGTTCAAAGAGCAGATGGGTGATGAAGAGGGAAGAATCGTGCTAGAAAGAAGTTTCATGTCATATCTCAAGGAGAACGACGCCCTTGAAGGCGATTATCTCGCAGAGCAGTTCAAGCCAGAAGAGACACTACCTCAAGGCAACTATCGGGTCCTAAATACCATGATGGATGTACATGGCAATCTTGTCCAAAAAGGAACCATTGTCATTTCCCACAGCAACCAAAAGCCGACAGCCAAGGTGCTCGGAATCGATGTTTATGCTCTAAAGACATCCACAGGAAAAACGGTGGTGGTAAGTCATGAAGACATTTCAGAAATTTAGATCCGACGCTCAATTGAACGAAGCATTAATCACTCGTGCGGAAGCAATAGCTGCATATGAGGAAGGTATCGCCGATGGTTCTATTCGTATCTGTGAATCTTGTGGTTCTCCCAACTTGTTTGAGGTCGAGAAATTTGGAATGACTTGTGTGGACTGCGGAAATCGTGGTCCTGGTGTCGTTCCTGTTCGAGAGATCCAGGAACCGGACGAAGCACTTCAGAGTGGCTTTGACGAATCAGAAGATGGCTATCAAAAATTCTATGCCACACATTTCACCAAAAAGGGTGGAGCACATACTGACCGATTTGGACATGAATACACCGACGAACGCATAAAACAGATGCATCAACAGGGTGAGACGCCGGATACAGTATGGCCGAAACAATCTAAAGCAGCACATCGTAAACCATCCTGGATGAATGAAGATGGTGGCGCTGGTGGAGGGGCTGCTGGTGGTGGCGCAGGCGGTTCTGGTGGGGCTGGAGCAGGGAATGGGGCAGCAAGTGGCGCAGAATGCACTTGCACCGGCACAACGACGGCATCTGAGTCCTGCCCAATCCACGGTGTTGCGACTGGTTTCTATGGCGATCCTTCGGGCGACCTTTACAAAAAGAAAAAGAAGGATAAAATTGAATACAACGAAGAAGCACCGACCAATAATGCTGGCTCTGGAAACATTGCCGGTATCGGTGTAGGTCCGCAAGGAGAACCCGGCGTCGATCCAGTTTATCAGAAGCTCCGCAAACAACTGAAGCTGATGAATGGTCCTGCTGTCGATCCTCGTATGTTCCAGGCAAAAATTTTTGGGCGTAAACCACCACAGATGTAATGCTCTCTTTCAGAGATTTCATAAAGCTAAAAACTAATCCATGTGAAGCATGTGGTGGCAGCGGTGTGTTCAATAATGCTCTGTGTTCTGGTTGTGCTGGTTGTGGAACCCGAGATTCTCTTGATGTGACATCTTCGGTATTTGGTCCTGGCTTTGCGGCTCCAAATGTAGACACAACACCGGACAAAAATCCTTGGTATGACGAAAAGGGTAATCAAATCAAAACTCCTGAACCAGAAACTCTATGAAGTCGCCATGAAGAAGCCACACGTAAATGATGTATCTACCAAAGTTGACAGATCGCCGTTCCGTGCTGAAATGGTAGAGATACAAAAGCAATATCATGTCACTCTTTGTAGACGAGAAGTTCGTCAACAACATTTCGCACCAATTACGGAACTTCCACAAGAAGAAAAATTATCTGTGGAACTTTTCATGCCCAATTTGTGGTGATAGTGAAAAGAACCGGCTCAAGGCTCGTGGTTACATCTTTCGTGCCAAAGACAATCTGGTCTACAAGTGCCACAAATGTTCGGTCGCCCTTTCGTTCAGTGATCTTCTCAAAAGTTTAGATCCGCTGGTCTACAAAAAGTACGTCTATGAAACGTACCTAGAAAAGGGAGAGGCACCTACACCTATTGTAAAAAAAGCGAAGCCGGTTTTCAAGAAGAAAGAATACAAGCCAGCCAAGCCGACCGTGTTTGCTGGGTGTCCATCGATTGCAACACTTGATTCCACTCATCCGGCACGCAGCTACCTCGAATCCAGGCAGATCCCACAAAAATATTACGATGAACTTTATTGGACAGACGATTTTCCGGCGCTGGTCCAAAAGATTGATCCGACGAAGACAGATTTGAAAAAAGAGGGTCGCATTGTCATTCCATTTTTCGACCGGGATCATAACCTCCTGGCGATTCAGGGAAGGTCGCTTGATCCAGAGGCATTGGTACGATACATCACCATCAAGGCTCATGAAAATGCTCCTCGGATCTATGGACTGAATCGTCTGTCCAAATCGTACAAGCGCATTTACGTCGTAGAAGGTCCATTCGACAGTCTTTTCCTTCCAAATTGTATTGCGATGGCAGGCAGCGACATCCCGGCAGAGTATCCACCGGAAAAGACTTTGATCATCTACGATAACGAACCACGCAAGCCAGAGACCGTCGAAAAAATTCGCAAGGCCATAGACCGTAACTATCGGGTCTGCATTTGGCCGGATAACCTTCACTACAAAGATATCAATCTAATGATCATGAACGGCTATAAAGAGTCCATGATTCAGCAGATTGTTGATTCCAATTCGTACACCGGACTGGAAGCACGATTGAAACTACAACATTGGTCAAACCCCAAGGGAAACAGAAAGGATGGCACAACACAAGTTAATAACGAAAGACACAATCATCAGTTTTGACATTGAGACTACAGGTCTTGTCGGCGGAATTCATTCTATGATTGCGCTCGGAGCCGTAGCCTATCGAGATGGAAAAGAAGTCAGTCATTTTTATGGCTGTCTTAAGGAATGGGATGGTTCAGAAAGAGATGTAGATACGATGCTCTTTTGGCAGCGTAACCGGGCGGAATGGGATCGGATTAGAAAAGAATCCCGAGATCCCCAAGAAGTAATGCAAGAGTTTGCAGCATGGGTTGATACTCTTCCAGCACCACGCACATTAGCTGCATGGCCTGCAAGTTTCGACACTGCATTCTTGTTCTTCTACCTGGAAAAGTTTGTCGGGGGAAACATCGTAAATCGGTTGTTCGAGCGGTATCGTGCCTTGGACATTCGGTCGTTTGTTTCGTGTTTGTTGGCAGTACCGTATTCAGAAGCAGAACGGAAGTTGTTGCCGCAAGAATGGAAAGAAAATACTTCGTACACTCATAACGCATTGGATGATGCCCGTCAGCAAGGTGTCACATTGATGAACATCCTGAAAGCAAGTGTCGGAGAGCTTGAACTAGGAGCATAAATTGGAAGACGAAGGAACAGAAGAAATTGTTAATTTGGCCGCATTGGAGAAGCTCACCGAAGAACAACGGGATGAGCTTCTCTATACTCTGGAAGAAAGACGTGACCTCCTTGATCTCAAAATTCAAGAACTACAGTTCGATCTTGACATGGAATTCGGTCCTGCTATTCCTCGGCGATCTATTTCAAGAAGACGCCGCCGACCGGAACCAGACAGAAGTTTCGTCTACGTCTGTCAAAAAAGAAGTAGCAAACGTAGACCTGTACGAAGTCATCATCAGACATAATACCGAAGAAAAAAGATTGTACACTTATGCTGCCTCTGAAGAAGAAGCCAGCAATAAGTTTCATCGGTACATTGTCTGTCAGTGGGTGGGGTATCCGTGGGACACTCCAGAGTCATTGATGTGCGGGACATTTGACAAAATTAAGAACAATGATACGCTGTAAAAGGTACAAGACACATGGCTAAAAGAGTCGCTTATTCATTTCGCATTGCCTATCAAACGGAAGAAGAAATGGAGCATCTGGCAAAGGAAGGATCAACGGTCGATCCCGCATCGTTAATCCTTACTATACTTCCTAATGGTCTTCCAAGCTACAAGACATTGCACGCTTCGGGAGAGACAGAATTAGAAGCCTTGGCGAAGGTTGAAGCCTATGTCAAAAATACATCCTATCGGGACATTGAAGATGGGAAAATGGTCTAGAAAATATGAACAATACAACGTTAAATCGAATCACAAGAACTGGACGGCCTCGGAGCACACACTTCACCGCCGTACAAAAAATCGTTCGGAACTACCGAGTAGATCCGAAGACTGGTCGTATCTACAATCGTAATGGCGTCGAAGTTGGTGGACGGACTTATGAGCCACGAGTTACGGTTCATCTTGACGGTAAGAAATTCAATGCCAGAGTGAACAAAGTGATTGCTTATGTCACCTATGGTCCTGAGGCTCTCCGCAAGGGCGTTTCCGTAATTCACAAGAACGGAAATAAGTTCGATAATCGTAGCTCGAACTTAGAGCTTCGTTACTCCCCGGCAGCAGAGCGTGCGTATCGTCGGCTGCAAGCTGCTTAGTATTTGGTTTGAGACTAGAGCCTCTGGAAACGGAGGCTCTTTGTGTCTCTATAGATATTGACGAATTTATAATTGATGAGATACTGAATTACACACAAGCGAAAGGACAATGACATTACAACCAATTAAGAACACACACTCTGGATACCAACTATGGAGTGATGTTAATGCTGCTTTGATGACCCTACCGGCAATTTTCAAAACCAACATCAACATCTCAGGCATTCAAGCACCGGATCTTTTTGCTCTAAACTCTCTACTCAGTGTTTCTGTTGAAACCGAAGTTGTAAACACACTCAACAAACTAAAGCCAGAATGGGGGAGCCACAAACTTTATCCCTTTCATTCTTTCATTCGCCAATCGCAAGTTTTCCCGGATGTCATCTTCGCACGCAGAATTCCCAACACGAATCAAATTGATACCAGTTCTATTGTGATGGGTGTGGAACTCAAATCATGGTATGTCCTTTCCAAAGAGGAAGAACCCAGTTTTAGATACAAGATCACGGCAGCGGCTTGCAACGATTTGGATTTGTTGGTCGTCATTCCTTGGCACCTATCTGAGGTAATCTCTGGCGCTCCCTTGACGCTAACGCCGTACATTGAATCGGCTAAGTTTGTTGCTGAGGTTCGTAATAATCATTGGGTAAAAACGCACGATGACATCCGAGTACCGGCAGGGGTGGGAATTTATCCAGATATGAAAACAGAATGCTCCGATAACGCCCTCAGAGACAAGGGAAACAACTTTGGACGAATTGCACGAACTGGAATCATGGACTCTTATGTGCGAGACATGTTATCAGAACCTCTGCTTGGTATACCGGCAAAAAACTGGATTTCCTTTTTGAAAGAGGCAAAAGACACAATGAATGTACAAAGAGTAGCAAACACAAACATGATTCAAGGATTATTCGACTTCGAGGAATGCGCTGACGCTGCAATATAGAAAGGACAATGACATCACAAGAATTAGTAGTTAACGACACAAGATACACTCCGCTGTACGAACATGGCTTCGTCGGCCTAATCGAAACTATGGGTAGTGACGAAGCAATTTGCCAAGCTGCCCGAGTGAGCTATGGCACCGGAACCAAATCAGTCTCCGATGACAGAAACCTCATTCGATACTTGAAGCGGCATAAGCACACTTCACCGTTCGAGATGGCCGAAGTAAAGTTACATCTAAAAATGCCGATCTTTGTCATGAGGCAGTGGGTCAGACACCGCACCGCAAATTTGAATGAGTACAGCGCCCGATATTCAGAACTGTCAAACGAATTTTACGTCCCGGCTCCTGATTACATCGCTCCACAGTCTACGACCAACAATCAAGGACGTGGTGGTGAATTGTCGCACAATGACAAGATGATCGCAGCCGACATCATGAAGAACTCCATTGAGGCCAGCTATCATGATTATGAAGTTCTGTTGGGTAAGCTCGAAGAAGATCGTTTCAGTGATGATTTCGACGGCATCTCCCGAGAGCTTGCACGAATTCCTGTTCCAGTCGCCAATTACACCGAATGTTACTGGAAAATAGATTTACACAATTTATTTCACTTCCTTGCCCTAAGAATGGACAGTCATGCACAGCGAGAAATTCGTGACTATGCCGACGCAGTTTATGCTTTGGTCAAAGAGTGTTTTCCACTGTCGTGTGAAGCCTTCGAGGACTATCAGTTCCACGCAAAGACGCTATCTCGCATGGATCTGCTGGCTATCGTAGATATGCTTTCTGGCACCTTCGTAGCAGACGCAAAACACTATGGAATGTCGAAGCGTGAATACACGGAATTCGTTGATTTCTTTAAGCCAAACGCCTCTCACTCACAGAACCTCACCCACTTCTAAATAGGTACGCCTCGCTCAGTGTGGCCGTCGCTACACTGAGCATTTTCATTTGTTGGAGAACAAAAAATTTCATGTCTCAGTCAACCGCTACAAAGTTTCCTTTCAGACCCATCGCCGCAGGAATGGGCCAAGCTGTAGCAGAAAGAACCATCCTCAGAAAAAAAGAATCCGGTGATTACGAAAATTGGGGAGATGTCGCCGAACGAGTTGCAAAAGGTAATAGCAGTCTTTTTGACGGCCCGATCCATTCGAGTGAATCCGAATACAATTTGTTACGCAAACACATTGCGAACGGCAATACTCTCATGTCCGGTCGTCACCTTCAACACGGAGACGCCATGCAATCCACACGGAACATGGAAGTCTTTACTAATTGTGCAACCTCTTCTACTTCCTTCCTGCTCTTTTACCTTCTTTTGAACGGCTCCGGTGTCGGTCGCTGCTACGATGATGATATGATCCTGGTGAATTGGGATCATGCACCAAATCTTCGTTGCGTACTCGATACTTCTCATCCAGATTTCAACTATTCTGCACACGAATCTTCTCGTGATGCCAAACACAAATATCTCGATTGCATTAGTAAGACCGACAGCAATGTTATGTGGTACGAAGTTCCTGACAGCCGGGAAGGATGGGCTAAAGCACTCGAACTTTGGGAAAATGCAGCCTGGGAAAAAATCCATGCAAACAAGATGCTCATTCTCGACTTTTCAAAGGTTCGTCCAAAGGGATCTCCCATTGGTGGTATGCAAAATCGGCCAGCTTCAGGTCCGGTCGCTCTCATGGATGCGTTCAATAAGGCAGCAAGCCTTAAGGGAGCCGGTTTAGCGCCTTGGAAGCAGGCGATGTACCTGGACCACTACTTTGCCGAATGCGTCCTCGTAGGCGGCGCTAGAAGAGCAGCACGCATGTCTACAAAGCACTGGTCCGATGAGACTGTCCTGGATTTCGTGACCATCAAACGTCCCATCGAATTCCGTGGCAAGCGTGTAGATGAAATTCTTGCTCTCCGTGCTGATGATCCAAAATATTGGCAGGGGAAAGGATTTCTCTGGTCCTCGAACAATTCGATCACTGTAGATGAAGAATTTTGGGAATTGGTTCGTGCAAAAGACAAATCGCCTCGTGCCAAACACGCCAAAAAAGTTTTCCGCACTGTCTGTGAAGCAGCATATGCAGACGGCACTGGCGAACCCGGTTTCATCAACAGCCACATGTTGGTCCAGAAAGATGATGGCTGGACAGATTTGAATCGTGGTGATTACGTCGGATCGGCAAAGTATCAGTTAAATGACGATACACAAATTTTGATGTCTCGTCTGGCGAAGCGTGCAAAGAAAAAGAAATATCATACGATCACCAATCCTTGTGGCGAAATCGCCTTGAACGTCCTTGGTGGATTTTGTGTCATCGCCGACGTTGTTCCATTTCATTGCGACACATTAGATGAAGCGGAAGAGTGCTTCAGGGTTACTACTCGTGCGCTCATGCGTGTCAATACGATGGATTCGATTTATAACAAAGAAGTCAAACGAACCAATCGTATCGGCGTCGGAATGACTGGTGTTCATGAGTTTGCGTACAAGTTTTTCGGTCTTGGTTTCAAGGAACTGATCGACGAAGAGAAGTCAAAAGATTTCTGGTTGACAATGGCTCGCTTCAATCGTGCAGTTCATGAAGAGGCTGGTACATTTGCAGCGGAGATGAGTGTTCCTGTGCCTCATACAGAGACCACTATTAAGCCTGCCGGAACGACTTCTAAGCTGTTCTTGCTGACCGAAGGATGGCACCTACCGACCATGAAGGAATTTTTGCGTTGGGTACAGTTCCGTCATGATGATCCGCTCGTCAAAGTGTACAAGAACGCTGGATATCCGATACGTGAAGACCTAAAACAGTATACCGGCACTACGATTGTTGGATTCCCTACTGCACCGACGATTACAACATTAGGTATGGATGATAAACTCGTGACCGCCGCCGATGCTTCTCCTGAAGATCAGTTCAAATGGTTGATGCTCGGAGAAAAATATTGGATTTGTGGCACTGACGAAAAGGGCGAGCCTGTTGCTGATGCTTACGGCAATCAGATCAGTTATACACTCAAGTACAGACCAGATGTGACAGACTTCGATCACTTCAAAAAGATGATCCTCAAGTATCAGTCACAAGTACGCTGTGCTTCTGTAATGCCTCAGGACGATGCTTCTTCTTATGAATATCAACCAGAGCAACCAATCTCGACCAGAGAGTTTAAGAAGCTAGTTGCCACCATTAAGGATGTGGCCGATTTGAAGGAAGATATTGGTCGTGAACACGTAGGCTGCGACAATGGTGCATGTCCAGTAGATTTCAACACTGGATCAAAAAACTAAGATAGCTAAATCAGCTTTATAAGTGGGGCAGGTCACTGAAATGGCCTGCCTTTTTTGTTGTCATCAGTCTGAAAATCAAGATTGAAATAAATTAGAATAGGTCAGGCAAAACACGACTTGGCTGTGACAAAAAGAGAACCATACACAGGAGAACCATAATGGCCGATTTGAGAAAGGGTGTTGAGTGCGATTACTGCGGGGCGGCGTTCCACATCAAGTTCCCAGAAGACGTAAACACACCGACCTTTTGTTGTTTCTGCGGCGAGGCTTTTGACGATTCCGATGATGTTGATGACGAAGATGATGATGGCGATCTCGATTACATAGACGAAGAAAGGGACGAAACAGAAGACTTCAGTTAACCCTAAATAGGGGCATGAAGAAGCAAGCAGTTCAGTGGGTAGTGGGTGTTGATTATTCTATGTCATGCCCTGCAATTACTATTTTCAATACAGACCAAGAATTCAATTTTGGAAACTGTGTTATCCACTACCTCTCAGAAAAAGTTCCGAACAACAGTCTCCCAAATGTTCACGGCACTCGGCTCAGTGAATACACCAACAATGAGCAGCGATTTGATTTGATTTCTGAATGGGCCGTTGGTTGTATTCCTCGATCAGCAACAATTTTTATTGAAGACTATTCGTTCGGGTCCAAAGGTAAGACGTTTCATATTGCTGAAAATGCTGGACTCGTAAAGCACAAGCTGTGGCGTCTCGGCCATTCCATCCACCCCATCCCACCAACCGTCATCAAGAAATTCGCTACAGGCAAGGGAAACGCCGACAAAACCTTGATGCATCAGTCCTTCGTCATCGAGACCGGATTTGACTTGATGACAATTTACCAACCTAAATCAATGAACGTCGGAAGTCCAGCCGGTGACATTGTAGACAGTTACTATATTTGCAAATATGGAGTGGAGAAAGCCGGGGATTGACGGTGTACGCAGCGTAGCTCGGTAGGACACCCGGCTTGCCCTACAAATATGCTCGTACACGCCAGCTAGTTCGATTGCTGATCCTTCCTCGTGGCTAAAATGTCGTCGAACCGACTCATCACAGGAATCGATTTGATTATAGCATAAATACAGAACATGAGCAAGAACCTAGGTTTTAAATACGAACTTCACACCGAAAAAGGCGAAAATATTCTCATTCAGTCAGTTTCCGGCGCACGTATCGGCATGATGTTAGAGCATATCGCAAAGACAATTTACGATCAACGCAATGTACACGGACCTTTGGTCTTGAATATGGTTGAGGCTCGTCTTGAAGATGGTAAGGTGCTCAATGATCCAAAAAAGATGGAATCTCTGAGCACACTGGTAACGCTGGCTGCGGAACATTACAAGCAGAAAGCAGGCAAGCTCATGGTCGAAACCCAACTCATTAAGAAAGCCGGAATTGCTGAAAATTTGAAAAAGGTTCTTTCAAATCCGAAAAAAACCACAAAACTACTTGAACAATTAAAGCTCAAGAAACGCTATGCAACCTGTCCAGAATGCAATCGAGACAATATCAATCTTGGCAAACCAACATCATGGAAACTAAAGGATAAAAAGATGGTTTGCAATTCATGTGCAAAAAACGTAAATGAACTTGAATTGCCCGATCTTGAAGTGGGCGACATTCTCAAAGTTGGCAAATTCAAAAATCGTGCTGTTGAGATCAAAGGATTCAGCACAGATGAACATGGTCAACCAGTCGCCGATACAACAAAGGGCGATCAGAAAATTTTCAAACCTCGTGTTGCAAAATTGGAACCGGGAGCCGAACCGAAGACTGAAGCTGAAGTAATGGATAAACGGGGAAAGAAAACAGCGCAGGTGAAATGAGGGACGAGCAGTAATAAACCCGTCCCCGTCTTTTGTGGATCGGAAACGAGCTACTTGGTGGTAGCGGTCGTCTTTGAAGGAGCCGTGGTCTTCTTTGCTGCCTTCTTGGTTGTTGCTGTCGTGCTCTTCGTTGTCGGTGCTGTGGTCGGAGCCTGAGCGAACGTCAATGCTGCAAATGCTGCAAATGCTGCTGTCAAAAATGCGATTTTCATAGTGTTTCCTCTGCCGTTAACCGGCTTGTACAATCACACTGTAGCACATCATTCGAGAGCGTCAAGAAAAAATTTGTTAATCTAACGAATACAAACTAAACCGTCTTCGTGGATTGCGGTGACGATCAATTTGTTCTTCTTGATGACAGCAAGCTCTTCAAGAAACAGAGCAACATGTGGTAGACTACATTGCATAAGTGGGCGCACAACAATGCCGAACTCGTTGCCGACACAATCGTACTGAGAAGGATACAGGTAGTTCAGATACTCCGCAATGGTTACGTAGTCGTCTTTCTTCTTCATCCAATAGATACATTAACACAAATTTGCCAATTGTCAATGATGATGGTATAATTGTATGATGGAAAGAAAATTGGTTGGGATGATCGTGCCCGACGTGCATGAAAATTTTGAGCGTCTGATCAAAATCTTGGCGAAGTATCCTACGTTGTGGGCAGTCTTCCTCGGCGATTGGTTCGACACATTTGCGAATCATGGCGCACCGACGATCAATACGATGCTGGTTGCCAAATGGTTGCGGGACAACATCACGAATCCTCTCTACACTTTTTTGTGGGGCAACCATGATCTTCACTATGCTTTCCCCCTCAACGATCTTTGTTGTAGTGGCTGGAACCGGAACAAATTAGAAATCATTCGTAATCACATCGGCGATACGGACGATGGTTGGAAAAAATTCAAATTACACAAATGGATCGAGTTTCCCAACATAGAATTTTTGTTGACGCACGCCGGTCTTCACCCATACCTATTGCATCCGATTCATGGTTTCGGCAAGAATTGGTTGAATGAAATGACCGAAGAAACGATGTACAAAGTGCGATACGAAAAACAGGTTACGTCTGCACTTACGATTGGTCCAGGCCGGGAAAGCAGTTCTCGTGCTCGTGTCGGCGGCATTGTCTGGCTCGACTGGAAAACTGAATTTATGCCCATCGAAGGATTGAACCAGATCGTCGGCCATACACCAGGAGACCACGTTCGGACGAAAATGCTCCGCAACGATGAGGGAGTAATCGTCAGCGCCAACTACTGCCTTGACACCCATTTAAAACATGTGATACTAGTCTTTGATGACGGTACACTTCAAATTGAGAGCATCTAAATGACGAACCATCCACTACGTAATGTAATAGCGCACGGTTTCCAGACCATCCATACCAATGGCGGTTACGTTTCGCCTACGAAGAACAAAGAACGCAATACGCAGACAGAAGTTTTGGCTTCGCTGAAAAAGAATTCCTTGGTCGATATTACGTATTGGAATCTTGCCGACGAAGTGATCGATTTCTTTCGCACGCTACCAAAAAACCCAGAATACAAGTCGATCATGGCGAGAGCAGATGGCCCGGAATTTCAGACGTGCATTGATGCGGTGAAAGATGACGAAATCAATCATCTCACGTTCATGTACGCCGTCTTGATTCCGCATCTTTATTCCAAGCTGAAACCAAAGCTCTCGAAGGCTCCAAAGCTGAATCCAAATAGCACCGTCGCTAAGATTATCGATCCAGGTGAATTCATGGGCACGCTCAACAAGGCTGATCGTTTCTTCGTCAAGCTAGTGTTCGTCGGCCCAGAATACCCTACAAAGGGTACGCTCTTCAAAGTCATTGATCGTAGCGGTAACATTGGGTTTTTCATCGACAGAGCCGAACGATTCGTCAACAAAATCTTCTTGACTGATTGTTTCGCCATGCACGCCACGCCCTCTCGACATGTACCTGACGAAAAGACCGGCGAGAAGCATACTATTTTCCGCAATATCGAACTGATCGCAGGCAAAACTGTACCGGGTAAGGGTAGCATTGATACCTCCAACGACGAAAGCAAGGGAAAGGTCTTCAGCAAAGAAGCCTTGTTCGATTAGAATGTGGATCTCAAACATTGTTTTTGGAATTCTCCTGTTCTGGGTTATCAGTGCTAATGATGAAGAAATTATGGATTTCTTCGATGACGGATCACCAACACCAGTCATGGGAGCCAAACTCTTGCTGTCGATTTTTGTTGTCGTTGTGATCTGGCACCTATATCATCGTTTGTTCGTGTTTTTGATAGGTTGACGAATCCTGAAGTCGTGGGAAAATGGTTCTATGACTTCTACACAACAGAAAGGATTCAACCATACAACTCTTTTAGAGATTTTGAACGCACGAGAAGCGAATATCAAGTTCCGAAAGCTCAACGGTGATCTGCGAACAATGCGTTGTACGCTGAAAGCTGACCTCCTACCATCGACGATTGCTGAAGCACTAGACAAAACCAACCGGCCCAGCGATCTCATCACAGTATATGACTTGGACATGAACGGCTGGCGTTCTTTCCACATCGATAGTATAATTGAAGTGCTGTGAAAAAATTAATCGTCATTCTCATTGCCCTTCTTGTCGGCTGCACATCTTCGCCACCGACAGATGATCATATCAGTGGTTTCAAACGTCGCTCACATACAGCGATTGCACATTTCAAGAAAGCACATCCCTGCCCTGCGAATGGTAACGATCATGGCCCATGTCCAGGATACGTGATAGACCACATCAAACCACTCGATTGTGGCGGCGATGACGATCCCTCAAATATGCAGTGGCAGACGATTGAAGAGGGCAAGGCGAAGGATAAGTGGGAACGCAAGCAACTTGGCTGTCCTGGATTCTTGAAATGAAACTCTTTTGCACCAATTGCAATTTAAAACGAGAGACACAAGACTGTTGGCGCACCGTCCCAGGACTGCACCAATTGAATATCTGGCAGTGTTCTGTCTGTTTTCATGAGATAGTCCAACCAATTTTGGTCGGGAAATTGATCGACCGATCCTTTGACGATGCTTGCGACCAAAAATTTCAAATTGGAAGAGCAGAGCATGGTCCGGTCTTTCTTAACAATCCTTTAGAAGAGATTGACATGGAACTCATAGATGCGGTAAACTATTCAAATGAGGGTATTCGTCGAGGATACGACTCGGAAGCGTTGCAAGTCATTATTGCCAAGTTGAAGGAAGTAGATGCATTGGTGCGGGAGCTATATTTCGCATCAAAATGAGATAAAAAATCTTTCAGGAAGGGCCATTTCAGACTACTAAATACTACTATGACACGAACGATGATACGTGTCGTACTATTCTTGTCTTTATTGATTGGATTGTGCGACATTGCCACCGCTGGTGCTCGTAAAGATTATGAAGGTAGTGCAGAGTGTGAACGATCCTTGGAGGGGATTAACTCAGAGCACTTTCTTGATGCAAACAGAATCTATTATGAGGCCGATACAGGCTTGGTTATTTTGGTTACCAGTGACACTAGCAAAGCCACTGACTACATCATCAGACCACGCATACTCGAACTTATCCCGGCGAAGATAGGCAACAAGCTAACATTCGCTGCTGGGACCGACCCACGAATAGAACAGGTTCGCCAGTTCTTAGAGAAACACAGATCGCCAGCCGCTAAGTACGCAGAGCTTTTCATTCAGGTTGCAGATGACAATGACCTGGATTGGAAGTTGCTGCCCATGTTGTCTTTCATTGAAACAGGCGGCGGCAGATACAAAAACAACAACAACATTTTCGGTTGGGACTCAGGTAGAAAGAAGTTCCACTCCGTCGAAGAAGGCATCCGATACGTCGGTCATGCTTTGCAAAGTGGTCCGTATAGAAACAAAACCTTGCTGCAAAAACTCAAGGTCTATAATACGTACAAACACTATACAGGCGTGGCTTTACGAGTGATGAAACAGATTGAAAATACACCTGTAACTTTTCCTTCAGCTTGACGAATCTCTAAATCTCGGTATGATGAACATTGCCGAATGACGAGACGCCGAAAAGCATCGCCTACAAAAAAGACGACAGTTACATCAAGTCGATCCAAACAGACACCCTGGCCGTTCATATCCGAAGACGGCCCGGTCTCTGTTGCAATCTCTTACGTTGATGCGATACTGGACAAGATTCGTCTCAACAAGATCAAAGAATTTGACGCAGCCAGCATTACTCAATTGAAGTCTTTGACCACGGTAGAAATCAAATCTCTGAATCGGCAGTATGAATCCACCTTTGCTGCAATGAAAGAAGCAATCGGTGGAGATGCTTTTTGTCTCGAAGCCTACAATCATTTCACTAAGCCACAACTCAAAATCGCCGTCGAACATTTGAAACAAATCAAATCCCTCAAGCACGATGACTCCAGTAGCAAACTTCGTAAGGCAACCGTTCGTAAGAAAAAAGAAAAAGCGCCTACTCTCGTCGTCAAGAAAGTTCTGTACATGGAAAAAGATCCAGAGACCGGCGTTCAAGGTATCAAGCCAGAAGCTCTCGTCGGTGCTCAACAAATGTGGGTCTACAACACCAAGACCCGTAAACTTGGCTGCTACTACGCCAAGAACGACGCAGGACTCACCGCCAAGGGCACGACCATCCTCAACTACCACCCAGACAAGAGCACCGTTAAAACGCTCCGTAAGCCGAAAGAACAGCTTTGGAAATTTATTTCGGGCGGTCTGAAATTTTGGGATAGCATCAAAGCCGTGCCACAAGAAATTTCTCCCCGGCTCAATCGTGAAACTCTGATCCTCAAAGTTGCGTCTTGACAAGCAATTCTAAAGTAGGTACACTTACTTCATGGTATTTGCAATGGACGAATTGGTGTACGCTCACGAAGAGCGATGGGAGAATGATTCTACGCCCGATTCGCATCTAGTTCTCCGTGAGACTCCAGCGTGGAAGGTCCGAAGCAATTGGGCCACAATCCAAGCGTTTCTGTACGATAAAAAGCTGAAGGACGAGATGATGCTCGCCCATCACATCGAAAATTACGATAATCAACTGGAGCCTCTGCCGCCGAAACCTCTTGAATCAAAATTCTGGAGAGATTTCAAAACGCTTTACGAACAAGCCGGTCTCTGGTTTTGTTTGGCGTTTCATCGTCCTCCCATGTACAGTCATGGCGACCTATATTCGACGTGTTATTGCGGTCGAAAATTTGCTGTTGCCTGGGCCGATCAATCCAAAGTTCCGGCTGGCGTCTACACGCAAGTCCCTTTCGTCATGCCGACTGAGCGCACCATCCAACCAGAGGTTCGAGGCGCACACGCAACGTTGGTGTCCAATGCCCGTTAAGAAAAAAGGTCCTGGCGCACCGGAGTTAATGTTTCCGTCGAAGCCAATCATTCCGTATACCAAAGGCACATTGATGCGTGCGCTGCAAATGATGGACTGCTCCGACGACACTCCAATTCATCTATACGATTCAGAGTGGCAAGAATTGGAAGTGACTCATATTCGAGTGACGCAACATCCAATGAGAAAATACAAAATCATTTTGTTGGACGGTGAAGAATGAAGCCGTTAGTCACCATTACGACGAAACAGCAAATCGCTCACATCAAAGAAAATCAAAATTTATTTGATGAACTGCATGGCTACCATCGGTCGGTGCAGGAATACTTCGATGATTACGATGCCGAATACGAAGATGAAAATGGCTTCGGCGGTCTTTACATCTGCATCTGCTCCGATCTTGAATTGAAACCCAGAGGCAAAAAGTGAAACCGAAGCTCATTCAGTTGTATCAGGAGATGGCCGACTTGACTGAACCAAAGTGTCGTCAGTGTCGGGTGCCGCAGTCTTGCTGTAGCGCTGAATATTGTGCGATGGCTATAGAAATCGCCACAGAACACGGTGTGACGCTCCAGGTGACGACGCATGACCGTTTGCCTCTGATGGGACCGACCGGCTGTACTGCGCCTCCCTGGACTCGTCCTCTCTGTACCTTCCACGTCTGCTCGATTAACAACATTGGGATCGATGTCAAAGATCCAGTGTTTACGAAGGGTTACTTCAAGTTGAGAGAGAAAATCGAAAAGGAAGAATATGCTTCCAGAAGATGAAGTGCTCGACGACGGCATCAAAATACTTTACGTCGATCAAACTGGTTTCATCATTAGAGCAGCCAACGGAAAAGAAGTTTTCGTCACACTGAACGTTCTCAACAAGATGAATGAGATCGTCAGAAAAGACAAGAAAGTGAACGGAGAAATTATGCGAATGGAAAGTTTCACGTTTTCCGGCGAACCTACGTTTTACGGCGTTGGTGTAAACGGTTTTGTAGAATTCACCGGCCAAGAGTTAGCAACACTCCGACAGATCGCTCTTGAATGTTCCAACGGAGAGCGAGGCAATTATCCGCCCAACGAAGTAAAGTTGTACGAGATCACCATCCGAGAGATTGAAAAATGACCAAACAAGAATGGAAAGAACTCGGTGTTGAGGAAGACGAAAAATATCTAATTAGAGCAATTCGCACCCATCTTTTGTCACCTGTGCAACGCCAAGCACTGTTCGACCGGGACCTCAACATCGATGACCTGTTGACTGGGAACTTTGGTGAAAAAGATGAATCCTTCGTCCAAACTACTCTCAAAGAATGGAACAAGACACTTGGATGGCGTGAGTTTGGATTTTAATGTACTGACTAGACAAATTTGAAATCCGTGGGATCATGTTTTACAGCATGATTCTCATAGATTATTCCCAGATCGCCGTCAGCAACCTGCACCAACAATTGAAGGGCGGCAAGAGTCGGGGTCCAGCGCATTACGAACGGTACAACAGCTTCGGGATTCCTACTACAAACACTGAAGACATCGAAGATCCTGGTGGCATTATCAAACCAGATTTGCTTCGGCACATGATTCTCAATTCGATTCGCCGGGTCAATCGAGAATTTGGTGCCAAGTACGGCCAGATCGTCATTTGCACCGATAATCAGTCCTATTGGCGCAAGGGAGTCTTCAAACATTACAAAGCCAACAGGAAGAAGACTCGTGACTCTTCTGACATCGATTGGAAGCTCTTCTTTGAAATTTTGTACCAGCTACGTGACGAGATCAAGGAAACATTCCCATACAAGGTCATGAATGTTCCGCTCGCCGAAGCTGACGATGTGATCGGTGTCGTCACCAAGCATTTTCATCAGCAAGAGAAGATCCTCATTCTTTCAGGCGACAAAGATTTCATGCAATTACAGGTCTATCCGAACGTCGAACAATACAGCCCCACCAAGAACGAATTCATGAAGACCAACGAGCCAGAGCTTTTCCTTCGTGAACACATTTTGCGTGGTGATGTCGGTGACGGTGTTCCGAATTACTTGAGTCCCGATGATGTCTTTGTTACGGGCGGCAGACAGAAACCCATGATCACTACCAAGGTCGATGTCTGGGTTCATCAGCAACCATCGGAATTTTGTGACGAAACCACGATCAAGAATTATGAGCGCAATAGGAAGCTGGTGGACTTGAAAGAAATTCCGGCTGATGTCCAGGAAGCGATCCTCAAAGAGTTTGCGCTGCCCATCATCGGAAATACCAACAAAATTTATAGCTATCTGATCAAGCATCGGATGAGAAATTTATTGGAGTTGATCAGAGAATTTTGAGACTAAAAACCGATTGGCGCACGAAAGATGCAGTGCTCGCAGAGTGGGCCTATTACGTCTACCTGAATCGTATTGCAAATGGTATCCCTGGTGATGCGGTTTCTGATTGGTTTCAAGCGGAGCAAAATTATGAAGATGCTTGTGAGAAAAGTAGAATAGAAATGATAGCTATCTTATGGGAAGAAATTCAAAGAGAGTTTTTGGAGAGGACTATGAGATGCTCAAAATGTGGCGGCGAGATCGTCGAGGACAACCTGATGTGGTGGTGTAAGAAGTGCGGAAAAGGCGGCGGCGCTAATCAATAACTGAGATATATACTTATCATGGCAAGAAAATTATTTTCTCAAATCCTTACAGAAGTTCAAGAGGCACACGAAGACGACAAATCACTCGTGCTTCAGCAGAACGACAATCCAATGGTGCGTCAACTTCTTTTGGCGACCTTCGATCCGGCAGTAAAATTTGATGTAGTGGTTCCAGAGTATCGTGAAAACACGGAAACCGATGGCTACTCGTCAAACAGCTTGTACGTAGAGTATCGTCGGCTCTATATTTTCATGGAGGCGTACAAGAAGATCGCTCCTGGACGGAAGAGCACTTTGTTAGCACAGATCCTCGAATCCATTGATGTTTCTGATGCACCATGTCTCATTGAAGTGATCAACAAAGACCTCAGCAAGTATGGTCTCACCAAAGAGATCGTCAACGAAGCGTTTCCAGGACTGATCAAATGAATCTAACATACCAAATCATCAATATCAAACTGGAAGATAACCAAATTTGGTACACACTCAAGAAGTTGACAGATTCCAGCACTCGTATATGGGGGTCCATGCAAAACACCAATGCCGGTCCAGATTGGAGAACAAGTTGAAGTTGGTGTGATAAACGTGATAAACTGAAGCATGGGTAAGCGTACACACGAGTTTTATATTAGTATCGACATCGAAGCGAACGGGCCGTGTCCTGGCGTGCATTCGATGTTGCAATTTGGAGCAGTCTTCTACGACCCGAACGGTGTGGTGCTGGAAGAGTATTGCGCCAATATTCACGAGATCGAAGGCGGCATCGAAGATCCTGACACAATGAAATGGTGGGCCGAACAGGAAGTTAAAAATCCTGGTCTCTGGGCGTCCATGCGAGAGAATTTGGTCACGCCGAAATATGCAATGGCTATGTTTGACAGCTTAGTCAGGAAGTACATGGTGGTTTTAAATTGTGCTCCACTGGTAGTCGCATACCCGGCTGGCTACGATTTCACTTGGCTCTATTACTATCTCTGCAAGTACATGGGAAAATCGGTCGTCGGTTTCTCGGCGCTGGACATGAAGACGATGGCAATGACGATCATCCAGAAGCGCTTCCACGATTCGTCAAAGGCACGGTTTCCACGCTCCTGGTTCGATCCCAAATTGAAACACACTCACAATGCCCTGGACGATGCACGAGGCCAAGGGTACACGTTCTTTCAAATGAAACAGGCATTGGAAGACATTTGGGAAGTGCTCGGCCAAAGTGGAAACGAATGGGCCAATACCAAATACGCCAAAGTCCACAGTGACAAAAGTGAATAGCTAAGTAGTGGCATGGATTTAATTACAGTATTACTTACGTTGGTCATTTGTGGAGTAGCCGTCTACTTGATTGAACGATTTGTTCCGATGGCTGAACCGTTCAAGACAATTTTTCGAGTTGTCATTGTGATTGCTTTTGTCATCTATTTGCTCAAACTGATTGGCTACAACGTTCCCTTACATTTGCATTAAAGCAATTGGATATCACAATAGTTCCTTTACACTCAGTAGTTTGCAGTGGGTTTCGTGGTCCCTCTAAATACTCCCTCAAAGAGTGCGGAGGGGCCAATGATTCTGGAACAATTAAAAGTTCGAGTTAAAGGAAAAGTTGTAAAGGCTTTCAAAAAGGCCGCAAAAGAAGCATTTCCCAAAGAAACTCTTGCGTACATGCTCGGCACCATTCGTGGTAAGAATTTGACCATCGAAAGCCTTTATTTCCCACCAGATGTCGATGAGCATTGCACTGCCAAAGCAGTTTTTGTCCAAAAAAGTTGGGTGAAGGCAGCAAAAAAAGAAGCAAAAACTATGGGCCTGGAAGTGGTCGGCGACATCCATAGTCATCCTTACGAATGGTCGGCGCTCAAATCCATCAAAACTGGTTGTCCTCTCCCGGATGCAGCACCATCGGAAAGCGATTGGGATTCTGAATCGGTCGGTCTTGTCGGTATTTGTCTGGTCAAAGAGCAAAAAGGCGGCAAGAAAATTGCAAGAGTCAAATTTTTCGCTCCTATGCTTCCGCAAGTCGCAGTAATCGAATAGTTTGAGCTAAATACGTACATGGATATCAATCGCCTACCAGATCCGGCACCGCAGCAACCACTCCAGCCACTTCAATGGACTTGGATTGTACAGCGACACGAAACACCGGATGCGAAAGCCAATTCAATTTGGAAGTTTGGTTTTATCGCTCCTGATGGTGCAGAAGTACGAGTTACCTTCCATCAAGTTGGTGATAATGTAGAAGCTCTCGACCAACAAAAAGAACAGCAGAAACAGCAGGCCGCATCTTCCGCAGCAGCGATGGGAATGCCGCCGTCTTCGGACCCTACTGACTTTGCACCACCGGGCCAACCAAATACAGATGCAACTGAAGATGCAACATATTACGTAACATTCTTCTCAAATCGATCTCCAGAGTTTTTTATGAAGTGGGACACGAGCTTGTCACACGAAGATTCACTCATTACTTGGATTACGATTACACACGGCATTATTGATTTCGTCCGTAAAGCAAAACCAGCGAATGTGATTTTAGACGATCTTTCAAATGGAAAAATGAAGATGGTCCTTCGTTCCGTCGCAATGGATGTCGCCGCATCGAATCCAGAATACCAGTTAGAACAGACACAAAAACATCATTATCGTAGTTTTTTTCAAATCAAAAAAGTTGGTGTTCAATCAGCATTTCAAAACACAGTCCAAGGAACAGGCCGGGAAGGTGAAACACAACAGCCTGGACAAAATCAGCAGCCACAAGCTACGCCGCAACCGGGCCAAGATGCACAGACGCCGCCAGGACAGCAACCACCAGAGCAAAGCAACGCATTCCAGTCTGGTGACGTTCATACGAAGCCACAGGACAGCGACAATGGTGTCTCTGCCGACAGCAGCCCTGCACCTGGAGATCAACCAGCATTTCCTTCACATGAACCTGTGCAGATCAAACAGACGCCGGTTCAGAAGAAAGGTCTGTCCGTAGAAATTGGAATGAATGACTATTCGGTCGCCATCAAGAATAAAGAAGGCGATGCGATTGATCGTTATCGTGCAAAGGGACCAGCCGACATTCTCCGTTGGATCAATGAAAAAGGCTACGGCTCGAATCCAATGAAAATCGTAGATCGTGAGATGCCTTCGTACACAATCAAACCGAAGATCATTCTCGCTCGAACCCCGGCGACGGACTCGACAGTCAAGCCGGTCACTGGAAGTGCGCTCGGTGTGCAGGAAGAAATCGTTGTCGCCGGAAATTCAGTCCGAATAATGAAAATCATTCCTGCAAAACAAGCAGCAATGATGAACTATCTCATAAATGCAACCGAAGTAAAATGCACAAACGAAGCGGTCGAATTCGTTTTTGAAACCGATAAGGACATGAACTTCAAACGTGCCATCGTCGAACTTGCTTACGCTCAGTTAAACCTTCGAGACTGAACGAGAATATTCCTTCATAGCCACACTCACTTTTGCCAACGTCCAGTAAGATGATGGCTCATAGGAAAATTCCAAAACCAAAGTATGGTATCCGTGAACAGTTTGACTGATGGCGCATTCACGCCGTAGCTCTCCGAGGCTAAACGTGATCCATTCCCAACGTTCGTGCCATTGGTTGGCATCCATCGAAGTTCCAATCATTGAAACAAAAATGTCGATCATAATTTTTCATTTCATCGTGCTAATGGACACGGCGATTTGAACTTCAGAAACGCCTGCTCCCACGGAGTGTATAACGAAACCAAAGTTCTATCGGTTGTGGACCAGAGAACCTCAGGAGTTTGTAATACACGACCAGCAGTATTAGCTATGTCGTCGTACAGGCGCTCAGGGATGACGATGCCGATGCTCGATACCGCATAGTTCATACCCGGCTCACGGAACAATGCACACGGATAGGGATTGTTCTCGTCCAAAAACAACGTCGCAAATGCATCCGACAAAGCCTTGTGATCACCGGCATGAAGGATGATGGTCGTCTTGTGGTTCCGAACGAAATCCACCATCGTAGCAAATTGAGCACTTGCCGTGTTTTTGGTCACGCTTGCCCAGATCTCATCCTTGGCGTGATCGGCCTGAATTCCATTGTGGATACCAGCCCAGTACATGTTGTTGAATGCGTAGAATCTCATGTCGAAAACCAGAATAACACACACCAGTTCTCAATGTCAAGATGCATCTAATTGAAATGTGAATCAACCAGTAGATGGAACATGTGCTGGGTCATCCAATCGCTGAAGAAAATTTTCGATTCCAGACATACGCCAATAGTATGCTATGATGGTGACATGAAGGTAATTCGGATCACCAGAGGCGTTCCTCGTTTCAACATTCAGATTGGGCCTGTCAGCCAAGCGCTCAATCACAACCCGACGTGTATTCTTTCGGTCACGGATTATTACGAAACGGCGATTGCTCAATTTCCAAATTACCACTGGATTCCTGTCAATGAAGTCTCCCAAAGCTGGGGCTACTTACCGTTTTATGCAGCCAAACGAATTCTTGATTTTCATTGCCTGGATCTTGGTGAACCATTAATGTTCGTCGGATGCACGGCTGGAAAACATCGTTCTCCGATGATGGCATTCTGCTGGTTAATGTCGTTGCCTTCAGCGGCATTAGATGGCCCACCAGAAAAATTTGGCGGCGCTTCCCCGGAAACTGTCGGCAAGGAATTTTATGGTTCGTTCAAAGATGGAATCGAAGACGGCAATCTCGTCAAAAAATATTATCAGGACGTAAAGCTCGGTTACATTCCTGATCGTCTACCAGAAATGTATCAACTTATGCGGCAATTACCATCGGCTTCGTACCGAGACATCATGCACAACATGTGCCTGTTGGAACGAATCACATACCCGGAAACTTAAATGCAGCTTGTAGACTTAGGGACGACTGTTGTGCTCGACGCACACAACATGTACGAAGGAATGAACGTCGAATTGGTGGACGCAAATGGAAGGAAAAAAATGTTCGCAATTTCCAAAATTGTCGATAATAGCCAAATCATTTTGCGTCCAATTGTCGGCTGGGAACGTTTTATGGTCTGGGTATCCGACCACATAGTTCTAGCCGCATTATCTTTTGCATTTCCGATCATTTGTGTTATAATAACCGTTCTGTTCTGGAAAAGGTAAAACGTACCGCTAATGAAATGGCATCAACATCAATTAGAAACTCGGGACTCCTTAACCGAGTATTTTACACGTTATCTTTCGAGGGAGTTGAAGAAAATCAATCCGGCATTTCAGTTCATGCGGATTGAAACCCCAATTCTACTTCCGTTCATTGCAGACAAAGGAAAACTTCAGACCGTTCAGATTCGTCTCGACAACGAAGAACTTGCACTACGGCAAAACACGGTCACCGGAGCCTACGAAGCAAGCAAAGATATTCTCTCTGGAAAAGTTGGACCGAAACAACGACTCCCCATTGTCGTCTGGCAGCATGGAAAAGTTTTTGAAAAATTGAACGGCAATCTCCAAGAACATTATCACTTGGAATATCAAATTCTTTTTTCAAAAACCACCGGAATGCCATACGATCCAGTCATCGCTCAGGCGTGCGGCAACATGGTTCACAAACAGTGCGGCCCAATCAATGAAGATGCAAAACCAGAATCCTATCATGCATACGTCGAAGATAATAAGGATCTCCTGATTTCGATGCGCCAACGTGACGATTTTTGGGCCGGTAAAAACATTGAAGTGATTTTGCACATGGATCAATGTACGTTGGCGGCGATTCGACACGAAAAAACGTTAGCCTCACATCGCTCTTGACATCCAAAGCACGGCGGTGTTAAAGTAGGTACGTCTACTATAGGAGAAATATGGCAACTTTCAAAACAGATATTTGGAATCGTATGGGCCGGTACAATAACATCGGCGACGACATCTCGACAAACGTCTTCAATCTGGTTATTACATTCACCGTGATGTTTGGGTTAGCCCTTTACGGTGTTCTGGCGGATACTTTCTCGACCACGAAATTCGGCTTCTGGACTTCGATCTTAATCCTGATTGGAACTTTTGGCGGCTGTTTTTTTGCAGCGATGGATTTTACACCTGCGAAACTCGTCGGATTGAGCTTGATCGCAGGTGGTCTCGGTACGCTATCGGGATCGTTTTATCACCAATTCACTAAAGGTTCCATTCTGAATGTCATCGTAATGGTCGCCGCTATTACAACGATATTAGGTGCAATCGGAACTCTTATCCCCCGAAGCCTTGCCAACTGGGGAAGTACATTGCTTACGCTTCTGACAGCATTAATCATCGGTCAATTGGTGTGTGTTCTCTTTCTGCCTACGTATCAAGCACACACATTTCTGGACTGGTGTGGTGTTCTGCTCTTTAGTGCCTACATCGTCTTCGATTTTAACCGTGCTCAATACGTCGAGAAGACAGTCGATAATGCTATGGACTGCGGCATCAGCATCTTCCTGGACATTGCCAATCTGCTTATCTACTTGATGGAACTCTTCGGACAAAAAGACAATGACTAGTCATCATGCGCCGCCGATCCGGGCAACTTTGACGATGGCTGTAAACGAGAAGCCACCGGAGCTTCTTGCTACATCGACGATTAGCGATATTTCGTTGACAGAGCACGCCAATACGTCGGTCAAGGCATTGGCGATTGTCGGCTTCCGGGGATCGGTGACATTTCAGGCTACAAAAAACGACGGCAACATGATCTGGGGCGCAGTGGTGTCTTTCACTGATGACCTACCAACCGGCACATGGTTGAATACTCATACTGCATTGAAAGGGAAAGAATGACCTTCAACGATACACTCAAGTACAAACTCGCCGTTTTTAGTTATCCAAATCGAGCCGCCGTCCTGGATCATCTATTCTGCGTCAACGGCAATGGTTATGAATTTGACGAGACCGGAGAAATGGTCGAACGTGGTGGCAGCAGTGGAAGTACTTTAAACGAACTCGTTGCCATCGAACATTGGGTCGGTGCAGGCAAACACAAAAAGCCGATTGATGACATGGAAGAAATACCGAAAGAACTTCGTCGTCACTTTCTTTCTATCACTGTTCCGGCTGACATCGAAGAGCGTCTGGACCGAGTGAACTATGATCATTGGTATCCGATGTCGGTAGGTTACAATTCTCTTGAAAAATTGCCTGATAACATTCCGGCAGATTGGCTTAACGCCGCTTGGGAATGCGCTAACCTGATCATTCTTACTCCACTCGACATCAACTTGGAGAAAGAAGCCAAATCGACCAGCTACCAGTTCCTTGACATGCCGATCTTCGACAAAGATGGATACAAAGTCATCGGTCGTGAGAAAAACACTCCTGCGGAAGCTCTAAAAAAGGCACGGAAAAGTGTCATTGAAACTCGACATCGTGTCTTCAACATCGCTGACCAAGCGCTGAAACGCATGAAAGAGCAATTTCCGAATCATAAGTTCGAGCGCAATCCGACTCCGACATTTGATGCAACCCGTAAGATGCCGAAACAGGGAATCGTTCCGTGGCCGCTGGATGAATCACCGGCTGATATTGATCTCTGCATCGAACCATTCAAGAAGGCTCTCAAGTTTGCCTATTCAATGCGCCGACGCAACCAGACGAAAGACATTCCGTATCATGGCCTGCCTCTTGGTCGTGACGAACGTGCCTGTTCCTTTTCACCAGAGCATCGTTTCGTAGTCGAGCAAATGGACTACGACAAATACGATCAAGGCCGAGATGCTCTTGAAGTAATCCTGTGCTGCATGGCCCAAATTTGCATCGAACAGGGACGCCGGGACGCCAAGAAGAAAATCATGGAACCACTCAATCGTCATTTCGAGATGGAAAAATTCCGCAAGATAGCAGACGAACGTGCCAAGACGGATCTCGTTTTTGCCGCTCGTCTACGAATCGTCGATCAGATGCAAGCTGGCGAACAAATCACCATCAACGACAACGATCCAAATGAAGTCCAGGCTCTCAAAGAACTTCGTGAGGGTATGGCGAGAATGACGGCAGACTTGGATGTTAATGCATGACCTATCCTGAACTGGTTGCACAACTCGATTCATTGTTGACAATTGACACACCCAATGAAATCGCAATCATCAATGCTCGATTTGTGATTGAATTCATGAAAGACAATCTTGAAGCCAATCGAGTGGTTGCAAGTTCTGAAGTCGGCATCGGCATCGTTTGGGAAAGTGAATTCAATAAAGGCCACTATGCTACCATTGAGTGTGCCAATACCGGAATGGTCACTGGCCTTACTCATGATCGAAACATAGCCGATTGCAATGATCCAGCGTTCATGAAATTTTGGTGGATCTCCGAATTTAATTTGGATCACGGCATAATCGGTGTTGATCGCCCGGACGAACACGATCTACAACTCAGTCTCATTGAATCTCTGGAGTACATTCGCCATTACATCTGGGCGAATCATGATATAGTATGACCTTACCCACACAAGAAACAGTTTACGGTTACATCGATGGCTATCATTGGTTGTCGAACAGGATCAGAAAAGTTGGGTGTGTTGTTGCAGACATCCGCAAAGCAATGTACAAGCATCAGGCGGAAAGTTGCTACGAAGATTATCAGATCGAAGCCGAAGAAGTAACAGCACACTTTTCAGAATCATGCTGTAGTTGTTGCTCGAACGAAGAACATTATGTCGGCTTTCCCGTATCATATCTCTGGACTGAGAATTACGCAGAGATAGAGACTGAAGCACACGCCGAACGACTGGCAAAGGCCGAACGTGATGCAGCAGCAAAAAAGAAACGAGATGAAGCCGCCGAAGTACGAAAGAAGGAACAAAAAGATTTGGCCGACTTCAAAAGACTGAAAGAGAAGTTTAAGGATCTTCCAAATGACACTCAACCATCATGAAATGGATTTTCGACTCACGATCAAAGAGATTGGTATTTGGTTAGTTGCGCTTCGGATGGCAGCAAAACAACATGGAGTATCTGTGCCTTGGGATGCTAATCCATTCTTACAGCAGCATAAAGAACTCGTGCGATTAACCGGCTATGGCACAGCAGACCATGAAGAGTTATATGCCTTTCTCGAAAAAAAGGCCAAGGAACAAGGAATCAGTTCAATGAAAGAGTTAACCGATGCCACTAAGAAACTGGATCGTTAGTATGCTTCAAGACATAAAATCTCTGTTCTTGATTCAGCACGGCTGGCGAGAAGTAATGTCCGATGGTACTGTCACATGTTGGCTCTCTCCCCCGGTGTGCTGCCAGACACCCCTTTATTTCGCATTAGACGACGCCTACGCTCTTGAGACGGTCGGAGAGGGTATCCACGCTTACGCTGCACAACAGGCTCTTATAGAGACGCTACAGGCCGAAGATGCACGACTTGAGGACGAAAAAGAAGCAAGAGCCTTTCAACTCGTTCAAAACAATGGAAAAAATCCATTGCCCATACTGTAACTACTTCATGCGGCCCATAAAAGTAAATGCATCTTGACTTTGATACATCGAAGATGATATTCTTGATTCATGAAATCGTTCAGCGAGTCTTTTAGCTTTGAATCCTACAGCATTCTGACCAAACGAGGATTGGAGCCGTCCGAATATCAAAAGCTCTTCGCCGACTTGCTCATTCCGGCTTTTGGTACGTTCTTTTTTGAACTAGTCGAAGCTGGCCGGATCGTTCCTGCGGACACATTGGGCCGGGAAATCCGTCTGATTGCATATTGGAATCGGGCAGTCACAAAGGACGAGTATTACGAACATTCGATCCATGACATCGCCTGGAAAATTCTGCATCATCCGATGTTCATGAGTGGTATGCTTTTCGAGAAAGAAGAAAATGGCCTGAAAAAGGGCTATGATCTCTTCATCAGCCAAATGGACGCAGGCAACATTCCGTTTACATCGTCAGACAACGAAGACAACATCACTGGCGAAAATTTTCAATTAGAGATCAAGAATTGGGTGCCGATGTTCTACCAATACGGCAAAGGAACTGAACATGTTCCAGCTACTCAATTGGCTCCGGTGAATCCCATCGATACTGTCGAAGTGAAGTTTGAATCCGGCGAAGTTTTGGTTGCCGACTGGTTCCGCATCGACGAATTCACCAGCAAAACTAAGAATGACGCCAGCATCAACAACGACCGTGGCATTCGGGAAGCGGTCAACCACTATGCGGCGCTTGGGTTTGTTTCGGTCTTCGTCGGTAATTCCTGTCCGAACGTCTGGAAGCGTGGCAATACCGTCATCGTTGGTCGCTCTGCGGATTGTGACGTTGACATCGAGAATGGTCAGGAAATGTCAGTCTGCACCGATTTGTGGTGGGTCACGATGATCGACCGCAAGCAACTGGAGCGCATGGTCGGCGTGGAAATCGCTGCAAAGTACATCGCCGATCACGACACGGACATTCTTAACCTGGAGCCAGGAACCTACACTGTCTCGTACACCCCAAAATACCACAATTTTGGCGATCATTTCAAATCGGAATCATTCGACATGACCGGAATTGAAGCATTCTTCGCCCTTGAGAAAAAGTAGATACATCTATTGACTTCCAATTTGAAAGTTGGTAAGATGTATTCATGAGCGAACAACTACAGAACGAAGACGTAAAACTCACTGAAGCCCGGTCATTGGCTTTCATGTTGGCAGGCAATGCCACGGTTACTTTACGAAGCGTCAGAACCGGCACTCGTTACACGTTCAAGATCCAAAAGGCAAAACCCAGCAAAGATCCGCTCAAGCCGAAGCAACCGGACACTTGGTTCGTGAATCTGTTGACTGGTCCCAACAATGAGGCCGACTATCGCTACATGGGCATGATTCGCAATGGTGTCTTCAATGTCGCCTTCACGTACAAGGATCGTAATTCAGGTCTTCGCAAACCGACCGGCTTTACTGTCACGACGCCTTCGGTAGTTGCTTTCATGTGGACACTCCGCAAGCTGAACGAAGCAGCGACCAACTTCGGCGTCGAAATATTTCACTCTGGCACCTGCGGTCGCTGCGGACGTAAGCTGACGGTGCCTGAGAGCATCGAGACTGGTCTAGGACCGGAATGCGCTGAGAAAGGTTTTGGTGGTTTCTAGTAGATACATCTATTGACATTGATCCCAAAACAAGGTACACTTTAATCATGACAAACGAAATGATTTGGCAAAACATGACCGACGAACAAAGAAGGGCCGTCCTCGATCAATTCACTATGACTTCCGACATTCCTTCCGACATCAAGTGGGATCATCTGGACCACGGAACACGGTCGGCGATCATCTTCACTGGAACGGTCGAGGGAATGAAATGATCGTCCTCCTTGCCGTCCTCAAAATTCAGGCTATGTTTTACGGTTTGCGTCTGTTATTCTATATCAAGGTGAACCCAAATGACTAACCTTCTCATTTCGCTCGGGGCTGCTGTCATGTGGCTTCTTCGGGTCCAAGAGTTAAAGTCTGCATTGCCGGAAGAATGCACGATGCTTCCGTCTGAGGGCCGCAGCTTCATCAATCTCCAACATTATGACCCGGACACGATCACTCGAATGTCAAGTGAGAATTATGAAGCTACGCATACTGCGGCTACTCCTGAAGTGGTCGTACTATCTGAAAATCCAACGGCTGAGTAATTGGCTCTGGCATCGTAAGATGGACGAGTTTTATCGGACGGTTCACCATCAGTCCGACTACGGCTGGTAATTCCAAAATCTCATGCTATGATATTGGCATGAACATTCTAAGAAACGTATTGTTAGCGATGCTTCTTGTTGTAGGGATCGGATATTTGATTTCGCTGTTGCCTCCTCCACATCCTCGACACCACAAAGTCAAAATAGAAAAACTGAAGAATGGCCAGTATGCCTACAAGGACAAGAAAGGCAACTGGTGGTTTTACGCCAAAAAAGTTGCAAAGGCTGGGAGTCAAACCGATTTTGATTTCGACTTTAATTTCACCGGAGCCGAGTTTGGTAAGTCAGCGAGTGGATCGGTGCGTATGCCTTCGGGCGGTTCATGGGTTCGTGCGTCAAATCCTCCCAAGCCGGAAGAAATCGAAGAAGAGATTGAAGTGTCTGTCGAAGAGAGCGTCACAGGCGAACCGGAAGGGGACACTGACGACGGCGCAGATGCCGATTCAAGCGATTCTGGCGGCGATGGCGGCGACGGCGGGGGAGATGGCGGTGGGGATGGTGGAGGCGACGGCGGCGAGTAATTGACGCTATCCATCCTTGTGGTAGGATAGGTCATGTCCCCAAAGACTGACATGTTCGGAACGCCGGTCATCGATTCATTTCGTGACGACTATCGTTTCCTCAGCAATTTTTATGTTGCACCTGTCTCTCTTTGGGGAATTAACTTTCCTTCGTCCGAACATGCCTATCAATGGGCCAAGACAGATGACGAGCTTGAAAAGAAGTTCGTACTCTTCAAGCAGCTTCCGCATGTCCAGGGATATCGTGTTATCTCGACTTCTCCCGGCCAAGCGAAGCGTGTAGGTAAGACAGTAACAAAACGTGAAGACTGGGATTTGATTCGTCCTGGCATCATGTTGGAAATTTTGAGAGCCAAGTTTAGTCAGAATCCCGATCTCAAAGAATTACTCCTGGCGACCGGCGATGCAATTCTAATTGAAGGAAACACATGGCACGACAACGACTGGGGCCACTGTACGTGTGAGAACTGCATTACCAAGAAAAAATCCAATATGCTTGGTGCTCTGCTTATGCAGGTTCGAGAAGAATTACAAAATGAAAGACAAGACTAAAAACGCAATCGAAAAAAAGCTAACCAAAGTAGAAGAGTTGGTTTCTGACATCAGAGTTTTGATGACAGAACAAGAAACCTTACCAATTTTGTTGACCGAATATGATACTTGGTTGGTTCCTCGGCGAGTCGAATTTTGTGAAAACTGCATGAACATCAAAGCACAAGTAGGATATGCCGAAGTTGACATTGAGGACTACAAGAAGGATACAAACTGTATGCCGAATGTCACATGGTGTCGTACATGTGGAGAGACCGGCAGTATCGGTGTCCTTACTGAGTCCTAAATAGCAACATGCTTCTCCAGCACCCTCGCATCTATCTGTTCAGTGCAGCGCTCACCGTGATCAATTTAATCACGTTCTGTATCTGTGTCTACAATGGAAACGCTACAGGGATTGCGTGGAACGGCGTCTTCCTCATTTTTAATCTCATCGCAACCATTGGCAACTTCCGTATTCGTCATCATCGTGCTATACTACGTGAAGAACAGAAAATGGAACGGCGAAATCAACTCATACGTTTGACCATCGGCGAGTAGTTTCTACTTGTGGTGGCGTGGTGTATGGTTGCACAGCCTGCCTTATAAGCAGGGTCGCACTAGATGAGTGCCCGGACTGAGTTCAATTCTCAGCGCCACTACCAAAATTTTATGACATCTCTTGAAAAAGCAGGACAAGCAAAGAACCTTCTCATTGGCATCGCAGAGAAACTGACGGTGCCTGCGCTGACAGATGCCTGCAAGGTCGTTCTGTACGATCCAACCTTCGTGACGCAATACGGCTCGTCTGGAAAGCACCACAGCTATCCTGGTGGCTTGGCGATGCATACTCTCGAAGTGACTCAGTTTGCCTTGAAGATGGCCGAGATGCTTCCGATGGCCGATACTGACGTGGTTGCGACGGCGGCAATTTTTCACGACTACACGAAGATCAAGGAATACGCACCAGCAGCACAATTTGGTGATGGTGGATCGGTACGCCATACCAACTATCGAAAATTCATTCGTCACGTTGCCGGAAGTCACGCTGCATTCATGATCGCCATCGAAGGAAAACGAGTGCCGGAAGAAAAGGTGTTCCGCATCGAGCACGCAATCCTGGCACATCATGGTTCGATTGCAGCAGGAAGTCCGATAGATATGGCGCTCATTGAAGCCTACATCGTGCATTACGCAGATTCATTCAGTGCAAAATTTGGTCCATCGAAAGGATAAAATGTTACTCGACACAATCAACACTCACATTACCGAAGCAATGAAGGCAAAGGATGGTCCACGTCTGACGACACTCCGTGCAATCAAGGTGAAGATTGACGCCTTCATGAAAGAACGCATCAATCGAGTCGAAGTGACCGAGGCTAACGAACAGAAGATCCTGGAGAACCTCGTCAAGCAGCGCCTTGACTCAATTGAACTGTTCGAGAAAGGCAAGCGTTTGGATTTGGTTGCAATTGAAAGAGCCGAACTTGCGCTCATCAAAAGCTACATGCCAAAGGATGCGACCGGCGTAGAGATCGACGCTGCAATTGAACTAGCATTACCGGGACTGCTTTCGACGGGTCCCAAGGCAATTGGTATGGTCATGGCCGATGTCAAAAAGAGATTGGCTGGCAAACGAGTGGATGGAAAGATTCTCTCAGAAAAAATCAAGGCTCGTTTCGTTGTCGCTGAAGCGAACGGTGAGACATTCCATTGATCGACTGGAAAAGTCTTGGCCTGAAAAAACCTCAGAAAAGAGCCTCTAGCAATCGTGACTCTAATTCGAGACTTCAGGTCAAGTGCATCTGTGGTCACAAGCAGTTTGAACATGAGTGTCATCCAGACGAACATTGTTACAAATGTGAATGCCGACAATTCAAGAGGTCCCGTCGTCCAACTGGATAGGACGCTACCCTCCGAAGGTTGAAATAGTGGTTCAAATCCACTCGGGACTACCATCTAGATATTGACATGAATCTGAATGACAAACCAATTAGCGTCACTGGCTCTGCCAATCCTGTAATCACTCGTGAAGAATATTATAAACGTCGTGAAAAATCTTCTAGCTACATGCCCGGATTAAAGAAAGGCGATCTCCCAAAGCGTATCAGGACAGCGGAAGATGATATTGCCGACATGCTTTTTGATCTAACAGAATGACCCAAAAAGAACGACAAGCCATATTTGACGTAGTAGGTCAGGAAGCCGATTTCCAAAAAATCTCAGGTTCCAATTTTGAAGTCGCTCTCAAGGAATGGTTTGATGATACTGAGAAACCATTCCCGCCCTATATTACAGACATTATCGTCCAGGTAATTGTTCAGTTAGCCAAGAAACCGCAATTTGAACACTATAAACTCGACGGAGATGTAGCTTTAAGAGCATTTGAACGGGCACTAAAACGAAGACCATTTCGTATGATGGAAAATCCCTTTCCGGCTTTGACGAGAGTCGTCTTCGACAGTTTCATACGGCAGATACAACTAAAAAGATAGCTCTGCTATATACCTGTAGAAGTCGAATCTAATCTTCGACCTAGAGGAATATGAGCAAAGAAAAAGTACAAGACGACAAAATTTTGTTGCGTCTGCCGTCCACTCTGACATCGGCAGTTGATCAAGTTATTAGAGAGCAAATCCCAGAGTTAAACCGCTCGGAATTCATCCGCAGGGCAGTTCGTTTTACGCTGGATCATGTCGAAGAATTCAAGACCAGTGATGCGGCGACCGTTCACGAAAAAACAGAAGTCGAGAGTGTTGCAAAGATCAATGCTGTCCGTGACCTTCGTGACCAATTACTACAATACAAGGATCTGTTGCAGAAGGAACCACAGACTCCAAACACCATCAAACAACTTTCGTTTTTGATCTTTTTGATCGGCGAAATGATCTTTAAGATGAACGATTAATAAACCGACGCTTGTATACATATTTGCATGGAACAAAAACCGTGCCAAGTGTATTACTGTTACAAAACAACCAACATCATAAATGGAAAGGTTTACATTGGGTTCGCCAGTGATCCCAAAACTCGCTGGCGAAATCATAGAAGAGACGCTGAAACAGGTCGAGGATTTGCCCTCGCCGCCGCAATCCGAAAGTATGGATGGGACGCATTTGAATTTGAAGTGCTCTGTTGTGGTAAAGACAAGCGTATGATGTTGGAACACGTCGAGCCTGCATTGATTGAACAATATCAAAGTCGCATTGAACAAAATGGCTACAATGTAACTCGGGGCGGCGAACACATCCCGGTAGGCAATCGAGGTGGCTCTAAAAAAGGTCGTATTGTTTCTGAAGAATCTCGATGTAAAATGAGTGCTGCTAAGAAAGGCAATGTTAATGGAGCAGGTAACAAAGGCCATAAACATTCCGATGAAACTAAACAAAAAATGGCAGCAGTCCATCTGGGTCATTTCGTTTCTGAAGAGACACGCAAGAAAATCGGTAATCGTTATCCTCGCACAGAAGAAGAAAAGCAACACCTAAGCAAAATAAATACGGGCCGAAAACATTCAGAAGAAACCAAACAGAAGATGGCAGCGACAAGACGAGCAATGAGGATTTTGTGACGTGTGGAAGTACATCAAGGCACTCTTTACCCATCGGCCAAAATTCTATCGAGGCACCACAGATAAATTTTGCCACAGCCTTACCGCAAAGGGCAGGCGCATTCGTATTTTCGGATTCGCCTGGGGACCTTTTATGATTGCATTCCATACACTCGACTTGACAAATAGCAGACCTTCTGTAAAATACAAAGGGTACTCCAATGAAGCTGACTGAAATGGAAAAGAAAATTTTGTTCGATGCAATAACACTGTACAAAAACAGAGCAGAGACGATGTTGATACTACCATCTCGGCACTTCGTAGCAAATTGAAACGTGCTCTGGCTGAAGGAACCAACAGCACCGGCCCAAGATGATCTATTTGGTTGGAATGCGAAAATAATACCTTGACATCCTGATCCAATGTGGTATTCTTAGAACATCAGAGGCGAAGTGCTCTGTTGAAGGGATCTTGGTTCATCCATGACCCTGCGTAGATAGAGCACTTCGCTGCTGTATAAATAGAAACGAGAACACAGTCATGAGACGAATTACCATTACACGCCGAGAGGTTAAACGAAAGCGGTAGCGACAAGCTAACGCTCTAGTGCATTGGTGTTTCGTCGCTGCCGCCTTTACAGTTTCCAACATGGATCTGTAACTCAAACGGACAGAGTAACCGTCTTTTAAACGGAAGGCTGTGGGATCGTACCCCACCAGATCCACCAAATTTTTCAGTTTTACCCATGTGGTCTCGTAGCTCAATGGATTAGAGTACTTCGCTACGAACGAAGGGGTTGCAGGTTCGAGTCCTGCCGAGACTACCACAATTTTTGCTGGCGATTAGTTCAAAGGTAGAACCCCTGGCTGATTACCGGGAGACAAGAGTTCGATTCTCTTATCGCCTACCATTTCGTCATGAATTTCACCATGACAGTTGGAACAGACAAGTATGCATTTGTTTAATTCGATTTTGATGTCTGACCATGATTTACCGCTGTTGTTTGAGATAGTGAAATCTTTTTGTGACGGATCTGTATGATGAAAATCCAGAGACCGAAGACATCGATTGTAACCACAGCGAGCACAGGAGCCGCCCAAATATTCTACGGCTTTTGCTTTGATATTTTGCCGACGTTTTTTGACTGATTGATAAGACGTTATAGTTCGAGGCCGACGAGGAACATGTTTAGCGCAATATGATCGTTTGCTACTGACCGGACTATTGCAAATTTGACATCGCCATTTTGTCCGATATTCTGTGAAACAATTTCGAGAACAGAATGGATTTGTTGGTTCGATAGATTTAGTTTTTTTGCGGTTGAAGTCTATACCGCAGTGCGTACACCTAAAGGTCATATGACTATTTAGGATTAGCGCAATGTTAAGGGTTTGCGTCCCTGTAGCTCAACGGATAGAGCACTTGCCTTCTAAGCTCGGGATCTAGGTTCGATTCCTAGCAGGGATACCATTTAGCCGCATAGCTCAACCCGGTAGAGCGTCTGCCTTACATGCAGAGGGTTCTCAGTTCAACTCTGAGTGTGGCTATCAAATTTTAAGTAATAGGAAGAAGTAAAGAAAGTGATTTGTAGAGTATGTGGCGAAGAATTTTCGCCCGGAAGTAAACACCCAGGATACATTAATGTATGCCTGCAAGAAGAATGCAGAGAGACTGCTCGTGAACCTCTGGTGAGGCCGTTGGTATTGACAACTACGGTGAGCGTCCTGTATGATTCTGAAATAGAGACAAGTTTGGACTGGTAACTCAATGGTAGAGTAACTGGCTCTTAACCAGTAAGTTGTGGGTTCGAGTCCCACCCGGTCCACCAAATTTTGTAGAGGACAAAAAGCAATGCCCATCGTAGAAATAAGAGCCGCCGAAGGTGGTCTCGACGCAAAGCTGTTAGTAGATGATCAATTCACGATCTATCTAAAGCTGGCAGAGCGGAGGGGTCTTTGAGGTTGAGATAACTGAAAAGACTGAAGGATTCGTCGCATTTGTTGTGAGTGGTGACAAAGCCGAAGCAACGTTTGCAAATGAAGCAGGCGGTCATCGCTGGCAAAGAGTCCCGCCAACCGAACGCAAAGGAAGAATTCAGACAAGCACAATCACGGTTGCTGTCTTGCCTGAACCCCAAGCCGAAGAATTCAAGATTGACGAAAAGGATCTTGAATGGAGCACAACCATCAGTCAAGGTAAAGGTGGACAGTCGGTCAACACAACTTACTCTTGTGTCATCCTAAAACACAAGCCATCTGGTGAAACCGTTCGTTGTCAAAATGAGCGATCACAGTTGCGAAACAAGCAGACCGCATTGCGAGTGCTGCGATCACGTCTTCTGGCGCAAAAAGAAAACGCAGAGCACGCCAGCGAGTCAAAACAACGCAAAGATCAAATTGGTTCGGGTCAGCGTGGAGACAAACGCCGCACGATTCGAGTGAAAGATGGTCAAGTCAATGATCATGTGACTGGGCAAAAATGGTCCCTGAAGAAGTACTTGAATGGGGACTGGTAAAAGCATTTTGTCTAGTCCCGTCCTCTATTTCTTTATCGCACTTAAGACAGATCGGCACCCCATTTACGTACAGACATGTTTCAGATTTGTGGCAGCGAACACATTCAGTTTTCATAAAACACTTTTTGATAGTTTTGATTTAGCTTCTACACAAAATCTTACAAAACTTCTAAAAAAGTGTCAATACTCTTTTTGGCTAGGTATGTGATATACTACTTGTGGGTCCATCGTCTAACGGGATAGGGCACTTGTTTCCTAAACTTGAAGTCCAGGTTCGAGTCCTGGTGGGCCTACCAATCTCCGCAACTTCTGCGGCGAATAGCACTCTTAATCACCGCATTTGACCATCAGACTTCACTCTGCTAAACTGTTTCCATGAGTTGCTGGAACTACGACGAATTCAAAGCAGAGTTGAAAAGAATCGATCTCGATGTTCCGACTCCTGAGAAAAAAGCCAGTGGCTATAACAGAGTCGAGTACGGCGGATTGACGCTGATCAACAATAAGCCTGCGTTCGTCAATTCGTGGCACGTTGGTGGATCATCAGGAGCCGGATATTGGGGCGATGAGGATCTTCACAGCTATGTTACCGGCGAGCCAGAACCAGAATGGGCCGACCTGACGAAAGTTTTGGAGCACTTCTGTCCAAGCATTACTTTTTTGAAATATAAGAAGCTGATGACCATCACCAAGTCAGATTCATGGAGCCGAAACGACTACTACGGTAATGAAACGAACTATTCATATCGATACGTTTTTGTCGAAAACTTGTTTAGATTTTTGAACGACGACGGACTCATCGAACGAGAAATGGTGGATGACTCAGAATGAGCGAAGTAATCATGATTGTAGGTCTGCCGGGTTCCGGGAAGACCACCTATGCTAGAAAGTTGATTCAAGAAATCAATTTCGCAAAAATTCTTTTCGATGATCCAGGTACTTGTCGCAAAGGACTTGACGCACTCGAAGAATGGATTGAAGACGGCGAGAATGCTGTAGTGACCGATGTCTACGGCATAACCACAGCAAAGCGCACCGAAATACTTGACGCTCTCATTTCCTGGGGCGCAACCAAAATCACCTGGATCTTCTTTGAGAACAATCCAGAAGCGTGCATCCGAAATATCAAACGCCGTAACGAAAAAGACCCAAATTATCGGGTAGTTGCTGATGTCACAGTGCGGGAGCTTTCTCTTCTTTACCAGATCCCGGACGGTGCCACAGTCATTCCAGTCTATTCGCCAGTGGTCGATGTAAATATCAAAGGTGAATCTTTCACAGAACAGGATCTCATCGATGCAGGGCAGGATTGGGGCGAATGACACTTTCAATTTTAAAGGCCAGACACAAAGCACAAGTTTCGGAATATCCTTTCGGAACGGTCGAGCAGCTACGAAAATTTGCTAGAGGACACGGCATTGAACACCAAGTCGGCGAAGATGCTCTTTACGTCATTCAAGACGCCGATTTTACCATCCTCGATCACGGAAAAATTCTGGATCTGAAATAGACGTATCAATTGACATTCACTCTCGAATCTGCTACAGTGTGATTCATGAGAACGGCTTTCGATTTCACAACACCTGGGCGCAACCAAACTACCGTCTCAAAAGATGAACTGTTCGTGGCCTTCCCTTTGTTGGTAATTCAAGCCGACGCATTTGAAATTGTCAACCTGAACGATGGCACATTCCTGATCGAATATCGTAGCCATAACGACAATGATTTCGTCCTACTCAAAGAACACGAACTTTCCAAAAAGCCTACAAAAAAGAAACGCAAAATCAACATTGTGCCAAGTTCTGATCGCCCAACCTATTGCGAAGAATGCGGGGAAGAATTGCATGAATTTTCGGGTGAGGAAGCTGGCAAAATAGTTTCCGGCATGTCGTGTGATTCCTGCGGCTGGACCTGGGATGATCCAAAATAATTAGATGCATCTATTGACTTCGAGCATCGGATCTGGTAATCTTTAAGTATGAATCGCTGGAGACTACAGAACGGCAGATACGTCGAAAACCTGGACCGACCGGAACTGATTGCTTGTCAGCCGCTCCAAGGTCCTGCCACTCGCATCATGTCTGCACTTCTGGAGCGAATGGCTGACGGTCCTTGTTTTCCTACGGCAACAGAACGTGCGGAAATGGACCGTCTCGAAGCGATCAACTATGGATATTAAAAAGGAACCCAAATGATCACTCTCGCAGACGTTATTGCATTCATCAAGACCGCAGACGAAGTTGACAAGGGCTGCATTCGAGGCGCTCTGAACATGTCCTACGTTCCGCCGACTAATGGTTACAATACAGATCACTTGAACCGTTACAATTTTAACAAGCAGGCCAGAGCCACTCAAGCTGCTCAGGTTCTCGGTAAACTCGGTGTCGGCGACATGGTGTCCTTTCCGTACAATGGTGTGAACTATAAGGGACAGGTCACAAAAATCAACCGCACAAAGGCTAAGGTTCGCATCACGGAAATGGATGCGCCACCGACAAAAAAGGATGTCGTGGTCGGTGCGGTCGTTGGTGTGGATGCATCGATCCTGGCACGAGGAAAATAATGAAAATCGAACAGCTATTTTCGGACGAAGAACTCGATTTTTTCGACGATATGGAAAAGCATGATCCGTTCATCGTTGAATGTCATTTCTGCAAAGGCAAGCTGCACGTTGACAACAATGCAATGAGCCGGTGCATGAGTGGACTGGAAGTTGCACCACGAGGCTTTAGCTGGATCTCGGTGATTATCGAACCGTTCAACGAAGTGCCGTGCTGCGACATCTGTTTTGAAAAACCCAATCTCCCTGGAATGGTGATGTTTTAATGGCAATGATTACGGCACAACTTAATACCGGCGACGAAAAACTCTATCGTTTCAATGTCCACGGATACGCTGTGCCTCTTCAGGTTTGGGAGAATCCGTACTCCAGCCTGACCAGTGACAATTGGTACTACCTCAACTCGAATGGGTACGCACAAAAGTTCAATCCTGATCGGCCTCCGTCAAAATGGCCTTCTCCTGAGCGCCTGATTCTGGTGCCCGACATCAACCAAAACATCTGAAAGGAACTTTTATGCCTACCGATCCCATGAATTTGAAAGACTACAGTAAGCAGTATGGTGATCTCGAAATGTTCAAAAATTTCGAGCGACCGTACAAACGAATTGGCCTGCCGGTTGAGGCAGCACCAACAATGACCTTCAAATCAGCCTTGACTGCGTACTTGGTCAACAACTGCATGATGCCCTCCGACGCCACACAAGTCATGGAAACCGTCATGGCCGACCCCAAAAACGATCATATGAAAGCGCATTGGGATCAACCTGTCACTGGATACCCACCGGAACTGTTGACGGGACTTATGCTCACCATGAACGGACACGCCCTGACCTGGATCGACGCCAATTGCCCCGCCGTATTTTACCGGGCGATGTTCGTCAATTAATTTAGATACATCTATTGACATTCAGGTCGGCATCTGGTAGTATTGAGTTATGGAAACGTACAACGTAGCTGACCTGATGGAACAGATGAAATCTGGCCGTTATCAATATGGCATGGGCAATTCGACTACGAGCATCATCCGTTCGATCACCGAAACGGACGGCAAGTACTTAGTCGTTGGTGACACGTTTGCCTGCTCTGGTGACGAGAATCTTCAACTTTCGGTCACGCCGATCCTGGTACAATTGAAGCCGATGGTCGAAGATTACTTTTCCGGGGAATGCGCCGCTTTCGAGACCCTGGCTGAGGCTCTAAAACACGCCAGTGTCAAACGGATCACTGGACGCATCCTGACGGCCACCGACGAATTCAAATTGAAAGCTGGAGTGGTCGAGAAAAAGAAGTTCTCGAAGAAACGCCTGGAAGCAGTCCTGGAGCAGAACGGATTCGGAAAGAGCGTAAGCTACGAGGCGTATGGACGTGACGTGCGTGCTTTCATCGGAACTGACAAACGGACGCAACTGGAAGCGTTTCTGCGCCTTCTGGGGCAGTCTGTAGACGAGTCCTACGCTCCTGGTCGCAACGTCGTCGAGTGCAAAGTGACTTTCTTCAAGGCATGGCACTGGGATGAGTAGATCCGAACTGCGCCGGATGTCAATGGCGAAACTGATCGATCTCGCACAGGAAAATGAAATCTTCGTCTGGTTCGATGCCCACCGGGAAGGCATTTTGGAAGCGCTGGTGGACAAGCTGGTCGAAGAAAAAAGTGACGTTTGGTGTGCATATTTTTAGATGCATCTATTGACTTTGGGGCCGATCTGCGGTAGACTTTAAGTATGAAAGCGATCAACACTTGGAAGATGGCAAACGGACAGACCGCAGAATTGCTTGGCGTTTGGGAAGAGAAACAATCATGGGGCGCTACTTGGAAGATGAACCTAGAGCGCTACAAGAGTACCAAAACCGAACGCACTTTACGGTACTTGATTTGCCACGAAGGTGGTCAATCGTATCTGGTGGGTGAATACAAATCTCTCAAAGCTGCATTGAAAGACATGGCTTCGTTTTCCAACTACACAAAGAAAGTGACGGCATAATTCCATGAGCAAAACATACCGCAACACTCTGTTAGATGCACCCAAGCCAGAAGCACTCACCGTCCAGGTTCTCTATACGACTTACGGTGGCGTCGTTTCTGACTGCACCAACGGTGGCGTGACGGCCAAGTCTGAACGGGTTATCCTGGTCCCCATCGGCGCAGATGTTCCGACCGATTCCAAGCTGCCGGTGCTCAAGGTGGTTTGTCGTTATTTTGGTGGTCTTTCATACCTGCACGCAGAGCCAGTGACACCCGTAGGCAAAAATCTGATCGGCTACATGGCTGGTGGCAATTTCGTCTACTCCTGTGACAGCCGTTTCCGTACCTGGGTTTCTCAGTATCCGATCAGCGTCCATGATCGTGTCGAGACGCAGGCACAGTACAATTCGCTTTCGGTCTAACCATATGTCAAAACGTTGGCCCAAAACCACTCGAAAGACTTTGATTCCCGAACTTAAAGCACTCTGGCCCATGTTCACCATTGCTGCATTTGCAGTTGTTGCTATCTTCTTCACAGCTTGGTATACGTCGGTACAAAAATGAAAACTTTCACACCAGAAACCACCAAGATCCTTACCACCGAATTGAACGTGGCATTGGAATTCGTCAACGGAATTTTTCCCTTGATTCCTCTCGCCCGGATCGTCGAACTGATCAATGCGTACAATCTCGACGCAAGTCAGATTGTTCATCAACTCGGACCAGACAATGGGCGTATGGTCGTGCCGGTCGCCGCCGACATCTTCTTTGTCATGTCCTGGTATCGCTTTGAGACTGGTACATTTGAAATTGTCTGCTACGCCACCAGCAACTTCGATGATTACGAGAAACCTTTCACCGCAGTCTACAAGGCACAAGAAAGAGCCGCTCGTCTGCGTCGTCTGAATTCTACGCTTCGTAATCTTCCTCCTTATTTCAACGGCAAGGGTCATGCTTTTGCTTGTGTCGAGAACCATATCATCAGCGCCGGGTTTGATCATCGAGAGTTTCAAGACGATACGACTAGCGGCAAATTTAGTTGTATGGGTGAGCAAGGCCGGATCATGTCGGACATCAGCAACAATGCTTTTATTGTCGTAACATGGTACAAGATGCCGTCAGGAAATTACGAGATCATTGCATATGCCAGCTAAAACAGCACACCAAATCAAATTGATCAAAAAGATCACTCACCTAAAGACTGCAATCGAAGCTGGTGACACCACTTTGCAGCTAGAATTGAAGAAGCTAGAAAACGATCTGAAAAGTTCTCTTGGATCGGTCGGACAAAAAAAGAAACAACAAAAACCAAAGCCGGTCCAGGTCAATCACGCCTGCCGAGATGCAGTGACCGGAGAATGGAAGCTGTGTGAAGTCTGCCAAGGCCGAGTCCACAAACACGGCTGTAAGACAATCAAGAAAGAGTGGGATTGCTGCAAAAAGCGTCATACCAAGATGGGTCTGGAGTGGGTGGGAAAGTCAGACGCCGACTACTACGAACGCAAGACGAAAATCACTCTCGAAGAAGGATTCGATTTCATCAATTCCCTCGAAGCTACGGCAGAAATTGACGGCGTAGTATGTAGCATCAAATCTGGTGGTGTGCGCCTGCCGACGTTTGTCAAACATGGCACTACGTGTGTGACGTGCAAGCTCCCGGCGTCGTTCTTTGCGGTCGAGCGCCGGGGTGGACAGACTACTCGTTATCACCTGAACCTGTACGGCGTGAACGACAAAGGAATGGACGTGCTCTTTACGCATGACCATATCCTAGCTCGCTCTGCTGGTGGTCTGGACACACTGGAGAACACACAGACCATGTGCAGTCCATGCAACTCACACAAGTCTACTTACGAGCCGAGAAACACAAAACGACAGGCGGCAAAAGAGATCGCCAAACTCACCCAGAAGTTGTACGACGGAAATCATGCTGCTGCGATCACTGGAGAGATTTATCGTGAAATTCGTATCGGCGCATCCCACGAATCTTCCGAAGTTTTTGACTACTCCGTAAAGGAACAACATGCCAGCTAAGAAACTTGTGTTGACCGAGAATCTGGCGTATCGAGACATCCAAAAGGTTCCGAAGCGCCTCACTAAAGAACAGCGAGGCATTGCTTTGATGCACATCAGTGCCAAGATCATGTTGAACATTTACGACATGCAAGATCAAGCCGGAATTACAGACCTCGAATTGCTTATGATCTTATCGGAAGAAGTCAGCCGAACCACTCGACGTTTAGTGAAAGGGAAGAAATGATTATCTCAGCGACCGTCGTCAACTCGAATACATTTGTCGGCAATGGACTACAACCGAACGTACTCATCATTCAGCCGACATTCGAGGCGCAAACTGTCGGATATAACTACGAAAATCGAAATGCTCAGGAAGCCGCCGAAGTTTTCATGTGGTTACAAGCTGCATTCTGCAACAAAACACTGGCGGAACTTGCCGAACGTCTGAGCGTCTACAATCAAAAGGAACCAAAATGACCACAACTTTTCATGCCTATATTCCCGATTCCATGAGCGCACGCCCGGAATTTTACAGCGGACGTGGCGCAACGACTTCAGACTTGAATTCACAACATCTTGAAGACATTCACGCCAACATTCTGAAGCTGCACGGACCTAAAGCCGCTGCTCAATTCGTCAAAATGGTGGCCGATATTCCGGTACTTTCGGCGACCGATTTTCTGATAGCCCTTCAAAACCTGGACCGGAGCGGATGGAAATGGACCAGTCGCAAGCGCCCGACCAATAAGGGCATTGAAGTGGTCAACAATGGCAATGCTGGAGACTACGTGTCGAATTTGGGCACGATTGCAAGTGTCTTAGGTGGCATGGGACGACACTCCGACCAAACTGAATCGATCCGGTATCCTTTCATCCGACAACACTTTAATGAACTCCCAAAGGCAGTTCAAAAGAAGCTGAAGGAACCTCGTTGGGATCGAATGGATGTCTTCGGGTGCCGCTACTACCCTTCTCACTATTGACAGTAGCCTTAGACCCCTGTAGACTGGTCATGAAATGAAATACAGAGAGATAGGACCAAAACACGCTTTCAGTGGCGACATTGATGAACCGATTCCTTCCGACATCAAGCATGAGCGCATGTTTCATCCAGCAAATAACGAGTGGCCGTTGTACAGTATCGCTATCTGGACACCAACACCTAAAGCCAGCCGTCCTGCCGGGTTCTTTGTTTCTTTGAACGTCAAGACAAGCATCAAATCTGACTGGGTGGCTTGTGGTTTGATGACCGCACAATCCATTCCGTTCGAGCTTCTCCCTGAAGTCATAAAATTACTTGAAGAGGCCGCATCAGCATGAAATTCAATCTCAAAAATCTCGACAACATTCTAGGAAATTTGATTTTTTCTTCTCGATGGATTTTGTATCCGATGAATGTTGGTCTGGCCGTCGCCGGGATTTTGTATGGAACCAAGTTCATGATGGACCTGTGGACGCTCCTTCATCATGGTCTGGGGATGGAGACGGAGGGCGTGATGTTGGGTGTACTGGGCCTTGTCGATATGCTTATGGTGGCGAATCTGGTGGACATGATTTACATGGGTTCGCACCAAATTTTCATTCAACGCTTTGTCATCACCGACACCACAGCCCGTCCTCAGTGGCTTGATCACGTCGATTCGGGAATTTTGAAAGTGAAGATGGCATCGTCTGTCGGAGGCATCATGATCATTCGGATACTCAAAGATTTTGTGAACGTCGAACATACCGACTGGATTTTTATTCAACGTCGGTGCTATATTCTAGGAGTTGCCCTTGGTACGGTATTAATCATGGCTGTCATTTGGCGACTGACTCATTCTCCAATCGAAGCACCACAGCACAAAGAGGAACAACACTAATGTCTTTTCAACTAACCTGCTTGCTCTGCGAAGGCACCAAGCCACATACCAGTAAGTACCTCGTGCCCATGCAGGAACACGTCATGACCACGCATGGATACACTCAAACCGATCTCCAGAAGCAGACCAAACGTGAGACCGATGCTGGGTACATCTATACCATGCCTGACGGTAAGGATTGGCTGGACGCTGCACGAGGCGGCAACTACATAGGCGGCGGCAATGTCTAGAAATCCACACTATCTGTCCAAGGTGTTGAATGGTGTTTCTGTTGCCAAAGAAGAATTAGAAGAAGCCGAACGGAAGCGAGACCAGTTTTTAGAGCCTATCCTTACGATTCTAGGAGCAACCGGAGGCGGCATTGATTCTGTTTACCAGCACGATGAAATTCTCTTTGTAAACAGAACAGGAAGTTGTCGAGGATGTCGTTGGGACGATGACTACGAGTTTCCGATGTCCATCTTCACTGCTGATGATCCAATTGCGGCTGCACACAAATACGTCATTGAGAAAAAAGCAGCCGAAGCTGAAGCGGAGAAACAACGAAAACTAGCGGAAATTCAACGCTTACAAAAAGAACTAGGTGTCTGATGAAAAAGCTGTGTCCGAAATGTGAGGGGTTTGGTTTCACGTTTCCTAATCCTGCGTGTTGGGCCTTACGTGATGATTACTGGAACAGTCCTCATAGGATTCCTTGTGAATTTTGTAAGAGAACCGGAGAGATAGATGAAAGACCCCAAACCAAAGCCTGAGCCTTGCTATCACAAATTGAAACGAATTTCGGAGCCACCCTATCGTTACATCTGTGAAATCTGCGGAAAGAAATTGAAAATTGCAAGCGGATGGGTAGGGCCAAAATGAAAGAATTTGATGCTTATGCTGTTGGCTTGATCTCTGCGAGTGTCTGTACCTCGATGTCGATTGAAGAAGCAACTCGCCAACTTAACATCGAACATCCGACCGGCATTAACAGCAAGTGGGTGTTCAGTGACGATCCGACCTTCGCAACAGGTGAGACCAATCCGTGTCCGTGCGATCACAGCCCAACGACACACCAGCACATGCTTTTCAACTGTTAGGAAGGGATTGAAATGATAGACCCCATAGCATTTACCGGACTGAAGATCGAAGACGACAAGCTCATCGGCATCATGGCCTCTCAAATATTTGCGATGAATCCGAACATGCAAATATCAAGCGCCGTCCGATACTCATTGGCGATTTTAGAGGAGATCAAACTTCAAAAGGACGAGATCGAACGTCAGAATAAAATTCGAGAAAAGAACAAACGTAAGAACAAATGAAAACGGAGGCCACACACGGCAGATCATTTGTGTGCAGCCTCCAAGTGACCAGGGCTACCGAAAACTTCTTCTATGAACCTGTGTGCGACGACGTGTGGGTGCCTGGGGTGGATTGAATCGCCGCTTCGACCAACGGCTGATTGGCTTCACACCACTCGACGTACTGACTCAGATCGTGAATGAACTGCGAAAGATTGAACGTGCTGTTGTGATGCAGCTTCTCCTTCACAGTCTCGATCTTGATGTTAGTACTGGACTGCTGTTTTGGATTCGCCTCCAGAGATGTCTCAAGCGTGGTTGCGACGGCTTGAATCCTTCGGGCATCCTTAGAGTACTCGGCAGGTGACTGCTGTTCTTGTTTCATGACTCAAGTTCTAACATACTCGATTAAGGCTGTCAAGGCCATAGAACGAAGAATCGCTGAAATGTTTTATACCCAACGCTCGATATAAATTGCATTTCGGCGTAATTCGGCTATTTGATCCGGTTTCAAAATGTAAGTTGAGCCACTGGTTTCATCTTTTTTCATTTTGTATCCACGACTGAACAGCGTCGAAGTGCTCAAGAAAATTTCAATATTACGGACTCCCGGCTCATAATAAGGTCTCCATTTATCTCTGAGCTTCACCATCTTGGTCATATCTCTGGCGATGGTAGGCACCAGAAACACGGCATAGATTGTATTGCGCTGAAGATTCGTCTGAAGTACGACAAGAGCCTGCTTGGTCGGGAGCTTATTCATAGCTTCTTCGTCAGAGACACTATTTGGTAGGATCTTTCTAATAACTTGTCCCCGGCGCATGATGTCTTCTTCTTCTGATGGTGACAGGGGATGCCAAGTAACCTGTCGAACTGTTTTTGATAGACCGTATTTGATCGCTAGGTTGGTTTCAATTTTGATTACTAGCATTTCTTGACCGGGCTTTAGACGATCTTCAGAACCCCAAAATGCTACTAGTTCGTCCATCTTTTTGGGTGTGTCGAATGCGGTTCCCGAGTAATAGTTCGCATACCATCCATCTCGACCAGTGAAGCCAGATTGACCTTTGTGATTGTACATGACGACAGTGGTCATCTTCTTTTCATCGTTAGTCAATTCGAGATCGTTAATGGTGTCACCAAGTGGAATTTGGAATCCGACAATACTCGAACAACGATGCGCCTGAGACTGAAATCTCCAACCATGTCTTCCATCTCCGTCGCCAGTGGTCACAGCAAGAAATGCATGAACCAATTCGTGGATGACAAGTGCGTCTAGTCCTTGTTCAGTACGTTTAAACTTGGTATTCATTACGATTCGCAAAGAGCCAGGAAGTATTGTTCGACCATTTGTGCTATAATATGTCGTTCCGCCAGCAGATTTTAGTTCGCCCCAGGTAATTGGACATCTTGGGATGCGACCATCGAACAACAGACGATTGTACGTGTCGAATTTGTGCTCTAGGCTATAGTCACCTTCGATCACAGGAGATTCAGCCAGCCATTGTTGGAATTTTAGCATTATAAAACTCGAATTTGTTCAATAAAACTTTGAATTTGCTCTTTGCTCGACTCAGTATTTCTAAGCAAATCTAGCAAATATTTTATCTGTGCTTTACCTTCACTGATGTCGATGATGATCCCGTACATGATGTGGGTTCCAGGATACACTCGACCAGTCGCCCGGACCCACATCACCTTGTCTGAACCAATCGGTGTGACTCGATATTCGGCGACATACTCGGTGACTTCTCCGGTTAAAATTTTGTCGATACGCTTGCGAATAATTACTACATCACCTGAGTCAACTTGATCAAGATAACGATCCAATGTGATTTCTTCTACGTCGTTGTAGCCCATTAAATGCCGTAAGACACTGTTCCAACGAGTTTCATTCTTGTCGATATCAAATGCGAACGTACCAATTTTTGAACTCTCACATGCCATCAACAATTGGTCAGCGGTCATTTGTTCGATAAGTTTAGGCATAGAGGTATTTAGAGTTAGCACCAAATGAAAAAGCCCACCAAGATTTCTCTCAGTGGGCCTTAATGCTGATCTCGAAAAGCAATTCCAGGTTACTGGAGGTTTGCAATCTTGACGAGGCGGTAGTACGGGTTGCTGGTTGCGGTGATTGCACCAGTGCTGTTTGTGTAGTAAGGATTTGCTACCAAGCCATAACGGGTTTTGAAACCAATCTTCGGCTGGAACGAATTCTCACCAACTGCACGGACCATCTGCAACGGAATGTATGGGCAGTAGAAGAAACCTGCGTCATACGGCGAGCTACCCTTGTAACCGACCATCATAAGTTCGGTATTCAAGTCGCCAGTGTTGTTGAAGTACGGATCGATGAAGACCTTTGTGTTGTTCTTGAGAACGCCAGCGAAAGTGTTTCCTGTGTCATCGACATTGAGGTTCGTTGCGAGAGCAGGTGCATAGCTCAAAATACCTGTCATTGCGAGTGCCGAAGCTACGTCGCTGGAGCAGATAATGAAGTTACCCTTGCCTCTACGAGTCTCACGAGCGATCTGGTTAGCATCACGCTCGACTTGGAACAACATACCCTTGAACTTTTCTTCCAACCAACGGCCATTGGAATCTGTGTCAAGATCAAACGTGCCAGGGGTCGTTACCGACTTCTGAGCACCCGGCTTTGCGATGTAATACAGAGTACGGATGATCTCACGATTGATTTCTGCAAGGATTTCAGTCGAGAGGATGTTTGCCAACTCTGTTTCAGCATCCAAGCCATGAATTGCCTTCAAGTCTTGTGCCAATTCCATCGTGTATTCTGCTTTCAATGCACGGCTGTTGGCAGTGACCGTAACTTTGTCAATGCTCAATGCCATTTCATTGAATGCGAAACCGACGCCATCACCCAAGGCTTCTGCCTGACCTGTGGTCATTGCAATACCTGTGGTGTATGGAGACAAGAACGGATCGCTGCCCTGCGCCTGAACGTATCCAGACATACCGGACTGACGACCTGCAAAGTCTGTGTCAGCTTCGTTGAAGAATGCTTCGTTGTTTGCTACGCCGTTTGTGATCGAAGAAGAACTCATCGTGCTGTACTTCGAGCGCATTGCGAAGATCAATCCCGTAGGACCAGTCATCGGCTGTACGCCACAAACGTCATATGCAATCAAGTTAGGCATTGCACGACGAACGAGACTGATCAAAATCGGGTCCCATGCGCCAACGTTGCCAGAACTGATGTTGTTGGTCGGTGCCGCTTCCATCAATTGCTGCTTTTCTTCTTTGATTGCTCTCTGCTGGTTCTCAAGAATCTGGATAGTCACATCACGACGGTGACTGTCAGCAATCTTGGGAAGAGCTTCATGGTCGATAACTACTGACCATTTCTGTCTTAGGTTTTCGGAAATATTCATATACCGTCTCTCTCCAGTTTCTCTTTGAAACTTGCTGTATCTATTTAGAAGCCGCCGTATTTTCACACGGCGGCTATCTTGTACTTGTTAGTCCTTCTTACCCATTTTTGAGATGGTCTTTGTATACACATCCATCTCACCGGATACTGGTGCATTGGTCTTTGCTGATTCCATCAAAGGTTGCTCTTCTTCTTTCTTAGGAGCGCCCTTCTTTGGGAAATAGCTTTCTTTGAGAGTGTTGAGCTTCTCGGCAAATTCCTTGCGAGTGGTGTACTCGACGCCTTCTGCCAACTTCTTCAACTTCTCACGCTGCGTATCTGCCAAGCCGCTGGATACTGCACGGACAACTTCTTCCTTGCGGTATGCATTCAAACTTGCACGCATCTTTACGTTCGATTCGACCGACTCATTGAGCTTTGCTTCAAGAGTGCTGACCTTCTTTCCGAGGGTTGCAAGAACATCAACTTTGGACTCAGGAACTTCGATGTAGTGTTCGACAAAGAGGTTCTTCAAGCCCTTGATAAAGTCTTCTGCAAGTTCGGCACGAATGCCACGCTCGACAGCCAAACGATTTTCCTTCATCCAGTTCTCGACGACGTAATTGAGGTAGTTGTCAACCTGTCCAGTCAACTTCTGCTCTGTGATTGCCAGCTTCTTTTCAGAACGTGCCTTCAATACAGCAAATGCTTCCTTCAACTTCTTCGTTGCGACCTTCTGGACACGCTGCTTCTCTTCGTTCACACGGCGAGTTACAGCAGCCTTGTAGATCGTGGTTGCCTTGGTCTTTGCAGCTTCGGACAACTTGGTGCCTGCGAAAATTGCGTTAATGTCTTCGGCGACCGATTTCTTGTCGTCGTTCTGATCAGCAGTACCAACCGAAGAGTCAGCCGAAAATTTCTGGTTCGGTGTCTTTGCGCCAACTGCTGGTCGGGTCAACTTGTCAGGGGTGTCAAGCATCGAGTCAACATCAGGAAGAGTCTCATCCGGCGTACCGAAATCATCGTCCGAATCCTTCAAGCTGGTCTCGCCTTCTTCTTCCTCAGCGACCTTAATTCCAGGTGCCTTGCTGACGAGCTTGTCCGGGGACTCCAACTTTGAATCGACATCAGGAAGAGTTTCATCGGGAGTACCGAAGTCATCATCCTTGTCCTTCAAACTTGTTTCGCCTTCTTCCTCTTCACCAAGACCGTCTTTGTGAGAATCAGGACCGTTGTCGCCTTCCTCTTCCCCGGCTGCGTCTTCGTCTTCACCTTCAGCTAACTTTGCAAGAAGAGATGCAAAGGTTTCGTCAAGGTCATCCTTCTCGTCCTTGTCGTCTTCCTTGTCCTTGCCATCGCCGTCTTCTTCGTCTTCGCTCATGCCATCAAGACCGAAACCCTTGGTGATCGGCTCATCTTTTGCTGCATCATCGACACCGATTTCGCCGACGCCTGGAACCGGCCATGCCTGCGGTACGTGTGCTTTCTGTACATTCTTTGCGTAGTCCAGAGGGCCTTTCAGCGTAGCGCTGGGTGAAGGACCGCCCACGATTTCATAGGCCACTTCCTCATTCAAGTCAGACTTGTTGAGGATGTCCAAAATTTTGTCTTCAATTCTTCCCATTTTTGTGTGTCTCCTGGTAAACCAGATATTTCTAGAGGTATTTAGAAGCAAATTGATTTTGGTGGTGTAGATCGAAGTGATGGATATCGTCTATATAGTGGTACGAATGATGACACTCGAAACACTTGAATCGGAATGGCATGAAGGAAACGAAAAAGCATTCTCTGCCTATGGAAGAACCAGTCACATCAAAGCTCTATGGCGCTGCTCTAAATGCGGTCATGAGTGGCAAGCTACAAAAAGTAATCGAGTAAGCAAGGGTAGTGGATGTCCTAAGTGTAGAAAACAAAATTTCAAAGGTTCCAGCAATCCAAAATGGACAGGTTACGGTGAAATCAGTGGAAAGCAATGGTCAGGAATTCGACGTAATTCTATTCAACCATTTGAAATTACTATCGAATATGCCTGGGAACTGTTTCTCATACAAAACAGAAAATGTGTTTTCACTGGTAGGGAATTAACAGTAAGCACAGCATCACTAGACTGCATAGACCTATCTAAAGGCTATGTCGAAGGTAATGTCCGATGGATCGATAAAAGATTGAATAACATCCTACCAGACGAAACCTTTATTGCGTTATGTCAAGAAGTAGCTGCCTACCAGACCAAGAAAGAGTTGGAAGAGCGAGGCATTCCTTCGTTTACAGAATGGAAATCGAAAGGTTCTTCATGAAAGCATCAAACGACTCCATCATCTCTCTTTCGGATGGAGCTTTCTTTTTGAACTGCTTCTGAATGGTTGCAACCTGAGCTTCGACTTTGGTGTTCTTCTGGATCTTTGCTTCGGTCAAAATGCCGCCGCTCCAGACCCACTCTTTGCCTTCCATGATTCCTTGGACAAATGCTGAGGGCGCACTAGGATCAGCTACAATGTCAGCAGCGGTCGCAAGATAGAAATCGTCCTGGACTTCTTGGATGCCAGAATCGTTTTGTTTCAGGCTCCCCATGCCACGGCTAGAGACACCTAATTTGACGCCAGCATCCATTAAGTTCTGGACGATTTTGCCATTTGGTGTATTGAGAATTTTTGCCTTGCCGATGAAGTTGTTGCCGTCACGATAAAGTTCGGTAATCAAGTGGCTGACCTTATCGAGATTTAAAGTCGGCCCGTCAGGATGTCCCAATTCTCCGAGAGCACGATTCTGAGATACGTAGGCTTGATGATAACGGGAAACTTCACGCTCTAAAATATCGATTGGATAAACACGACCATTACGATTTTGAAGATTGGCTTGAAGGAAGACACCTTGGATGTGATATGACTTATTAGGTCCGTTGCCTTCGGTGACTGCTTCGACAATGATGTTTTCGTTCTGCTCACAAATTAGCTTCATATTATCCTCTCTTCTTAGCTGCTGGTGGGTGTCCAATGAAATTATCTACGACATGCTTTGCGATCATGTGCATGAATGGATTCTTTCCTGCAAACTTCTTAATCGACGTATGGATTGCTTTGTACCGTGCTCTCTGCTTCTTGTCGATCTTTTTCTTGGCGGTATTTTCTGCGCCACGTTTCGATTTCAATACTGCGGTGCCTGCGGCCAATTCGTTTGAGATGGCTTTCAACTCAGGCGTCTTTTTGTCGCTTGCTGCTTTGCTCCACCGTTCCCGAGTGCTCTTCAGCATGGTTTCGATGTGAGATGCAGCCATTCCGTCAAAGTATTGTTGGAACTGTGCTCTGGAAGGAACTACAGGTTTACCATTGATGTCTTTTTCGACTCTTGGCTTGGGATCGGACTCAGCCAAAATTTGAAGGTCTCCCCAAAAATTTGCTGATTCTTGTAGACGAATGGATTCGATCATGTCGGCTGCTTTGGCATAGAGCACAGCCTCCAATCCTTCATCTACACGATTTGCTGCACCATTGGCCTGTCTAATTGCAGAGGCATCGTCGCCGGTTTTAGACAGCACACTATTAGCTACCGCCACCCATACTTTCTTTTGGTGGTCTGATAGTCCTTTGTGGTGTTTATCTACATCGGCAACGGTCCAAGGCATTGTTAGTTCATCTGTCCCAATTCAGCTTTCATCAAGGTTAACTTGTCTTTCATGACCGCTAGTGATTTGGTCATTTCAGGTGACTTATTGCCCTTTGACTGTGCTGCTTGAATTTTCTGTTGCATGACCGAAATTTGTTTGGATTTGCTCTGCTTTGCCATGCCGGGAGTGCTGGCCTCGACGATTAGTTCTGCCGCAATTCGACGCTTCTCTTCGGCGAGCTTCTCTTTCAATTTTGTACGAATCAATTCTTCGACTGATGACATGTTATTTGCCCTTCTTTTTTACTACTTTTTTCTTTGCAGCAAGTGCCTCTCTTTTGTTGTGTGCCAGTTGAGCATCGTGATACTTTTTGATAGCTTCTGGTGAGGATTTTCCACACTGCCAGCAATTTTCATGTTGTCCAAAATGGGATTCTGCTTCATCCATTTCGCCATGAGATGCAGCAGCACGAGCGGCATTGCCCATTCTCGATGAAGATTCACCATTACCATGCTTCACATAATCTTTCGGCCACGGCATACGAACGTCGTTTTCCCAGTCCTTACGCTTCTGGCTCTTTGCCTTTGCAGATACCGGAGCTTTGTCACCTGCCCTGCGATGTTCCTGGTGTGGTGCTTCTGTAAGATCACCGAAAATTTCAACGGCGACTTGTTTGCGTGCTTCGTTAATCGCAGCCACAGTTTTCTGTCTCAATGCCTTTGTAAGAGCATTGGTTGCGCTCGTAGCATTCTTGTTTTGAATGTCTTCCAATAATGTCTTCATATGATCCTCTTAGAATTGTTCCTTATGCTTTTTGTGACTGTGACCACCAACTTTTCCGGTGTAGGCAGCTTTGGTTCTTCTCGCCATCTTAATGTGGTGCTTCATATCTGCCTTTGCGGTAGCAGAAATATGTTGCTTGGTTGCCATCTTCTGTTCAGGCGAAAGAGACGGATCTTTGTTGATCATTGCAGCCTGTTTCTTGAAAGCTGAAAGGTTACGACGGCCATGAACTTTGAATTGACCGAGATGTTGTTTTGCCATCTGGTACTTCTTATTTTTTACAGGATCGGTCTTCGCTGTTTGCTTAATCAATGGGTTTAATACTTCGGTAATGAACTTTTGGTTGGCTTCTACTTCAGCTTTGAAACCAAAATCTTCATTACGGACGAACGATTTCTTTTTAGCCGGTGGAGGAACAACTACTTCTTCGTCACCATCATCGTCTTCGTCGTCGTAAGGATCGTCATCATCATCCGAATCATCATCGACTACTTCTTCGTCGTCATCACCATCGTCATCACCATCTTCGTCATCAGAGTCATCGTCATCAGAGTCATCGTCATCAGAGTCATCGTCATCAGAGTCATCATCTGTTGAGAAATCTCCGTCAGAATCCTCGTCGTCATCGTCCTGGTCGTCATCATCATCATCATCATCTTCATCGTCGGAATCGTTATCTGAATTGAAGTCGTCTGGTGATACACTGTACGGATCGCTTAACGGATCGTCGTCATCTTCATCGTCTTCGTCGTCGCCATCTTGGTCTTCGTCTTCATCGCCGTCTTCAGAATCATCATCGTCGCCAATGCCTTGTGGATCGCCCTGGTCATCATTGCCGTCTTCAAGATCGTCTCCGGTGTCTACGGTCTGTTCACCATCAGGAACATCACCATCGCCGCCGAAATCGCCTTGATCACCATTCTCGTCGCCAGCAATGCCAGTTTCGTCGCCATTGTCTGCGTCACCGAATCCACTGTTTTGTTCGTCATCTGGATTCTGGCCGAAATCACCGTTGTCATCGACTTGATCGGTATCTCCAATTTCGAGATCAGGATCAGAATTGTCATCGCCCATGTCTGCACCCGGCTGGACTTGCTGACCAGGAGCAGGCTGACCTGGGAGACCGCCTTGATTGCCTGCGAGAACAGTCTGGCCGCACGCCTGACAAGTCTTTGGCTCTGGCATTGCTTGACCGCATGACTGACAAGTGCCACCGCCCATTTGCTGAGACTGGCCCATTGCATTAAGGGTCGGATCGCTACCTTGAGGACTGGTAACTGCTGCGTCAGGACCACCCGATGCAGACATGTCGCCAAGAGAAGGCTGACCACCGCCACCAGTTTGCATCGGTGAGGTAGTGTCAGAACCCGGCTGCATTGGCATCTGAGGCGCTTGGTTGAACGTGGCAGTCGGCGGTAATTGTGTGCCGGTGCCCTGGTCCATTGTTGCGCCAGGAGTTGCCTGAGACGCCATTCCTTGAACAGAGTCTTGTGCCTTCCAGTTATTGTCTACGTATTGAAAAAATTGCTTTTTGGTTGCTTCGTCTCTGAAATCTTCAGGACCATTGACACCAAACTTTTTTAGAGCATTTGCGAAGAATACCGCATATGTGTTATCGCTAGGATTCACGAACTCGGGCTGCTCATCGGCACCAAAACTTTCCTGGACGGTGCCGTAAGTCTTCCGTGCAACCGATGTTGCTTGTTCGGAGATCGCCTTTAGGAGCTTTCTTCCAAGCGTTTTCTCTACTACTGAGACAGCTTTAGCAGATTGTTCGCTCGTGATTAGCTCGATGATAGATTTGTTCATGAATATAGCTCCCCTAAAGATAGATATTTATGACAATCAATGAGTTGCGGTGTTCGTGCTGACATATGCCACCAAACATCTGGCAAATTCAAGTACATCGGAATCAGCGTACTTATTTTTGCAAGTATTGTAGATCCAAACTACCAATTGACAATTATCCGGGGTATAGCCTTTGGTTCTGTCAATTCGATCAATACTAGGGGCACATTTCGATTCCGTGGTCTCTCGATCAAACAGCATTCCGGTTCTTTCACAATGACCTTTTTCTAATCTGTCAATACACCACTGACGGTCGATAGTGACCTCCAACCCACTTCCTTTGGCTCGAAATTTAGCACCACTGATTAGTTTACTGGCTTGTCCCTTAACAGTTTTTCTGTATTTTTGTAGGGATTTTTTGTGGCTCTCTTTATAACGCTTATTAGTACGTTGATATTCCTTCATGTACTCTTTCATACGAGCGTTGACTTTGGCCTTTTTTGCTTCGGGACTCTTTTTCATCATCGCAAGATATTTAGCGATGTATTGAAAGACCTATTCTGATGTTTCTTCAGAGGTTGACTGTTGATCGCCTTGAAACTCAGAACTTGCTTTTTTCTTATTCTGTTTTGCCTTCCAAGCACCTTCAACTTTTGGCTGTTCAATGATGACTTCTTCTTGCTGTTGAACCTTTGGTTGATCGATGTCAAACACAGGTTCCGGCATTACAATTTTTGGTTCTTCAATGACTTGGACCGGCTTTTTCTTTTCGATATACGGACAACCAACATTTGCGCCGTATCGTTTGGAGACAGGTTTATCTGTAGTGGCCTTTGGAGCAGGCTTTACTTTTGGTTTGTGTAGTGGTGTTCCAATCTTTGCTTTGTACATATTATCTTCTCCAGAGTGCTTCTACGTTACGTGTTGCACGCTCTGTCGGTAGATCATCAACGTCTACGTGAGCGTCTTCATCTTCGTCTTCATCATCAGACACGCCTGCGGCTCCCGGCTGGGGCTGTAGACCGGCTGGCTGTGGTGGGCCTTGTTGCTGTTCGTCATCGTCCTCTTCTCCACCGCCTTCCTCTTCATCATCTGATTGCTGTTGTCCCGGAGGCATTCCACCACCTGGACCACCCATTCCTCCACCAGGACCGCCCATCATGGCATTAGGATCATTTGGATCGCCACCGCCCATTGCGTTTGGATCTTGTCCCATCGAAGGGTCCATTCCACCCGGCATACCCATCATTCCACCGCTTGTCATTGCTTCAAGCGCCTGATAGCGAGGATCACTCTTTTCACGAAGCATCCGAGCATCTTCTGCTTTCATCTCTTGGTCGGTCTGCATTAGAACGCCACGACGAATCGATTCCCAAGAGAACAACTTGCCAGCATATTGAACCATGTGATCTACGACAGCAAGACGATTCTGGATGATTTCGAGATTTTTCTGTTCCGAATAATATGTATCTTTTAGGAAGCTGTAGTAAATCTTCTGTCTGATCGTCGTCCAATCTTCCTTGGTGATAATGCCTTTGAGCATCAATTGAGTCGATAGTAAATCATCGAACAATTGGGTGAAACGATTGCGAATACGATGGATGAACTTTCCAAATTTCACTTCTTCACGAGTGATTGAAGCTCCATCTCCAAAGCTCATGGTCGATTCTGATTTAAGACGACTGACCGGCACATTCAATGCCTGATAGAGTTTCTCTTTGAAGTATTCTACGTCGGCCATTTCGCCAAGATTTTCACCGCCCGGAAGCGTAGTGATTTCTGTACCTCGACCACCTTCACGACGAGGGAGCCAGTAGTCTTCCATGAACGAAAGAAACTTTTTGTCTTCACGAATTTCGCCGGTCGATGCATCATAGACCATCTTGTTCCGATACTTGGACATGATGTCTTTCAAATACTGTTCTGCTTTCTGCTTCGGCAGGTTTCCTACGTCAATGTAAAACACACGACGCTCAGGCGCACGAGAAAGACGATAGATGACTGTTGCGTCCTCGACCATCGACAACATGTTAGAAGCCTTAAGTGCCTTGTGTAGGTAACCCAGGATCATCGTATTGTTGGTCTCACGAATGCCAGAGTGAACATAACAAATTGAATCCCAAGCGATCTTTACCCCTGTCGTAGTCGTCGTCGCATCCGATCCAAATTGGTTATAGACGTAGTAGCGCTGCTTTTCAATTTGCATCGGCACGCCTTCTTGCGAAACATAAGATTCAGTTTCGATGACCGGCTTGATGCGGCGTGGATCGATAGGACGAAGCTCTTGAATACCATCACGAGGATTCTGCGTGTCAATGATAATGTGATAGTAAAGACGGCCATCGACATACCATTGACGATAGATGTCTTGACCTTCATTGTTAAAATCGAGAAGGTTCAATATGTTGTCGAACTCTTCTTGAATTTTTTGAATGATGTCGTCGGAGTAACTTAGTTTATCGGTTACAAGGGCGATTGGTGGTTTCTGTTCTTCGGTGACAATTGATTCATTGATAATCTCACTAACAGCACCTTCGACTTCAGGTCTGGTAGCCATTTCACGATACTTGGTGATAAGCTCGATTTCGTTTTTGACGATTCCATCGAGGTCTACAACAGTTGTAAATGCGCCGCCTTGTTCGACAACCACTGCTCCGTCATCATTCTGTGGCGGGGCAAAAGATAGTGGATCTTTATCTTGTTTCTTGTCTTTGAACAGGAAACCAAAGAGATTATAGGCCATAATTACTTGTATTTAGCAAAGTAGATATGCAGGAAGAATCCAGCCTACTTCTTTGCAGCTTTGGCTTCTTGACTTTTTATGTATTCGGGAGTTTGCTGGTACTCAATAATGGTAGAAGCGATCTTTCTCCAGCGAATTTCATGGACATTTCTTGGTGCAGGTAGGATGGATCTTAGCTCGCCCATTTTCACAGTTCCGTCACCAATTGCTTTCAGACGTTCTTGTGTTCTAACTTCAATTGCGCCTTCTAGATCGGTGTTGGTGACGTGTTTTCTGCCCTGAACTTTTGAAATCAAAAATGCAAGATGGTAGACCGGACCAAGTTCAGCGACAGTTATTTCCTGATCGACGACAGCTTTGACCATTGTGCGAATCATGGTAGGATCGACAAAGAAATCAGGACGGAAGAGTGATGCTGCTTTTTCGTCGCTAACCGGCCCTTCAATAGGCCGTATACGTGGAACAAACCCATTACGCTTTTTCTTGGCGAATGGGTTTGTTGTAGTTGACTGATCTCCGTTTGCTGTGGTGATCGTCACTGGACCTGTTGGCTTAGAAGGTGTCTTCTGTCTAATAGCTACAGATGCTTTTGTAGACCGTAACGGAGTAATGGTCTTCGGACGATGAAAACTATGTCTCATTAAAGAGTGTTGGCGTTAGTCCAGTAGTCGTACTGCATTGTGACCTGGAATTCTTCGATCTGATCGTTTGCGTCCCATGCGAGATCCTGAGGAGAAACAGCAGACGGCCAAGAATTTTTCAAAACGTAAGTTGCGATTTGTGACGCACCCGTTTTGCTCCACTGAATGACAGTTGCATCGGCTGCATAACCTACGCTGGTTACAGAGTTGATTGCACGAATGTTTTGCAAGTGAGCGTTGATGCCATTCGACCATGCCTCGAAAGCGCCACGGACATCGAATGTTTCATCGTTGATAACCGTGATGCTCCACTCTGGGAATGTGCGATTTCCAGGAACTTTGATTTGACGACCAAAGTAAGGAACAGGAACAACACCGACTTCTTCCGGTGGCAACGAAGCCGCCTTACAGAAAAAGGTAAGATTCTGCTGGGCTGTACCTGCTGCACCAGCCGCCGCTGCCGGGAATACCAAGTCAACTTCAAAAAGATTTTGACGTGCGCCATCGCCAACTAGAGCGGAGCGGAATGTTGAGATATTAAATGCCATGTTGTTGTTTTCCTCTTGTACTTATTTAGAAGGGAGTTGGAACCCCTTATTAATCGAATGTTCCAACTACCTCTGAGAAGTCAACTCCCGTTCTGACAGCTACGAAATTAAGCTGAATGAAGTTGATCGAACGAGCAGGCTTGATATAGATGTCACCAACGAATTGGTTTGCATCAATAACTGTCGGCGTGTTGTTTGTAGAGTCACAGACCACACGGAAGTCGTAGATACCACGCTGGCCTTCAACCTGACGAAGGTACGGCTCGACCATGCTGACGAATGATGCCTGAGTAAACTGATCGTTGAACTCAAACAACGTGAATTTCGCAGCAGTTGCAATTGCCTTTTCTAGCGTAATGAACAAGCGACGAACGTTGATACGGTCGAATGCGCTTGGTTTCGCCAAGAATGTTTTGTCGCCGAAAAGAACAGTGCCAAGACCTGGGCTAGTGATAACCGGGTTGACCGACGACTGATACAACAAGTCACGGTAGGCTTGACGAGGATTCCAAGCAAGGCGAACAACGTTCTGAATATTTCCACGGTTATAGCCAGCCGGGGACCACCAAGGAGCATTCGTCTTGTCTGTACGAGCACAAAGACCAGCGATGTCACCATTGAGCGGAACCCAACGGTAAATGTCATTGTACTGATCGTACTGATACTTCCAACCGCTGTCCATGAATGCGTACGACGAATCAGGAAGCGTATTGGCGTAAGCAATAATGTCAGTTGCTTCGTTGCCAGCATTGTTCAAAACAGTCTCAAGCGGCGGCGACATGAAAGTCACACAGTCGAGACGGGATTCAGCAATGTCATTGATCAAGAATGTCGTGACCGTTGAATCATTGTCTGCGGCAAGAAGAAGCGTAATGTCGATGTCTTCTGCGGACTGGAAGTAGGTGTAACCGTTAATGATGTCGCCATCAAGAATTGCTGCGTTACCATCTACACCACCAGAGAGCGGGATAGTCAGAGCGCCACCTGCCACAACACTGACAGTACCAGCAGCACTTGAAGATACGCCGGTTACAGAGTCAGTTGCTACGAAAGATCCAGAGACCGGAGCAATTTCCAATTCAGGAGAAGCCCAAGAGATGACCTTACCAGAGATTGTCGAATAACCTGTACCAGCGGCAACGATAGTGTAAGAGACAACCTCAGTTGCCGTTCCACCAGTTCCAAGAACTGCTGTGATTGTTGCGCCAGAACCCGGTCCAGTGACATGAACAACAGGTGCAGCCGTGTATCCTGTACCAGCAGCCGTAGGTGTGACTGCGATAACTGCTCCACTGCCATTTACTGTGATCGATGCTGTTGCACCAGTGCCAGGAGATGTAATTGTGATTGTCGGTGCGGTTACAGTGTATGCGCCGGTGACCGTTACGTTGATGGCTGTTACTCCACCACCAGAAACAGTTGCGACTGCGCTCGAATAAGTTCCGTTTCCACCTACAACGGTGACGGTTGGAGCAGCAAGATAACCAGTACCAGGAGCAGTGACGGTTAAGGAAATAACTCCCGTTCCGCCGCCGACCAAAGCTGTACCAGTTGCGGTTGCGCCAGTGCCAGAAGGTGTGACGGTAACTGCTGCGGCGTCACGAACTGTTTCGCCAACTGTGAATGTTCCTGTGATGCCGGTCAAGGTCAACTTGGTGGACATCGTGTCATAATCTACGGTTGCATCGCCGCCCCAATTTACTGCGGTCGAGATTCCCAAATCATCTTCAGACGGGAAATCCATCCACCAGATGTAATTGGATTGACGATTCAAAACTTCAGCATAGTAAATCGTGCTGCCATCTTCATATGTTGCAACTGCCGATTTTGACAAGAATGGAAAGCGCTCAAGAACCTGACCAGGAGTGCCGGTCCAATATCCGAGGCTGTCTACCGTTACGACGTGAATTTCGTCGTTCGATCCGCCGCCATTTGCAATGACTGTCGAAGTGTTTGGTGGTCCATCGAAGGACGTTGCATATTGCCAATTTGCAAAGCTGTTAACGTCGGCCATCGAAACGGTGACGCTGTTTCCAGGTGTACCGGCGTACTTTGCTGCGAACTGTCCTACGTCACCTTGACCCATGCTATAGGTTGCAAGATAAGTGTCTTCGTTGTCGATCAGCAAACCAGTGCCATCGGCGGTCGCATTTTTATGTGCGCCCTCACCTGTTGCACGAATTACACGAACCGTTTGGAGTGCATTTGCATAAGCCAAGAAGTTGTAACAAGTGAACCAAGTGTTTGCCGTCTCATTGTCTGGATTACCGAATTCGGAAATGAGCGTAATTGCGCTATCGATTAACTGAGGCTTGTTAGCGGGTCCCCATTGAAATTTTCCAGCGATTGCACCGATTGTCGTCGCAACAGCGGGTACAATAGTGGTCAGGTCGATTTCGGTTACGCTTACGCCTGGACTGAGTTGAAATCCCATGTAATTTGTTCTCCTTCGATTGGTTCTTTATCCAAAAGGCTTCTCAACCTATTTAGAGGTTTGAAGCATTTGCGGTGACAGCTATATTGGTGGAAACCAAAATTTGAGCGAACTCCAACAATTCGTTGTGAGTGTTCTCTCCTTTTGCTGAGTTATAAATCCAAACCACAAGTCTGACGTTTGTTTTTGTATATCCTTTTGCCGGATCTTCACGATCAAGCGATGGAGCATATTTATTCTTTGCTGTCGCCGCTGACTCAAAATCAAAAGCTATGCCAGTCACGTCACACTTACCAGCTTGAAGTTTGGGTAGAAGCCACTCGAATGTAAGATCAAATGGAACTCCAATTTTCTTAGCTCGACTTTCTGCGTTATACAATAATCGTTTTGCCCTTCGGTCCAAAGATGTCAAATTTACTCTTTTCAATTTTTTATATGAAGGTTGACTTCTTTTTGACAAACGGAAGGCTTCCATTTCAACTTCTGTCACTGGTAAACCCTTCCGCAGCTTTACTCCGGTAGAATATTCAGATTTTCCTTTATAGGGTTTACATTTGCGTATCATAACCTTGGACCCCAGTTAGTATCTGGCTCGTCAAATGCCGAAGAGATGAAGCCAAAAGGAACAATGTCTTCTTCGAGTGCAGCATTATAATCACGTTTTAATTGGCTATACACATCGGTATCAGTCAACTCTTTAAAGTACTTCTGATTGACCAACCATCCAAAATTCACTAGACACATTGCCAAGTCATCATGCTTACCTTCTTCAGCAGCGTATGAATTCCGCACCGAAATAAACGATGTCAACTCTTGAATGATCTGGTAATCATAAACGAGCAGCTTGTCCGCTTCGATCAACGTCTTCAAGTTGCCGCAGCCAATTCGTTTGGTTCCCTTGTTCGAGCGAAGACCAAACTCTACATTCTTAGTGAAGCCGCCGCCGACCTGAGTACCTTTTCCCTTCGTCGTCGTCGTAATAATATTCTCGTACTCCTGTTCCATCTGGAGTGACTTCGCAACGTCATTGTCGTTTGTCTCAACCATCACGTATGCGCTATTGTATTTAGTCGCTGCCTGAGCTATTACATCCGGGAACAACATGGGGGTAATCTTGTCGGACTGATACTTCGCCACAACCTGATAAGGCATAGTTGTGATGTCAAAAATGATGAAAGCCGAAGCGTCCAATTCCTTTCCGCCTGCCACGTCCGCTGTCAGAACGTACTGATGTCCATTGGCTGGTGGAGTGTGAACATCCAGCTTTGCTTCTGAACCATCTATAAACTGCGAATAACGAAGTTGAATGGTGCCTAATGGTGACTTCCATGTCTTCATCATCAATTCCAATTTGTTATGATCGATGAGAGTGTTGCTTGAACCAATAAATTCGCATTCAAACTCTTGGCGGAATTGAGAATCGCTGGTCAAAGAAATTGTTTTCTGTTTCCATTTTTGGTCACGCAGTCCAGTGCCGTCAGGTTTGGGAACCATACTCCAATGAATGGCGAACGGTTCATAACCATTCCATTTGATTTGTGGATCGGGTGAGTTTCGAGGATTATTTGCCTGCGTCCACATGGCGTGAAACATGTTCATACCATTTGGTGTCGAGACGATGATGACCTTTGTGGTTTCACCAGACGAAATTGTCGGATAGACCGATTTGAAGAAGTCATCGGCAATGTGCGCCGGAACGAATGCGAACTCATCAAGGAAGATCAGGTTGAAAGCGTTACCACGTATTGCATCGGATGCTGTGGACGATGCCATGATCTTGCATCCGTTCTCAAGTTCGATGTTTCCTTTGTTCCATTCAATGACGCCCTGCTGCATCCACTTCGGAATTCCCATGTACGATTTCTTGAGATCGCTGAGGAGCTTCTGGGCTGTCTTGTATTTGTTTGCCAGGATTGCTATGTTCTGCTGCTCTTTGAATAAGATGGTCCAGAGTAAGAACGCACAAGTAGTAATTGACTTTCCTACCTGACGAGGACACTTGACGATGTTGAATCGGTTATGGACAAACTTAAGAACCATCTTCTCTTGAAAGTCGTACAACTCGAAAGGAATCTCGCCTCGATCTACGTTCACGATCTTGACGTAATGTTTGATGAAGTAAATTGGATCTTCCGAACACTTCTGATATTCTGTTAGCTGCTGTAATGTAAACTGCTGACTGACGCCTTCTGCCTTGAGCTTCGGATTTCCAAGGTAAGACGTTGAGGTACTTCTAGGCATGTTTTCTCCACTTCGTAAACTGTTGATTATTTAGGAAGTGGAGAATTTTGCCGTCTATATTTTGACCGTTTTGATATGCGGGAACTACGGTTTTACAAGTTCGATGAGAGCGATCTGAACTTTAAAAGATGAGGTCGCCGCCGTTGTGAGTGCCGTCAACTCAACAAGATTACTTACAGTCGAATTGAACGCACTCGTGTTACATCTGTTGTTAAACACAAAATCACTACTGCAAAATCCTGTGGAAACCGGGCCGGATGACAAAGTTTGGAAACTTCCAATGCCATTAGCTGAACTGCCAATCGATGTTACTGTGACTACAGATTCAATTTTGAACGGCGCTCCCCCAGTAAAACTATTCAACGGCAAAATTCCTGAGTCAACAATCACAGATCCGGTCAGCGTGGTAGGTCCGATTCTAAGTTTGAATTGAAAGCTATCAGTGTTGACGATGGTAATAGCTTCACCATGTGCTGTGATGCGATAGGTTGTGCCTACTTGAAACGTATTGGCCGGAACTGTTGTTGAGAGAACTGAAATCTCCGAATTGGTAACAGTTACAGGCGTCGTGAGTGTGGCTTGACCGGGAAATGATGAAGCTGGTGTCCATTGTGAAGTGGTAGAATTCCATACCAAAGACTGTTTATTGACCGGAGCAGTTGGTGCTACTGCATTTCCTTGAAGACCAGTAATTGTAATATCCATGTTTCCTCCTAAATTGCCTTAATATTTAGATGTCAGTCTGAATTTGCGTGAGGCGATAAAGGTTCGTGCCGTCACAATAAAAGGCTTGAATATTATGTTTTGATGCAGCCACGCCGACGTTCGTTCCGCCGCCGAAAACATTTCCCGGCCACGTCAGTGCATAGTTGGTTGTCGTGCCATCATGGATGAAATCGAACACGACCATTTGTCCTGTACCGAGACCCGATAATGCAATAGTCGTTGCCGATGTAATGGTCATCTGCTGAATCGATCCGAGAGTCAAATTGAAAGTTGGCGTAGCGCTCGAAGAAACTACGTTGATGTTATGGAATACTGCGCCGATTCCTGCGTTGCCTGCGCCATCACGAAGAACAATTTCTGATGCAACTGCTGAGGGAGTTGCATTATTTGCAAGTGTGACACCATCAGCAACAACGGAGGCTCCAAGGCCACCCACTGAAACAATTATAGGATTAGGATAATTAGAACCTAAATCGCCACCTGCTCCACCGCTAGGAGAAACACCAGAAATTGCGACTGCCGATGCTGCTGTAATTCGACCCTTTGCATCTACTGTAATATGAGCTACATGAGTGGCGTCACCGTAAGTATTTGCGGTCACACCTGATGCTGAAAGAGTAGTGACCATACCAGACGAAGTGACATCACCAGTCAAATTTCCAGTGATGGTTGCTGCTGATCCATTGCAATTTCCAGTTACGTTTCCGATGAACGATGCTGTAATGACGTTCGCCGAGAAGTTACCCGAAGAATCACGTTTGACAATGGTGCTGGCGGTTGCTGAGTTTGTCGCATTGTTTGTCAACGAAGTCGCATTGGCAATGTTCGATGCCGTCTGTCCACCTACTGTGACAACTGACGGACTAGGATAGTTTGATCCAAGATCGCCTGATGCTGCACCAGCCGGAACAACACCAGCAATAGTAACCGGCGAAATCGAAGTGATCAATCCTTGAGCATTGACAGCAATTACAGCGGATTGAGTTGCTGAACCTACTGTGCCTGCGCCCGAGGTATTGTTATTTGCCAATGAGACCGTAGTTCTGTTGTTCGGTGTGTCGTTGGATGCCGTAAATAAATTTGAAAGGTTAAGGATTGGCTGGACGGTTTGCAGTGTACCAGCGATTTCTAAACTCTGATACCCAAGACCAGAGACATCGGTTTCTACGTGAGTATGACCAACTTTGGAAAGATAATGACCACCATTTGTAGAACCATCTTGGACAGAAATCGTATACTGCGTCGTATCAATTAATAATTCGCCGTTTTGTCCTGCGTATGTAGAAAGTTGGGTGGTTGTTCCACGCCGAAATTGGAGTACTGTTGATGACATTGTTCCTCTTCGTCAAATATATAGGCCATTCGTTTTAAGGAACAGTGCCCAAATCCGTGACGAATGCAAGAGTGACGTTATTCCCTGCGCCGCCATCTGTCAACGTAAGTCCAGACCCAACTGCAAGAACACGTTCGCCGGTCAAAGAACCATTCGTTGCCAAAGTCACATACTGTGCTGTTGTAGGTGCGCCACCGCCTCCACCAGATGCCGACAGAGTGATGTCTACTCGATTTGCTCCAGAATTATCAGTGATAGTTTGTGTGATTCCGCTTCCAGCGATGAAATTCAAATATGAGCGAGTGCCGACTGCCGAGCCAGCGTTCAAAATGTTTACTTGTTCATAGGTCGAATCTGGCGTCATTCCAATGGTAACGTTTCCTGCAACACCATCTCCGTTTGTGATTGAGATGCCTGTGCCGGGATTGAGAACTCTGGAAATGTACGATCCTGATCCGGTACGAACTGCAAAGCCATTTGTCACGATAGACGCAATGGACGACAAATTAGGATTTGAAACTTGGTAGACCGTATTTGTAGTGGCCGTAATGCGTCCATAAGCGTCCACAGTGAAGTTTCCATACGTTCCTGGGGTCAAACCACCGATGGTCGCTAAATCAACGCCACTGCTGCCTACAGCGATGCGGCTAGAACTTACCGTCTGGACGCTTACTGTGCTGCCAGAGACAGTAATACCATTTCCAGCGGTAACCGATCCGCCGCCACTAGAAAATGCGACGAAGCTCAAATTCGTTGTTCCGAGAGTGATTGTTCCTGTTGTTGCCAAGACAAAACCGACATCCGCATTAACTGTACCTGAAGTAACTAGGACAAATAATCCTGGCGAAACTTCAGCGGAACTGTTTGCATCCAACGAACGAGTCATTGGGGTGGACGCTCCGTTGAAAATGTAAATTCCGTTCGTTGTCTGATCTGTCTGATTTTTGACAAGTACTCGGTCGCCATTGTTTAGACTGACCGAATCGATTGTCGTACCAGGAGCCGTCAAATTAACATTGGCTGTCGTTGCTACTCGACAAGCATCTTTAAACGTCAAGCCGGTTGCTGTAGCATCGACATACTCTTTTGTTGCTGCATCTGTTGCTGAAACTGGATCAGCCAAATTAATGATTTTGTGCCCATTCAAACTTACGTCTGCACTTGGTGCTGTAAGTTGATCCAATCGAGTTGACTGAACCGCAGCAGCAAATCCTGTTACCTGGGATGTTGTGATGTTTGGAATATCGCCAGCACTCAACAAAGTTGCCGATGTGACACGCCCGACCGAATTTACTGTAAGTTTGGTGTACGTGCCGCCTGTTACACCAGAAGGAGACAAGTCAATAGAAGTTCTGTTTCCTGCACCATCATCAGTGACAGAGAAATTTGCTGAGACGTTCAAAATTCCACGTTGAGTCTGTGGGGTGCCGTTAGCCTGAACCGTTTGATACTCTACCGTTCCACCAGTGATTCCGTCCAATTTTGTCTTATCTGCTGCCGACAAAAAACCTGCGGTACTGTCAGTTGCATTTGGGTGAGTATGATCAAAACGAGACATTGCCCAACCACCGGCAGTCGTTCCGTCATGGACCCGAACTACTTGGGCTGTCGTATCAACTGTGACTTCACCGACTTTTCCTGTGAAGGATGTGTGTTGAGAAGTAGTTCCTCTACGAAATTGTATTCCGATTCCCATTAGCTTAAATCTCCATAATCAAGGATCAAATCAGCGCTTCCTGTAAAGCTGAATGATGTTCCATTTGTCACGAGGTAAGACAAGAAACCATCAAAACCGCCCGAGCGAACCGATGCCCCACTGATATAGTTGTAATTGGTTGCTGTTCCGAGGTACGTATTGCTGCCATTTATGGTCGCCAAGGCAATATCAAAATTTTTGTCCGTCGCAGAAGTACACGCTGTAGTTACCAAAAGACGATACCAACCGCCACTCACCGGAACGATAGAAGCATTTGCCAAAGCACCTATTGTGCCAAGCAAACCATTTTCAATATCAAACCACGCCCAACGATGTTCTGAACCTGCAAGATTCTGCCCGATCAACATATATTGGACAGAATTGTACTTGGCATAGACTGAGAACGTATAGGTGTTGCCGATGACCAAATTATCAGGTGTAGCAGAAACCATGTTGATTCCGCTCGAAGTTCCTTCAAGCATCTTTGTTCCTGGAGACCCATTCGGAAGAGAACCAGAAGTAGTCGGTACAGTAACACCGCTTGCCTTACTCCAATAGCTTTGAGTGAAATCCTCGCTCCATTCCAACAAATTTTCATTCGTCGCAAATCCAGTGAAATTCGCCTGTGTCAAAAATGAGCCGACACTTTCAATTTCCGCCGATACTTGGTTGTGTTGATATGAAAGAATATAGCCGAAGACATTGGTTGCGCTAGTATGAGACGCTGCGGTCGATCCAGCGAATCCACGGACACAACTAGTGAAGTTATTGCTGGACGTGCTTTGTGCCAGAATGATTTCACTGTCGATCACAATAAGACAAGGTGTGTTGAAACTAGCCACCGATGTTACACCAATGGTCGTGTCACCTGTTCCGATATTTGCAGTAAGCGTTGTTTCGGCATTGTCGCTGGCAACGCTCAGAATGGTGTCATTCGGGACCACGTAAGGGAATGCAGGAGTATTTGGATTAGACATATGCGTTTGTATTTAGTACACTCTACAGGAAGTAATGCGGGTTGTTAATCATGCTTCCAACTGTTCCGTCAAATCCAGGTTTCACTAGCATTTCTATCGCAATTTGGTTGACACCAGCCGGGGTGATAGCGGCATTATTCAGTGTCGCAAGAGCAACTTCTTGAATTGCAGCGTCAGAATTACCATTTCCTAGACCTTCAATGGCGACTGATTCTAATCTTGAGTTTCCGCCGTTCGTGTACAATTCTTCGATTGCTACCTGGGCAACCACTGCGTTCGGATGTCCAGAACAAACTGAAGCGATAGCAACTTGTTGAATATATGCAGAAGAAAATTCGACTAATTGGTTCAGAGTCAAAACTTCCATTGTGATTTGGGTTGTCAGACCACTCGGATCGCCTGGACCTTGTAACATTTCCAAGGTTGCCTGAGTCATTAAGACGAACGCTTTGATCGAATAAATTGCTTCAATAGCAACTTGATCAAGCAAAGCCTCTCCTCCATCGCCACCACCTAGACCTTCGATTGCGGCCTGTTGAATTGCAGCCAGATTTGCCAGATATAATACTTCTTCTACAACTTGAGTGTTTCGACAGTGTGAAGTGGGAATCCACAACATTTCATAGTTGATTGCCGTAACTCTGACATTTGGATTTCCGGTCGCCAACACTTCCATCACTTCTTGTGTCAACAAAGCGTGTGTAAGGATCGAGAAAGTGACATAATCGTTGATCTCTTCTCCGAGAACACCATCTCCACCGATAGCCGCAATTCCACTGTTAGTAAACCCAACACTATTGCTGATCTGAGTGTTGTTAAGCGCTTCTCCAACGAACAATGGTAGCAAATCCCATTCTGCTCTTGTATTGTCTTCGAGTGGTTGGTTGAGAGCCGTTTCCATACTTCGATTAAATCCGAAGACATATTCGACATCGATACAACCAAGATAATTTGGACCACCTGCACTGCTAGATGTTGTACCAGACATTGTAAAACTGCCACTGAAGATCGAAGCAAAATCAGGAGATCCAAAGAGTGTCTGATTAGCAATGATACCGAACAAATAATCTGGACCGAGCAAGAAATTTGTGTTGGCAAGAGATACGTCAGATGCAGCCGGGAAAGTAACGCCATCTGCAAAGATAAACGAGCCAACACAATTTAATTCCGAATCTGGTAAGAAAATTACAGTTCCAAATTGATCTGTCGAGGTCGAAATAAAGACGGACGTGTTGCCATTGCAAGTAAACGTAGCATTGACTTGTCGAAACGGCGTGATAGCAACTGTGGTTTCTCCATTGCAAGTGATGAATCCACTTTGATTGAGATTCACTTTGCCTGTAAGAGTGCTGACGCCGATCAAATTTGCTGTAACGAAGTGAACACCTGTAATGCTTGACTGACCATTGATCGATTGGGTCGTCGAATTTTGAATGACACCAATTCCCAAGATGGTTTGGATAGTAAGCAGTCCAACACTTGTCTGACCGGAAATGGTTTGTATGGTAGAATTTTGAATATCACCAGCACCAGTGATCGTCTTAGTCGTATCATTTTGAAGATCAGATTGGCCGGTGATCGTCTGGACTGTAAGTGTACCGATGTCAGATTGACCAGTGATCGTCTTGGTCGTATTATTTTCAAGATCAGCCGCACCAGGAATGGTCTGTATCGTATTTTTTGCAACACACGACTCACCATTGATCGTTTGTGTGGTGAGATTACCTACGTTTGCCTGACCAGTGATCGTATGTGTCGTTGTGGTTATGATGTCGCCAGCACCCAGAATAGTCTGTAGAGTATTGGCTTTGATATCCGATGTACCTTGAATGGTCGATACAAAGATGCCACCGATGTCCGAATAACCTTGAATGGTTTGCGTGGTCGTCTTTTGAATATCCGACTGACCAGTAAGCGTCTTAGTCGTCGTTACGGCAATGACGCTCTGACCAGTAAGTGTCTTGGTTGTGAGACTTCCAATGCTTGTTTGACCAGTGAGCGTCTTAGTCGTCGTGATCTGAATGCTACCCTGACCAGTGATAGTCTGGGTGCGAGTGGACTGAATGTCACCTTGTCCAGTAATTGTCTTGGTTGTGAGGCTTCCGATGCTTGATTGACCAAGAATGGTTTTGGTTGTCGAAAGTTGAATGTCCGACTGACCAGTAATAGTCTGAGTTGTGGTTATACCGCCCGTCGAAGGCTGATAAAAGAATAATGTTTTCTTAAGAACCAGACCATCACTGGCGTTGCCGATGATGGTATGACGAAAAAGATCAGCAAAGTGACCATACCCTCCTCTTGAAGTTGCCGAGGAAATGGTAAAAACAACTGATGCATCAACGGGGGTCCAGGTATCAGTTAGAACTGGACTATTCGGAGTCGGAGTTTGTCCGCTATATTGAGTCTCACTTGCTATCGTTACTTTACTGTACGTGTCGGTATTGAGATTAACGACTTCTTTGCGAGGAAGAGGAGCAGTTTCGGTTACGTCATATTGAATCGGATGACGAAAAAGATCAGCAAAGTGACCATATCCTCCTCTCGATTCTGCTGAAGAAATGGTAAAGATGACAGATGAACTGACAGGAGGCCAAGTGTCATCTAAAAAAGTTGGATTGAGAGTTCCGTGAAGGATTGAACCAGCACCAGAAAGTGTCTGGACAGTATTTGCAGCGATATCGGACTGACCCGTAATCGTCGATGTAAATGTGCCAAGAAGATACGACTGGCCATTGATGCTCTTAGAAGTGAGTGTGCTTCCGCCGCTCGTACTTCCTAGTTGAGCACCACCTAACTGTAAATTTCCTAATTGCGATTGTTGGGGCATATTTTTAGCCCCGTTACATCAAAGACCGAATTGAGGCAATGTAGGACACGTTGAATATTTATCCTGCACTGGGTTACCTGCAAACTTTCTCAAAACGGTTAGGTGATAGTGACAAAAAGCGTTCCTCTAGCTCCTAAACTGTTATTGCCGCCAGCACCAAAATTGTTGTGTGTGATTGCAACCCAGTTGTGACTGTCCAAAGAATTGATCGTTGTTTCACAAGGGTATCCGTCATTGGAGACAAAGGCATTCCACAACTGTCCACGGAAATAACTTGTATCACCTACCCCAGTGAGTCCCCAGCCAATTAATGGATCACTCATAACAGCACTCATGTCATGCCATAGAGAACTACCGGGACTTTCTGCTGCCATCATATATGTTGCAGTCTGAGTTGATGCTAGAGATTGATAGCCTGGGCCGTCGCTATTATCACTTGTTTGGTCTACTAAGTTTCCATTACAAAGATGTTGAAAACTTGGACTTGGTTCTGTTCCATTCCAAATCGAACAAGCTAATCGTGTCCGAAATGAAATCCTAGGCTGCGATGGAACGTCTGAATCTGAAGCAGCATTTCCTTGCAGCCACATGGCTTCCCAAATTGCACCTTGAAGTGAAGTTGGAATAAATGGCACACCAAAGGCAGCATAATCCCGAGACTGAACAGATCCAGGAACAACAATAAATGCTTGGTATTTGTTGCCATACATTTTGAAACCTTTTCCTGCGGCAGGGAGAAGCATTGTTCCGTTGCTATTTCCATTGGCTCCCACCTTTGAACCTGAAACATTTTGAAGGCTGATGCCAACTGTATTTGAGTTTGTTGTGGTGATTGTCACCTGCATCCGTAAATTTTGTGAAGCTGGTGAGCATGAAGACATACAGACAATCGAACTTGAATGATGGCCCGATACTGTAATCCACCCAGAAGCAACTAAATTATCCTCAATACCGGATGCCAAATCCTGTTTTGTATCGCCGATGAAAGAATTGGCTACAACCGAACCACCTGTATAGGTTTGATAAGAATTTCCACCCGAAACGAACCCCAAAATTGTATTGGAATTGTTAGATGGAGAATTGAACAAAATGGTTGAAGACAGTCCGAGAGACGATCCATCACGAATGCGAACGTAGTTGATTCCGTTGATCGTACAAACTGATGCTGTGGCTCCAGCCAAACCAGAAAGATCAGTAACGATTTGTGCGGCAGTTCGAGCAGAACCGTTCGTAAGCGTAAAGACTTGAGCCGATCCACCATCAATACTTACGGAGAATTGATTGTTAGACGAAGTTATGTTGTAAGGCTCTGGGAGCGTATTTACAGCATCAGCGACAGAATCAGCAAATTGAATAGACATAATTTTATTTAGGTGACAACGAAGAAAGATCCCCGACCTGTAGTTGATGTGCCAGTATTACTAGATGTGAGATTTTGCCAATTGGCTCCATCAATCGAAGTCAAAGTAGAATCGATAGTATATGATTCATTTGAGACGAAAGCATCCCAAAGCTGTCCACGACCCATTGCTTCGTCGGTAGCGGCTGTCAAACCGTACATAATGATGGGGTCTCCTAACATTGCACTTGCATCGTGCCATCTGTACCAACTAGCTGTTGTGCCGGGAAAAATATTTCCAAACTGGTTCAACAGACACATCATACCTGCGCCGCCGCCTGTAGGATTATTTGCAATTTCCCAAAGATTGTTATTCGTGATGAAGGTACAATTTCCAATTCCCGGACTACCGCCCCAACCTAAAGCAGTCCTAAATGAACCTCGTACCGATGTATCTGAATCTGATGCCGCATTCCCATTAAGCCAGATTGCTTCGTAAATGACCGTTTGCAAAAATGAAGGAAGACAAGGTACACCGAAACCAACATAACCTCGTGCCGTACTAGAACCAGGAACAAAAGCAAACGCCTGATACTTGTCAGCGATTACCTGATATGAACCATTTGATGGCAGCAAAAATCCACCATTGCTTGTGCCCTGTGTGCCTGCTTTTGTTCCCGTCACATTGGAGATTGTCACACCAAGACAATTCGTACTTGCGTATAAGCTGACCCTCATTCTCAAATTTGAAGGATAGGGCGTCATGGACGATTGCAGAACGGTAGGTATCGAATGATGTCCCGAAATTGTAATCCATCCGGCACTGTTAAGAGCATCCTCAATACCAGAGGCTACAGTCTGCTTGGTCGAAGTCGAAAATGTAGAACTGACATTCGCACCACCAGTATATGTGGTCGCCACGAATCCTAAAGTTGAATTAGCATTGCTAGATGGAGCATTTATCAAAATTGTCGAACTTGATCCAAGTGCCGAAGTATCACGAATACGGACGTAATTTGCACCGTTGACTGTTGCTACTGATGCTGTTGCTCCAGTCAAAGCGGAAAGGTTTGACACAACCGTAGCAGCAGAAACCGTAGAACCATGTGTAAGAGTAAAGACCTGGGCTGAACCACCATCAATGGTCACCGACAATTGATCATTTGACGACGAGATATTATATGTGTCGTTCACCGTGCCTACTGCATCGGCATTGAGGTCCATAAATTGAATTGACATTAACTCACCATTGCGACATGCTGAAATTCCTTATCATCAATGATCGCTTTCCATCCAGCAATAAATCCAGAGCATTGTGGAACTGTACTTTGATTACTCATCGACATCATACGCCAATAGACGATTTCTTTTTTGGTATCTGGTGGAACGATTTGATTGATCGGTTGAAGTACGCCATCTACGACAATATCTCCGGTCTTCAAATTTACAATAACCTTGTTTGCTTCGGTTGGTGAAGCCAAAACAAAGGTCTCCAGATCAGAACGATTCAAGACATCATAGAATGCACTTGGACCATTGCCTTGTTCATCAGGAGGAATCAATGTTGACGTGTCTTCATGTGTCTGTGCAACCACATGACCATCTGAAAAAGTGGCTGTAAAAAGGTACTTCATTTTAATTCTCCAAGTATTGAAGGCTCATCGTCGCTGTTGCCGTCAAGCCTGCGGCCACGCTACCTGTCGTCTGAAGCTGGGACGCCAAATATTGAGTATATGCTGGATTTGCCGTTGTCGATGAAGAAGGACTTGCACCTTGTGGACCCACTGAACTAAACAATACCGTCTGACCTGAACCAATTGAAATCGTCGAAGTCATGTTCACTGTGAGACTGGCATTTGTTGTGGTTGAAGGAGTCGCATACGTGCTCGTTACAACACCATCCAAAGTGATGCCTGTTCCAAATGTTCCTGAAGTATGTGCCCATAGTCCATTTTGGATTTGAGTGTAGGTGCCCGAGAACTTACCGAACATGTAGATCGTGTAACTGTTGTTTCCAGCCGAAATTGGTGCAGCGGTATTAGCTGTCGTTGCGTCGTCGGCGTTCTTCCAATTTGTTTCAGTGCGGCCTGTGGCTCTTGTGGTTCCTTGTGCAGGCGATCCGGTCGCTACGCCGTGGTCGGATTCCCAATCAAATGTTGCTGGCATGTTTTTGTAAACTCCTATGTAAAATACACTCTCTGCGGCTATTTAGGAAAACGGTTCCCAATAGTTGGTCGGTGTGGTTCCGGTTTCGACTTCAAGCGAAAGAAGTTCGGCGAACATCGTTAAGCTGCTCCATTCACCCAAATAGACTCCCATGTGAGTAGGGCGATTCGGGAGAAAGTCCGTCTGTGAGTAAGCGTTATCGGCTGGCCACATGGAACCATCGCCTGAGATTGCAAGGTAAATGTCGCTATTGTGATACCCAAGCGCAAGATAATGAGGTACGCCGTTGTTGAACCCTTGGATACTAGCACCTCGACCCGTCGAATACTTCGTAGTGCTGAGATTTTGTGTGGTGATATCGTTCCAGTAGTAGTAATTCACGGTGCCGTTTGTGTCGGTGTTCCAGCAGACCGCCTTGCCCGATGCGGCGTCATAGAGGTAGATACCAAATCTAGAGGTGCCCGCCGCTGAGTGAGACGACCGACGAAGGTACAATCTTGCTCTGAAGTCGCCGCTGCCTGGAAGATTGCTTGATGGCGGGTGGAAGAAGGCATCGCCGTTATTAGTTCCGCCGTTGCCAAGACGGGTCACACCGCCTAGACTTGTGTACACATGGAAGTCACTACCGCTTGTCTTGTACAGCGTGTAAGTCGAACCATTAACAGGCGTACACAGGTGACCGAATGCGTAAGCGTCCCAAGACGTACCGTTGAAATAGTACTCGTAGGGGCTGGCATCGGTCGCTTTGTAGCGGTCACCTGTGTACGCAACCGTCGTAGAAGGCAGGTTGGCGTAGGTGCCTGTCTGGTTCTGATTCGCACGAATTGTTGTAATGGCACCAGCCGTCAAAACAGCACCTACGGCTGTACCACTAGTATGAGTTGCTGCGGTGGTAGATTCGTAACCACGAGTGACCGTCCAAGTTGTTCCTGAAACTGCCGTTACTAACATGATCTCGTTATCGATTTTGATTCGGAAATTTCCTGTTGTAGGATAGCCAGTCGATGTGTTTACACTGATACTCGTGGACGATGTTGAGGTAATCGCCGAGGCAAGGTAATTACTGATATTGAAATCGTTGCAATATTGTTCTGAAAGTGCCATTTGCTTATGTCAATTGAACTGTGAGATTACCAGACAAAATTTTAACTTCTTCTGTAGCGTTAACTGTGATGCTTGAATTCAGCGCTCCATAATACAGAAGATTGCCAGTGGTCAAAGCATCCCATATGCTTATATAGGCAACAGTTCCCCAACCTGCTGGTGTTGCTCCACCCCAAACAATTAAAGCATTTGTGCTGATCGAACCACCAGAGACAGAAGCCCATGAGATGGCTTGCCGAGCGTATGCGTTACCACTGATCTCGTTTGCAAGAGCCGTAGACGTAGACGCAGTTGGATTCGTCGCATGAAGTCCAGCGTAGACTGTTGTCGGTGGAGTGTACGCTGAATTGTTGAGCGTCCCATTCAACAGGGCGTTCTGTAAGTAAGTGCTGAATGCTCCCATTTAACTCTCTGTCAGCACTAAACCAGCATTTGGGATTCGGAATCCATCACCTGTATTAATAGTCTTTGCTACCGTAAGTGTGCCGAAATACAAAATGTATCCTCCGGTCGAAGCTGACATGATGGCTCCTGCTACTACCGTTCCCCAATTTCCCGTTGCCGTTCCAAAATCAATGAGATTCTGATTTGATTTGACCCCGGCTGTTGTGACAGTCCAATTTTGTGTATAAGGTGTTCCCAAGTCGTTGGAAATTGCTTGACGAGTATACCCGGTTCCTGACGTGCTTACCTCTGTTCCACCGCCTGTCCAAGTTGGTGCTGCGGTGTACAGTGCCACGTAGACGGTTGTGAGCCGAGTATAACTTGGACCACCGAGTACATGATCCAAAATGTCGTCTGCGAGTGTCTGTCCTTTACCTGATGCCATCTTATGGTATATAGCTACGAAACTGTAGCCGTGACGTTTCCGGTCAAAAATTTCAATACGTCACCAGCACCCACGTATTGAGGCGAAACCAAAGGTCCAAAGAACAACAAATTACCGCCTGTCGATGCATCTAGAATTGCTGCATAAACCACGTTGCCCCAGACACTCCCAGCGTAAGGGAAGGCAATATCCGTAGTGTTTGAGACGCTGCCGCCTGAGGGCGTACCAAATATGATTGGCTGGCGTACATAACTGACACCACTGATTTCTGTTCCGGTATCTGAAGCCGTAGGATTGGTCAAATAAAGAGCGAGAAACCAACTTGTAGGTAATGTAAACGAAGCATCGGTCAACAATGCGCCAATGACCTTGTTCGCTGTGGTCGTTCCAAGTGCTGCCATTATGCGCTCACATGGAAAAGCGTTCCTCTCATTGATGCTGGGAGAGTAACGTTTCCGTTATTGTTATTTGTTAAACTATAGTAAGTATGCGAATCGACCAAAGAAGTTGTGTCTGCTGGATACGATTCAGTTGCAATGAACGAATCCCAAAGTTGTCCAGTGAGTTTTCCTTCATTATCGATAGTCGGAGCACCCCATGCAATTAGCGGTTCGACTATCAACGCTGAATCGTCAACCCAACGGTATCCTGTAATCACATGAGTAGCCGTCGATTGAAAACAAACCAATGATGGAAGACCGGGGTGAGTTGAACTGTCTGCTGCGATTGCATTATACTCTACCGCTGTGCTATTGATGATCGACCATCCTTGTGAAGGTGCATACCCAACCAAACCTCGTGCATTTAATGATGTTCTAAAACTTCCTACCGTGTTACTTGTATCCGTATCAGACTGACCATCGCCCATAATGAATGCAGCGGTTGTCACTCCAAAGGTCACCAAGTTTGGCGGAAGATAGACGGCGCTCGCCATACAAAAATTTCGACTTGAAACCGATCCCGGAACAAAAATCACAAATTGATACTTGTCTGCGATGATACGATAATTCGCACTCGATGATGGATACAAAAAACAACCAACCGATTGGCTGAGTGTTTGTGTTGTATTCATCATACGAAGGCAAATACTCTGTGTACTGCCACCTGGATCAAAAACTCGTACCTTGATCTGATTGCTCTGAGGCGTAAGAGCACTTTGATAGATTTTGTCTACGGAACTGTTGGTCGTCGTGATGCTCCAACCGGCTCCTGTAATTGCCGAATCAATCGCTGCGAATAATGATGCCTTATCCACAACGGTAGTAAGTGTGTTGACGAGTGTGCCGCCTGCGTATTGAATTGCCATGTTAGCTTGTAATCTCTATTCCAAATTCTGCGTCGTTCAAATCCACCAATGCCCACGGAGCCGATGTCGCAGGATTGTACTCCCAGATGTCTCCCATGTACGTGTATGAAGAGTAACAAACAAAATCTGGACCTTGATAATTGGTAGATCCTAATCTTAGCAAGGGACAGACGCTTCGGCTTCCCGTATTGTCCCGTCTCACTGACATGTGTTCTTGAACTGCAAAAATATTGCCAGTGATAGCAAAAGGAGTGATCGAATAAAGATCGATTGCACCCACGTTTCCATTGTAATTATATAGTCCAGTCTCTACGTAGTTCGTCACACCATCGACGTTCAAAGCATTGACAGAGCCAGTAGAACGTAAGAAATCATTTTCGTATCCATCTGCATCAGGATAGTTCGTCTGGACTCTGACCTCTCCTAAGAAAGTCGTGTGTCTTAGACCATCGTTAGGGTCGATCATGTAAAAATCATCGACAATCACGGATGGTCCAAGTCCACCCATTTGAGACAAGTGAAAAATATTCCAAGTTGGATTGCTACTCTGTTGTGTTGTGATGCCGCCGACATTGCATAAAGTTGCTCCATCGACACGAATTTCTACGCTGCCAGGACTACCGACTGTAATTGCAATTTCGATATAAAACCACAATGTCAAAGGAGGGACAAATGTGGTTGTTGCTAGAATCGTATCTGTAATTTGATCGCCATAGCCGGTCCTAACTTCGATCACATAAGTTGTAGGGTTAACCCACACCGAACACTGAATTGTTTCTACTGATGACTGAAAGTCACCCAAAAACATAAATGGCTCAGTGATGCCGCTATTGAAACCCTGAAAAGAATTAATCAAAACCGCAAATCCTACGATCACACCGGCACGGCTTGACGTAAATTGTTTATGAAGTCCATTCTGGATACCTTCGGTCGTACCAGTGCTTGAACCAAGAGACACACAACCACCGCCCCATCTTCCCACACCACCGTTTATGGCATTCGTCGCTTGATCCCATAGACGACCACCAGGACCATAGACGTTTTGTGTGAAATCGAACCCATCAAAGAAAATTATGCTCATACTTAACTGGTGATATCAATTCCAAATTGTGCTATGTTCAAATCCACCAAGTCCCACGGTACGTTGCCATTTGGATTGTTCTCCCAAATTTTTCCCGCCCAAGTATAAGTCGAATAACATGGCACCGATGTACCTTGGTAGTTGGTCGAGGCAGTTCTGAGCAACGGAGCAATTTGTCGATTACCTACGTCGTCTTTTCGGAATGACAAATTCTCTTGAACCGCAAAAATGGTTCCTGAAATCGTAAAATTTCCAATTGAATAGAGATCAACTGCGCCAACCGTGCCGCTATAGTTGTAGACACCGTGCTCTGCATAATCAGTCGGAGTTGTGTTGACATTGGCCGAATTGTTAGTGCCAACCGAAGGAAAGAAATCATTTTCAAAACCATCGGCATCTGGGTATTGCGTCTGTACTCTGACTTCTCCCAAAAAATCTACATTATTCGTTGCGTCTGTTGTATCGATGATGTAAAGATCGTCAATCGAAATATTAGTGCTAAAGGATTGAAGCGAACTGAGGGCAATCTTGTTTGTAGAGGCATTGGTGCTTTTTTGGGTTTGTACGCCGGTCACCGTAATCTGTGGCGTTCCAGCTACGTTAATTTGAAAGCTGCCGGGATTTCCAATTTGCATCTTTACTTCGATATAAAACCATAGAGTAAGAGGCGGAACGAAACCTGAATCACCAAGTGTCGAATCACCGAGATTTTGTCCTAACTCCTGACGTACTGTGATTGTGTTCGTTGTGGGATCAACCCAAAGCGAACACTGTGGAGTTGTACCATCAAAGAAAGCAAGAAATGGCTTGTTAATTCCACTGAAATTTGCTACATTCATTGCGAAACCAACAATCACTTCACTTGAGCTAGTAAAAGTTTTGGTTGTCGGAGAATAACCGCCAGTTACACCACCACTAGGCAACAAGCCTTGACCTCCAAAACGCCCACCTGTGACAAGACCGCCCGAACCTTGATCCCACTTGCGGCCACCAGGACCAAAACCAGCACTATTGTAAAAATCGAAACCATCAAAAAAGATAATTGACATTGATCACCCCACGATCTTAATTCCGGCGAAGCTGGCGTTCAACTCAGTGTTGGTCCATGTTCCCGCTGTGTTGGGATTTTGCTGCCATAATGTTTGTGCAACGCTATATTGACTTAAACAGGTCACTGAGCTACCCAAATATGTCGTGCTACCTGTATTAATAAGCGGAGCGATGACACGAGAACCTACGTCATCCTTTCTTTGTGTACAGTTTACCTGGACACCATAAATTGTTCCTGTTAGTGCCAGGGTTCCCATCGTATAGTTGTCGATGTTACCAACTACTGCCGAACGGATATAAGTTGCATCGTCATCGGCTACTGGACTATCATCGACAGCTTGATAGTTGCTCCCTGCTCCAAAGGCAGTAAAATCATTCTCATTACCGTTTGCTGTAGGATACTGCGTCTGGATTCGACATTCACCCAAGAAATCTGTATTGAACGATCCTGTGTCATTTAGAACGTACAGATCATCGATCATGAATTCAAAAGCGCCACTACTACCGAACGGTTGAAGGCGAATCGAATTGACATAATTGTTGCCAGTGTATTTTGTGTTGAGACCTGTGGCGTTTAAATAAGTTGAACCATTGAGGCGAATCTGAACGTAGCCACTGGAATTATTAATGAACACTTTGATTTCCATATAGTTCCAGAAACCAAACGTAAATAGACCAGGAAGGCTCGTCGCAATGGTTGTACCGTTTCTTGTGACCTGAAAACCGGCATCACTAGTCACTCGAACATCTACTTGCGTAATCGGACTACTTGGACTGCCTGTTCCATCACCAAAAACGATAATAGGATTCGTCGGATCACCATATGCCAACGAAAAAGCTACACCCAAAACCACAGTCGATGAATTAGCGATTGGTGTGGCAAGATACCCAGGTTGATTGTTCCAACCATATCCCATTCCACCAAAACGTCCAGGCACAATGCTAAGACCATTTTGGTAATAAGGCCAGACACGCTGGACTTGTGATTGATTATAGTAATCGAATCCTGTCATGAATAGAAGAGACATGTTAGCTCCCTAATGCAAAGTCACGATGAATGTTAAATTTGATCGAAATCATCTCTGCATCGGCGGCAGCAGTATCGCCTGCACTTCTTGCAAATTTGAAGAAAAATTCATCACCCGGCTGCAAACTACCCAAGAACAACGGAGTGATACGACTCTTTACAATTGTGTCTGCTACACCAGGGACCGTAGTCGTAATTGAGGCGATGCTACCAAATGTAAAATCGTCAGTGCTTCCCGGCGAAATATATCCAGTCTGGCATTGCCATGTGACTGTTCCTGTCGTTGCTGCTGTGCGCCAATAAATGTCGAGTGATACTGTATCTCCTACCCAGTCATCCGGCCAATAAAAGTGATCTTGAACCCAATAGTTGTTTCCAGCCGTGAAAGCAGCGACCGCATAAATTTCACCGTTCGTGCCTGTATAAGGAACAGCGTTCGGGGCATTTGTCAGACCAAAAGAGAAACCTAGAACTGCATTGGACCCCTGAAAGATTGCACCCTTGTAAAAGACCGGATAGTTAATGTTGCCAGTCGCAGGCTCAATGCTAGTGATTCGACCAGTGGCATCTACGGTGATTGTATCGAATCGATTGAATCCACCATAGGTTCCGGCTGTGACTCCGTTCGGCTTCAGATACAAATTGGAAAACAATCCGCCGATGGTCGATCCACCTGCCTGATCGTTCTGCATGACAACGTTTCCAAAGTTCGCACCAAGACCAGCTTCAATCGCTTTGATTTCTGCGGCGATTTGATTGTGATGATAGGCCAACACGTAGCCCTTTACCGGAGCGTTTTGACCGTGGCTTGTGGGAGAAGTAAGATTATAACCACGAGTGCAACTCATCATGACGTTGCCAGAAATAGATCCTACAAGAATAATTTCGGTGTCAATCTGGACAAGACATGGAGCATTGTACTTCGTGCCATCGACAACAGTAAACTGTGTCTGGGAGCCATCAATCGAGAACGTCAGATAACTAAGCGCACGATTAGCTGCGACAGTCAAGTTAATATCAGCGGCAACACCAGCAGGGAAAATTGGATTTTGTGGATTTGGCATTTTTATTCTTCATCCGTATTTAGGGTCTCTGAAGTAACGTCAATGACCCGAAGAGCATCTTTCAAAGCTCCGTTAGCATTCAGTTCTTTCATCTGCTTCAATAATTCTCCGGTCGAACCGATAAATACAGCATTATTCTGCGTAATAGTATCTCCACCCGACTTCCCAGATTCACGTTCAATCTCTTTCTTGGTTTTCCGTAGACCAATCAGAGCCAAAGCAGTATCTCGGGCTTCTTTTTGTGCCATTGCTGCTGCTTCGACAGACCTAGAGTCCTGTTTTTCTTTGGCAAAAAAATTGGCATTATCTACCAATTCATTTCCCTTTTCTACTAGATTGTGAAGTGTGCGACGAGCGACATCAAAATCGTATTCCATGTCCTTGTCGTCATTGCCGGTAGAGACAACTTCAGCAGGTTGGACGGTTACAATCTCTTGTGAGGCTGGCGAAGGTTCCAAATTAAAAGTGGCATCAAGTTTTTCATTCACTGTTGGTTTCATAATTACATTGGTCTGATCTGGACCGTAACTTCTAAAACTCCTGCTGAGAGCGTGCTTAACAAAGCTCCTGTGCTCGTGAAGTATGCAGCCAAATCATGTGCTCCGTTAAAATATAATCCTGTCACCGGGGCGAATGATTCACTTTCTCCCAGACTCAAATTATTTGCGGGAGGGCCGGATTGTGAAAATGCTGTCGGTGTGACAAACTGAGTTAGTTCCATCGACAAGCCATAATAATTCAAATTTGAAAGAATCGTGTTAGGAACGAATGCTGCCAAAGTGACCGTTAGACTAGAAAGTCCAGCGGCAGCGAACGAGGTAAGCAGGCGCATATTTGTTCCACAGACCACGTAGTTAATGGGTAGACCAACGATCAGAAATGAAAAAGTATTTTGAGGCGTCGAAAGGGCTGTGTACGGAATATTCGTCTTGTATTCGATGATCTCGTTAGGAGGTACTGTAGGAAGAGTTATCATAATGCTGTATATTGAGTCGTAATCTCGACCACCCCACCAGAGACTTGAGAAATATTTGGGCCACCTGCTACCATGACTCTTGCAATTACGTCGTGTGCATCCAATCTTTGTGGAAGGCACAATGCACTATTGATGGTAGTATTCGATCCCGGAGTAGCGAGACTAAACCAACGAAAAGACCCATATTCATAGCTATCGCCTGAACCACTAGGAACCGTAAGCAGACCGCTGCCATACAAATTATTGACATTGGTTACATAAGGTGATCCTGAAAGCGGAAGGTTATTCGACTCTCCCACATAAATCGTCACATTATTGGTTGTGCCTGCATCGAAATTTTCCAAAGTTACAATTTTTACGCCTAAGACAATATGATTTGCTGGGATACCAAACAACAAAAAATCCTGAAACAAATTTGTCGATGTAAAGTTTGTTCCCTGTGAAAGAACAACTTTGTGCGTATAGACTGTCGAGTGACCTAGTACAGGTAAGTTCATACTGATCTCCATAGAACGGTGATCAATATCTCACCGGCTGTCAATGACGCTAACTGAGCACCAAAGGTATTTACGGTCGCTGTGACATCATGTGGATTTTCTGTATAAGAAGAAAATGGCGTCCAATACATGAAAGTTTTAGGACTCACCGTCTGAACGAGACCAAAAGCTGGTGCATAATAGTTTGCAACTGACGTAGAAGCGATATTGTCGGTCGCTCCGATAGTCACGTTAGCAGAACTTAGACCGGACCCTGCAAATTCAGTGACAAGTTTAACCATCACACCGACGACAACAGATTGAGCAGGAAGTCCAAAAATCGTATACGACTGTGTAGTGGCTGTGGCCGTGAAACTTACAGGCGCAGGCGGATTTTGGCGCAGAACATAATCAAACCTCTGCGTATTGCCCGGAATTCTCGAAATAGTTTGTGTTGTCGTAGGCATGAAATCTTAGCTTGTCTCCAGAGTTGCCAGAACGAGTTCAAGAGCTTGATACGTTCCGCACTGTGCTCTGATTTTGTCACCTGGAGAAAGAACAATTTTTCCAGTTAAGACGCCGATGGAACTTTGCGCCGGGACAGGAACTTGATAGGCAAGCCTCGTCACTGCGTTTCCATTACTAGAATCTGTCCATAAAACTGTGATTACGTCTGCACGGCTGGTTACGTTTGCGACTTGAATCGTCATGACAACCGAAGCTGTTACGTTACCGGCTGTGTTTGTAGACGGGCATGTATAGACATCGGTAAGTGAAACATTGCAGATTTGGCCTGCATTTACAAAGGTATTTGGCATGTGTTTTGAGTCCTCTTTCTTTTTACGATAGTGCCGTGATTAAAGCGACAGTATCACTTAGCATCTCATTGATGAATGTCGATGAGATCGCAAATTCTGTTCTTGATGCTCCTGGGTTGTCAGTCAAAGTAAAATCTGTGCTGAAGTTAATAGTGTTTTCAGCCGGAAGGGGAACAGTATTTGATTCAATCGTCTGAATTCCACCAGACTCAGACAAAGCATTAAGTTTAGTTTTGTCGCTAGTAGACATGAATCCCGGAGTCATCGTGGTTGCATTGGGGTGCGTATGAACTTTTAGAGCCAACGGTACGCCACCAGCCGTTACGCCATCACCAATTACCGCTGTGGTTGCTACAGTGTCAACAACAAGTTCTCCTAGTTCGAGTACGAGCGTTGAGAGTTGGGTTGTCGTGAACCTTCTTTTTCTTACAACTTGATTGGACATATTTTTCCTTTCCTATTTAGGGATTGAGCACGAGAGTAACTGAATTATTTTGTCGTGGATCTTGAACCGAAACAAACGTGATCGTAATAGTCTCCTGGGTGGCTCTAATACCCGTTCCAGCGGTGTACCTGAACGTGTTATGAACCGAATCTATGGAGTATGTATCGTTGCCAGATTGGGTCGTTGTTGGAACATCTGCCGTAAAAGCGATATTCGTTGCATTGACGATAGTGATCTGAAAAACCTGCGACTGACCGCCCGACAAAGTAACTGTCGAAGGTGTGACCAAAACAAGAACAGTAGTTTCTGTGATCGATGTCGTTCCATCTATAACAGCTATTGCATCTGAATTTGGTGGGTAAGCGATAATTGTCTGTGAAGGAAGCGATGCACCTTGAGTTGCTGTACCACCATCCACATTGAAACGAATCTGAGTCTCAAGGTTTACCATTGTCATCTTGACTGGAGGGTAGAGATACGCCTTCGCCGTAAAATTTAGAGTCCATGTAATCATTCGACGATCAAACTGCCCTTCATAGTTGTCTTCCTGAACAATGTTGCCGCCAAAAAGAAGAACGATGTCTTTTTCTAGATTTAACGCTGGCATATCGTTCACATGGATCGTATAGTCTGGTGTGAAAAATGGAACGATCTGCTCGACAATCTGAAGACCATCTTCAAACGTCTTTGTCATGATATGGAGATCAATTCCGATGTTGTACGGAACTGGGTTGTACTGAGCGTTCAAGACACCACGATTCCCCATGATGGCCTGAACGGTTCGACCAGTACTCGTGATTTTGCGGGAGGGATCGTACTGATAGCTTGTGATTTCATAACTCATGCGTGGCAAAATCATTTCAGGCTGGTCATTTACTCCAGGCATTGGGTTCTGCGTATTACGAATGAACCATTTTTCCTTCGGCCCGTATTCACACGGAACCTCAATAGTCTGGTAGACCGTTCCATCAGCATTCATTCTGGCAATATGAAGATCAGAAAAGACCACACCGAAAGACTCGACAATCTTTCGGATACTTCCCCAATAAAATGGTGCATTCTGTAGCATTAGATCGGGTCTCCAAAAATATTCTTCTCAGTCGTACTGGTCTGCGGTGTGGAACCTGACGGAGGATTAAGATTTACCGTCGATTTGTCAGTAAGGTTTGTCGTCGCTCTAGTCTTGAGTGTGTTATTGTCGGCCAGCGGATCGTTCGCCACACTATCAATATTTTCAAAGACTGACTGGACGGCATCGATTGCAGGCACGCCCGTCGAAAACTTTTCGCTAGAGTAGTCAAACTTCTGGACATCGACACGCCAAATGTAACGATAGCCAACCTGATAGAACACGCTTTCATGTTCCGTAAAATTGATTTGGAAGAGATCGTTAGTCAGTGGCAAATAAATCAAGCTGCCTTCCATCGGTCTCTGTTCTGGTAAAGTGTAATTCGTGATCGGGACGTTGTTGAAGCCGTCTGATTTCGTCGCTTGATTAAATCTACGTCTCGACACGATGAAATTTGCTGTCTCACGCATTTCAAGACCAAACTTACTGATCATGTAACGGTCGCCGCCAAAACCTTCAGACGGATTGTCAAAGTACATCTCGATTGGGAAAGAAGTTTTGAACGTGACGAGAGGATCTTCACCGAACACTGGATCAAGTTTCCCTGGAGTGCGAGGAATGTAATAGACCTTCATTCCGTTGATTCGGATCGCTTCGACAATCAAATCTTCGACTAGACGTTGTTCGCCCTTGCCGCCGAGCGTATTGAAGTAGTGGTTGACATTTCTCGCCATATCTGCTATTTAGAGATATGAACAAAATTCAAATGAGCAAATTTTTGTCGTATGTGTTACGGCATAAACCAGATTCCATCGGCATCGTCCTGGACAAAGCCGGATGGATCGATATTGATGAATTGATTGAAAAAAGTATTGCAGATGGCAAAGCCTTGGACCGCCTGTTACTTTACGATATCGTGGCTGAAGACAACAAACAGCGCTACGCCATCAGCGAGGACGGAAAACGGATTCGAGCAAACCAGGGGCACTCTGTAGAAGTCGATCTGGAATTAAAAGCTGCGATTCCTCCTGTCAAATTGTTCCACGGCACCTATGTGGAAGCGGTCGATACGATCCTAAAACAGGGATTGAAAAAAATGAAGCGCCACCACGTTCATTTGTCTGCCGATCCTGAAACAGCGGGAAAAGTGGGAAGTCGGCGAGGAAAAGCCGTTGTACTTGAAATCAACACCAAAGATATGGTGAAACGAGGCATCAAGTTCTTCATTACGGCAAACGGGGTATGGCTCACAGATTTTGTCGATCCTGAATTCATTTCAGTTCCAACAACTTAGAGCCTTCCCCGAAAAAATTTTTACAAAAAGTGTTGACTTGATACATCAATCTTGCTAGGATGGGTTCATGGCAACGCATACTAAACCATCCACTCCCGATACGAACGCTGCTTCTTACCGAGCGTTCAAAACTGTAACCCTTAGCCTGAACGGTATCACCACTTTCCCGGCCAAACTGATTTCTGCGACGAGCGAAGAAAAGTCTCCCTTCCGACTCTGCGTAGTAAAGGACGGCAAGGCGCTTCCGGTCAGCCAGTTTTACACCGCAGACAACAAGGAATATTTTCCCATCGGCCAACTTGGTCGTGCAATTGAAATGGGGGAATCTCTAATTCCTCTGACTGCTGAGGAAATCTCCAGCACGAAAAAAATCGACGAAGAAGATGTGGATCACGCCAAGAAATCTTTGATCGAACTGACGAGCTTCGTACCGTTGGCGCAGGTTGATCCGGTGTTTTTCCTCAATGGTTACGTAATTCTGCCGAATTTGGACACAAAGGGCAAAGGCAATCCTCAGGCGGCGAATCTGTATCACATTCTGCTGCGTGCCCTGCTCAAGTCTGGGCGTGTCGGTGTCGCCAAGATGTACGACCGTGATCGTGAGTACAACATCATCGTTCGTCCAAGCACCGATGGCAAACGGTTGATGCTCCATACGATCTACACCAGCAATGAAGTGCGTGTGATTGATGTTCCTTCTCCCACCGTCATTGTGGATGAAATGCTAGTTGACCAGGGTGTCGAACTAATTTCCCTGAATTTTTCCAACTTCGATGCCACGTCGGTGTTTTCTCAGACGGACAACGCTGTTGCTTCTCTCGTCGCTCGCAAGAAAGCCGAAGCGAATGGCGAGACGGTTCCCGATACCCCTCACAAGACTTCGACTACCAACGTCGGCAGTTCTTTGCTGGATTCGTTGACGGCTTCCGTGAACATGGCGAAGGCGAAGAAAGCCACGCCTGCCACCACCACTACAGCGTCGGCGTAGTTTTTTCTCTCTCCTGTTTTGAAAAGAAGCGGCCCCTAAAAAAGGCCGCTTTTTTAGATGTATCTATTGACATTGGTGACTGGGTTTGGTAAGATTGGATTATGCAAACGACACATTTCCCCGCTCCTCCGAAATCGATCCCGGCTCATCTCCTCCCCAAAACAAAAATGACCAAACGAGACCGAGAGTTTCAAGTCATCTACAATGAGGCTCGAATCGCTGGCCTAGAGGCCGGTCGTACTTGCGGTGTCGTGCCAATGGTTGTCGAGCAGCACGCCAACCCCGCAAATGATGCATCACCAGTTACACAGTCATGGTTCGTCGAGGGCGGCGTCTGCGGTTTCGCCTGGATCAAAATCAAACCGGCAAATTCTCCCTTTGCAAATTGGCTGAAGAAAAACGGCCATGTTCGACCGGGCGCAGCGTATGACGGTGGCGTCAATGTGTGGGTGAAAGATTTCGGCCAGTCCATGCAGCGCAAAGAGGCATTTGCTTATGCCTTCGCCGACGTGTTGAACAAAGCTGGAATCAAGGCTTACGCCCAAAGTCGGATGGACTAATATGGACCTCGAAAAAGCATTCTTTGCCATTCAAGATCAACTTCGTATCGCCGAGATGGAATACACCAAAACTCAACTTGGTCTCCGTCAAGAGGTTGAACGAAACATCAATCGCTTCATGGCTACTCTTGACATCACGAAAACTGTCGCCGATCTACGTGAGGCCCATGTCAAAGCGGGAAAACTCATGATTGAAGAGAAGGAACGCAAAGCACAGGCCGGGGAAAATGCACCGTACCCAATCGGCACCAAAATGAAATGCACGAAACTAGTTCGTCGTCATGGTCGTTATCGTGGCGACGAAACTACGATCTACGGCGTCGTCGAAGGCGTGACTCGTGATACAGTTTTGCCTATGACAATGGGATGCCGGTCGTGGCGTAAACCAGCCATCGGCAGCTACATCGTTCGTATTCTGAAAGCTGATGGGACACCTGGGAAAAATTTTGAAGAACTTTATGATCGCTGGACTCCGATGGACGAAACCATCCAGCGCAACGTGCCGGTTCTTCAAGTCACAGAGGAAATGCTTTAACTATGACACCAGCACTTACCGAATACCTTAAGACCGATTATCTGACCATTCTCGATCATCCGGCGCTTTCTCTCGACATGAAAGTCGGCTACCTGATGGCCGTCGTCAACATCGATCCGGCTGCACACGGAGCGTCTCATCTACCTTTACGGGAACTTGCAAAGGCTATGAGAACGTTCGTCAGTGCATACACGACAGGAAGCTGGTAAAATGCTACTTCATTCCGAATTACAAGGCACACACGACGCCTACGGCCCAGCCATGACGATTCAGGAAATGCTTGACCTCCTGAGATCAATTCCACGGCAGGCTCGTCAAAATTACTTGTCGATGGTGGACAAAGATGGTAACATTGTCGATGTCACCGGGCTGCATTTTGCCCAGAGCGACCAAGCAGAGAAGTGGGAATTCAAAGTTTACGTCGTGACATCAAACAGCAAGGAATGACATGAAAAAATTATCCAAAGTCCATCTGAACAATCGAGACATCGTTACGGCAGCATTGCGTGAAACCTTACAGACGTTCACTGAGGCGGTCGGTGAATACAATACAGAAGAGCAAGAGGCATTTGAGGTTCTTCAGACTGCCATCACTGCCTACAATGAACGCATGGTCGAAGCCTGGGAAAAGGTCGAAACAGCACAGACGGCGCACAACGAATCGATAGACGCCGCCAATGAGTGGATGGGCCAGATTGTTTCAGACATCGACGAATACATGTCGGGCAAGTCTGAAAAATGGCAAGACGGTGACGCAGCACAGGCGTACTCTGAATGGAAAGCTGCGTTTGAAGAAGACCTCGAACAAGAAGACATGGAACAACCGGAACAAATCGAAATCGAACAACCGGATGAACTCTCTCTTAACAGCGACGAAGATCCGGCTGATAAACTGGAACAACTACCCGAAGAATTGGGATGATCTTTCAGAAGAGAAAAGACGGTCTGATTGAAGCCATCATTGCCTGGAAGAGCTATATTGTCGTTGGATATGGCTCTTCGGAAGAAAAGGCAGCGCTTAATGCATACCGAGCGATTTGCAACTCCATACTTGATTGACAAAAATCCAATCAATGCGACACTAAATACGCATTGGTGGATGATCGCATACGTCAAAAACTCGCTAATCTAGTTCGTCTGGCGAAGCGACCCGGTAACCCTCATGAGGGCGAAGCCGCTCGACTTGCTGCTATTCGACTGTCTCTGAAATATGGGATAGCGTGTGAATTTACTGCAAGCGGTACAAATCATACCAGTACTCGACCCACAGCGAGTGCGCCGCCGCAAAGTTCGACACAGGAGACCCCTGTTTCTGACGATGTGATCTTCTACCAATGGATCAAAGCTCTAGCCAAACTTGGTTGGGGAATCCACGACTGCATCGACACCAAAATTGGACGCCAGATAAAATTCCGCAAAGCTGGTTACAATTCTGAATTACGAGTCACACAGAGGGCCAAGGGCAACGGTCAAGACTTTGAGGCCGAGCACATTAAACGTCCTGATTCAATCAATGGCGAGGATGTTTCCTTTTGCATTTTTATGACGATCCATCTTGGCGAACTCATCCGGCATATTTCATACACTAAATAGCATCATGAAATCCAAGTCTCTAATCCTTTGGGCAGCGATCCTTTTCGCATTGGGGCGCATATTCATTACGCCTCGCCTGACGAACATTCCCACGGTGACGGGAACTTACGAATCACTGGCGCATTTGTTTGTTGGCTTTTTGATCCTCGTGCCCTTCTATGATCGTAAAGAAGAGCTTGGACCTTCCAAATTGTACGGTTGGATCGGCTGGGGACTAGCGAGCGGGGAAGCCGTCTGGTTTGCGGTACAAAAAATCCACGGATAAATAGGGCATGAAACTGAGAGCCGTATTACCATTCTTGCTTTTACCCCTCCTTCTCGTATCATCATCCCTATCTGTTGCTGATTCCGAAGCTGCCTCACCACAAGTCATTATGATGATGTATCATCGTGCGTATCCAAAGTACGTACCAGAACACATCACACCAGAATTTCTGAAAGAAAAACATGAATTAGAACAGGTCTACAAAAAGTGGGCTGTAATCTTTCATATGGAAGATTGGAATACAGAAGTGACGCCGGTCCCGCTTTCCTTCCTTAAAGAATTTTGTCCGTCTGAATGTTTTGCCGGAAGCAACTGGAACATCTATGACGAAAGCGGTGTAATGTTCATTCTCCAACGATCAGAATACACTAACGAAATGAAAAAGAGTTTGCGTCAGCGACATGTAAGTATCTGGTCTGATCAACGAAACAGCGTTCTTCATGAAATTCTTCACAATGTAATTGAACATGGATACGAAGAAGCCGTAGTCAGCACACTTGCAAATTTGTTGAATCCCTGATAAGCTCGCTAAATGGGCGTAGACGCACGTATTCTCCTTAAAATCACCGATTCTGCCGCATGGCTCGATGCAGCACAACTTAGGAACATCTCAGCTAGGCTTACTGAGGCCATCGGCTACGACCACTTCTTCATCGATACAGATGAAGATCGTCATGCAATTTCATTTGTAATCGACGAGAACAAAAAGTATCCCGCCGACTATGAACAGGAACCCGGCAAACCTTTCGATCCGACTGGTCCTGCGGTCTACGGACAAGATTCCAATGAAGAACCATATTTGATCGCCAAACCGAACGAACAATTTCTTGAAGTGCATCTATTCTCTCGATACTACGGTGAAGACTATGCTCGTGGGGATTGGCCGATGATCTACTTCACGCTGATGTGGTGCTTTCACAATATTCCTCATTGTGAAGTCTGGTACGGTGGTGATTCCAGCGGTTGTCTCATGGAACACATGACAGTGGAACGTATGGTCGAAGTGACAAAATTCTTTTTGACAACAGGCTACAAGACATATCGCACTTACGCCCGAGACCATGAATACATCTGTGAATTTTGTAAGGTCATAGCTATTAGGTCTGGTGGCGGTGGTGGGACAGATTTTTATTCATGCGATTCCTGCGGCCAACATTGGAACATCGAACATGTAGGTGCATTCAAACGTTTGGTGACCCGGTTTGGAGATGAGCCGACCGACGACAAACACGACAACAAAATCCCGTCGTTTACGATGTCCCAACAAATGCGAGAAGGAAAACGCACACTCTATCCATTCGATGGCATTTTCCGCAAAAGATACGCTCCAAAGGTTGAAAAACAGACCGTTCAATAGCTCCTATCTGATAGTGCCACTTGACTTTAGCAGCAAAGTGTGGTAAGATGTATCTAGTGGCGCATCTCAGAAAGGAGCAATATGCTGCTAAAAAATACATCCCAGTACAGTGATCAGATAGTACGGTTCATCGTCAAGCACGCCGCCAGCACTATCGATATAAGCAACGTTGCAATCAACGTCAAGAATTCTACTCATCGGTACGCTGGTCGAGCATTTCCGTACATTCCTTCTGAATCACCTTGGCGGGGAACTCCGAAGGCTCGATACCTGATCGTCTGTCGTGTCGGTGGGCCAAAATTATTCCCCTATCAATGCAAAGGATACCCCGGACGCAAAATTGAAAATGGTCGCTGGCCGACGCCTTTGCTCGCCGATTGGATGGAATGCATGGTCATGTTGGTTGCTCATGAACTTTTTCACATTCAGCAATTCCGTGTGAAAGCTCGATGCACCGAACTCGAAACTGAAGCCTTCGGAATGCGCCGCCTGGAAGCGTGGAGAGAGCTTGTCGCTGCTGGGAAGGTGCCGAGCCTGCCTCTTCAAACGAACGGCTGTAGCGTCTCAGAAGCGCAAGAATGAGGTATTGGCTGCGAAGCTCGAACATTGCCAAGCCATGCTCCAAAAGAACACGACCAAAATGAAACGTGCCGAGACCATCGTCAAAAAGTGGCGCACCAAAGTCCGATACTACGAAAAAAAGATTGATACATCTATTGACATCTCGGTCTGAAGTTGCTATCATAGGTTTAATGAAACGCAACGGACACCAAATCAAAAAGATCGGTTACACTCGCAAGGGCTGGAGCAAAAACTATGCTATCCGTGCCGACCGCCGCAACGGGAAAGCCGCTGCCAAGGACACCAACTAACATGAACAACTTCACCAAACCCTTCATTGTTTGGTCGATTGGTGATTTTGAAGGATGGATTCCGCAAGAATTCGAGTCCCAGGAAGCCATCGTCGAAGCGATCAAGAAGGGCGAAATCCGTGGTGAATACGCCGTAACTCGATTAATGCCGGTCAAGGTCACCGTCGATTTGCAAGACTGTGTACGATAAAGGAAAAACCATGCAACCAACCATTCGTGAATCTCTTAAAAACGCTTTGGAAGCCCTGAAATCCTCAGGCTTCCCTCCGGGCGGCGCAGTGTACGACGATCTGAACCAAGTTCTTCTCGATTTGGGCAACGAAGATATGTATGGGACGCTGCTTGAAGATCAGTTGACGGCATAAAAGATACATCTACCCATTGACACCAAACAGAGAAATTGGTACACTTTACTCATGGGACTTGGAAACAACAGAGATTATGTCAAGAGCGAACGGAAGATCAAATGCCGTCTCGCTGTCCTCGCACAAAGAACAAAGGAATTGACGGACACTGGCATGGGCTATGGCACTGCGTTCCGGCAAGCATCCGCAGGACTCAATGCTGGTGAACTGGGAGACCGACTCAAAGCCTGGGTCGATCCGGTCCTAAAGCACAAACGTGAAATCCGTGCGGCACGAAAGGCGGCAGAAAATGACTAAGCTCCAACACGTTTCAATTTTGAAGAATGGTCTAAAACAATCCGTGATGACCGCCATCGAAGAAGCGGTTTTCAGCGGTCTCACACCAGAACAAGTCAGTGACGTTTTGACGGAACTGGGCTACGCTCCCAAACTGAATACGAACGAACTCCCGGCATACTAACATGAAACAATTTCTCCATCTTTCTCTTTCCGGCGACGAAGTTGCTGCGCTCATCATGATCACGCATCAAGCCAGCCAGACAACCTTCATGGATGCTAAGACCCGAGCCGCCGTCCAACAACTAGGCCAAAAAATCTACAACAAGGCTGGAGTGGACGTAGACAGCACCGACTTACCACTGGGAGATTTTTAATGAAAAAGTGTCTGACCTGTGATCGCAAGCTGACGCCGCCGACAAGTGTGCCTCGATGGAACAGAGAAACACTGGCGGAATCAAGCCGCAAATTTTACGACGAACAAGTTGCCACACGCCAAACTGAAATCGCCGACGAAAAACTTGGTCTGTACGGCGAGAGTCAATTCTGCAACAAAGAATGTGCCGCTTTCTTCGGTCGCACTGCCGTCGCAATTTTCGCTCACATGGACTTCATGCCGCCGACCTTTGCCGAGCGCATCACCATGATTCAGAAACTTGCGGAGCGCATGTTCACCTGGGTTCGAGAACGGAAGACCAAATGACCCTCGCCGAAATAATGCCCTACGAATTCATTCGTGGTGAATACAACGATACACCTGCGTACTTGCTGAAAGACTGCCCGGTGAAGTCTGTTCACTGCATGGTCAAGGATGGTGAGCACTATAAGCGCTGGCCGGGACCGCACAAGAACGTTGTCACCTGGGTAGTGCTCGACAACGGCAAACTGGTAGGATGGAACGAAAACGTCGCTCGTGGCTGGAGCTTCCCGGTCCTTCCAGCACGACCGTGGTTGATCGAGGAATAAAATGGAACCAATCATCATCACTGGCACTGTAGGAGACATCAGCACCGAAGATAGTGGCGCTGCGAAGATTGCCGATCTGGACGACGAAGAATCGACCGGCAGTCCTGAATTTTTCGTGCGCCTGCAAAGTTATAACGACAATTTTGATAGCACCGACAAGCAAATGCACCCGACGATGGATGCGCTGGCCGGAAAGAAAGTTCGCATCACCGTGGAGGTAATCGAATGACCAAATTTTTTGTTATGTGGACCGGAGTGGTCGAAGTCGAAGCAGAGACACATAAAGACGCAGTTGCTTTGGTCAAGAATGATCCAGAGCGTGTGCTTCATGAAAGTCAATATGGTGCTTCAGATGGAATTACTAGTTACTCTGAGAAACCGGGGCCAATGGCATTCTCATGAAACTCGTCCAAAAAATGCACAAAGGCGAAATTTGCTGGTTCGCCATATTCGACAACTATCCTAGATGCAATTCTTGGCTTATCGGACGAGTCTGGAAGATGCCAACTGTAGCCGATGCTATGCGAATTGTGAACGCTTGGAAAATTCTGGTGATCGATGGACGCCCGTATTACTTCGACAAATGGCGTACAAACACCCGGAAAGCATACGGCACATAAAACGCTCCCAGGACATTTCGACATAGAAAAGGCCCATCGGTGTCATCCGGTGGGCCAAAATCGTTTATAGAGCGTTTCTGAGCGAAGAAAAGGCTACTTGGTGAAGTCTGAGAGCTTCATGTTGTCGCCCTGATCCTTCACAAATGGCTTCTTTGCTGCCCCACCATGCTTTGGACAGTTGCCGCCACCCGTTCTGTAAAGACATTTCTTGTCGCCGCAATACAAATGTGGATTCTTTTCTTTGTTGAGTCGAACTTTCATTGCTGTCGAGTCCCGACCGGCTTCAGCCAAGACAGCTTTGAGCAGATTCATGTTCACTTCTTCGTAGTATGTTCCGCCCTGTGCGCCTCTGACTCGCTTCAATCCAAGGCTCGTCAGCGCATTATGTCTTGCTTTTGCATTTCCGGCACTCTTTTTACGAGATGCAATTTTGTTTAAGTGTTGATCAAGAGACTTAGCCGAGCTTCCTTCGTTCGGCGTCAAGCTCTTATTCGGACCACGATGTTTCCAGCTTCCTTCTGGTGAAAGATGAACTGACGATGTGTCCTTATGACGATATGTCGAATAGTGTTCTGGATCGCTACTGACGTGACTGTAACCATGCTTCTTCAAAACCTCATGATGTTGAGCATTGTACATCGCATGGTGTTCCATTTCCGATTCGTCAAACCGTTCTTTGTACTTCGCTGGTTTATCCTTTTTCGACCGGATGACTTTCTTTGCAGGTGGCATTCCGACCGCAGCTTTTGATCTACGCTTCATGTCTTCCGGCGTATCTTTGATCGTCATCGTATTGCTTTTGAACTTGGCGAACTTATTCTTGCCTTCAGACACGTCACCTTTCCAGAAACCAGGATGATGTGTACCAACTTTCTTTTCGTACTTCTCTTGATCATCTGCATCGGTTGGATGAATTGCTGTTCCGAAAGATCCGTGCTTGACGTGGAGCTTCGATCCATCATGATGACGATATTCTGGTGTCTTATTTTCGTTCGATCCCATGTACATGTAATGCTTATCGTCCGAATCCTTTCTGATTAATGGATGCAAAATCGGCTTATCGACACTATGATCATAGTATCTGGTCTCATCGACTTTTTTGATCGACCCCCAAGCAGCAGAGTCTTTCATCTTGGCTTTGTCGTTGTCGGCGAGGAGCTTCTTATCCGGGCACGGCATATCAACAGCGTGCATTCTTCCACAGGCTTCACACTTCTCTAGCTTGTTTGCTCTTTGGATGTCCTTCGAGTCAGCTTCTTTTAATTTTTCCCAACCAGTCTTCGCTTTTTTTCGTGCTTCCTGTCTACGTTCGTTAGCTTTTTCAACATCATCGTCGGACCACATTTCTGGTGTGCTCTTACGATAAGAATCATACGGCGGATAACCAGTTTTGAGATGCCGTGTGCGCTCTTGCGTCTTGACATCCGGGTAACCTTCAGTGACAAGCTCATGATGCCATTCATGCCCACCATTTCCCTTTTGTGCAGCGGCTTGACGATTCAAATGATCGACATAATCTTGTGGCTTCGGATACTTGTGCTGTACGTTTCCACCAAATTTTTTTGGGAGTTCATGGAAACGATCTTGGTGAGCAATGCTGTGCAAGTGATCGTTGGTAATGTCAGCAGTACGGCTCTTTCCAGTCGGAACGTGAGTAACTTTCATTTTACCAAGAACAGCCTTGTCATTACTTGTTGACTCCTTCAATTCTGCCTTATGCATTTTTGCTTGCTTGTCGTGATGATTCCAACGATTTACGTTAGGTTGGAAATTGGAGCCTTTAGGTGGTTGCGGAGCAAATTCACTACCTCTCGCTTTCAAATGAGCATTCATTGCCGAACGATGATCTTCTGGCTTGTTAGTTTTGTACGCCAGTCGAGTTGCTTTAGCTGCTAAAAGAGAATGTCCAGGATTTGCATCTGATCCAATCTCAATAGAGCCATTGCTAAATCCGCCACTTTCATTAACATTGTTCTCTGGGCCGAGCGCACGAGCAGTGTGAATCGACTGAGGATGATCAGTAGTAGGATGACGGTCGCCGCAGACTGCACAGTGAGTGCTCTGATCTGCTTCTTCAACCTTTTTGACTCGACCACCACCATGACAAGTATGACAATCCGTAGCGTCATTCTTGCCTCTGAGTGAACCAACACCATGACACGTCGGACAAGGAGTGTATCCAGGTGCAGCCGTCCATGAATTGGTGTGCTTGCTGGCATCTTTCACCCATGCGGTAGCTTCTGACAAAACATTTTTTAACAGAACTTCGGTCTCTTCTCTAACAGTGTGAAAGCGAGTGTCATGACCGGCTTTTTTCATAGCTGTCTTTGCTGCCTTTTCGGTCGCAGCATGAACGGTATCTACGTGTCTGTTGCTGGTCATGTCAATAACTCTCCACGGCTTCTTTGGCGTATTCTCTTTTTCATGCACATGAGTCACATCGCCATAGTCACCAGTAGCGTAGGCTGTATCGTTTTTGAAGCGATGAGCCATACTGGTCATTTGGGTGTCCGCTTGATTCTTGCGCTTTGAAGTATAGTTCATTTACTTCTTCTTGCCCACCATGCCCACGTTCCACTTAACGTGTTGTTTGCATTTTTCATTCGGATGTTCAGCAGCAACCTTTCCACAATTGTTGCAAATTGGATCTTTGAGCTTCTTCTTTTGATCGGCTGTCAAACCTTCCGCCATCAACTTGGCGTACTCTTGTGAAATAGTTACCGACTCAGTTTTGACTCCACCCGGTTTGTCGCCCGGAAAGCCAGTTTTCTTTTTTGCTGCGGTATGCTTTACGTAATTCTTCTCGTCAACCAAACCAGGAGTGCCATGTTTGCCGCCCATATTGAGAACCCACCCGCCATGACTAGAACGCATGACAGCTTTGCCTCTTTGTGTTTGACCTTGAGGAGTTTTGATGTGAACTGTGTCACCGTGACCAATTTCATTAAAGGCTTCGACGATTTCTTCTTCGGCCATATCATTGTGCGAGTCTGGTCCACTGTAATGCTGACACATTGGGCTGTGCTTCTCATTATCATGGCAAGAGCTTACGCAATCTTTGGTTGGTTTGAATTTTCCAACAGCAAGTCCTTGAGAACGAGACGACCGCATAAGTGCTGCTTTGTCGTCAGAAACGTCTTCTACGATTGCACTAACTTTTTTTTTAGGATCTACAGATTCCATAAGACCGGCCACTTCAGCACGGTGTTTGATGTAACCAGCAGCCGCAGCAATGATCGGATCGACTTCTTCATTCTGAGAAGCAGTATCGTTCATTCCCTTCATGCGATTATTGGCTTTTTGAATTGCCTTTGGTCCCTTGTCTTCCGGGTCGGCCTGCATGTTTGAAAATGCATTCGCCGGATTGTACATAATTGCTGATGCATGTGAGATCACGTCCGCATCGCCACCAGGAGTCTGTGGATAAGCAGTAGGAATGTGAGCCTGTTGTGTCACACCGAAATCATCAGCTTCATTCTTTGATGTTGGGCACATGCACATCGAGCCATTGCAAGATTTCGGCATATTACCACTGGAGCCACCACATGTCGGGCAATAGCTGCATGGACAATTTTTTGTGGTACAAGTATTTTTTGCTTTCTCATCTTCAGTCATACCGACCATTGCATCATTGGCATCTTGAAAATTTGCAGCTTCACCCTCGTAGGTTGCGCCTTCTGGGTTATTTGCATAATCAGCTTGAGGATTGTTGAATCCAATCTCACCTTCGCCCATAACACGCTTTATTTGTGCTTGTGCTCTACGACGCTTCGGGACAACTTTGTTTGCAACTTTGTTTACGACGCCCTTCATCTTATTCAAAATTTCGCCTTCATAAGTTGCGCCCTTTGGATTTTTTGCATAATCGGCTTCCGGGTCTTTGAATTCAATGTCGGTCTCACCCATCATGTCAGGAGAGGAAGACTCTTCATCTTCACCAAGAGAATGATGATTCTTGGCTGCGCTCTTCATAGCCTTTGCGCCGTACTTTTCTACACCGACCTTGTGAGCGATGGCACCTGCGTAAGCAGCACTCTTTCCACCAGCTTCGAGCTTACCTACGAGCTTCTTGAAACCAATATGCTTCTCAGCTACGAAGACTTCTACTAACTGTTTTGCCGTTTCAAACGCAATGCCCTGTGCAATACGAATGCCCATACGTTGCTGATTGTTATTGTACACCGATTCATAGATGTCGTTGACTTCCTTACGAACATCTTCAGGCAAAGAAGCGTAAGCCGGATATTTTGCAATGTCATTGGTCTCGACATCGTTCATGTTTCTAAAAAAGCTCATTGTATAGGTCTCCCACGTAGGTGCTAGTCGTATTTAGAGTTTTGACAACCTACAATGTCTGCTATTAAACATTTTTTCTTTTGTAGTTTCTGACAAAATTTTCCCTTTATGAGCACGACCGATAGCTGCTTTGGCTTCATCTGAGTGCGAATAGGTCATTCCAACTGCGTACTGATTTCCTCTCATCTGTTCCCGTTTTCGTGCCCGACCTTCTTCAGTGAGCTTTGCTTGCTTTGCCCATTCAGCGGCCTGGAGTCTGGCCTCAGGATGTTTTTGAAAGTAAACCACCCTGCACTCTCGAAGTTTTTGTTTAGTCGCTTCAGAATGTTTGTGACCGTAACCTTCACCACCCGGCTTCATGTTATAGCCTGTTTCTATTGTGTTGAGTTTAACGATCCAATCTCGTTCTTTCTGATTGAGTGATTCTTTATCAGTAGCGACATCTATTGTTTCGATCAGAAAGACTTCAGAACCATATTTTCGGATCGCACGATGAATGGTAGTTTGAGAGCCTTTTCGTACTTCTGATTTATGTTGCTGAAATCGCTTCATTGCAGTAACCATCGTTTTGCCAACGTACTGCTTTCCATTGATTGTGTTTGTAAGAGTGTAAATAATCATCACTCTTATATAGGCTCAATGAAGAATTGACTACCCCATGATAAAATCTATAGGCAATTGGAATTCGTCGTGAACTTGCTGTTCTAACTTTTCGATATTGTCGAGTGCTTTTTGGTAAATGTCGGCACCGTTTAAAGTTACACCACCGAGCAGGGCAACTCCTTGATATTTAATCAGGTTCTCACCCCACTGACGCCGTAGCAATTCAGTCGTATAGGCCATCAGCCAACGATCTCGATAGACATCTGGGTAAACATCCGGGTCCAAAATTCTATAACATTCAATAATGTAGTAATCGCCGACAGAGACCGACGACCAATCCAACAGAATGCGAAGTTGCATCTGGTGACGAACAAACAAGATACCAGGGTCCGCATTGAACTCAAATTCCAAGAGTGCAAGATGCTTCTGCATGATGTCGTAGTGAATGATCGATGTACTCGTAAAAGTATACAAGTCATTCAAGCGCATCTGATATTGAACGTCGAACAACCCGATGTTGCTGGCATTTGAATTTGCAGTCGGCAAAACACGAGTAACAGAGATGATCGGGGCCGGAATCGGAATGTACTCATTTGTAATATCCTGAGCCGTCATTTGATGGGCAAGATACACTCTTTCTACGCCGTCGAAGTGATAGTCTTGAAAGTAGAGAAAGGCATCATCTACACGGTCTTCAATTTGCCCTGGATCGAGGTTAATTTCGATTACAGGAGCACCAAGTCTACGTAAGCAATAGTCGATCAGTTCTTGTCGGTTTGTTGGTAACGCCATATCACTATTTATTGCCAGCTTACTAAGGTAACAGAAGTAGACAAACCAGTTCCAGTATCAGGGCCAACAAAAAATCCTAACGTTGCAGGCATTCCAGTGTATGTGGTCCTAGCCAGTGTTCTGAAAGGTAGAAAAACCAAGCCATCCATTGAATAGGTGTATGTGATGTTTACACCATCGTCGGAAACTCTGAACCACATTATTGGCCCTACATAGTTACCGTTCGGAGCAGTTGCATCTAAACCACCCCAACTATTTGGACCACTCCAATGTTCTGTTGCTAACATATAATTGGTGGTTCCTTGATTCACCAATCCCATGCTGAAAAATGCTCCCGTTGAATCTGAGACCATAATACCTAAATTAGACCAGGCTCCGTTCGATTGAGCTAACATGAAACCGGCTGTTCTTGTATATGGTGTAGACGGCAAAGGAATTGTAGCACCTACAATCATGTTACAAGATGATGCTGTTCCAGTCAGAGTCATAACTCCATTCGTCACCAAAGTTCCAGCACCACCACAATTACCTGCCAAATTCAAAGGAGTCCACGAAAGGTTGCTAGGAAGAGTTACCGGAAAACCCAACACCCAATCTGCCCAAGTAAAACCATCGCATTCACTTACATCTGGTATATCAGTTGAATAATACAGAGCACCTGCGGAAGCACATGTAGGACGAGCAGAAAATGTTCCTCTAGTAGCACTGGAGCCTCCTCCACCACCACCGGAAGCATTGATCGTAATGCTCGCTAGACCACCGCTAAAAGATGGTGTAAGGGAAATACCAGAACCAGGAACTAAATTAAAAGTCGTAGCCGTACCCACAGCGGAACCATTACTCTGAATCGGCAAAGAACCAGGAGGCGTAGCAGTGATAATGGTCTGATTGTTTACAGAATCGTCGGTGCAAGTCGTGCCAGTGCTACAGTTCAACACAGGTCTTGGTGTTAACATGCTACCTGCATTCTTGATGATATAATATGCAGCCTGTGTGATCCCACTTCCTTTGACTTCAAGATTGACTGCCGCAATCAATACCATAATGCTAACGATGAATGCGATTGTATGTTTGATGTTGAACCGATTTTTCATATTTAATGTGCTCCCATTCCGTACACTGCAACATATCCGCTGTTGGTGGTTACGAATATTTTACCATCGGCCACTAAAGGTGATACATATTTAGCCATGCTTCCTAACGCATCACCAACTACATTAGTGCTGTTCCAATATTCCGACAACGTTACGGGATTATAAGCGTATAATACTCCCGACCGTATTGAACCGAATGCTCCTCCAGCGGTCGTGGCTACAAACCACAATATTCCATTGAAGGCACCCATTGAAGAAATCGTCATAGCACTCGCACCAGGGAAAGAAAAATTCGTTCCTGAAATTGTAGGTGTGGTGTTAAATGTTGTTCCACTATACGTAAAAGCGTAGATTGGACCACCAGTGATTGGAAGGTACAAAGTATTCAAACCAAAAGCGCCGCCATAAGAGCCGGAAGAACCTCCGTAAATATTATTACCTGTAGTCGTAAAATTCTGTAGCGGACACCCCGAAGAACCTTGCAAATGTCCCATACACGAAGTACTGACATTATACACACTAAAATCTTTACCAGCGATCTCTAATTGACCTCCAGGTAACAGCATAACTCGCCCTGAACTAAGGTCTGCATCCGAGCCATTTAAAGCTGCATAGTTAGCTGGAGTAAACCAATCCACAACAGCAAGTGTCGGACTCAACTTGACCACCGACTCACCATAATTGGTAGTACCATCATAGGTTCCGTTGCCAGTTGCTACGTACAAATTCCCTGAGGCATCTACAGCAGGACCACCGCCAGCCATCCAAACCCCGCCGCCATAGCCATTAGGTGTAGAGCACCAAATACCAATTTGCGATAAACTGGTAGTCGAATAACCCACTACCCATCCGTGATAAACACCATTGTCTTCTGGCATCCCAGCAAATGCTACATAAACATTTCCGTTAGCCAAAGTAATGGATGATCTACCGTTTGCAAGAAAGCTGTTTAACACTACATTAGATCCGCTTAGATCATCCCCGCCTCCGGGATTACCACCGCCTACTACCGTTCCTGACACCACGATTGTATTTAAGAGTGTTCCAGTGGTCAAACTTAAAATTCTGATTTGCCACGAAGGTGAAGTAGCGTCTCCACATAACAAGTAAAGTTTTTGAGCTACAACATCTACTGCCGGGGTCGCAATACAACCTAAATGTCCTTGATAATAACCTTCAGATCCAGACGAACCTGGATATGAGGCAATAGAGTTTCCTATCACATTGGTCCAAACAGATGTGAAACGATTGGCATCATAAGCATAGACCCGATTTTCAGCGGTAGCCACGATGATCAAATCTTGTTGACCAGAAGATGTAACGACACCAGGGACAAACAAAGGCTGAGTCCATGCATCTCCAATTATTGGTAATGTAGTGAGTAGCCCAAAATGTCCTCCAGTGACATTCGCTGGAGTTAACACAAATTCTAGATTATTCCAACTTCTTCTATTGGTGTCCCAATGCCCTGTAAGCATTGATATGGGGGCTTGAGGTACAGCCACCGGACTAAAGACATTTGATTGTGCCCCGAGAGGCAAACTATTTGAGTTGGAAAAAATAAGAAGAAAAACGATCCATTTAATAAGAGTACGTGACAATGCCGCC